>Ga0302319_10002653_pt1 | contig 38150 bp, 29 predicted proteins | sample Bog_T0_2_FD_203319 | JGI IMG/M metagenome (GOLD analysis project Ga0302319, IMG submission 203319) | Peat permafrost microbial communities from Stordalen Mire near Abisko, Sweden - Bog_T0_2 | ecosystem: Environmental > Terrestrial > Soil > Wetlands > Peat | place: Sweden: Abisko, Stordalen Mire... | reverse complement strand
AAAGTTGACGGAAAACTGACGGTGAACCGCCCGATTCCGACCCTCGCCTCTGGCTGATAGCGAAAAAAAGAAACCGACTTGGAGGCCAGCTTCTCGTTTTGTTACCGCAACCACGGTTCATCCCTCCCGGCCCGCGCGGTTGCGCGACCCATAATACACCCTTGCCGTGCCGAGGATTGCCAGCGCGCCGCCGACGCAGCCCCAGATGGTCCAGACCAAAGTCGCCTTCAACAGGCAGAGCACAACCAGACCGGTTGCGCAGGCTAAATTTTTCATGATTATTCCTTACGTTAAAATTGCCGGGGCTCGAATTGAACCCCGGCATTTGGGATTTTACCGTTCATAGCGACGCCTCAACTGGTGCCTATTGGCATCAGTTTTGACTACAGGGTGAAGGGTCTCCGACCGGAGACAGTGCTTGAGCCGTTGCTCCGATTTGCCGTTTGTGCTAGGTGTCGCTGGCTGGCGACGGATTTCTGGATGGAAGACATCGGTTCTGTCTGCAATTGCAGACAAAGTTCATCAGCCCAGCGCCGTTAATTTCTCCGTTCAAACCGGCACGCCAACTTTTCTTTGGTCGTGTTCAGATCATTCCGCCAGCCCGGCAGACGTCTCACCTCAACCAAGATGTCCATGCCCATGAATTCCTGAATCAGTTCCACCAGCCGGTTTTTGCATTGCTGCATCGCCGACCGGCTCACCTTGAACACCAACGCCACGTCGCTCACCGTCCGGCCTCCCAACACCGCCACGATGATCGCCTTCTCCCGTTCCGTCAGCCGGGCCAGCAGCGATTGCCAATCCAGTTTCCGTGCCGCGATCATCCCAGGATCGTCCTGGTCCTGGGACAACACATCGTGGAAGGCCAGCAGCTCGCCCCCGGTCTCACCATCCACTGCGGCCGGTTCTTCAAGCGATGACAAACGGGTGCTGCCATTCAACTGGGTGCTGATGCCACAAACATCTGTGGTGGAAGTGCCATACGAACGCCGGCCGCTTTTCATGTGCAGGATCGTGTAATACGCGATGTTGCCGGCGGTGACGGTGTTGCCCTGGCATTCCACGGTGTGCATGAGTTTGGCGGCCATGACAATGGCGTCCTGAATCAGTTCTTCCGGGTCCTCGGCGCCCACTTGATTGACGTTTCTTGGAATTGACGCTCGGAGGCGGGGGACAACTTCTTCCTGTAATATCCAACCAGCTTGAGGGGACATATTGAATCCTTTCGGTGGAGGGTGATGAAACGAAAAATCCCCGGCACTTGAAAAAGCGCCGGGGACGAGACAGGGACAGAATCCCTGTCAAAAGTTCATAACACAGGAATGCGGGGCTGTTGCAATATGAGCAATGCTGGAATCTACGAGCCACGCCGAAGCTTCAGCCAGATTTCCGAAAACGCATGAAACAGTCAAAAAACATCCAAAGACGTTGAATGTGGATCAAAAATGGCGAGACGAAAATGAGACGAAATAAATTGATGAAAGGTGCTTAAAATAAGTGCTTTTAGCGGATTTCTTCCGTTTTCGCGCTTGGGCCATGAGACGGTTGGACTAGTGTGTTATGACAACAAACTTATCTAACACTACTAGCAAAACGAGGTCCGTGCCTGAGAAGGCGCGGGAATTACTTAACGATCAATCCAACGGACTGCCCGTTTGGATTCGCGCACCTAAAAACGGCGTGGAGTTTTATTGCGGCTTCAGCCGCGCCAAACTTTACGAGGGCGCGGGCAAGGGACACTTCCGCAGTGTCAGCATCCGCGAACCCGGCCAAGTGAAAGGCACGCGCCTTTTCCATCTTCAATCCATTCTCGATTTCATTGAAAAATGCGAACAAGGCGCGGTGACTGGAGGAACCACGAACTGAAATAAATCCGCCGCGCTCCGTGACAGGAATAACGCGGCGGAAATTTAAACTACTATGAAAAAATTATATTCAAATAATTCAGGTCGGTCAACGTTGGCGGACGCAAAGTCGCAGCTGAACATTCATGCATTGTGGCGTCATTTCGGATTTGAGGGCGAGGCGAAGAAAAGCTGCCGCTCGCCATTCCGGGAAGATTGCAACCCCAGTTTCAGCGTGAACGCGGACGGAACTTTGTGGCATGACTTCGCCACGGGTGATGGTGGCGACGCGGTGGATTTTTTTCAGCGCGCTTCCGGCTTGTCACAAAAGGCCGCCTGTAAAAAGTTCATTGAACTCGCGGACGGAATTGCCGCTACGGTGCCGCGAACACCGCAGACGGCGATGCTTCGGCCGGAACAACCGAAACCAAGGCCAACCTTCCCTAAGTTTCACTTGGGGAAGACCGCGGAACTCGAACAGCTTTCCAGTCTCCGCCAGATTCCCTGCCACAGTCTGACGTGGGCGAGCGAACGTGGTTTATTATCTTTTTCCGTCTTGAAAAATTTGCCGGCATGGATTGTGACCGACTCGGCACGATTGAACGCTCAGGCCCGTCGCTTGGATGGCCAACCATGGGAGCATCTTGACGGTTGTCCGAAAGCGTGGACGCTGCCGGGTTCGTGGGCCGCATGGCCCATTGGCATCAATGAAGCGCAGGACTTTTCAGCCATCGCGCTTTGTGAAGGTGGGCCGGATTTTTTGGCCGCGCATGATGTCGCGATTCGAGAACAGATCTCATGTGCCCCGGTTGCTATGTTGGGGGCTACGCAGCGAATTCATGCGACCGCGTTGCCACTGTTCGCAGGTAAACGCGTGCGAATTTTCGGGCACGACGACCTTGCGGGCCGGGCCGCTGTCGATCGTTGGGCCACGCAGTTGGTTTCCGCAGGTGCGGACGTAGACGCCTTCAGCTTCGCCGGCCTAATGCGAACGGACGGTCAACCGGTGAAGGATTTAAATGATTCAATTTTGATGGACGCGGCGAGCCTTGCCGCGATCGGAGGATTTTTGCCGTTATGAATTCCAACCACATTTATAAACCTGGTAATACAAACATGCCGAGCGACAGCATGAATGCTTTTGACGAAGCGGAGGAGAAAATTATTCCCTTCCCCCTTCAGCAGCTTCCGCCAGCCGCGCGGGACATGGCGGCAGAAATTGCCCGCACGGAACGCACGCCGGAAATCTTGGCCGGCTGTTGTGTCTTGGGCATCATGTCCGCAGCCATCGGGGCGGGCCTTCAAGTTAAGAATGGGCCAAGCCGTTTCGCGCGTGGCAATCTTTACATCATCGCCAGCGCGGAATCTGGCAGTGGCAAAAGTGAAACCTTCCGGCACGCGGCCAAACCGTTTCTGGCTTACGAGCAAAAAATGTTGGAACACTGGCAGGCGGAAATCTTGCCCGGCCTTCAGGCGGAAGCGGAAATGCTGGAAAGTGAAATTGCCAAGCTGAAGAAAAACGCCTTCAAAGGTGAATCCGGCATGGCCCGCGAAGAAACAAGGGCGGCAATGCAGGCGAAGAAAAAAGCACTGGCGGACGTGAACAAAAAATTAAATTCGCCGCGCTTGTGTTGCGAAAATGTGACTTCGGAAAAATTGGCCGTGATGCTTCAGCAAAATCAGGAACAGCTTGCCAGCTTGTCAGCGGACGCAAAAGAGATCGTGGATAACTTGCTGGGCAAGTATTGCAAAAATGACCGCACAGACGACGGCGTTTTTGTGAAAGCATGGAGCGGGGACAATTGCCGGGTGGACAGGCTGGGGCGCGAACCTGTTTCGCTTCAGCGGCCTTGCGCGGCGGCTTTATGGTTCACGCAACCTGACAAATTGGAAACCTTGTTGGGCAAGAGTGAATTGACCGACGGCGGACTAATTCAGCGCCTGCTGCCCTGCCACACGCGCGCCATGCCCCGACCTATCGTGGACGGCGTGGAAGGCATCCCGGCGGAGACGGTGAACGGCTGGGCCGCGCTTGTGGGCAGTTTGATTGAAACTTTCCGCATGGCCGGTGAACCATTCACGATTGAACCCACGCCCGAAGCCCGGCGGATGATGAATGAGCATCACAACCGAATTGTGGAACGGCGGCTTGCGGAATTGCGGGACGTGACGACATACGCGGCCCGGTGGAATGAACAGGCTTGGCGGATTGCTGTCTGTCTTCACGCCGGCCTCCACGGTGCAGACGCTGGTAACCACAAAATGTCAGTGGAGACGGCGGCGAGCGCAATCGCCCTTGCTCAGTGGTTTGCCGGTGAACAGCTTCGCATCCTTGCCCGTGGACGCCACGCGGCCCGCCGCGCCAAGCGCGATGAAGTCTTGGAACTACTGGCGGACAATCCCAAGGGCATCACGGCGCGCATGGTTCAACTGAAGCGAATCACAGACACGGCGGATGAAGCCCGCGCCTTGCTCGCCAGCATGGAACCTGAAGAATTGACGGGCAAGGATTCTATGCCCAAAGACGGCGGACACATCACACGGACATTCACCAAGGCACGGAAATGAAAAAGCCAAGCCACCCCGTAACACTCGTTACACTCGTGACAGACGATAACCGCCAGCGGCATAAGGATTCTTTTGAAACAAGGTTTTCAGAAATGGGCAAAAAGTCTGCGGCAGCGCGAAGGTCGCCGGAGCATGAAAAGCTGAAGGCGGAAGCAATCCGGTTGCACGTTGAACTTGATTACGGAATCAATGCTATCTCGCCGAGGATTGGCGTGAACAAAATTTCAATCCGGCGATGGCTTATTGCCGCCGGATGCTACCGGGCAGGCCATCGGACAAGGCGAGCAAAAAACGACGGCGCAAAGCTGATTGATTGCAGCCCGACCGATTTGGGCCGGAAGCAAATTTACGTTCACGTCTGGCAGCGGCGTGCATGGCGGGATGAGTGGAAAGGCGTTGCAAAGTGGGATGAAGCGCGGCACTGGCACAGACACCCGGCCAAGCAGCTTTATATCAATGCCCAAACCTACCGGAAAGCGCATGAAACCGAGCTGATAATAAGCCGGGGGAGGGCCACCGTCTGTCACGAGTGTTGCGACTGTCACAAGGGCAAAGCCCGCGATTTGAAGCCAATAGGGACATTTAGAAAATTCAGTCCGTAGAATTTGCTCTGGAAAATGCACTCATGGAGAGACGCGGCAGGTCCGTAGCCAGCCCCAAAGAAGCATCGTTGAAAAAGAATCCTTACGCCGTCTGCCACGTCTGATACCAGTGTCAGCCAGCCAGCCAAGCCGCTGATTTCAACTTTTTAGTGTAACAGCAGAGAAAAATTTCACGCGTGAAAAGGCGGTGCAGGTTTGCAATCTGCATATCCGGCAAAAAAATAGTGTATTTCCTTTTGAAAAAGTCTCTCATAAAAGAGCGATGCAGGGCGGCAACCTGCTAGAAAATGGACTCATTTCGCAGAAAAATTGTGTAAAACGAAATCCGCAGTCCACACACGGAAGGGCGAGCCAGCTTTGCAATCAGCGCGGGCGGCAAGCTTTTAGTGGAACAGATTTCAAAAATGCCCCGCATAAAAGAGCGTGGCCGTTCCGTAAATAGCCGCTCAAAAGCATCGCCGGAAAAGAATTCTTACGCCCCCCTATACCGAGCCGGACAGCGAGAATCAGCCAAGCGGACAACCCGCGCCGTCCAACATTTACAACTTTACCGGCAACGGGAAACATAGTTGAAACAGGCGGACTTGTGTGCAAAAGTGTGTGTAGTAAGGCAAAAAAAACTGTCCTAAAACTCATAAAACCTTTATTTATAGGGTTTTCATGTCAATGACGAACCGGTATTTCACATCGCTCTTCAACATGCGTTCGTAGGCGGTGTTGATCTCGTCCATGCGGATCATTTCAATGTCGCAGGTGATGTTATGTTTCCCGCAGAAATCCAGCATCTCCTGCGTCTCGGGCAGCCCGCCGATGAGTGAACCTGAGAACGAACGACGCCGGAAGATCAGCGGAAACGCCGCGACCGGCAGCGGTTTCTCCGGTGCGCCGACGAGCGTCAGATTGCCGTCGCGTTTCAACAGATTGAAATACGCATTGATGTCGTGCGTCGCGGAAACGGCGTCGAGAATGAAATCAAAACTGTTCGCGTGCGCGGCCATTTGGGCGTCGTCTTTGGAAATCACCACCTCGTGCGCGCCGAGACGCTTGCCATCCGCGACCTTGCTGGGCGAGGTGGTGAACAGCACGACGTGCGCGCCAAAAGCTTTGGCAAATTTCACGCCCATGTGACCAAGCCCGCCGAGGCCGACGATGCCGACTTTCTGGCCGGGACCGACCTTCCAATGTTTTAACGGCGAATACGTCGTGATGCCCGCGCACAACAACGGCGCAGCGGCGGCGAGATTCAAGTTGGTCGGCATGCGCAGCACGAAATCTTCCGTCACGACGATGCTCTGCGAATAACCGCCGAGCGTCGGCGCGTTGAGATGTTTGTCCAGACTGCCGTAGGTCATCACCATGTCGTGGCAAAATTGTTCCAGGCCATCGCGACAGTCCGGACAAGTGCGGCAAGAATCCACGAGGCAGCCCACGCCGACCGTGTCGCCGACCTTGAATTTTTTCACGCCGCTGCCGATGGCGGTCACGCGGCCGACAATCTCGTGGCCCGGCACGGCGGGATATTGCGTGAAGCCCCATTCGTTGCGGGCGAAGTGGAGATCGGAATGGCAGACGCCGCAGAAAAGAATTTCAATCTGCACATCGCTGGCGGTCGGCAGTCGGCGGTTGATTTTGGTGGCCGCCAGCGGTGCGGTCGCGCCCGACGTCGAATAAGCTTTGACTTGATTCATAATGATTTTTGTTTGATTCCAATTGCGACCGAAATCCTAACTCAAGTTGGTCGAATTGTCGCCTGAGTTTTGCGCCACCCTCGGCGGCGTTTGATTCCGCGCCGGTGCCGTGCTAGAAATCTGCATGACGAATTACATCGCTTGGGCCTTGATCGGCATGGTCGGCTATTCTTTCACCACCTTGTTCGTAAAGCTCGCAACGCGCAGCGGCCAGTTCTCCAGTTTTCTGGTGCTCGCCATCGCCTGTGTTTTCACCTTCACGGCGGCCGTGGCGATCACGCTGGCGCGGGGCGATCTGCAAAATGTCACCGCCAAAGATTTTGCCAGTCCGAGCGCCGGATTTGCTTACGCCACGGGCCTCGCGCTTACCGTCGCGGTCATGTCCCTGTTCCGCGCGCTCTCGCTGGGACCGGCCAGCATCGTGGTGCCCATTTATGGCATGTTCATCGCGGGCGGCGCGGTGCTGGGAATCATTTTTTTGCACGAGCCGTTGACCGCGCGCAAGGCCGCCGGCTTGGCCTTGGCCGTGGTCAGCATTTGCCTGATCGCCAAAAAATAAACGCGACGGAACAATCTTCATTGCAATTTTTTTGCAGCCGACGTTCCCGTTGATTTTCGATTAATTGATTGAATTCCTGCGCCGCTGCCCGCAGCCTATATAAAAGGAGCATCCGTCCCTTTTGATCCCTATGTCGCAATCGCACAACCGTTTTTTAATCATCCTCATTCTCGGTGCCCTGTCCACCATCAGCCCGTTTGCCATCGACATGTATCTGCCGGCGTTTCCGGCCATCGCCACCGCGCTGCATACGTCCACCGCGCGGATTTCCCTTTCGCTCGCCAGCTATTTTGCCGGCATGGCGGCGGGACAACTTTTCTACGGCCCGCTGCTCGACCGGCTCGGCCGCAAACTGCCGTTGTATGCCGGTTTGATTTTATTCATCGCCGCGTCCCTCCTTTGCCTTGGCTCGCGCACCGTGGAATGGCTCATCGCCATGCGCTTCGTGCAGGGGCTCGGCGGCTGCGGCGCGCAAGTCGCGGCCATGGCCATGGTGCGCGATTTTTTCCCCGCCAAAGAAACCGCCAAAATCATCTCGCTGCTGATCTTGATTTTAAGCGCCTCGCCGCTGCTCGCGCCGAGCGTCGGCGTGTTTGTGGCCGTGCATCTCGGCTGGCAATGGGTTTTCATCGTGCTCTCGCTGTTCGTCGCGCTGATGCTGTTCGTCTGCTGGTGGCAACTGCCGCAGGGCCATCAACCGGACCGCACCGTCTCGCTGCGGCTGCGGCCCATTTTTCAGAACTACGCCCTCGTCTTGAAGGAACCGCAATTCCTCACCTACGCCCTTGCCGGCGCGTTCGCTTTCTCCGGCCTGCTCGTCTATGTCGCCAGTTCGCCGATCATTTTCATGGAAGTGTTTCACGTCAGCGCGGGAAAATTCGGGGCCATCTTCGCCGGCCTCGCCACCGGCTTCATCGGCAGCAACCAGGTCAACATCCTGCTGCTCCGAAAATTTTCCAGCGAACAGATTTTCCGCGCCACGCTCCTCGTGGAATGTCCCGTGGCGACGCTGCTCCTCGTGGGAACCGTCTGCGGCTGGTTTGGTTTGCCCGCCACGCTCGCGCTGCTGTTCATCGCGCTTTCCAGCCTCGGCCTCGCCTATCCGAACGCCGCCGCGCTCGCGCTCGTGCCCTTTGATCGCCACATCGGCAGCGCCTCCGCCATGCTCGGCTTTTTACAGATCGGCATTTCGGGCATCGCCTCCGCGAGCATCGGCATTTTTGATTCCCACACCATGCGGCCGGTGACGCTCGTGCTGGCCGCGACTTCGTGGATCGGTTTTGCGATTTTAATCATCGGCAAACGCCGCATCCACGGCCTGCGTTTCGTCGAGGAAAAAGACGCGAACATTCTCCCACATTGAATTAAAAAATCGGCTTGGACGGCGGATGTCCAACGTGATCGCCTAGGCTGGTGGATATGGGATATTTAATCGAAATTGATCTGTCGCCGCCGCGCCGGATTTTCCGGTCGGCAAAGAAATTGTTGCCCGTCTTGCTGCACGCCAAAGGCAAACTCCGGTCGCCCGCGCTCGACGCCGCCGAAAAACACAAGCGGAAGATCTGCAAAAAAAACTGTCTGCTTAAAATCCGCGCCCGGCCCGGCCCGTTCGCCGCCAAAAAACCGGTTGCCAGCCCATGAAAAGTTTCCCATTGTTTGCACGTTATGACTGGCAAAGGGAAAGTGAAAATAGCCCAGCCATTCATGGCTGGGTAACGCGTCAGCCCAATGAAAAAGTCCCGCGAGGGACGGCAGGAAAATGTGGTGCCGGGCGCAAATGATGGTCGTCTGCAAAGACCTTTCGTCCCGGACGGGACTTTGGGAAATTGCCGGCCCAAATCCCAGCCATGAATGGCTGGGCTATTGTCAAAAAGGGAAGATCAAAAAAGAGACGCGCTACTTGGAACAAGTAAGTTTGTCGGCGTGGAGTAACACGGGATTTATTTGCGCAATTAAATCACACTAGCCGGCGGTTTTCTGTTGAATTTTTGGCTGGTGCCAATTATAAACATTTAAAAATACAAAGGGGAGGCAACTATGAAATGGCACCAACTGGCTTGTGGAATTATTTGCGGACTGCTCATCAGCTTCCGCGCCTCGGCGACGGTTTACTATGTGGATGTGAACAGTGCCAACCCCACGCCGCCCTTCACCAATTGGAGCACGGCTGCGACGGATATTCAAAGCGCGGTGGATACTTCAACGAACGGCGACTTGATATTGGTAACAAATGGAATTTATCAGACCGGTGGCCGGGTGGTTTACGGTTCGCTCACCAACCGCGTGGTCATCAATAAAGCCGTCACATTGCAAAGCGTCAATGGCCCTGCGGTAACGGCGATTCTCGGGTATCAAAATTCAACCAACATCACCAATAGTGTGCGCTGCGTTTACATGACCAATAATGCAGTTTTGAATGGGTTTACGCTCCAAGGAGGAGGCACACTTTCCCAGTCCACGGATAATTACGATGCCAGGCAATCAACGGGAGGAGGAGTATATGGTGAGTCAACCAACACAATTTTGACCAACTGCTTTTTGATTGGAAACATTTGTAAAAGCCAAGCTGCGATGTTTGGCGGCGCGGGTGCGTATCAGGCAACTTTGAATAATTGCATTCTATCTAACAATGTCGTGCAGGGAACGGGTGGTGGTGCTGACCATAGTGTCCTCAACAATTGTTTGGTTGTCAGCAACTCCGCTAGTGATGGCGGTGGGACCGCTTATTCAACATTAAATTACTGCACTGTGATTGGAAACAGCGCGCCATTCAACGGCACCTCGGTGTCGGGCGGCGGAACATATCAATGCGTTGCAAATCATTGTTTGATTGCCAGAAACTATGCCGGAATACTTGCCGGTTTTGGCGGTGGTGACTACGATGGGCAGCTTACCGATTGCATTTTAAGTAACAATGCGGCTGGTTCAGGCGGAGGAAGTGCTCAGTTTATGGCTGGAGGCAATTCTCTAAATGGATACTTAAACAATTGTCTTGTAATCAGCAATACTGCATTCGGCAATGGGGGCGGAATTTATGTCGGCTCTGGCGCAATTTTAGTCTGTAACTGCACCATCGTCAAAAATACCGCGACTAATCAATACGGTGGAATTTATAACGGATACTGCACCAATTGCATCATTTATTACAATTCCTGCAATCCATTATTCTCCTCGGCATTTAACTACTTCTACTATACTTATATTTCTTATGGCTGCACGACGCCGCTGCCTTTTCACAACCTCGGAAGCATAACCAACGATCCGGTGTTTGTGAATCCAACCGCCGGAGATTTTCATCTGGCTTCCAATTCGCCTTGCATCAACTCCGGCAAAAATTTGTTTGTCATCGGCACGAATGATCTGGACGGCAACCCGCGCATCGTCGGCGGCACGGTGGACATCGGTGCGTATGAATATCAGACGCCCGCTTCGGTTCTCTCCTACGCCTGGGCGCAGCAATACGGCCTGCCCACGGACGGCTCGGCGGATTTCACTGATCCCGACGGCGACGGCCTGAACAACTGGCAGGAATGGAAGGCGGGCACGATTCCCACCAATGCGGCTTCCGTGCTGCAACTGGCGTCGCCATCCAACAGCGTCGCCGGCGTGACGGTGACGTGGCAAAGCGTGAGCGGCGTGACGTATTATTTGCAGAGCAGCACCAACCTCGCCGCCGTGCCGGCCTTCACCGCCCTCCAAAGCAACCTCGTCGGCCAGGCCGGCTCGACCAGTTACACGGACACTAGCGCCACGAACGGCGGTCCCTACTTCTACCGCGTCGGCGTGCAGTGATTTTTTGACAGGCTTAACAGGATGGACAGGATTACTCGGATTCAATCCGGTTAATTTTGTTAATCCTGTCAAAAACCGGTGGTGATTCGTTATTTGCCAGCCGGACAATTTAATTTTCCGCGCAATTTTCTCGACAAGCCGGCGGGTTGCACCGCATAAATGCCGGCAAGGAAAAAAAGATGACCCGCACACAATTATTTTGGCGCATTTGTTTTGGCCTGATTTTATCCACCGCAATAACCACGCGCGCGGCGGATGATTTCACCGCCTTGCAAAACCAATTCGCGCCGTTGGGCACGCTCATCGTAACGCAGTTCGTGTCCGCCCCGTTTCCGCATCCGGCGCGCGCGGCGGGGCACAGTTATCACACGAACTTTTTTTCGGCGGCCGAACATTACAACAACAGCGACGTGGCGATGTTCATTCCCAAGGATTTTCACGCGACGGAAAGCGTTGATTTCATTGTGCATTTTCACGGCTGGATGAACACCGTGGCCAGCACGCTGACGCACTATCAGTTGGTGGAACAGCTCGCCGCGACCGGCAAGAACGTGATTCTGATCGTGCCGGAAGGTCCGCACTATGCGCCTGATTCTTTTGGCGGCAAATTGGAGGATGCCAATGGCTTTAAAAATTTCATGGCCGAGGCGATTGAAAAATTGCGCGCCAGCGATGCGCTGGGCACCACGAATTTCAGTCTCGGCAACATCATCATTTCCGGCCACAGCGGCGGCTACCACGTGATGGCGGCGATTTTAGATCGCGGCGGGCTGTCGGACAAAATCAAGGAGGCGTGGCTGTTTGATGCGCTGTATGGCGGCACGGAAAATTTTGTGACCTGGCAAAAAAATCAACACGGCCGGTTGCTCGACATCTACACCGATCATGGCGGCACGAAAGAAGAAACGGAAAAGTTAATGGCGAATGATCAAACGAATGGCGTCAGCTTTTTTGCCGGCGAAGAAACCAACTTGGTTTCCGCAAATCTACAAACGAACAAGATCATTTTTCTGCACACCGATCTCCCGCACAACGATGTCATCTGCCGGCGCGACGAGTTCAAAAAATTTCTGGAAACCAGTTGCTTGAAGGACAAATGAAAGCACTGGCAAGAATCCACTATTTATTTGCGGTTGCGCCGTTTTTCCTCACCCCAATCCTCTCCCGCCGGGAGAGGGGACAGCCGCTGTGCGTTTTGAGAAATGCGGATGACATTCGAGCAGAATCCAGCCGTGGTTTTGCCAGAAGGCTGGGAACGTTTCTCCCTCTCCCAGCGGGAGAGGGCCGGGGTGAGGGAGAACCTCATTTCCGTCTGCCCATGTTCGATAAAATTCGCGTTCCTTGATCATGAGAATTTTTCACCGCCCATTTTTTCTTTGCCTCGCGACGTTGCTCGCCGGTTGTCACACTATGTCCACGAAAAATTCTGCTGCCCGCCCGCCGGTCAAACTCGGTGTGGAAGTCCTCTTTGAAAAACATCTCGATCTGCTGCGCGCCAAAAACGTCGGCTTGATCACCAATCCCACCGGCCTCGATTCCAAGCTCGACAGCATCATCGAAACCTTTCGCGCGCATCCCGAGGTGAAGCTCGTGGCGCTTTACGGCCCGGAGCATGGCGTGCGCGGCAATGCGCAGGCGGGCGAATACGTGCCGTTTTATTTTGATGAACAATTTCAGTTGCCGGTGTTCAGCCTTTACGGCCAGTCGCACAAGCCGCCGGCGGACATGCTCACGAACATTGACGAATACATGCGCACGTTTGACACGCAGCACACGGGAAAAAAACTGGAGACGAACATGATGCAGTCCGTGGACGTGATGGTCTTCGATCTGCAAGATGTCGGCGCACGCATCTACACTTACATCGCCACGATGGCTTATGCGATGCAAGCCTGCGCGGACAGCGGCATTCCGTTCATCGTGCTGGACCGGCCAAATCCGATCAACGGCCGCGCGATGGAAGGCCCGATTTTGGAATATCCCAAATACAGTTCGTTCATCGGACTCTATCCGATTCCGTTGCGCCACGGCATGACGGCGGGCGAACTCGCGCAGCTCTTCAATGCAAAATTTTTGACGAAGAAATGCAATCTCACCGTCGTGCCGATGGAAAACTGGACGCGCGACGAGTGGTTCGATGAAACGTCGCTGCCGTGGGTGCTGCCCTCGCCGAATCTGCCGACGCTGGAATCCGCGACGGTTTATCCCGGCCAGGTGTTGCTGGAAGGCACCAATTTATCCGAGGGCCGTGGCACCACGAAGCCGTTTGAATTTTTTGGCGCGCCGTGGATTGACGGTTATGTGCTGGCCAAAAAATTGAATGAATTAAATTTGCCGGGCGTAAAATTCCGCGAAGTCTGGTTCACGCCGACGTTTTCAAAATTCAGCGGGCAAAATTGCGGCGGCTGTCAGATGCACATCACGGATCGCAACGCGTTCCAGCCCATCGCGACGACGTTGACCATTTTGTCGGTCGTCAAATCAACCTACGGCGACAAACTGGAATTTCACGCGAGCTATTTTGACAAGGTGATCGGCAATTCCAACGTGCGCGAGGCGCTGGAACGCGGCGAACCGGTGGCGCAGATCGTGGCCACTTTTAAACCGGGCTTGAATGATTTTGCGAAACTGCGCGAACCATTTTTGCTGTATCGCTGAATGAGTCTCGTGCGCGCAAAAAATTTTATCCGATGGGTGCCGGTCTCACTTTGCATTGCGCTGCTGCTTTCGAGCTGCGCCACGAAGCGGCAAAATTTTTTTCGCCCGGAAAAACTCGCGGAGATGGATGCGGCCATCAATGCCGCCATCGCAAACCACCAATGTCCTGGCGGGGTGCTTTGGCTGGAACACGATGGCGTGGCGTATCACAAGGCGTTTGGCAATCGCGCGCTCGTGCCCGCGCCCGAGGCGATGACGGAGGACACGATTTTTGACGCGGCTTCGCTGACCAAAGTCATCGCGACCACGCCGGCCGTGATGTTGCTGATTGAACGCGGACAAGTCGGACTGGACGCGCCGGTGCGGACTTACCTTCCTGAATTCACTGTCGGCGGAAAAGAATTCATCACGGTGCGCGAACTGCTCACGCACACGTCCGGTCTGCCGCCGGACATCGAGACCAAAAGCGGCTGGCTAGGGCAGGGGATTGCGATCCAAAAAGCGTGCGCGGAAAAATTGCAATCCAAGCCCGGCACGGTTTTCAAATACAGCGACATCAATTTTTTCCTGCTCGGCGAAATCGTCCAGCGCGTCAGCAAAATGCCGCTGGAAGTTTTTGTGCAGCGCGAAATTTTTGGCCCGTTGAAAATGCCGGACACCGGTTATCTGCCGCCGCCGGAAAAATTATTCCGCATCGCGCCGACGGAAGTGGTGAACGGCAAACCGTGGCGCGGCGTGGTGCACGATCCGACCGCGCGGCACATGGGCGGCGTGGCGGGCCACGCGGGCTTGTTCACGACCGCGCCGGACCTCGCGCGCTACGCGCGAATGCTGCTGAATCTTGGCGAACTCGACGGCGTGCGCCTTTTCAAACCGGAGACGGTGAAGTTGATGACGAGCGTGCAAACGCCGCCGGAAATTTCCGCGAAACGCGGACTGGGCTGGGACATTGCTTCGCCGTTCAGCGGCCCGCGCGGCGAAATTTTTCCGATTGGTTCATACGGTCACACCGGCTGGACGGGCGGCTCGCTGTGGATTGATCCGCAGTCTAAAACCTTCGTGATTTTTTTGTCGAACCGCAATCATCCAACGGAAGCAGGCAGCGTGATCGCTTTGCGGCATCAGCTCGGCACGCTCGCGGCGGAGGCGGTGGTCAATCCTGGCGAGGTTCCGGACGCGATTGAAAAGCCGGCGCTTTTGCCCGCCGCAAAATAATCTCGAATCCGCGCAAATCTTTCTCGCGCTAACGGTGCTGCTTCTGTTAGCGTCCGCTTGATCTCCCAAATTATGCCAACGCAAAACCCTGCGTCCGCTGCCGCTCGTGGCTGGACGGTCACTTTCGCCGGCCTCGGCATCAACCTCGCCCTCGGCATTCTTTACGCGTGGAGTTTGATCAAGGGTAAAATCGGCGACACGTTTGGCTGGGACAAAGCGCGGTTGAATGATCCGTATGCGCTTTGCTGTCTGGTGTTCGCGTTCACGATGATTCTCGCCGGACGCTGCCAGGATAAATTCGGTCCGCGCGTGACTGCTTCGCTCGGCGGCATCCTAGTCGGCGCGGGTCTGTTTTGGATTTCGACCACGAATGATTATACCGCGTGGCTGCTGGGCTTCGGTGTATTGGTCGGCATTGGCATCGGCTTTGGCTATTCATCCGCCACACCGCCGGCGTTGAAATGGTTTCCGCCCGCGAAAACCGGCTTGATCGCCGGCATCGTCGTCGCCGGTTTTGGACTGGCTCCCGTCTATCTCGCGCCGCTGACGGATCATCTGATGAAGTCGGGCGGCGTGCCGCACGCGATGGCTTTTTTTGCGGTGCTGTTCACGGTGGTCGTGGTCGGCTTCGCGCAACTGCTGCAAAATCCGCCGGCTGGTTTTGTCGCGACGCAATCGGCTGCTTCCGCAAAATCCGCCGCGCCCGCCGCCAATAATTTCACGCCGTTGCAAATGCTTCGCAGTCCGATGTTTTACCTGCTCTGGGTGATTTATTTTATCGGCTCCGGCGCGGGCCTGATGGTCATCAGCAGCGTGAGCGGCATGGCGAAAAAAAGCATGGGCGAATCCGCCTTCATCGCCGTCGCCGTCATGGCGCTCGGCAACGCGGGCGGCCGCATCTTCGCCGGGCTGTTGTCGGACAAAATCGGCCGGCGCGGGACACTGCTGCTCGTGCTGTTGATCCAGGCGGCGCTGATGTTTGTCGCCATCCCGGTCACGGAGTCGAAAGAAACCGTGCCGCTGGTCATCGTGCTCGTCGCGACGTTGATCGGATTTAATTACGGCGCGAACCTCTGTCTGTTTCCATCGTTCACGAAAGATTTCTGGGGCTTGAAAAATTTCGGCATGAATTACGGCGTGCTGTTCACTGCGTGGGGCGTGGGCGGTTTTGTGTTGAGCCGCGTGCAGCAGATGCTCACCGCGCAGCACGGCGGAAGTTTTCAAATCTCGTTCATCGCGGCGGGAATTCTTTTGCTCGTGGGCGCGGCGCTGACCTTTTTTATCAAACCGCCGCGACAACAGAATTGACCTCGGCCTCGCAACGTCCCATCTTTTTGCCATGAAAATATTTCGCATCCTTCTCGTGCTCGCCGCTGCGGTTTCATTTTTACAATCATCCGCGCTCGCGCAGACCAACGCGTCCGCTGTGATCGAGACGAATGCGCCGGTGATCCACACCAACCTGGCGATCATTCCCGTTTCGCGCGTGGGCAGCATCACCAACCGCCAGAATCTCGTGTTGCGCCGTGCGCACGAAAATCCCGGCGCCTACGACATCGAATTCATCGGCGACTCCATCACGCAAGGCTGGGAAGGTAGCGGCAAAAATGTTTGGACCAATTATTACGGCACGCGCAAAGTCATCAACATGGGCGTGAGCGGCGACCGCACCGAGCACGTCCTCTGGCGGTTTGAAAACGGCCAGCTCGACGGCATCAAGGCCAAAGTCGCCGTGGTCATGATCGGCACCAACAACTCCGGAAAAAATAAGGATGGTTCCGACGCCTACACCGATGCCGACATTCTTGAAGGCGTCATCGCCGTCGTGAACCAGATCCGCACGCGCCAGCCGGACACCAAGATTTTGCTGCTCGGCATTTTTCCGCGCGGAAAAAATTTCAGTCCGCAGCGCGGCCGGTTGCTGGAGATCAATCAAGCGCTCGCCCGGCTGGACGACGGCGCGCACATTTTCTATCTCGACTTCGGCTCGCAGTTCATCGAGAACGACGGCTCCATTTCCCGGAGCATCATGCCCGATTATCTGCATCCCAACGAAGCCGGCTACAAAATCTGGGCCGCCGCCACCGAGCCGAAGTTGAAGGAACTGCTCGGGGATAAATAATAGCGGTGGGGATCGTCCCCGCGCGCCGCTTCAAAAAACTTCTTCAACCGCCTCGCGTAGCGCAGAAACAATTTTTTGCAACTGCGCCTTGGTCGTGCAATACGGCGGCATGAGCACGATCACGTTGCCGACGGGCCGCGTCAGCACGCCGCGTTGGGCCATCGCCTCGCAGACGCGGATGCCCGCGCGTGCGCGCAACGCAAACGGTTCGCGCGTCCGCCAGTTTTTGACCAGTTCAATGCCCGCCACCAAACCGATTTGCCGGATGTCGCCAATGTGCGGCAGTGACCAGAGCGATTGCAATTCCTCGTGAAGATTTTTTTGCAACAGGGCGCGTTGCCGCACCGATTTTTTCGTCTGCAACATTTCCAGGCTGGCCAGCGCCGCCGCCGCGCCGAGCTGATTGCCGGTGAAGCTGTGGCCGTGGAAAAAAGTTTTGAACTCCTCGTATTCGCCGAGGAACGCGTCAAATATTTTTTGCGTCGTCAAGGTCGCCGCCATGGGCAGATAACCGCCGGTCAAACCTTTCGCCATGCAAAGAAAATCCGGTTGCACGCCGGCGCGACCGGTCGCAAAAAGTGCCGCGCTGGCCGGTCGCGCGCGGGCATTTTCCAAAGTGTCGCGCGTGATGCGGCAACTGATGCCCGTGCGGCCGAAGCCCGTCATTACTTCATCGGCGATGAGCAGCGCACCGTGGGCGCGGGCGATTTCGGTGGTCTGTTCCAGCCAGCCGCTCGGTTGGGGAATCATTCCCGCCGCGCCTTGCATCAGCGGCTCAAAAATGAACGCAGCGAAAGGATTGCCCTTTTTCTTTTGCGCGGAGAATTTTTTTTCGACCCGCCCGACACATTCCCAACGGCATTGGCGATATTTTCGCGCATCGTCACGCTGGGGTTGGGCGCGATTGAACGGACAACGATAACAATACGGCGACATCACCTTGTCGGTCTTGAACAGCATCCCGCCGTAAGCCTTGTGAAATAGGTCAACATGACCGAGCGACACCGCGCCGATGGTGTCGCCGTGATACGCGCCATCGAGCGAAAGGAAGCGTGGCTTCGACTTTGGGCCGCGCCTGCGGCGCGTGAATTCGTAGGCCAACTTCAAGGCGACTTCCAACGCGGTTGAACCGTCATCGCTGAAAAAAACCTTTTTCAATTTCGAATTGCGGGTTTCGAATTTCAAATGTGCCGCTGCCGGATTTTTTTTGGCATTCACAATGCGCACCAGTTTCTCCGCCAGCAAACTGGCCGGTTCATTTGCGAAACCCAGCGCGGAGCTGTGCGCAATTTTTTTTAATTGGTGCGCGATGGCGGCATTTATTTTGGGATGCTGGTGGCCGTGGAGGTTGGTCCAGATGGATGAATTGGCATCCAGGTATTCTTTGCCGCGCACGTCGCGCAGCACCGCGCCCTGGCCGGACGTGATGACGATGGGTTCGCGCCGCAGCCAGTCGCGCATCTGGGTGAACGGATGCCAGACGTGGTCGTGGTCGAGTTTAGAAAGTTTATGCATGGCCAATTATCAAGTTCCTATCCCCAATTGGTTGAGGCCGGCAATCAGTTCGGCCACATCCGCTGGCCTATGCGCGGCGCTAAAAGTAAGACGCAAGCGCGCCGCGCCCCGCGCGACGGTGGGGTAACGGATTGCCGGAACAAAAATGTTTTGCCCGCGCAATTTTGCGGCGGCGGCGACAGCCTTCGCTTCGTCGCCCAGCATCACTGGAATAATGGCGCTGCCGAATTTTGAATTTTGAATTTTGAATTTTGAATTGAATTCGCCGAGTCGTGCGAAAAGATTTTTTCGCAACGCCTCTCCATCGGCCGATTGGACCAAATGGATGGCGGCGGTCGCCGCGGCGGCGGCGGCGGGCACGGGCGCGGTGGAAAAAATAAAACTGCGCGCGCGGTTCACCAAAAAATCCACCAGGGCGCGGGAGCCGCCAATGTAGCCGCCGCTCGCGCCGAGCGCCTTGCCAAGCGTGCCCATCTGGATTTCAATTTGATCGCTGACGCCGAGTTCGTCCGCCAGGCCGCGTCCGTTTTTGCCGAGGATGCCGGTGGCGTGCGCCTCGTCCACCATGAGCCACGCGCCGTATTTATTTTTGAGCGCCACGATTTCTCGCAACGGCGCGGCATCGCCATCCATCGAAAAAATGGATTCGGTGACAATCAAAATTCTCGATTCGGAATTCGGAGTCCGGAATTTTTCCGTCGCCCATTTTAATTTGGCTTCGAAATCATTCAGGTCGTTGTGGGCGAAGATGCGCAATTTTGCGCCGGACAGTTTCGCGGCATCCACAATGCAGGCATGAACCAGTTTGTCGAGAATGATGACATCGTCTTTGCCAACGAGCGCGGTGATGGTGCCGAGCGCGGCGGCATAGCCGGTGGAAAAAGTCAGTGCCGCCCCGGTTTTTTTGAAGGCGGCCAGTGATTCTTCCAATTCATGAAACGGCGCGAGCGAACCACAGATCAAACGCGATGCGCCCGCGCCGGCACCGAATTTTTCAATCGCTTGGGTGGCGGCGATTTTTAACGCCGGATGATTGGCGAGACCGAGATAATCGTTCGAGGAAAAATTGAGAAATTTTTGGCCGCCGATCTCGATGCGCGGGCCGGGCGCGGCATCCACCCGGCGCAATTCGCGATGCAGACCTTGTTCGTGCAACCGCGCGCGGCGACGGTCCAATGCGTCATTGAAAGAACTCATTTTTAACCGCAAACAATCACGCTTGGGCGTGAATTTGGGATGACCAAACAATTCGTGTGGTCTTGAAAATATTGGCCAAGCGACATGCCTAGAGCTATAGCCGCTGCGCCGTTTTGGAGCAAGCCAAAGGCCGCTGCGCGCAGGATGGGGATTCAATTTTCCGCCGATGATTCGCCGCTCTGGCCGGGGTGCAAACCGAACTGAACGAGTTTGGCTTTCATCGTGATGCGCGAAACGCCGAGCCAGCGCGCGGCTTTGGCCTGATTACCGTTGGCCAAGTGAATGGCCCGCGAAAAAATTTCCCGTTCAGCGGCTTCGACAACTTTCGCGTGAGCGTCGGTGATTTCCTCGCGGCGCGCGGCGGCGAGCAGTTCGTCAACATATTCACCGAAGGAACGAGTCGCGGAAAAAGCGGCCGCGCCGTTTTTGTTCAACGCGGCGCGGACATGATCAAGGTTGATCGTGTAACCTTGCGCGGCAAGCAGCGCTTTGCGGACGACATTTTCCAATTCGCGCACGTTGCCCGGCCAGGATTGCGACTGAAGAAAATCAACTGCTTCGGAATGAATGGAGGGGTTGATATTGCCCAAATCCGCTCCATGTTTGCCGAGAAAAAAACGGATGAGTTCGGGCACGTCCTCGCGGCGCTGGCGCAACGGCGGCAACGTGATCGTCACCACGTTGAGGCGATAGTATAAATCCTCGCGAAACTGTTTTTCGCGGAGCGCGGTTTCCAGGTCGCGATGCGTGGCGGCGACGACCCGGGCATCCACGGAAATCGTTTCCTTGCCGCCCAGCCGCTGCAGCGTTTTTTCCTGCAACACCCGCAGCAATTTTGCCTGCGTGCCGAGCGTCAGGTCGCCGATTTCGTCGAGAAAAATCGTGCCGTGATCCGCCTGCTCAAACCGGCCGATGCGTTTCGTATCCGCGCCGGTGAACGCGCCGCGCTCGTGGCCGAACAATTCACTTTCCAGCAGCGTCTCGGGGATCGCCGCGCAGTTGATGGCAATGAATGGCGCATTGGCGCGGTCGCTGTGCTGATAAATGGCGCGGGCGATCAACTCCTTGCCCGTGCCGGTTTCGCCGCAAATCAAAACGCTGACCGGCCTGGCGGCGACGCGGCCGATTTCCTTGTAGATATTTTGCATGGCCTGGCTCCGGCCCACGAGTGCGTCGCGGCTCTGGCTGGTTTCGCCCAAGCCGACGGGTTCCGACATCCGGCGATTGCTGTCGGCCGCCTTGTGAACGAGTTCGATCAATTGCGGAACGTTGAACGGCTTGAGCAAATAATCGTAAGCCCCAGCTTTGATCGCTTCGATGGCTGTTTCCGTAGTGCCGAACGCGGTGACCAAAATGATCGGCAAACGCGGCTTGGCGGCGTGCAATTGGCGGACAAGTTCCAGACCGTTCAAGCCGGGCAGCTTCAAATCGGTGATGACCAGATTGAATGACTCTTTAACCGCGCGCACCAAGCCGTCATCCCCGCGTTTTTCGATCTCCACGACATGACCTTCCGCCGCCAGCACCCGCTGCAGGGTGTCGGAGATTCCGGGATCATCTTCAATCAATAAAATTCTGGCGGCCGCAATCATTCAATCGCCTCGGGCAAAACGATACCAAAGGTCGTGCCGCGATGCACCTGCGTTTGATATTGCAACACGCCGCCGTGCTTTTGAACGATGCTGGACGCGATGGACAATCCCAAGCCCGTGCCGGTGTCCTTGGTGGTGAAGAACGGATCGAACAACCGTTTTTCAATTTCCGGTGAAATGCCTTTGCCGGTGTCCGCAACTTCAAGAATGACGACGTTGGTTTCCGCGTTGGCAAGGCGCTGACGATGCTGGCGCGCGCGCAGTTTTACGGTGCCGTTCTCGCCAATGCTGTCAGCGGCGTTTTGCACCAAATTGGTCAGCACCTGTTTGATTTGCGCGGCATCCACGCGGATGCGCACCGGCGCGGACGCTTCCAAAACAAGGCGGATATTATTTCGGCCCAGTTGTGGCTCCAAAAACTTTTGGGTTTCCAGAAGAATTAAATCTGCCGGCACGATGACCAATTCCGGATCGGAAGGCCGGGCGAATTGCAGGAAATCATTCACAATCCTTTCCAAGCGGAGAATTTCCCGCTCGACGAGTTTGGCGTCGTCATATTCCTGCGAGCCGGATTGAAATTTCTTTTGCTGGATGAAGAGCGCGGCCTTGATCGCCGTGAGCGGATTGCGAATCTCGTGCGCCACGCCGGCCGCCAGCAATCCCAGTGACGCCAGTTTTTCATGCCGCTCCACCAAAGACTGGCTTTCCACGAGCTTGACGCGCAGCGGTGCGATCATGTCACGGTAAACCACGGCGGCCAGCGCGACGCCAAATACGAACAATAAAATCAGCGAGCCGAGCACCGACCAGCGAAGTCGCTTCAGCATCTCATTCGCGTGCGCGAGCATCTGCTGACGCGACTCGAAATGCGCCTTGCCCAGGGTCTGACCCAGGTCGGAAAGATGTTGTGACGCGGTCCGCAACGGACTGAAATCGGCCAGCGTGGCGCTGCTTGCACCAAGGGAATTTATTTTTGGCTGCAACTCTTTCGCGACGCGCAGGTAGTCAGCGTAAGCGGTTTCCATTTGTTGCAGCGCATCTTTTTCGCGTTGCGTCGTCAGCTTGGGTTTCTGTTCATCAATCCAGCCGCCGAGTTTTTTGCTCGATTCGAGAAAATCATTCCAGATCGCCGGATCATGGTCGGTGCCGTAACGCTGCATCGTGTTGTTCAACTCGCGCAGCGAATCGCGGAATTGATCCGCGATGCGGAAACTTTCCGAATCCACCTGGCTCAACCGGTCGCGCAACTCCGCCGCCTCGCGTTGCGAATTCAAGGTGGCCAAAACAATCAGCGCGCCCATCAACGCCACGACCAGCGCGAGCGTGAGCAATCTCAGTTTGAGGTCGAATTTCATAGCTGTTTCAAAAACCTAGCGGACGGAGCCTGGCGTGACCACAAGAACTCGCGTCCGTTGCTGGTTTATGCCTGCAAGCACAAACCGTGCGCGCAGCGAATATTTTTTTCAACCTCGAGTTCACATTGAAAACTCGGATCGACTTTTTCCTCCGGCCAAGTCTTCCGCATAAATGTGCAAAGAAAGTTTGCTGGCCAGGCTGTTTCCTTCGCTGAAAATCTGCGGGCCTGTCTTCGAAAACTTTAAAAAGCTTTGGTTCTCGAATAATCTGCGGTTGGCACAGTCCTCGCTAAAGTTGGTGGACCTTTCGCCGGAAGTCTTGGCCATGAAAATAAATTTTACCCCGGATGAAGCTGCGGCCAATCCGATTGGCGGTGCGGCACCGGCGTCGTCGCGGATTTTGATTGTGGATGATGATGCGGCGGTCCGTGAAATGTTGGCGCGGGTGCTGGCGGGCGAAGGCTATTCGGTCTGCGTGGCGGGAGATGAGCAGGCGGCGCTGAACATTGTCAGCCAAACAAAAATTGATCTGACGCTGCTGGATTTGAACCTGCCCGGCAAAAGCGGCTGGAATACGTTCAAGCAGCTGACGGCAAAAAATCCGTTGCTGCCGGTGATTATTGTCACCGCCCGGTCAAACCAGCTGTTCACCGCGCTGGGTGCGGGCGTGGGCGCATTGTTGGAAAAGCCGCTGGATTTCCCGAAGTTGCTGCAGACCATCCGCGAACTGCTGGCGGAACCCGCGGCGTCGCGACTCGCGCGGCTGGCCGGCAGCCCGGCGGATTTTCACTATGTGCACGGACAAACGCAGGAACCCAAACCGAAAAAAAATTAACCCGCGTGCTGGCTTGAGATTTACCGCCATGAAGATTAATTTTCGCAGATTCCACGGCGCGGCTCCGGCGGGGCAATTTTTTATCGCGGTGAGCAAATTTGACATGAATGATTTTGCAGTGCGCGTGCGGCATTTGCGGCCGGTGCAGGAGTCGGCCAAAAAAAATGCCGCCGGTGACGCCGAACCGCAAGGCGGCGTAAAACTTCCATCGCAAAATGAAATCAACCTAATTGACGATGGCATCGCGCCGCTGGATAATGCGCCGCAACGCAGTGCAGTTATGGCTGATCAAAAAAAAATTGAACGGATTGAAAATGTCTGACTCCACCTCGCAACAACTGCAAACCGAGAAATCGTTTGCCCGGCCGACGCCACCGGCCGGCGGCAGGAAACATCGTTATTGGTGGTGGATCGTGATTTTGATCCTGCTGATCGCGGGAATTTTTATTGTTTGGCGACATCGCACGTCTTCGTCAACAACGACCGCCTCCGCCGGCGGTCGCGGTGGCGCGGGATTTGGTCCGCTGATGGTCAGCACCGTCAAAGCGCAAACGGGCGACATCGGGATTTATGTCAACGCGCTGGGTGTGGTGACACCGCTCAACACGGTTTCGATCGTCAGCCGCGTGCAAGGCCAGATCACCAAGATTTATTATCAGGAGGGCCAAACGGTGAACGTAGGCGATCCGCTGGTGGAAATTGATCCGGGTCCGAACCAAGCCGCGTTGCTTCAGGCCGAAGGCCAGCTCGCGCGCGACATGGCGCTGCTGGAAAATGCGCGGCTGGATTTGGAACGCTACCAGGAAGCGTTCGCGAGCAACGCGATTCCGAAACAGCAGTTGGACACGCAGGTCGCCGCTGTGCATCAAGACGAGGGCACGGTGAAAGTGGATCAAGGGCTGCTCGATAACGCGAAGGTGCAGCTGGCTTATTGTCACATCACCGCGCCGATTTCCGGCCGCGTCGGCCTGCGCTTGGTTGACCTTGGCAACATTGTGCAAGCGAATGCCACCAACCCTTTGCTGGTGATCACCGAGTTGCAGCCGATCACGGTGATTTTCAATGTCGCGGAAGATGACTTGCCGCAAATCCAGAAACAGTTGCAGGCCGGCAACACGCTGACCGTGGATGCCTTTGACCGCGCGCAAACCAAAAAAATTGCGACGGGAACTTTGTTGACGCTCGACAACCAGATTGACCCGACGACTGGCACGGTGAAGTTCAAAGCTGTTTTCACCAACGACGATGAGTCACTTTTTCCGAATCAATTTGTCAATGCGCGGCTGCTCGTGGACACGCTTGAGGACGCGACGCTGCTTTCGAACACCGTCATCCAACGCAACGCCGACAGCGCGTTCGTTTATCTGATCAAGCCGGATCAAACCGGCACGAATCAGACGGTGGCGATGCAAACCATCACGGTGGGCACGACCGATGGCAATGTGTCGTCGGTGGAGGGAATTGAGCCGGGCACTGTGGTGGCGGCGGACAATTTCAATAAACTGTCGGACGGGGCAAAAGTAACGCTGCGGCCCGCCGGCGGGGGCGCGGGCAAGGGCGGATGGCAAAAGAAAAATTCCCAGTGAGCCCGTCACGCCCATTTATTTTGCGGCCGGTGGCGACGTCGTTGCTGATGGCCGCAATTGTCATCGTGGGCGTAATCGCCTATTTTTTGCTGCCGGTTTCCGCGTTGCCGGAGGTGGATTATCCGACGATTCAAGTGGTCACGTTTTATCCGGGCGCGAGTCCCGACGTTTCCGCGTCCGCCATCACCGCGCCACTGGAACGGCAGTTCGGCGAACTGCCCGGCCTCAACCAGATGACTTCGATCAGCTCCGGCGGCAGTTCGATCATCACGCTGCAGTTCGCGCTGAACCTGAACATTGATGTGGCCGAACAGGAAGTGCAGGCGGCCATCAATGCGGCGCAAAGTTATTTGCCGGCGGGTCTGCCGTCGCCGCCGATTTACAGCAAATCCAATCCCGCCGACGCGCCGATCATGACGCTGGCGATCACTTCAAAAAGTTATCCGCTGTCGCAAGTCGAGGATTATACCGACACGCGGCTCGCGCAAAAAATTTCGCAGGTCACGGGCGTCGGTCTGGTGACGATCAGCGGCGGCGAGAAACCGGCGGTGCGGATTCAGGCCAACCCGACGACACTTTCGTCTTTCGGCATCAGCTTGGAAGACATTCGCACATCGCTGCAATCGGCCAGTGTGAATCTGGCGAAAGGCAATTTCGACGGCGCGCATCAGGCTTACGAGATCAACGCGAACGACCAGCTTTTAAGCAGCAAGGATTACCAGTCGCTCGTCGTCGCGTATCGCAACGGCGCCCCGGTGGTTTTGTCCGATGTGGCCAAGGTGATCGACGATGTGGAGAACACGAAGCTCGCCGCGTGGGCCAACAGCACGCCGGCGGTGATCGTGAACATTCAGCGGCAGCCCGGGGCAAACATCATTCAAGTGGTGGACCGCGTGAAACAATTGTTGCCGCAGCTCAAGGCGAATTTGCCGGCGGCGATGGATGTCTCAGTTCTCACCGACCGCACGACGACGATCCGCGCGTCGGTGCGCGACGTGCAATTTTCGCTGATGCTCACGATCGCGCTGGTCGTGCTGGCGATCTTTTTATTTCTGCGCAACGCCTACGCGACGGTCATTCCGAGTTTTGCCGTGCCGATCTCCCTCGTCGGCACGATGGCCATCATGTATCTGCTGGGCTACAGCCTGAATAATCTCACGCTGATGGCACTGACGATTTCCACCGGCTTCGTCGTGGACGACGCCATCGTGATGATCGAAAATATTTTTCGCTATATCGAGCTCGGCGAAAAACCGCTGCAGGCCGCGTTGAAAGGCGCGGAGCAAATCGGCTTCACGATCATCTCGCTGACGATTTCGCTGATCGCCGGATTGATCCCGCTGTTGTTCATGGGCGACATCGTCGGGCGTTTGTTCCGCGAATTTGCCGTGACCTTGAGCGTGACGATTCTTGTTTCCGCCTGTGTTTCATTGACGCTTACGCCAATGATGTGCTCGCGTTTGCTCAAGGCGAAAGCCGATGAAAAAAAACACGGCCGTTTTTTTGAGGCATCCGAACGGGTTTATGACCGCATCGTAAAATTTTACGGCCGCACGTTGGAATGGGTGCTAGGTCGGCAAACGGCGACGTTGCTCGTGGCCGTCGGCACGCTGGGGTTGACGATTTTGCTTTATGTCATCGCGCCGAAAGGATTTTTCCCCGTGCAGGACACCGGCGTGATCCAGGGCATTTCCGACGCCGCGCAAAATATTTCTTTCGCCGCCATGGCCGAACGCCAGCAGGCGCTCGCGGACGTGATTTTGAAAGATCCCGCGGTCGAAAGTTTGTCGTCGTTCATCGGCGTGGATGGCGTCAACGCGACGCTCAACAGCGGCCGCATTCTCATCAACTTGAAACCGCTTGAAGAAAGAAAAATCAGCGCGAGCGATGTGATCCGCCGCTTGCAGCCGGACTTGGCGAAAGTCGAGGGCATCACGCTGAACATGCAGCCGGTGCAGGATTTGACGGTCGAAGATCGCGTGAGCCGCACGCAATATCAATACACGCTCGAAGACGCGAATGCGGATGAATTGAACCAATGGACGGCCAAGCTGTTGGAAAAATTGCGGACCTTGCCGCAGCTCCGCGACGTGGCGACCGATCAGCAGACCCAAGGCGCGCAAGCGTCGCTGGTGATTGACCGCGTCACGGCGTCGCGGCTCGGCATCACGCCGCAGGCGATTGACAACGCGCTCTACGACGCATTTGGCCAGCGGCAAATTTCCACGCTGTTCACGCAGTTGAACCAGTATCACGTCATCTTGGAAACGCTGCCGGAGTTCCAGCGCAATCCATCCAAGCTGAATGATATTTACGTGCAATCGTCCGGCGGCGGCGCAGTGCCATTGAGCGCGTTTTCACATTTCGAATCCGGCGTTGCACCGCTCGCGATCAACCATCAGGGCCAATTTCCGGCGGTGACCATTTCCTTCAACCTCGCACCGGGCGCGGCATTGGGCGAAGCGACGAAAGCCATCGAAGCCGCGCAAAAAGAATTGAACATGCCGTTGAGCGTGCAGGCTTCGTTTCAAGGCACGGCGCAGGCGTTCATCGCGTCGCTGACCAACGAGCCGCTGCTCATACTCGCGGCGATCGTGACAGTCTATATTATTTTGGGCGTCCTTTACGAAAGTTACATTCATCCCATCACGATTCTCTCGACGCTGCCATCGGCCGGTGCGGGTGCCATTCTGGCGTTGCTCATCACGGGAACGGAACTCGGCGTGGTCGCGCTGATCGGAATTATTTTGCTGATCGGCATCGTCCAAAAGAATGCGATCATGATGATTGATTTCGCGCTCGACATGGAACGGCGGGAAAACAAACCGCCGCACGAAGCCATTTATCAGGCGTGCCTCTTGCGCTTCCGGCCCATCTTGATGACGACCTTTGCCGCGCTGTTCGGCGGCCTGCCGCTGGCGTTTGGCAACGGCGTCGGCTCGGAACTGCGCAAGCCGCTGGGCATCGCCATCGTCGGCGGCCTGATCGTGAGCCAGGTGCTGACGCTTTACACGACGCCGGTGATTTATCTTTTCTTCGGCCGGCTGGCCGCAAAATTTTCGCGGCCGAAAGCAACGGGCAGCGTGGAAAGCGAAGCCATTATTCCTGTCGAAATCTGATGAACATTTCCGCGCCATTCATCCGCCGCTCCGTGGGCACCGCGTTGCTGACGGCCGCGATTGCACTGGCGGGCGCGGTGGCCTATTTGCAATTGCCCGTTGCGCCGCTGCCGCAGGTGGATTTTCCCACCATCAGCGTCGGCGCGTCGTTGCCGGGCGCGAGTCCGGAAATCATGGCGTCGTCCGTCGCCGCGCCGCTCGAACGCCAACTCGGCCACATCGCGGGTGTGAACGAAATGACGTCATCGAGCACGCTGGGTTCGAGCGGCATCACGCTGCAATTCGATCTGAACCGCGACATCAATGGTGCGGCGCGGGATGTGCAGGCTGCGATCAATGCCGCGCGTGCTGATCTGCCGGCAAATTTGCCGAGCAATCCGACGTATCGCAAAGTCAATCCCGCCGACGCGCCGATCATCATTCTCGCGCTGACTTCGGACATTTATGATCGCGGCAAACTTTACGACGCTGCTTCCACGATCATTGAGCAGCAGCTTTTGCAAATTGAAGGCGTCGGCCAGGTCAACATCGGCGGTGGCGCGCTGCCGGCGGTGCGCGTGGACGTCAACCCCACTTTGCTGAACAGTTTTGGTCTCAGCCTGACGGATGTGAGCGCCATGTTGGGCAAACAAAACGCCAACCTCGCGAAAGGCCAACTGGCGGATGGCCACACCACGGTGGACATACTCGCGAACGACCAGTTGCTCAAGGCGGCAGATTATAAAAAGCTCATTGTCGCGGTGCGCAACGGCGCGGCGATCCGCCTTTCGGATGTCGCCAACGTGCAAGACAGCGTGGAAAATATCCGCACCGCCGGTTATTTGAATGGCAAGCCGGCCATTCCGCTGATCATTCTGCGGCAACCCGGGGCGAACATCATTGAAACCGTGGACCGCATCAAAGCCGCGCTGCCATCGCTCAAGGCATCCATCCCGACCGGCATCAACATGGATGTGGTGCTCGACCGCACGACGACGATCCGCGCGTCGGTGCGCGAAATCGAACGCACGCTGCTCATCTCCATCGCGCTGGTTATTCTCGTGGTATTTATTTTTCTGCGAAGTCCGCGCGCGACGCTGATTCCGGCGGTCGTCGTGCCCGTTTCGTTGATCGCGACCTTTGGCGTGATGTATCTGTTCGGTTACAGTGTGGACAATCTTTCGTTGATGGCGCTGACGATTTCGACGGGCTTCGTGGTCGATGATGCGATTGTCGTCATCGAAAATGTCACGCGCCATTTGGAAATGGGTTTGAAACCAATGCAGGCGGCGCTGAAAGGCGCGCAGGAAGTCGGCTTCACTGTGCTGTCCATCAGCATCTCCCTCGTCGTGGTGTTCATCCCGATATTATTGATGGGCGGCATCGTCGGCCGTTTATTCCGTGAATTTGCCGTCGTATTGTCCACCGCGATTCTTGTCTCGCTCGTCGTTTCGCTCACGACGACGCCGATGATGTGTTCGCGGCTGCTGCGCAATCGCAAGCCAAACGAACACGGAAAACTTTATCGCGTGAGTGAAAATTTTTTCGCCCAACTGCTCGGCGCATATGAACGCAGCTTGACGGTCGTGCTGCGGCATCCGGCCATCACGCTGGTGATTTTGCTGCTGACCATTGCCTTGAACATTTATCTCTTTGTCATCGTGCCGAAAGGATTTTTTCCGCAGCAGGACAACGGCACGATTGCCGGCGGCATTCAAGGTGCGCAGGACGCCTCGTTCCCAGCGATGCAATCGGCGGCGATAAAGTTTGTCCGCGCCATCACCAATGACCCGGCCGTGCAAAATGTTGTCGCTTTCACGGGCGGCGGCGGCGCGGCCAACAGCGGGTTTATTTTCATGGCGCTCAAACCGCTGGAGCAACGCAAAGTGAGCGCGGACCAGATCATCGCGCGCTTGCGGCCAAAACTTGGGGCCGTGCCGGGCGCGTCGTTATTTTTGCAAGCCGGCCAGGATTTGCGCATCGGCGGACGCCAAAGCAGCGCGCAATATCAATATACCATTCAAAGTGAAAATCTGGACGACCTCGTGAAATGGGGGCCGATTCTGCTGACGCAAATGAAAACGCTTCACGGCTTCACGGAAGTCAACACGGACCAGCAAAACAACGGGCTGCAAGCGTCGCTGGTTTACGATCGCGCCACGGCGGCGCGTTTGGGCGTCTCGCCGCAGTCCATCGACCAGACGCTTTATGATGCGTTCGGGCAGGCGCAAGTTTCGACGATGTATTCTTCGTTGAACCAATATCATGTCGTCATGGAAGCCGCGCCGCAATTTTTGGAAGGGCCGCAGGGGCTCAATGGCATTTATCTGCACGCGACGAACAGCAGCGCGATGGTCCCGCTCAATGCCGTCGCGCATTACGAGCCGACCACCGCGCCGATCGCCGTGAATCATCAGGGACAATTTCCTTCGGTGACACTTTCGTTTAATCTGGTTCCCGGCGTTGCCTTGGGGGATGCCGTCAAAACCATTCAGCAAATGGAACAAAAAATCAAAATGCCCGAGACGATCCACGGCAATTTTTCCGGAACGCTCCAGGCGTTTCAACAATCGCTCGCCACCGAACCTTATCTGATTCTCGCCGCGCTCATCGCCGTTTATATCGTGCTCGGAATTCTTTACGAAAGTTACATTCATCCGATCACGATTCTTTCGACGCTGCCGTCGGCCGGCGTCGGCGCAGTGCTGGCGCTGCTGATCTTCAAAACGGATTTGAGCATCATCGCCGTGATCGGGATTTTGCTGCTCATCGGCATCGTGAAAAAAAATGCGATCATGATGGTGGACTTCGCGCTCGCGGCGGAACGTGAGGAAGGAAAAAATTCACGTGACGCAATTTTTCAAGCGTGCCTGTTGCGCTTCCGGCCGATTTTAATGACAACCATGTCTGCGCTCTTCGGCGCGTTGCCGCTGATTTTGAGCACTGGCACCGGCTCGGAACTGCGCCGACCGCTGGGCATCACGATTGTTGGCGGCCTAATCATGAGTCAGGCCCTCACGCTTTTCACCACACCGGTGGTTTATCTTTATTTGGACCGCGTGCGGCTGTGGTGGGAAACTATGCACAAAAAGAAAATCTCAAATCGGCTGGCGTTGCAACCCGCCGTCATGGTCGCGTTCGCCGGCGCCGCAATTTTTTTCAGCGGCTGCAGCTTCGCGCCGCACTACGCCAAGCCGACCGTTCAAATGCCGAGCGCGTTCAAGGAATTGACGCCGGCGCAAACCAACGTCACGGACGGCTGGAAAACGGCCGAGCCGAAGGACGATGCGATCCGCGGCCATTGGTGGGAAATGTTCGGCGACACGAATTTGAACGCGCTCGAAAACGAGGTGAACGTGTCCAATCAAACCGTCGCCGTCGCACTGGAAAATTTTCTCGCCGCGCGGGCGGTGGTCAAACAGACGCGCTCGGAATTTTTCCCAACCGTCACCGCCGATCCTTCCGTCACGCGCGCGCGGCAATCCGCCTTGCGGTCCGGCAACGTCCTGGCACCGACCACGGCCACGACGTTCAACCAATATTCTTTGCCGCTGGACGCTTCCTGGGAGCCGGATTTTTGGGGCAGCATCCGCAACAGCTACAAGGCCAGCAAACTGGAAGCGCAGGCGACGCTGGCCGATCTGGAAAACACGCGGCTGACAGTCCAAGCGGAATTGGCGGCGGACTATTTCACGTTGCGTTCGCTGGATTCGCAGAAGCAACTTTTGGATTCCACCGTCGGCGCCTATCAGGATTCGCTGAACCTGACGCGCGTGCTCCACAAGACGGGCATTGATTCCGACCAGGATGTCGCCCAGGCCGAAACGCAGCTCAACACGACGGAGGCGCAGGCCACCGACCTCGGCATTCAGCGCGCGCAACTCGAGCATGCCATCGCGCTGCTTGTCGGCCAGCCGGCCTCGTCATTTTCGCTTGGCACTAGTCCGCTGGCGGCGCAACCGATTGCCGTTCCGTTCGGCGTTCCGTCGCAATTGCTTGAGCGACGGCCCGACATTGCGGCGGCCGAGCGCCGCGTCGCCGAAGCCAACGCACAAATCGGTGTGGCGCGCGCGGCGTATTTTCCGACGGTCACTTTGAGCGGCTCGGTCGGCTACCAAAGTTACAGCACGGCCAACCTTTTTAGCGGACCGGCGTTTGCGTGGTCGCTTGGCGGGGCGCTGGCGCAAACCGTTTTTGATGCCGGCAAACGTTGGGCGGTGACGGAACAAGCCTGGGCCACCTATCGCGGCACCGTGGCCAATTACCGCGAGACCGTGCTCGTCGCGTTTCAGGAAGTCGAGGACAATCTGGCGTCGCTCCGCATTTTGTCGCAGGAATTGCAGCAGCAAAATGCCGCGGTCACCTCGTCGCAGCGCTATCTCAATCTCGCGAAAGATCGCTACCGCCTTGGCGTGGACAGCTATCTCAACATCATCACGGCGCAGACCACGTTGTTGACCAATCAGCGGACCGCGTTAAATCTGCAAGTGGAACAAATGACGGCCAGCGTGCAATTGGTCAAGGCGCTCGGCGGTGGTTTTGACCAATGAAATCAAGGCTTTGGTGACGGTGGCGTGGAAGCGCGACCGCTTTAACCCCATCAAATTTGCGGCGGGATGGCCCAGCGGCCTTCAATCATGCTGCTTTTGACATTGCCGGTTTGCTGCAAGACGGATTCGTAAATTTTCGTCGCCTTGCCGGCAAAAGGAATCGCGATCACATCCGCCAAAGCGCCGGCGGCCAGCTCGCCAATTTTTCCAGCAAGGCCCAGCGCGCGCGCGCCGTTGACCGTGGCCATCTGTAAAATTTCCTGCGCGGAAACGGACGGCTCTTTTTCCGCCAGCGCGCGCATTTCCGCAAACAAGTCGAGCTCGGGTTTTTGTTGCCCGTTTTTATTCGTCGTGGCGAGGCTGTCGGTGCCGAGACACAAATTGACGCCGGCGTTGGCGAGCCGCTGGCGCTGGAACGGCGGGTGTTTGAAATACGCATGGCTGCGCGGGCAATGCACCACGTGCGTTTTATTTTTCGCGAGCAACGTGGCGTCGCCGCGCGCGAGGCAGTTGACGTGGACGGCGAGAACATTTTCGCCCAGCAGCTGCTGGCGGGCGAGATGCGCGAGGGGTGAACCGTGACCGCAGTCGGAATTGTCGCGGGCGTTCCGGCCCAGCCATTCGTGCATGTCGCCGCGCGCGTGCTGGAACATTTCAAATTCCTGGTCGGATTCGGCGACGTGGGTGGTGACGCGCCACTTGCGTTTGCGGGCCATTTTGCCGGTGAGCCGCAGCAGTTCCGGCAGGGTGGAGTAGGGCGCGTGCGGCGACAGCGAAGCGCGGTTGCGGGCATGCGAAAGCGCCGCGATTTTTTCGACGGTTTCGCGCAAAATTTCTTTCGGGTCACGCCGCGCGCGGATGCCGGTCATCTCGAGAAAGGAAAAAATGCGCAGCGGCGTGGCGTCCCAGACTTCGGGCAACAGATCAGGCATCGCCTCGATGTCGGCCACCGTCGTCGTGCCGCTCTTCAAAAGCTGATGCGCGCCGTGCAGCCAGGAGTGCGCGTAGTCAGAATAACTCCAGCCGGTTTTGGCGGCGGTGATGGAGCCGATCCAGTCGGTGAATTTTTTTGGCGGCGGCAGTTGTCCGGCCATGTCGGTGTAGTCGAGATGGCAATGCGCGTTGATCAAACCCGGCAGTAAAATAACTTCGCCGAGATCGAGGGTTTTTTCGTTCGCGGGCGGGCGCAGGTTTTTCCACGCGCCGACGGAGCGGATTTTATTTCCAACGATGACGATGGCGCCGTTTTCAATGGGCGGCGACGAAATGGGCAGGATGAACCGGGCGCGCAGGATCATTCCTCGCTGGCCGATTTCACGCGCCGGGCGGTTTTGAGTTTGGCCCCGACCTTGTGCTTGGTCGTCTTGAATTTGCTATGCCGTTTGCGGATCTGCTGTTCGATTTTTTTCGTCACGGCGTCGATCGCCGCGTAAAGATCGCTCTCAATATCCTTCGCAAATAAATCCGGGCCGCGCACGCCGAGGCGCATGGAGCAGCTGAATTGTTTTTCCGGCACGCGGGTGTGGTCATGTTCGAGCGTGACGCGGGCATCCACGATGCGCTGGTCAAAATGTTCGAGCTTGTCAATCTTGGCGACAATGTGGTCCTCAATCGCTTTGGTCAACGTCACGTTGTGCGTGGATAAGATGAGTTTCATAAAAAAAGAATGCAACTGCCGCAACGGGAAATCCAGTTTTTACTTTGCCAAATCTCAAACAGCGAGATTCATGCCAATTCTACTTGTGGTTTGACGGGGTTCCGCTAAATTCAAATCGCAGATGGCATTCGGACTACAACTTTCGCAACGACTTTCGCAATCGCTGGTGCTGGCGCCGCAGCTCCAGCAGTCGCTCGCTTTGTTGCAGGCTCCCACGCTCGAACTCAAGGCGCTCGTCGAGCAGGAGCTACAGCAGAATCCCGTGCTCGAAGAAGTCGTGGACCAGGAAATGGACTACAACGAAAAAACGTTGAAAGAAGAAAGTGATTTGCCGTCCACGCCAGACCTCGCCGAGCCGCCGGATGATTTGAAGGAGGAAGCGCAATTTGAAGCGCCCGTCGAAAAAAGCTCCTCCGAGCCGGTGGACGATTTCCAGACGGAATTTGAAAAGCTCGTCCAGATGGACCAGGAATGGCGCGATCAATTTTCCCAGGCGAGCGGACCGAGCCGGGCGACCGCCGAAGACGAGGAAAAACGGCAGTTCATGTTCGATTCGCTCACGACGGAAACTTCCCTCGCGCAACACCTCATGGAGCAGGTGCGCGACACGAATCTGAACGACGAGGAAAAAGCCCTGGCCGAGCTGATCATCGGCAACATTGACGATTTCGGCTACCTCAATACCACCGTCGAGGAACTCGCCACCACCACAAATCTGGCCCCGGAAAAAATTCACGAAGTTTTAAAAGTCGTCCAAGGTTTTGAACCCGTGGGCGTCGGCGCGCGCGATTTGCGCGAATGCCTTTTGATCCAGCTCGAACGCAAAGGCCTGACGGAAACGCTGGAGTTTCAAATCATCCGCGATTTCATGGACGCACTCGGCAAACGGCGCATTCCCGAAATCGCGCGCGGCACCGGCCAAACCGTCGAGGAAGTGCAGGCATCGCTCGGGCGCATCGGCCAGCTCGACCCGCGTCCCGGCCGCGCGTTTCTGCCCGTGGCCGAACAATACGTCGCGCCCGAAGTGTTTGTGATCAAGAATGGCGACGATTACACCGTCACCACCAACGACGAACAGATTCCGCATCTGCGCATCAGCAACGTGTATAAAGATTTGATGTCCGGCGGCGAGGACAACGCCGAGGTGAAAAATTACATCCGAGAAAAAATCCGCGCGGGGAAATTTCTCATCAAAAGTTTGCACCAGCGCCAGCAGACGATTTTGAACATCGGCAAGGAAATTGTAAAACGCCAGCGCGAGTTCATGGAAAAAGGCGTCGCGTTTTTGCGGCCCATGACCATGGCGCAGGTGGCGGAAGTCGTCGGTGTTCACGAAACCACCGTCAGCCGCGGCGTTTCCGGCAAATACATCGAGACGCCACAGGGCATTTTCGAGATGAAATTTTTCTTCACCGCCGGGCTGCAGACTTCCAGCGGCAACGATGTTTCCAACACCAGCGTGAAGGACATGGTCACCGAAATCTTTAAAAGCGAAAATCCCGGGCGGCCGTTGTCTGATCAGGAAGTCGTGAAGATGCTCGGCGAAAAAGGCATCACCATCGCCCGTCGCACCGTCGCCAAATACCGCGACGAACTGGGCATTCTCCCGTCAAATCTGCGGAAAGTTTATTGATTATTTTTTCCTCGCGGAAAGTTCCGCCTTCGTCCGCGCCTGCAACTCGTCCAGCTCCGCCTGCAATTCCGCCTTCGTGTTTTTGTCCATGCGATCAATGAACAGCAGGCCGTGGAGATGATCGGCCTCGTGCTGCACCGCACGCGCGAGCAAACCGCCGCAACGAAATTCAATCGGCCGGCCCTTCGCGTCCAGCGCTTTCACATCCACGGATTCAGGCCGGGAAATCTCCGCAAAAATTTCCGGGAAACTCAAGCAGCCTTCGCCGCCTTTCACCGGCTCGCCGACCGGCGTGACTTCGGGATTAATTAAAACGAGCGGCATGTTTTCCGCCACGTCCACCGGCTTGCCATTTTTTTCCAGCCACGACGGCCGGTCCGTCGCTGCCGTCACGTCAATGACCGTGAGTTGCACCGCGTGGCCGACCTGCTGCGCCGCGAGGCCGACGCCGTGCCGGTCGTTCATCGTTTCAAACATGTCGGCGATGAGCTTTTTGATTTCCGGCGTGACCGCGTCAATCTTCGCGCCCTTTTTGCGCAGCACCGGATGGCCGTATTTTACAACTTCTAAAATCATGGTAAATCAATCTGCGTTCACGCCGAGCACTTCCAGCACGCGTTGCAACTCGTCGTCGCTGAAAAATGAAATCTCCACCGCGCCTTTGCCCGCCGCATATTTTAATTGCACCTTCGTCCCGAATTTTTCGCGCAATTTATCTTCCAGCCGCGAGATGTTCGCATCAATCGGCACGATGGCCGCCGCCGGTTTGCTCGCGCCCGCGTTGCTGCTGCGCGTCTGCAATTTCGCGATCAAGCCCTCCGTCTGCCGCACATTCAAACCTTCCTTCACCACCCGCTCGGCGGCGATGCGCTGGATGTTTTCATCCGGCAAACCGAGAATCACCTTCGCGTGGCCGACCGAAATCTGCCCGTCGCGCAAAAATAATTTCACCGCCGCCGGCAATTTTAACAGGCGCGTCGCATTTGCCACCGCCGCGCGGCTCTTGCCGACTTTGACCGCGATTTCTTCCTGCGTGAGCTGAAATTGTTCCGCGAGCTGCGCGTAGCCGAGCGCCTCCTCGATGGCGTTCAGATTTTCGCGCTGCAAATTTTCAATGAGCGCCAGTTCCAAAACCGCGCGGTCGTCGGCCTCGCGGACGATTACGGGAATTTCCGGCAAATTAATCAATTGCGACGCGCGCCAGCGGCGTTCGCCCGCGATCAATTCATAAAAACCATCGCGTTCGCGCACGATCAACGGCTGGACAATGCCCTGTTCGCGGATGGAATCCGCCAGCTCGCGCAAGGACTCGTCGGAAAATTGTTTGCGCGGCTGCAGCGCCGAGGCGCGGATGCGGTTCAACGGCACGCGCAGCACGCGACCGCGATTGTCCGGCGCGTCCGCCGCGAGCGCCGGCGAAGAAATGTTGGGGGCGCTCGCCGCTGGCGCGGGCGGCGGATTGCCGCTCATCAACGCGCCGAGACCGCGTCCCAATGCAGGTTTTGCCATGCAAGCAGAATGTCGGAGGCCGGCGTCAAAGTCAATTTCACAGCCAGACACCGGCAAACAGCATAAAGGTTTTTGGTTTCACGGTTTTAACTTACCGCAGAGATGCAAAGAAATGCATTTGATCGGCCATGCGTCCCAAACCAGCCGGACGTTCCTTTTCCCGCCATAAACGAAGTGTCGTTTGCTATAAACCAAACTTCGGACGCCACAAACGAAACTCCGTTTATGGCAAACGAAGCTTCAGATGCCATAAATGAAGCTTCAAATGGAACAAACCAAGCTTCCTTTGGCGCAAACGAAGCTTCGGATGCCGTATTTGAAATGTCAGATGGAGCATTTGGAGCTTCGAATGAAGCAAACGAAGCTTCGTTTATGACAACCGAAGTTTCAGATGGAGCATCCGGCGCTTGGCTAATGGCGGGAAAAGCCTCAAAGCCTTGAAAAAAAACGATATTTAGCCTGACCGGCTTCGTTTTTCTGGTCCAGTCCATGAGTTAGTCCTGGGACATGGTTGAGGTTATGTTTTTGTTGATTTTTTGTCCATCCCCAGCGGAGTGAGGGCGAAGCCCGAACGG
>Ga0302319_10002652_pt1 | contig 38154 bp, 37 predicted proteins | sample Bog_T0_2_FD_203319 | JGI IMG/M metagenome (GOLD analysis project Ga0302319, IMG submission 203319) | Peat permafrost microbial communities from Stordalen Mire near Abisko, Sweden - Bog_T0_2 | ecosystem: Environmental > Terrestrial > Soil > Wetlands > Peat | place: Sweden: Abisko, Stordalen Mire... | reverse complement strand
CAAGTTTCCAGTTTCAAATTTCATCCTTCCACTCAGCCTTCAATACCTGGGCGTTCCGCCCATCCCATGAGCTCTTGGGCAAGATGCCCAAGCCACGTTCCGAGGCCTGACGTGGCACGGGCATCCTGCCCGTGTCTCACGTGCCCATGGGCCACCGGCCCATGCTATTTTCACCAATGGGCGTAATCGCCCTTGGTGAGTCCCTTGGCGAACTCGACCAGCAGGCGGACGCAATTCTCCACGTCCTCGAGGTCGACGACCTCGCTCGGCGTGTGCATGTAGCGCAGGGGCACGCTGACCAGTCCGGTGGCCACGCCGCCGCGGGCCATCTGGATCGCGCGGGCGTCCGTCCCGGTCGGCCGGGGCGCGCCCTCGAGCTGGAAGGGGATCTTGAGCTTCTTGGCCGCCCGGACGAGGCGGTCGAAGATCTTCGGATTGATGTTCGCCCCGCGGCAGATGATCGGGCCGCCGCCGAGCTTGATCTCGCCGAACTTGCGGTTGTCGCAATCCGGGTGGTCCGTGGCATGCCCGACATCCACGGCCACCGCGATGTGGGGATCGACCGCATAGCCCGCGGTGGTCGCGCCGCGCACGCCGATTTCCTCCTGGACCGTCGCCACCGCCACGACCCGGGCGGCGAGCCGGCGTTTCTCCCGGGCGAGCCGGATGAGGGTCTCGCCCACGATGTAGGCGCCGGCCTTGTCATCGAAGGCGCGGGCCACGCCCACGCTGCCGTGCACGAACCCGAACTCGTGGTCGTAGGTCGCGACGTCGCCGATGGCCACGCGCTCCAGGGCCTCCTTTTTCGAGCGCGCGCCGATGTCGATCCAGATCTCGTGGATCTCGGGGACCTTTTTCCGGTCGGCGTCGTCCATCAGGTGAATGGCCCGCTTGCCGGTGACCCCCGTCACCAGGCCCGCGGCGGTCTGGATGATCACGCGGCGCCCGGAGATCACGGTGCGGTCGTGGCCGCCGATGGTCTCGAAGTAGATGAAACCGTCCTTGTTGACGTAGGTGACCATCAGACCCAGCTCGTCCAAATGGCCCGCGAGCATGAGCACCGGGTCGCCGCCGGGATTGAGCGTGGCGATGCGATTGCCCAAGGCGTCGTTCTGGTATTTGTCGGCCGCCGGCTTCACGTGGCGGTCGAAGACCGCCTGGGCCTCGGACTCGTAGCCCGACGGGGAACGGGCGTGGAGCAGCTCGGTGAGGAAGCGGGGGGCGGAATAAGACTTGGACATAAGCAATGGTATACAACTAAGGCCGTTTGAACAGGAAGGTCGGGAAGTACGGGAAGAGGATCTGATGCCTTGAAACCTTCCCGATCTTCCCGACCTTCCGGTTCAAACGGCTTTCACTCGGGGAAGGCTTCGTCGATCAATTCGCAGAAATGGTGGATCAGGAAGAGGTGGGCTTCCTGCGCGGCCGCGCCGCTCTGGCCGGGAATGATGAGGTCGCAGGTGGCCAGTCCCCGGGCCTGCCCGCCGCCGCGGCCGAGCAGGGCCACGCTCGCCAGGCCGAGCCGCTTGGCCTCGCGCAGGGCGGCCAGGATGTTGGCGGAATTGCCGCTGGACGTGAGCACGACGACCAGGTCACCCGGCTGGGCGAGCCCGGCGATCTGGCGGGCGAAGGCCTGCTCGTAGCCGAAATCGTTGCCGATGCAGGAGAGCAGCGAGCCGTCTGCGGACAGCGCCACGGCGGGCAGGGGCCGGCGGTTCCGGGCGTAGCGGCCGACCAGTTCCGTGGAAAAATGGCCCGCCTCGGACGCGCTGCCCCCGTTGCCGCAGATCAGCAGCTTGCCCCCGCGGCGCAGCGTGGCGAGGATCAGCCGGCCGGCCTCGTCGATGGCGGGCCGGATCGTCGCCAGCGCCTGCAGCGTGCGCGTGGTCTCGGCCAGGGAGGCTTCGAAAGTCATTGGGTTGTTTTGCGGCAGCTCGCAGGCGGTTTCAACCCATTAAAGTAGGGTAGCGCAGACAGCTTGCCGCGGCGGAGTCCCGCCTTGAAAGCAGAAGCGGCAGCCGGCCGCTTCCCTCCGAGGCAACGCGGCGGGACGCCGCGTCTGCGTTTCTGAGGTAGCGCAGGCGGGACCCGTCCCCGTCCCGCTGAACGCGGGACTCCGCCGCGGCAAGCTGCCTGCGCCACTTTGCCAACATATCCGTGACTTTCGTCCGATCCGGATTAGACACCGAGGGATGAACGTGCGGCAGATGTGGAAGGCGAAGCTGGAGGGGCGGCCCCTGCCGCGGCTGGGGGGGGCGGTCCCGGGCGCGCGGCCGCCGTTTGCCGGGCGGATCCTGGGCATCGATCCGTCGCTGCGGGGGACGGGGCTCGCCCTGATCGAGTTTGCGCCCGGGCGGCAGCCGGTCCTGCTGCACTGCCGCACGGTCCGGGTACCGGCGCGCCGGCCGATGTCCGTGGCGCTGGCCGAGATCCACGCCGCGGTGACGGCGCTGCTGGCCGGCGCCCAGGCGCGCCACGTGGCGTTGGAGCGGTCGATCTACGTGCAGAATTTCCAGACGGCCCAGATCCTCGGCGCCGCGCGCGGGGCGGCCATGGCGGCGGCGGCCTTGCACGGCCTGCCCGTGTTCGAATATCCGCCGCTGCGCGTCAAGCAGGCGGTGGTGGGCGCGGGGCGGGCGAGCAAGGAGCAGATGGCGCGAACCGTCATGGCCCTCCTCGGCCACGGCCGGCCTCTGGCCTACGACGAGGCGGACGCGGCCGGCGTGGCGCTGTGCCATGCGTTCACCTGGCATGAAGGAGGATAGGCGAGGCGGGACGCCTCGGCAGAGGACCTGCCTGAACGTGGCTTGGGCGTCCCGCCCAAGAGCTTGCGATACACGGGCGGGACGCCCGTGCCACGCCTGCCACCGACGAGCCGCCTACGTTCCCGAGCCCGTGACGGTCCCGAGGATATTCCCCAAATCCGCAGGCCGGTAGGGGCGGGCCAGGCAGCCGCAGAATCCCAGGGCGAGACAACGGGCCGCGGCGGCATCCGGGTCGCCGCTGGTCGCGGCGATGGCGCGCACGTCGGGATCGAGCGCGCGCAGCCGGGCGAAGGCCTCCTCGCCGCCCATGCCGCCGACGACCGTCAGGTCCAGGATGACGGCGTCGTAGGCCCGGCCCACGTCGAAATACCGCTTGTACATGGCGACGGCCTCCTCGCCGTCGCGGGCCAGGTCCGCCTTGTAATCGAGCCGCTCCAGCATTTTCCCCGTCAGCGAGCGGATCTGCTCGTCGTCATCCATCACCAGGATGCGTCCGGTGCGGAAGCGCTGCGAGGGCGCCGCGTGCGCCCGCGCGTCGCGGGCCGCGGCCGCGCCGGGGAGGAAGATCGTGAACACCGTGCCGACCCGGACGTCGGAATCGACCCCGATCTGCCCGCCGTGGCGGCGCACGATGGCGAGCGCGGTCGGCAGGCCCAGCCCGGCGCCGTGCCGCTTGGTGGTGAAGAAGGGCTCCCAGATCTTCTCCAGGTTTTCCGCCCGGATGCCGGCGCCGTTGTCGCGCACCTCGATTTCGACGTAGTCGCCGGCGGGAAGCCCCGCGACTTGTCCGGCCGGGAGCTCGACGTTGGCGGCGCGGAGCTGCACGCGGGGCCGCTGGGGCGGGGGCGACATCGCCTCGAGGGCGTTGCGGACAATATTCTGCAGGGCCTGCAGCATCTCGCCGCGGTCCACCGCGACCGGATCGATCCCCTCGGGGGCGTCGACCGCGATCTCGGCGGCCGCACCGGCGCCGGCGTTGCGGGCCGCCTCGGTGAGCAGGTCCCGGACCGACACCGCGGCGCGGGTCCCGCTCCCGCCGTGGGCGAGGGCGAGCATGCGGCGGGCGAGGTCCCGCGCCGCGAGGCAGGCGGCCTCGGCCTCGGCGAGCGGCGCTTCGCCGGCGGAGCCCCGGGCCAGGGTCACGGCGCCGAGCATCCGGGTGAGCAAGTCGTTCAGCTCGTGGGCCATACCGGCGACCAGCGGCCCGAGCGCCTCCGACCGATCCGCCTTCACCAAGGCGGCATAGAGAGCCTCGTCCGCGGCGGAGGGAGGAGTGGGCGCGGAAAGGTTGGGATCGTCCATGTTTTGACTTTTGAGCGGGCGCCCCTGTTCTTGGGGCCATGAGCGTCCCGCGCAAGCCGGTCCTTCTCGTCATCCGCGACGGCTGGGGCAAGAATCCCCACCCGGAGCAGAATTCGTACAACGCCGTTTACCTGGCCCAAAAGCCCTGCGACGACCAGTTGCACGCGAAATACCCGTTCACCCTGGTGAAGGCTTCGGGCTCCGACGTCGGCCTGCCCGATGGCGTGATGGGCAACAGCGAGGTCGGCCATGAGAACATCGGGGCGGGGCGCATCGTGGACCAGGAGCTGGTGCGTCTGAACAAGCTGTTTTCCGAGAAACGCATCGCCGCGAATCCCGTCTGGCGCGCCGCCGTCGATCGGGCGCGGCAGGGGACGTCGCGCCTGCACCTGATGGGGATCGTCTCCGACGCCGGCGTCCACGGCATGCTCGAGCACCTCTACGGCCTGCTGCGGCAGGCGCGGGAGGACGGCTTGGGCGCCGACCGGGTGTTCATCCACGCCTTCACCGACGGCCGCGACACGCCGCCGATGAGCGGGCTGCGTTATGTGCGCGAGGTCGACGCCCAGTGCGCCAAAATCGGCGTGGGCCGGATCGCCTCGGTCTGCGGGCGCTTTTGGGCGATGGATCGGGACAACCGCTGGGACCGGGTGAGCCGGGCCTACGCGATGCTGACGGGCCGCAGCGCGGCGTCCGCGCCCAGCGCCGAGGCGGCGGTGCAGTCCTACTACGACCACCCGGCGAACGATTCGCAGAAGGGTGATGAATTCGTGGTCCCGACCTGGGTGGTGGGCCCCGACGGGACGCCGCTGGCGACCATCCGCGACGGCGACGCGGTCCTCTTTTACAACTACCGGGGGGACCGCCCGCGGGAGATCACCAAGGCCTTTGTGCTCGATGACTTCAAGGGTTTCGACCGGGGCCCGAAGCTCGATCTCTACTATGCCACGATGACGGAGTACGAGTCCGGCCTGCCCGTGCACGTCATCCTGTCGAAGCCGCCGCGGCTGAAGGGTATCCTGGGCCAGGTCGTGAGCGATGCGGGGATCGCGCAGTTTCGGTGCGCCGAGACGGAGAAGAATCCCCACGTGACGTTCTTCTTCGACAATTACCGCAAGGACCCGTTCCCCGGCGAGGACCCGGTCTGCCCGCCGAGCCCGAAGGTGCCGACCTACGATCTGCAGCCGGAAATGTCGGCGGCGGAGGTGACCCGGGTCACGAAGGAGGCGATCCTATCCGGCAAGTACGGGCTGATCGTCGTCAATTTTGCCAACCCGGACATGGTCGGGCACACCGGTTCGCTGCCGGCGGCGATCAAGGCGGTCGAGACGACCGACCGGGGGGTCGGGGAGCTGCTCGGCGCCCTCGCCGCGGTCGGGGGCAGCGCCGTGGTCTGCGCCGACCATGGCAACTGCGAACAGATGTGGGATCCGGTCAATCATGCCCCGCATACCTCGCACACGCTGAACCTGGTCGAGGTCTTTGTCGTCGGCGACGCCTTTGCGGCCGGGAAGACGAAGCTGCGCGAGGGCGGCCGCCTGGCCGACATCGCCCCGACCCTGCTTCAGTTGATGGGACTGCCGCAGCCGCCAGAGATGACGGGGCAGTCGCTGATCATTTGAAATGATTTGAACAGGAAGATCGGGGAGAACGGGAAGAAGACCCGATGCCTTGAACCCTTCCCGTCCTTCCCGACCTTCCTGTTCAAAGGTTCGATCTCATACCGGTCAATTTCTGTTTGCTCCGGCTGGGTTCGAGGTGCTTGATTGTCCCTTCACCCGACCCCTTCCATGCGCCGAACTCACCACTGTGGACAGCTGAGCAAGAACGACCTGGGCGCGACCGTCACGCTCCTGGGCTGGGTGGACTCGGTCCGCGACCACGGCGGCATCATTTTCATCGATTTGCGCGACCGCAAGGGCGTCACGCAGTTGAAGTTCGACCCGCAGCTCGACGCCGCCCTCGGCGGGCAGGCCGCGCGGGTGAAAAACGAGTCGGTCATCGGCGTGACCGGGAAGGTCGTGGCGCGCCCGGCCGGCACCGTCAACCCCGGGCTGCCCACGGGCGAGATCGAGATCGAGGCCGCCGTCCTGGAGGTGATCAACCTGTCCGACACCCCGCCTTTCCCGCTCGACGACGCCGGGGGCGACAAGGTCAGCGAAGACATGCGCCTCACCTACCGGTACCTTGACCTGCGCCGGCCCAAGATGCGGAAAAACCTGCAGGTGCGCCACCGGGCCACCAAGTCCGTCCGCGATTATTTCGACGCCCAGGATTTCATCGAGGTCGAGACCCCCGCCCTGTTCAAGAGCACCCCGGAGGGGGCGCGCGAGTACCTCGTGCCGTCCCGCATCCATCCCGGTGAGTTCTACGCGCTGTCGCAGTCGCCCCAGCAATTCAAGCAGATCCTGATGGTTGCCGGGGTGGAGAAGTATTTCCAGATCGCGCGCTGCTTCCGGGACGAGGACCTGCGGGCCGACCGGCAGATGGAGTTCACCCAGGTGGACGTCGAGGTGTCCTTCGTCGAGCGCGAGGACATCTATGCGCTGTTCGAGGGCATGCTGAAGCAGATCTGGCGGGAAGTCCTCGGGGTGGAGCTCCCCACGCCGTTTCCCCGCCTGGCCTTCGTCGAGGCGATGAATCGCTTCGGCGTCGACAAGCCGGACCTCCGCTTCGGGCTGGAGCTGGCCGACCTGACGGAGAACTTCGGAGCCTCGACCTTCAAGGTCTTCCGCGGCGCCATCGCGTCCGGGGGTGTGGTCAAGGCGCTCAACGCCAAGGGGCTGGCGGACGTCACCCAGGGCGAGCTCAAGAGCCTCGAGGAGGTCGCCAAGTCGCTCGGCGCGCTGGGCCTCGCTTTCATCAAGGTCGAGGGCGGCGAATGGAAGTCCCCCATCGTCAAGTTCTTCTCGGAGGCCGAGAAGGCCGCGGTGGCCCAGAAGCTCGGCCTGGCCGACGGCGACATCGTGTTCTTCGCGGCGGCGCCCTGGGAGAAGGCCTGCGCCATCCTCGGGCGGATTCGCCTGGAGGCGGCGGCGCTGCTCCAGGCCCGGGGCCGGCTAGCCCTGCGGGCCGACGATTGGAAGTTCCTCTGGGTCGTCGATTTTCCGCTGATGACGTATGACGAGGGCGCCCAACGTTACCTCGCGACCCACCATCCCTTCACCGCCCCGGTGCCCGAGGACGTCGGCCTGCTCGACACCGCGCCCGAAAAGGTCCGCGGCCAGCACTACGACGTCGTCCTCAACGGCATGGAACTGGGCGGCGGGTCGATCCGCATTCACCAGCCGGCGCTGCAGAAGCGGGTCTTTGAGGACGTGCTCAAGATCCCGCGGGACGTCGTGGAGAACCGGTTTGGCTACATGCTCAAGGCCTTCACCTATGGCGCGCCTCCGCACGGCGGGATCGCCTTCGGCCTGGACCGGATGGTGGCCCTGCTCTGCGGCACCACCAGCATCCGGGATGTGATCGCCTTTCCCAAGACCCAGAAGGGCCAGGACCTGATGGCCGGCAGCCCGACGCCGGTGACGGCCCGCCAGCTGAAGGACCTGCACATCACGACGGTCATTCCGGAAGGCTGAAGGATGCTGGCTGCCGAAGGATGAGGGATGAAGCCTGAAACTTGAAAATCAATGAGCCGCGCCGACGCCGGTCAAAATTCAGGTTTCAAATTCATCTTTCATCCTTCTGAACGCTGGCACAGTGCTTGCTTAATCAGCCGAGTATAGCTTACTTGCCCACAATCGCATAACTCCCTGAATCCGAATGAAACTGATCATCGCAATCATCAAGCCTTTCAAACTGGAAGAGGTGAAGGAGGCGCTCGCTGAATCCGGCATCGAAGGCATGACCGTGACCGAGGTCAAAGGGTTTGGGCGGCAGAAGGGCCATACGGAGATCTACCGCGGCAGCGAGTACACCGTCGATTTTTTGCCCAAGGTGAAGGTGGAAATCGCCGTGGCCGACGATGTGGCGGGCAAGGCCGTTGACGCGATCGTCAAGGCCGCCAAGACGGGCAAGATCGGGGACGGCAAGGTCTGGGTCCAGCCGCTGGAAGAGGTGGTGCGGATCCGCACCGACGAGCGCGGCGAAGCCGCGGTTTAAAGGAACCTAAGCGTGGCACGGGCTTCCAGCCCGTGTCCGATGATGACATGGGCTGGAAGCCCATGCTGCGTTAAGGTGGACGCCGCCTCCCGGCTGCGTTTCGTAGGAGGAACGCAGCCGGGAGGCAGCGTCTACTTTTTCCGATCAGGCAACGCGCGAGTCCGTATCTCGGAGATCAGTTTCTCGACGAAGGCCGCGGCCGGCATCGTGCCCTCGTCGCCCCGGGCGCGCGAGCGGACGCTTACGGCCTGGGCCTCCGCCTCCTTGCCGCCGATCACGAGGGTGTAGGGCACCTTGTCGAGCTCGGCCCGGCGGATCTTCGCGCCCAGCTTGTCGCTGTGCTCGTCGATCGTCGCGCGGACGCCCGCCGCCTTGAGCTGGGCCAGCAGGCCGCGACCGTACTCGAACACCTTGTCGCTGATCGGCACCAGCCGCGCCTGTTCGGGCGCCAGCCAGGCCGGGAAATCCCCGCCGAAGTGCTCGATCAGGACGCCGCAGAAGCGCTCGAGGGACCCGAAGGGCGCGCGGTGGATCATCACGGGCCGGTGCGGGTGGTTGTCGGCGCCGATGTAGGACAGGTCGAAGCGGATGGGCAGGTTGTAATCCACCTGCACGGTCCCGAGCTGCCACTCGCGTCCGATCACGTCCTTCACCATGAAGTCGATCTTCGGGCCGTAGAAGGCGGCCTCGCCGGCCTCCTCGGTGAAGGGCATGCCGAGGGCCGAGGCGGCGCCGCGGCAGGCGGCCTCGGCCTTGTCCCAGTTCGCCGGGTCGCCGGTGTATTTGTTCGAGTCGGGGTCGCGCAGGCCCACGCGGACGCGGTAGTCGTTCATCCCCAGGGTGGTGAGGACGATCTTCACCAGGGCGAGGCAGCCGGTCACCTCGGCGGCGAGCTGGTCCTCGGTGCAGAAAAGGTGGGCGTCGTCCTGGGTGAAGCCGCGGACGCGGGTCATGCCGTTGAGCTCGCCGGACTGCTCCCAGCGGTAGACGGTGCCGAACTCCGCCAGGCGCACCGGCAGGTCCCGATAGCTGTGCGGCTGCGAGGCGAAGATCTTGATGTGATGGGGGCAGTTCATCGGCTTCAGCATGAAGCCGTCGAGCAGCAGTCCGTCCGGCTTCACCCGGTCGGGGGTGATGGTTTCCCGGCCGGTGCGCTGGTTGACCTGCGCCGCGAGGTGCGCGGAAACCGCCTCGAGGCGGACCACCATCTCGGCGCAGGAGCAGCCCTCGTGCAGGATCTTGGCCAGCGACTCGTTCTCGATCACGGGGCTGAACTGCGATTCCTTGTAGTAGGGGAAGTGCCCGGAAATCTTGTAAAGCTCCAGCTTGCCGATGTGCGGCGTGAAGACCTGGGAGTAGCCCTGCTTGCGCAGTTCCTCGCTGATGAAGGTCTGCAGCTCCTGCCGGATGATCGAGCCGTTGGGCGTCCAGAGGATGAGCCCCTGGCCGACATCCTCGTCGATGACGAAGAGCTTGAGATCCCTGCCAATGGTCCGGTGGTCCCGGAGCTTGGCCTGCTCGCGCTGCTCCAGGTAGGCGGCCAGCTCCTCCCGCGTCGGGAACGCGGTGCCGTAGATGCGCTGCAATTGCTTGTTCTTTTCGTCGCCCCGGTGGTACGCGCCGGCGATGGACAGCAGCTTGAACGCCTTCAGTTTCGAAGTGTAGCGGAGGTGGGTGCCCGCGCACAGGTCGATGAATTCTCCATTCTGGTAGAACGAGATCTTCTCGTCGGCCGGGATGTCGGCGAGCCGGCCCAGCTTGTAGCGCTCCTGGCCGCGGGCGGTGATGATCCCGACCGCCTCCTCGCGCGAGACCTCCCGGCGCAGGAAGGGCTGGTTCTCGTCGGCGATCTTCTTCATCTCCGCCTCGATCCGCCCGAGGTCCTCGGCCGTCAGCGGATGGTCGAGATCGATGTCGTAGTAGAAGCCGGTGTCGGTCGGCGGACCGATATCGAGCTTGGCGTCCGGGAAGAGGCGGAGCACCGCGGTCGCCAGCACGTGCGAGGCCGAATGGCGCAGTTCCTGGAGGGGGGTCATGGGCATGGTCGAGAAGGTTCTAGCTTGTAGCCGTCCTTGCCGTCGAGCATGGACCAGCCGGCTGCGGCCAGCTCGGCGCGCAGGGCGTCGGCCGCCGCGAAGTCCCGGGCCTGCTTCGCCACCCAGCGGCGCTCGGCCAGGGCGGTGACCGGGGCGGGGACCTCCCGGCGCGGCGCGGCGGGGGCTTCCAGCCTCAGCCCGAGGACCCACAGGATCTGGTCAAAAGTGGCCGCGTCCACCCCCCGGGTGCCGCGGTTCACGATCAGGAAGAGCGCGCCGAGGGCCGCCGGCACGTTGACCTCCTCGCGGAGCGCGGCGAACACGGCGGCGAAGGCATCGGGCGTCCCGCCGGAGGGGGGCAGGGCGGCCCGATAGGCCCGCAGCGTGGCGAGGGCGCTCTCCGCCGCATGCAGCGAGTCGAGGGTGAAATTGAGCTGCTTGCGCGGGTGTCCGGCCAGCAGGGCGTAGCGGACGGTCATCGGCGCGGATCCCTTGGCCACGAGGTCGGCCAGGGTGTAGTAATTGCCCCGGCTGCGGCTCATCGTCGTTCCGTCCACGAGCAGGTGCTCGGTGTGGTACCAATGGCGGGCGAAGGTGGTCCCGTTGCAGCACTGGCTCTGGGCGATCTCGTTCTCGTGGTGGGGAAAGAGCAGGTCGACCCCGCCGGTGTGGAGGTCGATCGTCTCTCCCAGGTGCTTCTTGATCATGGCGCTGCATTCGATGTGCCAGCCCGGGCGGCCGTCGGCGGCGCCCGCCGGCCCCGTCCACTTCACGTCGCCGTCCTCGGCGGGCTTGAACGCCTTCCACAGCGCGAAGTCGCCGACGTCATCCTTGTGGTCGGCGTCGAAGACGGTGTTCGTCACCTTGAGCTCGCGCTCCTTCACCCGCGACAGCGCCCCATAGCTGGGAAAGGAGCTGACCTTGAAATAGACCGAGCCGTCGGCGGCGCGGTAGGCATTGCCCTTGGTCAGCAGGACGTCGATCATGTCGACCTGCTCGCGGATGTGGCCGGTCGCCGTGGGCTCGACGTGCGGGGGCAGGCAGTTGAGCGCGACGCAGTCGGCGTGGAAGATTTCGGTCCATTTCCGGGTGATTTCCGCGAGGGGGCGCTTTTCCTTCAGGACCTGGGCGATGGTGCGGTCGTCCACGTCGGTCAGGTTGCGCACATGCTTCACCTTGCCGGGAAACTCGAGCTCGAGCAGGCGGCGGACGACGTCGTTGACGAGGAAGGTCCGAAAATTGCCGATGTGGGCGGGTCCGTAGACGGTCGGCCCGCAGTTGTAAAAACGGAACACGCCGTCGGCCTGCGCGGGCCTGAGCTCGCGCACCTCGCGGGAAAGCGAATCGAAGAGACGGATGGGCATCGGGAACAGGAAAATGCGGAAAGCGGAAGGCGGAAAGAGAAAACGAAGGGGTATGAAACGTGGCACGGGCTTCCAGCCCGTGTTTATGGACAACATGGGCTGGAAGCCCATGCCACGTCCAAACCGCCCGGGCGCCCCTTTGGAACCGTCTTGCCGCAGCCCCCAATCCGTTTTCTATTCGGAACCATGTCCGAATCGTTCAAACTCGACCTGACCCACCGGCCGCGGCGCCTGCGCCGGACGGCGAGCCTGCGTGCCCTGGTGGAGGAGACGGTCCTGCGGCCGGCCGACTTCATCGCCCCGCTCTTCGTGGTGGAGGGCCGGGGCGAGCCCGAGCCGGTCGCCTCCATGCCGGGCGTTTTCCGGTTGAGCATCTCCGGCCTCGTCCGGGAGTGCCGGGCGCTGGCGAAACTCGGCGTCCCGGCCGTGGCGCTCTTTCCCAAGCTCGACGCCCGGCGGAAGGACGACGACGGCACGGCCGCGCTCGATGAGGATGGATTGGTCATCCGGGCGGTGCGCGCGGTGAAGCGCGCCGTGCCTGGGATCGCGGTGATGACCGACATCGCCCTCGATCCTTACACGACCCATGGCCACGATGGGGTCCTGAACGCGGACCGCACCGATGTGGAGAACGACCGGACGGTCGGCATCCTGGCGCGGATGGCAGTCCTGCACGCGCGCGCCGGGGTGGACCTGGTGGCGCCCAGCGACATGATGGACGGGCGGGTGGGGGCGATCCGCCGCGCGCTCGATGCGGCGGGCTTCACCGCCACGGGCATCGTGGCCTATGCGGCGAAATTCGCCTCGGCATACTACGGGCCGTTCCGCGACGCGGTCGGCACCTCCCGGGTCAAGGGTGTGGGCCCGCTCGGCAAGGACACCTACCAGCTCAACCCGGCGAACCGCCGCGAGGCCCTGGTCGAGCTGGCGCTCGACGAGGCCGAAGGGGCGGACATCCTGATGGTGAAACCGGCCGGTCCCTATCTCGACATCATCCGCGAGGTGCGCGATGCCACCCGCAAGCCGGTGGCGGCCTACCAAGTCTCGGGCGAATACGCCCAGATCCAGGCCGCGGCCCGCCTCGGCTGGCTCGACCTCGCGCGCACCCGCCACGAGTCATTGCTTGGGATCAAGCGTGCCGGCGCCGACATGATCCTGACCTACTTCGCCCGGGAGATGTCCGAGCTGCTGAAGTAACGCAGCTTGGGCTTCCAGCCCAAGAGCTCACGAGGACACGGGCTGGAAGCCCGTGCTACGTCGGGATCCTGATTTCAGGTTTCAGGCCTCAGCCTTCGGCCTTCTGCAAGCTAGCGCTTCTTGCTCGAGCGCCGCTTGGGCTTCTCTTCCTCTTCATCAACCTCGTCGACCTTCTTCTCCTTCTCCTCGTCGCCGTCCTCTTCCTCGTCGTCGTCCTTCTCCTTTTTCTCGGCGTCCTCGTCTTCGTCCTTGTCGTCGTCCTCGTCCCACTTCAGGGATTCGTCGTTCTTGAGTTTTTCCTCCTCGGCCTCGTCGAGCTCCGGAATCTCGTCCTCGGCGTCATCGGCCACGTCCTTGGTGGGATGCTCCTCGTCGGATTCGTGCCCGGCCGGCATGTAGTCGAGGATGGCGGTCAGTTCCTCGAAGGTATGGACCGCCTTGCCCTCGATGAAATGGGCGTTCTGGTCCTCGCGGATCTCGTCCTCGACCTCGTCCACGGAGAGCTTGGCCTCGAAGGCGAAGAGATCATTGAGCATCTTCACCCGGCAGCGGGTGAGGTGGTCGAGCAGGTCGGCATAGGGGCCGTTCTCCTCGTCGAGCGTGTCGGGCAGGGCGAAGAGCTTCTCATCGGACTCGAAGAGCGACTCCTTGACGCGCTTGAGCCGCACCTTGCCGCCGCTCAGGTCCTTCTCGATCCGGAAGCTGATGAACGCCGCCTCGAACATGTCCTGATTGAAGCCGTAGTCGCGCAGCGGATCGACCAATTCGATGAGGTGCGCCACCTGGCGGGGATCGATGATGCTCAGCCCGTCGACGTCCCAACGCACGGGGTCGCTGGTCTCAGCGACCCACCAATTGTGGTCTTCGCCGAGACGGACAACACACCATTCGAGAGTAGAGGTCGGTTTTGCCATGGATGCGGATAATTTCGAGGCGCAGCGTGCGAGGGGAGGTTTAAAAAACAAGCACAAAAAGCGTGTTTTCAACCCGCTGGTTTATAATGGGTTTTGTGAGGATGTGCGGAGCTTTGAGCGCGGTTTTGGGCGCAGGTTCCTTTCCACTTTTCATTTGTCGCATTTCTCCTTCCACTCCGACCATGGGGTTTTGGTATGAACGATTCGTCAAGCCTGCGCTTTTCCGGCTGGACGCCGAGCGCGCCCACGAATCGAGCGTGCGGGCGCTGACCCTGCTGGGCCGCCTCGCGCCCCTGCGCAAGGGCCTGGAGGCGTGGACGCGCCTGCCGGCGTCGCGCCGCCGCCCGATCACGGCCTTCGGCCTGGAGTTTCCGAACGCGGTGGGGCTGGCCGCGGGATTCGACAAGAACGCGGTGGCCTGGCCGGCGGCGGCGGCGCTGGGTTTCGGCCATGTCGAGATCGGCTCGGTCACGATGCGACCGCAGCCGGGCAATCCGGCGCCGCGGGTGTTCCGGTATCCGGCGCAGGAGGCGGTCATCAACCGGATGGGCTTCAACAACGACGGCGCCGCGGCGGTGGCAGCCCGCCTCCGGCGGCAGCCGGGACCGGGAAAACGGCAGATTCCGCTGGGGATCAACCTCGGGAAATCCAAGGTGGTCGACCTCGACCAGGCGGCCCAGGATTACCTCGCCAGTTTCGGCGAGCTGGGGGACCTGGCCGACTACCTGGTGCTCAATGTGTCGAGCCCCAACACCCCCGGGCTCCGGCAGTTGCAGGACGAGGCGCGCCTGCGGGAGCTGGTCGGGGTGATCGGCGCCGCCAATCGTTCGCGGGCGACCCAGCCCGGCCGGGCGCGGGTTCCCATCCTGCTGAAGATCGCTCCCGACCTGAACTTCCACCAGATCGACGCCGTGCTCGGGGTGATCGCGGAGTTCGGCCTCGACGGGGTCATCGCGACCAACACGACGCTGGAGCGCCCCGGGTACTTCGCCGGGGTCCATGAGGCCGGCGGGCTGAGCGGCGCGCCCCTGCGGTGGCGCTCGACCGGGATCATCCACTACCTCGCCCGCGCCACGGGCGGCCGTTTGCCGATCATCGGGGTGGGGGGCATCACTGATGCCGCGAGCGCGGGGGAGAAGCTCGACGCGGGCGCGACCCTGGTGCAGGTGTACACCGGGCTGGTCTACCGCGGGCCGTTCTTTGCCCGCGACCTCGCCTGGGCCCTGGCCGACCCCCTCAGATCACCCAGTCGTGCTGGTGGATGACCTTCGGGGCGCGCGCGGACGCGGCCTTGCCGCCCTGTTCGCGCACGACCGACATCAGCTCGCCCTGGTAGTAGACGATGCTGTTGGGCGGAATCGACTTCATCAGCCAGACGTGGGAGCCGATGACGGAATTTTTCCCGATCACGGTGGTCCCGCCCAGGATGGTGGCCCCGGGATAGATGGTGACGTTGTCCTCGATGTCGGGATGGCGCTTGACCCCCTTGATCGGGTGTCCCTCGGCGTCGAGCTCAAACGATTTCGCCACGAGCGAGACGCCATGGTAGAGCTTCACGTGGTGGCCGATGCGGGCGGTTTCGCCGATGACGACCCCGGTGCAGTGGTCGATGAAAAAATGCGTCCCGATCTCCGCTCCGGGATGGATGTCGGTCCCGGTGCGCTCGTGCGCGTATTCGGTGAGCAGCCGCGGCAGCAGGGGCACCCCCAGCTGGTAGAGCACGTGGGCCACGCGCTGGAGCGAGATCACGAGCACACAGGGGTAGGCGAGGATGATCTCCTCGACGCTGCGGGCCGCGGGATCGCCGTCATAGGCCGCCGCGACGTCGGTTTGGATGATTTTGCGGATTTCCGGCAGGCGGCGGAGGGTCTCGGTGGCGGCGGCTTCGGCGCGGCCGGTGGGATCCGGGTCGCGGGCGAAACGCAGGCTCTTCTCGATCTCGGCGGTGAGGCGGTGATCCACGCGGGCGAGCAACCCGTCGATGTGGGCGGGCACATCCTTCTTTTTCAGCCCGGACTCCTCGAAGAACCCCGGGAACAGCAGGTGCATGCAATCCCGCGCGAGGGCGTTGATCGACTCCTGCGCCGGCAGGTTGACCCCGTCGAGGTGGTTGATCCCGCCGTCGCTCTCATACGAGGCGAGCAGGGCGGCTTTGATGTCGTCGTGGTTGCCGGGCATGGGGTGGGGTACCAAGGTGATCGGATCGCCGGCGAATTCAAGACTGGACAATGCGCGCGCGATTGCGCTTATTCCGCATTCCCTGTCAGTAGCCCAGGTGGTGGAATTGGTAGACACACACGTTTGAGGGGCGTGTGCCGTAAGGCGTGCAGGTTCGAGTCCTGTCCTGGGCAACTATTTTCTGCGGAGGTTGTTGATGGAAGTCGCGAGCAGCGCGATCGCCAGGATGATGATCAGCACCCAGACCCACGTGCCCCCCACTGGCACGCCGTTCATCGCTCCGTTGGCTTGATTCATCATCGGGCATCGATCATACCCGGGCCCGGCCCCAACGCCCATGGGGTATAACCTTACCGAACTGGCCGCGGCCCAAGGCCGGCCCGCCCCGATCTATTTTCGCAGAATGTTTCTGACCAAGACCGCCAGCAGGGCGAGCACCAGGATGCCGACGACTACCCAGACCCACGTTCCGCCGACCGGCACCCCGTTCATTGATCCGTTCGTCTGATTCATTATGGGGAGTGCTTCATATCTTGGTTCGGAAGGTGGTGCGAGGGGTACCGGTTCGCGGGCAAAACGCAATTTTTACCGGATGGCCCTGGCGGTCGCGGTGGGATGGGCGGGCAGCGCCCGGGCCCAGGTGGCCTATACCTATCCCGATCTGGTGGGCCGCGTGACCGATCTGGAGGCCCTGGCCGTGCTTCCGCTGCGGGGAGAGACCTCCGGACTGGCGTCCACCTATGATCGCCGGAGCCGCTACGATCCCGTCCACGACCGCTACCTCGCCTGGGGGGCGAATGGCGATGGAGCCGGGTATGTGCGCATGGAAGGCGATCGCAAGGTGCTGGCGGACATCCACGGCGCCGGTTGCATCTGGAGAATACGCACGGGCCGGGCGGCCGACGGGCACGTGAAAGCATATCTCGACGGGTCAAAGGTACCCGCCATCGACCTGCCATTCCGCCAGTATTTCGACCGCTCGGTCGCCCCTTTCACCCGACCGAACCTGGTCTACCGGGTCTCGCCCGGGCCGCCCGGATCGGGCCGGGCCGGAAATATCAATTACACCCCGATTCCATTTCAGAAATCCTGCCTCGTCATCGCGGATCCGGGCTACGGCGGTCCCGCCGGCTGTGAATTCACCTACACGCTCTTCCCAGCGGGAACGGTGGTGCCGACGTTCGCGATGGCGCTCTCGCCGGCCGGCGCCGGCGCGCTGGACCGAGCCGATCAGCTGCTGGGGCGGTGCGGCCAGGACCCGGCTGCACCCCGCCCCGGGCAGACGTCGATGGCCGGCCAACTCGTCGTTCCTGCCGGGGCGAACCGGATCCTGGCCGAATTGCCGGGTCCCGGCGCGATCACCGGCCTGAAGCTGAAGCTCAAGCTACCCGCGGCGGAGGAAGCGCAGCAGGTCCTGCTCCGGCAATTGACGCTGAGCATCCGCTGGGATGGCGAAACCGCGCCGGCGGTCTGGGCGCCCCTGGGCGACTTTTTCGGCGCCATCGGTGGATCCGAGCCTCACCGCTCGCTGCCCCTCGGAATGATGGAGGATGGCACCCTGTACTCCTACTGGTACATGCCGTTCCAACAGGGCGCCCGCATCGCCCTGGGCAACGATGGGCCAAAACCCATCATGCTGACATGGGAGATCGTGGCCGCGCCGCTCGACCGGCCCGCTTCCGCCTTCGGCCGGTTTCATGCGAAGTGGCATCGCACGGTGTTTCCACCGCGGACCGATCGGGCGCCCGATTGGATGCTGCTGCAGACCGTGGGGCGGGGCCGGTTTGTCGGCACGGAGCTGCACGTGGTCAGAAACTGGGAGCCCTGGTGGGGCGAGGGTGACAACAAGTTCTTCGTGGATGGGGAGAAGTTCCCTTCGACCTTCGGCACGGGTTCGGAAGACTACTTCGGCTACGCCTGGGGCTCCCGGCCGCTCTTCGCCTATCCCTTCACCGGCCAGCCGCTGAACGACGCGCACAACACCAGCAATTATCGCTACCACCTGGCCGACAGCGTTCCGTTCCAACAGTCATTCGAGGGCGCGATCGAGAAATACATTCCGGACGACGCCGCCTGCCAGTACGCGGCGACCGTGTATTGGTATCTGGCGCCAGGCGGCCGCGATCCCTTCGCCGCGCAACCGCTGTCCGATCGCCTCGATTATTGGCTGAATCCGAGGACCGATCCCAACCTGATCGAAGGGGAGGGGATGAGCCATGGGAAAGGCACGCTGCTGCGCAAGCTGTGCTGGATGTGGGATCTGAATGCCGGCCTGGATGCCCCGGTTTTGCTCAGCGGGGGCTGCGCCGTGGTCTGGATCGGCACCCACCCGCGCGACCACACGGACATGCGCTTCACCGTCGCCCGGTCGGGCTGCTATCGCCTCTGGATGCGGTGCATCCAGGAGCCTGCTGGCGGGACGTTCCACTTCGCCCTCAACGGGGCGGATCTTGGGCGCCCGGTGGATTTCTACGCGCCACAGTGGACGGCTCCCCCGGGCCCGCTCGATCTGGGGACGGTCGAGCTCGGGGCGGGCGCGCAGACCCTGACCGCGGTCTTCGACGGGGGGGCGGCGGCGGATCGCAATCGCGCGGTGATCGACTTCATCCGCCTGGAACCGTTGCCCGGGCCCAGCCCGCCGCGGCCGTGACTCCGCGGATGAGTGATTTTCGACGGGGAATAGCGGGTTGGCGCGCGTCGGCTGTCATGGGGCGCGAGTGTGAAAAGCAACCCCCCATGGTCGCACGCGGGATTCGCCGGGCCGGACGGCGCCGGCGCGGTGGCGGCTGCACCCGGTGACCCGATGCCCGAGAAGCCATCCAACCCCTGGGATTTTGGCGCGCTCTACCGTGCGACCCTGGCGCCATTGCGGCGCTACCTCGCGCGCCTGCTCAACAATGCCTCCGAGGCGGAGGAGGTGGCTCACGACGCCTATCTGCGGATCTATCCGGCCCGGGGCAAACGGCCGGCGGAGCACCCGGAGGCCCTGCTGTATGTCACCGCCCGGCGCCTGGCGATCAACCGGCTCAAGCGCCGCAGCATCTCACCGTTTGCCCGCGAGCCGCTGAACGCCGATACGGCGGCGTCGGCCGCGCCCGGGGTGCCGCAGGAGGTGATGGCGCGCCAGGAGCTGGCGATGCTCGAGACCGCGATTTCGCAGCTGCCCGAGGGCTGCCGCGCGGTGCTGCTCCTGCGCAAGGTCGAATTGCTTTCGCACGGCGAGATCGCGACCCGGCTCGAGATCTCCGTCAGCACGGTGGAGAAGCAGCACGCGCGGGCGCTGCGCCTGCTGCGCGCCAGCCTCACGCCGGGAGGGGAGGGCCGCCCATGAAGTCTTTCGATCAACCTCCGGAACCGGGCGCCGAGGAACAGGCGGCGCTCTGGGCCGCGCGCCTGGACGGCGGCTCGTTGGGCGCGCCCGAGCGAGCGGAACTTGCGGCGTGGCTGGCTGCCGAGCCGGCCCGCGAGTCCCTGCTCGCCGGCTATCGGCAAATCTCCGCCCGGCTGGATATTCAGCTGCCGGCACTGCTGGACGCGGTGGACCTGACCGCACCGGTCACCAACCCGGCAGCCCGCCGCCGGATCGGTCCGGTTTGGGCCGCGGCGGCCGCACTGGCCGCCGCCGCCGGCATCGCCCTGGTCGTCTGGCTGACGCGGCCGGCCGCGCGCGTGGAGGAAATCGCCACGCCGGCGGGGCGGCGCCAGGCGGTGACCCTGGCCGACGGCACCCGGGTCGAGCTCAATGCCCGCACCGCCATCAGGTTCGAGGATGGCGCGGCGGAGCGCCACGCCACCCTCGCGGCCGGGGAGGTGTTTTTCATCGTGAAAAAGGACCCGGCGCGGCCGTTCATCGTTGAGACCCCGGCCGGTTCGGTGCGGGTGACGGGCACTGCGTTTGACGTCCGGACGGAAAATGCGTCGGAACTGGAGGTGACGGTCGTCGAGGGGCATGTCCAGGTGCGCCCGGTCGAAGCCGGCGGCTCCGAGGCGCCGGCTCCGCGGCTGCTGGGCGCCGCGGACCGGTTGTCAGCCCGCGCCGGCGCGGTGACCGTGGAGGCATTGCCCGCCGGGCCACTCGCCGACGCCCTGGCGTGGCGGGAAGGGAAGATCGTCTTTCGCGGTGCGACGTTGCGCGAAGCGCTGGCCGGCTTTGCCGATTACAACGGCCGCATCATCACCGCGACCGACGCGGCGGCTGCCACTGTCCGTGGCGGCATCGGCGGTCGCTACAGTCTCGACGACCTCGAGGGGTTTCTGGCGGCCCTGCAGGAGACCTGGCCGCTGCGCGTGAGCGAGACGCCGGGCGGGGCGGTGCGCGTGAGCCTGCGGACCGAACCATGAGTGCCGGGCCCCTGACGGCATGAGTCCGGAAATTGGGTGGTCAAATCGGCTCGGGCCCCGGTACCGTTGGGCAGGCTAGACCGCCCCACGTGAGTTCCCCTCCCGCTTTCCCCCGTCTCCTGCTGTTGGTCCTGGGCGGTCTTCTTCCCTTCCAGGCCGGGGCGGCGGAAGTCGAATTCCGACTCCCCGCCGAGCCGGCGGCTGACGCGCTGCTGGCCTTTGCGGAACAGGCGAAGATCGACGTGGTATTTCCCTTCGACCAACTGAGTCACGCCCGATCCGCCGAGGTCATGGGGCGGCACGAGCCGGAGGCGGCGCTCGACCTGCTATTGCAGGGCACGGGCTACGCCGCCCACCGGACGGCCGGGGGAAGGTTCGTGATCGCAGCCGTGGTCTTGCCCAGGGGCACGATCGAAGGCCGGTTGCTCGCCCCCGACGGCGAGCTGGCGCGCGGGGTCCAGGTCACCATTCCGGAGCTCGGCCGCACCGCGGTCACCGATGACAAGGGCGTGTTCGATTTCGCGGCGCTTCCGCCCGGGGACTACCGCCTGGTCGCCACGGGCCGCGATTACCAACCGCTGCAGATCACGCATGCGCATGTCGAGGCCGACCGCGTGCTGGTCCTGGCCCCGGAGGCGCTGCGGGCGGCGGGCGAGGCCATTCGCCTGGAGCCGGTGGTGGTCGAGGGCCGGCCCGACCCGGCGGGTCTCCGGGATCGCGGCTGGCCACCGGCCGATCCGCCGGCGGCGGCGGGCAACCTCGACCTGGCCCGGTCCGTGGACGGACCGCTGGTGTTCGAGATCTACACGCGCGATCAAATCAGCCGCAGCGGCGTGGTGGACCTCAATGAATTCCTCCAGCGCGAATTGCTCGACAGTGCCGCCGAGACGCCCGACCCGGGAGGCACCGTGCAGAACCTATTCTCCGGCAGCTCGAATCTGAACCTGCGGGGCTATGGCACGGACGAGACGGTGATCCTGGTGAATGGCCGGCGGCTGCCCGATGTCCTGACGGTCGGGGCCGACCCACAGAATGCGGCCCCGGACGTGAGCCTGATCCCGCTCAGCCTGGTGGAGAAAGTCGAGGTGCTCCCGGTCTCCGCCTCGGCGTTGTACAGCGGGAACCCGGTGGGCGGCGTCATCAACATCGTCCTGCGCTCGCCAAGCCTGCGGAGGAGAAGATCGATCCGGCCCACGCGAATCTTATCGCCCTGGGGCGCGCCTTTTCCCCGCTGACCATGCCGCTGACGATTGATGCCGGCGTGATTTCGATCGCGATCACGGTAGGCGCCAATCACGCTCACACGTTCACCCACGTGGTGATCCAGCTACTCGCCTCGGTCATCGGGGCAGGCATCATCGCCTGGTCGGTCCTGCTGACGTATCGCTACGCCCAGCGGGTCGGCCGGCGGATCGGGCACACCGGCATGGAGGTCATCGTGCGGCTCACAGCGTTTATTGTGCTGTGCATTGGGGTGGGGATCACTTGGAACGGGGTCAGGTCATTGCTGGGGGAGGTCGGTCTCCCGGGTTGACCCGGGGCGGCAGAGCCCCGATCTCAGGCCCGTCGAGGATGGGGAAAGAATAAAGCTGATTCGACCGAGCCCAGCGCGGACATGGCATGGTCCCGGGCTTCGTAATAGCGGATGACAAAGTACTCCTGCAAGGCGTGGAAGCGCGCGCACAAATTGCGGATAACCTCGGCCGAGCAATTGAGCATCAGGTCGTGGAGGATGGTGGTGGCCTCGAGGTAGAGCGCCTGCAGTTCGCGGATGCATTTGCGGAGCACGCGGAGTTTGTCGGACGGGGTTGGTTCGGGCGAATCGGTTGGGCTGCTGCGAGGGATCTTCTTCACGGGCAGAGCCTACCGGAAATGGCGTCCGGGCTGCTATGGGGTTTTACCCGCGAGGCGCAGGGGCGGGGGTTGCACGGTCCCGTCCGGCGACCATTGTGGATCACCCGCCATCGGTTGGTGCGCTTTTGAACTTTCAACGGAACCGGGGCTCCGGTTATACTTACCCATCCCTGCCGTGGTTGACCGCGCCCCATCCTTCCTGTGTTTCGTGGCTGCTGCGGGCATGCTGGCCTCAAATGCCGGGGCGCAGTCGGCACCAGCGGAGGAAGGACTCGATCCTCCTCCGCCCATCTTCGCACTGGCTTCCGCCACCCCGGGGAAAAGTCCCGCGCCGGTCGTCGCGCCCACACCGCGCTCGGTGTCGCCCGAGTTGGCGGCCGTCATGGCGACGGCAATGCCGAAATATCAGTACCCGTCCACCCTCCCGAAGCCGGTGGCCGTTGAAGCCGACAAGCCGAGAAACAAGATATTCCGTCTGCCGGCCATCCGCCTGGCTGCGATCACTGTCCGCCAGCGATCGGAACACTCCAACTTTACCGAGCGCGAAATTTATACCGAAAAGGGCTTGGAGGAACTGGCGGTGAAGCGCTACTTCACGGAGTTCGATTACGGCGTGCTCAACCGCTTCACGCTGCCCCTCTTCGGCGAGTCCAGCGCGGTCCGGGCCATGCGGCTCTACGAGCACGATGAGGCGATCAAGAACGCAAAGGAGATCGCCGATTTGACGCGGCTTGAGGCGATCAAGGACCCGCCGACAAAACCGGAGCCGGCCTCGGACGGCAAATGAGGGACAATCCGGTCGTGGATTGTCCGTGGGATTGAAGTCCACAACCATACGGAGAAACCATTCGAGTGCGGGGTCGCTTGCGCTACTTTGGAAGCATGACTCTAAGGATGTGGTGTGGTTCGCGGAGCCGAATGTACTCAGCTTTTGCTGTCAGCGTTGACCCGTCTCCGCCCCGCTGAACGCGGGGCTACGCCGCGGTCCGATCTTTCCCGGCGCTTCGCGCGGGAAAGATCGGCTTGCCGGGCGAAGCCTCTTGTTTCTAGCGGGGTCCGTCTCCTTCCCGCTGCACGCGGGAATACGCCGGACGGTCTTCGCCCCGCTGACGCGGAGGCGAAGACCGGAGAGGGAGGGATTCGAACCCAATGCTGTCCCATCAGATAGGCCGTCGGATTTCGTAAGTTGCTAAGGGCTGGACGGAACCGACGTGGCTAAGCTGCTCACGATTTGAACGTAGGGACGGTTTCAGGCGGGATCCCGCGGTATGAACGCGGGCAAAACGGTCTTTTCTCAGGTGCTCGAGCGAGTGCCGCATTGGGAGTTTCGTCGGCTGGCATCAGCCCACGACCACGCCGATGGGCGGCGACAGTTTTCTTCCTGGGATCATTTCATCGCACTGGCGTTTGCGCAGATGACATTTCGCGAGAGCCTGCGGGATATAGAGGCTTGCCTGAGCATACAGCCGAACCTGGCGTACCACCTTGGGCTGCGGGCGCGAGTTACGCGCAGCACGCTGGCTCGTGCCAACGAAGAACGAGATTGGCATCTGTTCGCAGCACTCGCGCACAAACTGATTGATCGAGCCCGGCGACTTTATCGGGACGAACCTGGGGCGATCGATATCGATGCTCCCGTCTATGCGGTCGATTCCAGCCTCATCGAGTTGAGCCTGGCGCTTTGCCCTTGGGCAAACTGGACGGGACAGGATGCGGCGGTGAAGCTGCATGTCTCGCTCGATCTGCGCGGGCCTCTTCCAGCATTCGTGGCGGTCACCGCCCCCGAGTACGGTGACGTCGTCTGGCTCGACGAGTTGCCGATCGAGCCCGGCAGCTATTACATCATGGATCGGGGTTACATCGACTTCCGGCGGCTGCGCCGGATTTCTGAGGCCGGGGCGTTCTTCGTGATCCGCGACCGCTCGGATGTGAAGTACTATGTGGCTGCTTCGCGGCCGGTGGACCGAACCACCAGCCTCCGTTCCGACCAATCGATTCGCCTTAACGGCTGGGATGCGCCGCGCCATTGGCCCGATCTGCTCCGCCGTGTCAGCATCTTTGATACAGAGCATCACCGCCGCCTCGCGTTTTGGACCAATCAGTGGACGCTCCCCGCGGCGACGATCGCTGACCTCTATAAACAGCGTTGGCAAATCGAACTATTCTTCCGCTGGGTGAAGCACGGGCTGCGAATCCGCACTTTTTACGGCACCTCGCCGAACGCTGTGCGGGTTCAACTCTGGTCGGCGATCTGCACCTACCTCGCAATCGCCATCACCCGCAAGCAACTCGGCATCACGACCAACCTCACCACGTTTGTGCAAGTTCTCTCGGTCCACGCTCTTTCCAAAGCACCTATTCAGGAGCTATTTGCAAAAGTTGATACAAGCGGGATCCAATCTGATACGGGCAATCAACTTACCCTCAATGGCTTATGATGGGACAGCATTGGATTCGAACCCTGCTGCCGCCTCGAAGCTAAGTCGCTAGAAAACGCGGACTTAGTTGAGTGTTAATCTTTTGAGACTGGAAAAAAGAAGCAGGGAGAGGCGATGAAGTGAAGGCAAAAACAGCGTTTCTGACAACCTTGCGACAATCTAAAGATGGAACGCGTCCGGGTCCTGACGTGCATCCCAGACCCTCGCGATCTCCACTAACCGCCGGGCTTCCTCGATTCGATAAAAAATTAGAAACCACGGCCGGTGCAGGATTCGCCGATACCCTGGGCGCGCCTGCACCGCCAAACCACGATATGGCATGTTTGCGAGTGAGAGCGCGTCATCAACCAAAGCGTAACCCAACCGCTCAGCTGCGGCCGGATTCTTCTGCGCAAGGAAGCGCACGATCTTTTCCAGGTCTCGGTCCGCGTGCGCAGCGAACGTTACCCGGTAGTCCATGCCTTGATTTTTTTGCGTACTTCCTCGGCTGGCACAGTCGGCTCGCTTTCTAATGAACGGATACCCGTGTCGAGCGCCGCCAGCATGGCGGGCGACTCACCGGGTATCAGACGGTCTGTCAGCCAGTCAGCCAGTTCCTGGATTTGCGGAGGAGAAAGCCGCTCGATGGCGGCCTCGATTTCGGTCACGGTAGACATGGCTTTACGTTAACTCCGTGTTTCCCTCTGGCAAGCCGAAGCTGCTGGCGAAGCGCTTGCCCCGAGTGTGTCCTGATCGGGCTCGTAGACCGTTAACCGCCTGCTTGTGAGCTTGTTCGTTGACTGGGTTCACACCGCCCACTCTACAGAATGGTCTCATGATCAACGGCAGAGGAAAGCTCAATGGCTTTGTCGTAGTCTGATACTGCACTGTCAATGTCACCCTTGGCATGTTTGGACGTGCCCCGGGCCTCGTAGGCGCTGGCGGATTTCGGATCGATCTCAATGGCGCGGTCATAATCAGCAATTGCGCCATCGTAGTCTCTGCTGTTATGCTTGAGCGTGCCGCGGTTGAGGTACGGTCTCGCAAAGGTGGGTTTCAGTTGGATGGCCTTATCGTAATCGTCCATCGCACCGGTGGGATCTCCTTTCTTGAGTTTGGCGAATCCGCGGTCCGAATACGCTATTGCCATATTTGGATTAAGCCGGATTGCGACGTCGCAGTCCGCAATCGCAGAATCAAAATCACCTCGTCCACTCGCAACTTCATCTCGGAGAATGTAGGCTTCTGCCGAGTCAGATTTGAGTTCAATGGCTTTGTTCGCATCGCTCAGCGCCTCATTGATCTTGCCCTTCGTGAGCTGGGCATGTCCTCGGCCTATGTAAGCCACGGCAAAGTCGGGCTTGAGTTGGATGGATCGAGTGAAGTCCGCGATTGCTGCATCGAACTCTTTGTGGTCGTACCTCGCCCGCCCACGTTGGTAGATTGCCAATTCGTCAGTAGGGTTGAGACGGATCGCTTGATCGTAATCCACAATGGCCTCTAGAAGATTGGCCTTCTTCCACTTGGTCGTGGCGCGTTCACGATAGGCCAGAGAAAAGTCGGGCTTGAGATCGACGGCCTTGTCGAAATCGGCGATCGCTGCATCATACTCCTGCAACGCGCGCTTTGCGCCTCCACGTAGACGATAGAAAAAGGGACTCCGCGGTGCCAGCGAGATAAGTTTATCATAGTCGGCTATGGCGTTGAGGAAATCGCCTTTCAAGGCCTTGATCTTAGCCGACCGGGCGAGGGATCGATATCGAAAGAATCCGACCCCCATAATGTAGATGGCTACCACAACGATGCAGCCTAGGACTACCGCGATGCAGCCGAGGAAAAGCAAACCGTCTGTGATTGCGAACAGCATTCAAAGTCGCAGCTTATACGATACCTGAGACTCGCCAAGACAGAAGGCTGCTTGCGTCGTTGGGCGAGGTGCACGCTCCGAAATTACGTTCCCGTTTGAGGGCAAATCCCCCATTTTTGATTCGAGACGCAATATGTCTAACGCCGCTTGCGCGGCGCCGAACAAACCCGAACAGAGCCGAACGCTGTTCGGGTAAATTCGGGTCTGTTCGGCCAACGGAGCAGGCGCACACCGAATATGCCCGAATTTTACCGAATATCCGCCGAATAAGCCCGAACAAAGCCGAACGGCTGCGACGACGACGAGAAACGTTGTGTCGCCATAACATTTCTCGTCGCCTCAAACACCCAGTCCCCTCGGTATCCCCGCTAAACGGCGATGGGGAACGCAACGGCGCTTGTTCCGCCCTGGGGAAGAATGCCGAAGAATTGTTCGGCCTCCGCCGGACTTTTCAGATCGAGGTAGTGCTTGCGGATGATGCTCTCGGAATTCCCCGCTTGCAGCGCGGCCTCGCCGATAGACCGGAATTTCGCGACGAACATCGAGATATAGCTGTGCCTCATGACGTCATGGGTGAGGTTGAATTTCTCCACCACCTTTTCCCGGACATGCTGGAGGTTGGCCGAGATGATCGGAAACCCCTTCAATGGGTAGGCCCGGAGCCATGCGGCGAGATTGGGCTGAATCGTGACGTTGCGCGGCTCACGCACCTTCGAGACCCCGCTGTCGATGCGGATCATCCCGGCGTCGAGATCGATGTGCTCTGGCTGGAGCCGGAGGATTTCGCCGGTGCGGAGGCAGGGCCGGATGCCGGCGAAAAGGCATAGGGCGAAGAACGGGACCGCGCTGGCGTGCTGTTCTTCCACAAAGGCCATCATTTTCTTCGCCTGCGCGGCGGTTAGCGTCACCGCGCCGCCGCGACGGCGGCGAATCCGGCGGGGCGGGATTTTGGCGAGTGGGTTGTCCGTGAGCCAATCGCGTTGCAGGGCGAACTTGAGGAAGGTGGAGACAATGCCGCGTCGATTATTGTAGGTCTTGAGCGCTGCCCGCCTGGCCTCGAAATATCCGATAAGCCGAGTGCCGGTAAGTTCAGCGACCGTCGCCTCAGGGAAATACTTTTGCAGCCGCTTGAGATCGCGCTTCATGCGCACGAGATAGGGCTCGGAAAGCATGTCTTGCTCCCATTCGTGCTCTTTCATGGCGATGTATTCCGCGACCGCCTCGGTCAGCAGCTTTTGGTTCGCCGGTTCCCAATAGTTTGCGAGCGCGAAGTCGAGGTAGAAAGCGAGCGGATGGGGCTTGCTTGCGATGCGTCGAAACGCCGCCTCGGCCTCGCGCAATTGCTCATCGGCAAGAAACGTGGTCACGGAGCGCAGGCCGGACGTGGCCTGCATGGCCCTCAATTCGAGGGAGGCTTTCTCGGCGGCGGCCTCCTCTCTCGTTTTGAGATTTTTACGGATGCGGACGCCGTGGAGCCACCCGGCGACCCGCCAGGAGATCGCGCCATTGCGATTCAAGAACCGGCTGACAACGAACGTATTTTCGTGGGACATGCTGAGGTTGCCACGTCAACTGACAACCTCAGCTTCGGTTTTCCTCCTCAGAGGGGAAAATTGGCGGAGAGGGAGGGATTCGAACCCTCGGTACCCTTTCGAGTACACATGATTTCCAATCATGCACATTCGACCACTCTGTCACCTCTCCTCAAGTCGACGCCTTGTGACGGGCGAATAGTCAAAAACGCAGAAAAGGAGGGGGACATCAAGGCATTTGCGGGATGAGCGGCAACCCCGGCAGCACAGCGGTGCGCTTGGTATTATCCAGGCCGTGGGCCGGATCCGACGCGCTGGGTATGTTTTCGAGTGGTGGGTGGGCGACCATCCGCCGCGGCATGTGCAGGTCTCCGACCGCAACGGGAGGTTTCTCGGTCGCGTGGCCCTCGCCACCCTTAAGCCGCTTGACGATTGGCGGCCGCCGACGAAGGTGGTGGGGGCAATCCGACAATTGATCACCGAAGGCCGGCTATGAAAGTCATCAATCCGCGCAAAGCCCCTTGTGGCCGGGGAAAATTCTCGCCGGTGAAGGACGTCCGTTACCGCCCTGGGGATGATGCTTTTGAGGTCGAATTTGCCGACGGCGGTTCGTTCCTCGAACCGCACCGTGTCATCCGGGAGGCGAATCGAATCGCGCACGAGGCGACGATCGCGCGCGTCGCATTGGACGACGAATTGCACCATGGGTTCTTCGTGCATTATGACAATGGACAGGTAGCCGAAGTCTCCTGGGCCTTGGTCCGGGAGTTGCCGCCCGCGAGGTGATCGGGTCGATGCACCCATCCATCCGAATGGCGCTGTGGGCGGGATGCCTCGCCCTGATGAATCCTTCGCTCCGCGCCGCAGATCCACCCCCTTATCTCAACCCCGCCCAGCCGATCGAGGCGCGGGTCGCGGATCTGCTGGGGCGGCTCACCCTGGAGGAGAAGATCTCCCTGGTGCACGGGGATTCGAAGTTCACCACCCCGGCGATTCCCCGGCTGGGCATCCCGCAACGCTGGTTTTCCGACGGGCCGCACGGGGTGCGCGAGGACACCGGTCCGTATACCTGGATCAGCATGGGGCACACGGATGACTTTTGCACCGCGATGCCGGTGCTGATCGCCCTGGCGGCGACGTGGGACCCCGACCTCGCCCGGTCCTACGGAGAAGTGATCGGGAGCGAGGCGCGAAAACGCGGCAAGCAGATGCTGATCGGCCCCGGGGTGAACCTCCAGCGCACGCCGCTCAACGGGCGGAATTTCGAGTATCTGGGCGAGGATCCCTGGCTCGCGTCCCGGATCGCGGTCAGCGACATCCGGGGGATCCAGTCGCAGGGCGTGTCCGCGTGCGTGAAGCACTTCGCGGGCAACAACCAGGAGCAGGACCGCATGACCGTGGATGTCGAGATGGACGAGCGCACGCTGCGGGAGCTCTACCTGCCCACCTTCGAGGCGGCGGTGAAGGAGGGCGGCGTCCTGGCCGTGATGGGCGCGTACAACCGGTTTCGCGGCGTCCACTGCTGCGAGAACGACTACCTCTTGAACCACGTGCTAAAAGGCGAGTGGGGGTTCCAGGGCCTCGTCGTCTCGGATTGGTCCGGCACGCATTCCACCGCGGGCGCGGTCCTCCATGGTCTCGACCTGGAAATGGGCACGGAGCTCCCGTATGACGATTTCTACCTGGCGAAGCCCTTCCTGGCCGGCATCCGCCGCGGCGAATTCCCGGTCGCCCTGCTCGACGACAAGGTGCGGCGCAACCTGCGGGAAATGTTCGCCGTGGGGGCGCTCGACCCCACCGGCCCGACGGGCGCGATCAACACGCCGGAACATCAGCGGATGGCCCGGCGGGTCGCCGCGGAGGCCATGGTGCTGCTGAAGAATGAAAACCAAATTCTCCCGCTCGACCCCCGCGCGATCGCGTCGATCGCGGTGATCGGCGAGAACGCGGTCCGGCTGCAGTGCCATCTGGGCGGCAGCGCGCGGCTCAAGGCCTTCTATGAGATCAGCCCGCTGGAGGGCATCCTGCGCCGGATCGGCCGGGGGGCCAATGTGACCTTCTCCCCGGGATACAGCAGCGGCTCGGCGGGCGACGGCCCGGGCGCCGATGCGCTGATCGCCCACGCGGTCCGCGCGGCCCGGTCGGCCGACGTGGCGATCGTCGTCGCCGGCCTGAACCGGGCGCGGGCGATTGACCTGAAGGACGTCACCGGCCCGAATCACAGCCTGCATTTCGACGCCGAGGAGGCCGATCGCGCGGATCTGAAGCTGCCCTTCCGGCAGGACGACCTGATCCGCCAGGTGGTCGCCGCCAATCCCCGGACCATCGTCGTCCTGGTCTCGGGGGGAGCCGTCGAGATGGATCCCTGGCTCGACCGCGTGCCCGCCGTGCTCCAGGCCTGGTACGGGGGCATGGAAGGCGGCAATGCCCTGGCCAGCATACTCTTCGGTGACGTGAATCCCTCCGGCAAGCTGCCCTGCACGTTTCCGAGGAAATTATCGGATTCCCCGGCGCATGCGCTGGGGGCCTATCCGGGCCGGAACGGCACCGAGACTTACGCGGAGGGCCTGCTGGTCGGCTACCGCTGGTTCGACACGCGGGGCGTGGCGCCGCTTTTCCCCTTTGGCTTCGGCTTGTCGTACACGCGTTTTGCCTACTCGGACCTCCGGATCGTGGCCGCGGGCGCGCCGGGGGAGCCGCCGGCGTACTCGGCCGAGTTCTCGGTCGCCAATGTCGGGGAGCGGGCCGGCGCGGAGACCGCCCAGCTCTACGTGCGGGAGCTGCGGCCCAGAGTGATGCGGCCGTTCCAGGAGCTGAAGGGATTTCAGAAGCTGTTCCTGCAGGCCGGCGAGAAGCGCAGGGTGTCGATTCCGCTCCGCTCGCGGGCTTTCTCGTTCTACGACCCGGGCCGGGGACGCTGGGTGGCTGAAGCGGGTGACTATGTGATCATGGCGGGCGGTTCGTCCCGGGATATCCGGCTGCAAGGGACGCTGCATCTGGATCATACAACGGTGGAGGACCCGTCTTCGCCCCGCTGAACGCGGGGTTACGCTGGGTGATCTTCGCTGCATTTGCGTAGCGAAGATCAAAAGCTTCTTGCGTGACCTTTTTGCGGTGGTACGGTGCGGTTGTCTGCGTGTTTAAACGAACCCTGCACCATGGTCACCGCTAATACCGAACTGGCTTACGACAGCAAAATCGAGGGCGAAGTCATCGTCACGCGCGCCGACGCGGTGATCAACTGGATCCGCTCCAACTCGATGTGGCCGATGCCCATGGGGCTGGCCTGCTGTGCGATCGAGCTGATGGCCGCGGGGGCCAGCCGCTTCGATATCGCGCGGTTTGGCGCCGAGGTCATGCGATTTTCCCCCCGCCAGGCCGATGTCATGATCGTCGCCGGCACCGTCACCTACAAGATGGCCTCGGCGGTCCGCCGCATCTACGACCAGATGCCCGAGCCGAAGTGGGTCATCGCGATGGGCGCCTGCGCCAGCACGGGGGGCATGTACCGCAGTTATGCCGTCCTGCAGGGGGTCGATCGCGTCATCCCGGTGGATGTCTATGTCAGCGGCTGTCCGCCCCGTCCGGAAGCCCTGCTCGATGCTTTGATCCTGCTCCAAAACAAGGTGAAGCGCACGCCCTCGGCGAAGAACCTTCTTTCGGCCTGACTGAAATGCCCGAACCCGAAGTCACCGCGGCCGTGAAGGCCAAATTCCCGCAGGCGACGGACCGCGCGAGCCTGGATCATCCCGCGGTCAACCTGCCGGCGGCGGATGTGCCGGCGGCCCTGGCCTGCCTGCGCGATGAATTCGCCTTCGATATGCTGACGGACCTGACGGCGGTCGACTGGTCGTCAGCGGCCTCGCCGCGCTTCACGGTGGTCTACCACCTGTTTTCGACCGCGCGGCACGACTATATCCGGGTCGCGGCCGATTGCCCGAACGATGCCGAGCCCGCGGTCCCCAGCGTCTGCGCCCTGTGGCCCGGCGCCAACTGGCACGAGCGCGAGGTTTACGACATGTTCGGGATTGGGTTCACCGGCCACCCGGATTTGCGCCGCATCCTGATGTGGGACGGCTATCCGCATTTCCCCCTGCGCAAGGAATTCCCCCTGGCGGGCATCGAGACGCCTCTGCCCGACGCCGAGGTGGCCGCCGAGACCCACGCGAGCGTGAAGCCGGCCCCGCTGATGGGCGGCCCGTTTGTCGCGTCCTCCGGCCAGGTCAACCTCGGGGCGGCCGAGCCGGGCGGCAAGGACGAGAGCTGGACCGAGCGCCACGAGAAACCGGAATGAGCGACCATGAAAGCCGCCGCTGAATTCGATACGGAAAAGATGTCGCTCTCGATGGGGCCGTCGCACCCCTCGACCCACGGGGTGCTCCGCATCCAGCTGGAGCTCGACGGCGAGATCGTGACCAAGGCCGACCCGGTGATCGGCTACCTGCACCGCGGGGATGAGAAGATCGCGGAAAACATGACCTTCAACCAGTTCGTCCCCTACACGGACCGGCTGGACTACCTGGCCCCCCTGGCCAACAACATGGCCTATGCCATCGCGGTCGAGCGGCTGGCCAAGCTCGAGGTGCCTCCGCGCTGCCAGGCGATCCGCGTGCTCACCGCGGAGATGGCGCGCATCTCCGCCCACCTGCTCGGGATCGGGGCCTACGCGATCGATGTCGGGGCGTGGACGGTCTTTCTCTACACCTTCACGGAGCGCGAAAAGCTCTATAAGCTCTTCGAGGAGCTGACGGGCGCGCGCTTCACCACCAGCTACACGCGGATCGGCGGGCTGGCGCGGGATGTGCCCGGCGGCTGGATCGAGCGGGTGGACGCCTTTTGCGACCAGTTTGGGCCGATCTTCGAGGAGAGCCTCACCCTGCTGACGCGCAACAAGATCTTCACCGACCGCACCCAGGGCGTCGGCATCATCTCCCGCGAGGACGCGATCGCCTACGGGCTGACCGGGCCGAACCTGCGGGGCTCGGGCGTGCCGCTGGACCTGCGCAAGGACAAGCCCTACAGCGGCTACGAGCAGTACGAATTCGACATCCCGGTCGGCACGACCGGCGACTGCTACGACCGCTACCTCGCGCGTGCCGAGGAGGTCCGCCAGGCGGTGCGCATCATCAAGCAGGTGGTGGCGAAGCTGCCGGGCGGATCCTGGTACGCGGAGGACGCCAAGCGGATTTTTGCGCCGCGCAAGGACAAGATCCTCACCTCGATGGAGGAGCTGATCCAGAACTTCATGCTGGTGACGGAGGGTCCGCAGATGCCGGCGGGCGAGGTTTACTTCGAGGCGGAAAATCCCAAGGGCGCCCTCGGCTTCTTCATCGTCAGCAAGGGCGGGGGAGTGCCCTGGCGGCTGAAGATCCGGTCGCCTTCCTTCTGCAATCTCTCGATCCTGCCCAAGGTGTGCGTCGGCGCGATGGTGTCCGACGTCGTCTCCATCCTGGGTTCGCTCGATTTCGTCATGGGGGAATGCGACCGATGAACCTCAAGCCCGCAACGCTGGCCCGGATCGAGGAAGTGATCCCGCATTACCCGGTGAAACGGAGCGCGGCGCTGCCCCTGCTGCACCTCGTGCAGGAGGACCAGGGCTACGTCGCGCCGGAGGCGATCGAGTGGATCGCCGCGAAGCTCGAGCTGCCCCCGATCGCCATCCTCGAGCTGGTCACCTTCTACCCGATGTTCCGGCAGAAGCCGATCGGCCGCCGCCACATCAAGGTCTGCCGCACGCTGTCCTGCGCCCTGATGGGGGCCTACCGGACCTGCCAGGAGTTCGAGAAGCATTTCAACACCTACCGCGGGGAGGTCTCCCCCGACGGGGAGGTCACGATCGAGTTCGTCGAATGCCTGGCGAGCTGCGGCACCGCGCCGGTGGTGATGATCGACGATGAGCTGCACGAGAAGGTCGATCCGGCCCGCGCCTGCCAGCTCGCGGTCAAGATTTCCGCCGAGGCGGCGAACCGCAAATAATCCGCCCCGCGCCCCCTCTATCATGCCCGAACAGCGCCGCCTGATCTTCCAGCACATCGACGAGCCCGGCTACACCCCGGACCTCGCGTGCTATCTGCGCCAGGGCGGCTACGCGGTGCTGCGCAAGGCCGTCCAGCGCAAGCCGGAGGAGCTGATCGACGAGGTCAAGAAGTCCGGCCTGCGCGGCCGCGGCGGCGCGGGATTCCCCTGCGGGGTGAAGTGGACGCTGGTGGACCGCAAGAGCGGCAAGCCGATCTACCTGATCGTCAACGCCGACGAGTCCGAGCCGGGCACGTTCAAGGACCGGCACATCATCCACCAGGACCCCCACCAGCTGATCGAGGGGATCATGATCACCTGCTTCGCCAACAACGTGCGGCAGGCGTACATCTACATCCGCGGCGAGTTTCCCCACGGGGCGGCCATCCTCGAGCGCGCGATCGCGGAGGCGCGGGCGGCCAACTTCACCGGCCCCAGCGTCCTCGGGACGGCCTACGGCTGTGAGATCTACGTCCACCGCGGGGCGGGCGCGTACATCTGCGGCGAGGAGACCGGCATGATCGAGTCCCTCGAGGGCAAGCGGCCCTATCCGCGGATCAAGCCGCCGTATTTTCCGGCGGTCCTGGGCCTTTACCAGTGCCCGACCATCGTGAACAACGTGGAGACCCTCTGCCACGTGAAGCACATCGCCGACATGGGCGGCGAGGCCTACGCCCGGATCGGCACGCCCAACAACACCGGCACGCGCATCCTGTGCGTCTCCGGCCACGTGCAGCGCCCGGGTTACTACGAGTTCGAGGTCGGCAAGGTGACCCTCGGCCAGCTGCTCAACGAGGTGTGCGGCGGGCCGCTGCCCGGGCGCAAGTTCAAGGCGGTGATCCCGGGCGGATCCTCCGCCAAGGTCCTGAAGTTCGGGGAGCGCTACAAGGGCAAGCGCAAGGTCGGCGCGGAGATGGTGGATTACGACTGGGGCCTGGAGGACGTCCCGATGGATTTCGACTCGCTCGCGCTGATCGGCTCGATGGGCGGGTCCGGCGGGGTGATCGTGATGGACGACTCGGTCAGGATGGTCGACGCGCTGGCCAACATCAACGCGTTTTACGCCCACGAGAGCTGCGGCCAGTGCACCCCGTGCCGCGAGGGGTCGCAGTGGATGAAGGCCATCACCACCCGGATGGTGCGCGGCGGGGCGCGGCCGGAGGACGGCGCGCTGCTCAAGAGCGTGGCCGACCAGATCGCCGGGCGCACGATCTGCGCCTTCGGCGAGGCCTGCGCCTGGCCGACCCAAAGCTTCGTGCAGAAGTTCCCCGACGAATTCAAGGCCTACGCCGAAACCAAGAAGGCGGACCCGGATTCCCGCGCCTTCGAGCTCGCCTGAAATCCCGCACCGCCATGATCGCCTCACCCAAGCCCGACCTCATCACCGTCAACGTGGACGGCCGGGAGGTGGCCGTCCCGAAGGGGACCAACATGATCGAGGCCGCCCGGCTGGCGGGGGTCGACGTGCCGCACTTCTGCTACCATGAGAAACTCAGCATCGCCGGCAACTGCCGGATGTGCCTGATCGAGATGGGCCTGCCCGCGGTCGACCCGGCGACCAAGGCGCCGATCACCGACGCGGCCACCGGGAAGCAGAAGATCAACTGGGTGCCGCGGCCGGCCATCGCCTGCGCGACCAACGCCTCGCCGGGCCTGCACATCCGCACGGTGTCGCCGCTGGCGAAGGACTGCCAGCAGGGGGTGATGGAGTTCCTGCTGACCAACCATCCGCTCGACTGCCCGATCTGCGACCAGGCGGGCGAGTGCAAGCTGCAGGAGCAGGCGACCGGCTATGGGCGCGGCTATTCCCGCTTCATCGAGCAGAAAAACGTGAAGCCCAAGCGGACGGTCCTGGGGCCGCGCGTCACCCTCGACGATGAGCGCTGCATCCTCTGCTCGCGCTGCGTGCGCTTCTGCAAGGAGATCGCCAAGGACGACGTCCTCGGGTTCACCGACCGGGGGAGCGCCTCGACCCTCACCTGCTATCCCGGGCGCAAGCTGGAGAACAACTACTCGCTCAACACCGTCGACATCTGCCCGGTCGGCGCGCTCACCAGCACCGATTTTCGCTTCAAGATGCGGGTGTGGTTCCTCAAGAAGACGCCCAGCCTCGACGCCGAAAGCAGCGTCGGCGCCAACACCGTGGTCTGGTCGCGCGAGGGCGTGATCTACCGGATCACCCCGCGGCGCAACGACGAGGTCAACGACACCTGGATGTCCGACAGCGGGCGCCTGCTCTACCGCGCCGTGGCCGCGGCCGACCGGCTCACCGCGATCAAGGTCGACGGCGTCGACGGCACGCTGGAGGCGGCGGCGACCGCCGCGGCCTGGCTGTTCCGCACCGGCGGAGTCGCGCTCGTCGGCTCGGGCCGCAGCTCGGTCGAGGAGCAATTTGTCTGCGCCCGCCTGGCCGCCAAGCTCAGCGCGGCGGTCTACCTCCCGAGCCGGGCGGGGGAGGGCGACAAGCTGCTGATCTCCGCCGACCGCAATCCCAATACGCGCGGCGCGCTGGTCGCCGGCCTGATCGCGGCGCTGCCGGCGCCCGGGCTGGCCGAACTGGCCGCGGCGATCGACGCCGGCCGGGTCGCGACGGTGATCGCGATCGGCGAGGACCTGGCCGCCGGGCTCTCGGCCGCGCAGCTGGCGCGGGTCAGCCTCGTCTACGTCGGCACGCACCGCAACGCGACGAGCGACGCCGCCCGGATCGTGGTGCCGTCGCTCACGATGTTCGAGAAGTCCGGCACCTTCGTGAACCAGCAGTTCCGCCTGCAGAAATTTTCCGCGGCCGTGCCCGGGCCGGCCGGGGCGACCGACGACCTCGTGGCGCTCACCCGGATCATGGCGGCCGCCGGCGGGGCCGCGCTGCCGGCCGAGCTCAACGCGCTGTGGACGGTGCTGGCGGCGGAGGTCCCGGCGCTCGCCACCGCGCTCTACCGCAACCTCCCCGACACCGGGCTGCTGCTCGACCGCACGCCCTGGGCGCACCTGCCCTTCGTCGAAGGCGAGACCCTCCACTTCAAGCCGTAAGATGGCCGCATTCTTCGAGCTCAATCCCATCCTGCAGGCCGTGCTCAAGGCGGTGGCCGTGATCTGCGTCATCTTCCCGATCGCGGGAGCCTGCTCGATGGCCGAGCGCAAGGTCTGCGCCTGGATCCAGTCCCGGCCCGGACCCAACCGGGCGATCCCGCCCTGGTTCCGCTGGGTGCCGGTGCTCGGGCCGTTCCTCCAGCGCATCGGGGCCTTCCAGCTCATGGCCGACGGCCTGAAGTTCCTCTTCAAGGAGGAGCCGGTGCCGGGCCAGGTGAACAAGCTTTACTTCATCCTCGCGCCGGTCATCGCGATGATCCCGGCCCTCTCGACGGTGACGGTCGTGCCCTTCGGCGCCTACCTCAACGGGGCGGGCCAGCTGCGGCCCCTCATGCTGGCCAACGTCGATGTCGGCCTCCTCGCGGTCTTCGCGGTTTCCTCGCTCGGGATCTATTCGATCATCCTGGCCGGCTGGGCCTCCAACTCCAAGTACCCGTTTCTCGGCGCCCTCCGCGCCTCGGCCCAGCTCATCTCCTACGAGCTCTCGCTCACGCTGTCCGTCCTCCCGGTCTTTCTCTGGATCAACGCGCCCGGCACGCCCGGCACGATGAGCCTGGTCCGGACCGTCGCTTACCAGAGCCAGCCCGGCTTCTGGGGGGGCGCCTGGTTCGTCTTCACCATGCCGCTCTCGGCGCTGATCTTCCTGATCGCGCTCTTCGCCGAGACCAACCGGCAGCCCTTCGACATGCCCGAGTCGGAATCCGACCTCGTCGGCGGCTTCCACACGGAGTACGGCGCCTTCAAATGGGCGCTCTTTTTCGTCGCCGAGTATTCCAACATGATCGTAGGCTCGAGCGTGTTCATCCTGCTGTTTCTCGGCGGCTGGAATCCGCTGCCGTGGATCCCGCTGGCCACGCTGGCCGGCTGGCTCGGGCTGGCGGGGCACCCGGTCGCGCTCGGGGCGGTCTCCGTCGTTATCTTCCTCGGCAAGGTCCTCGCCCTGATCTTCTTCTTCATGTGGGTGCGCTGGACCGTGCCGCGGTTCCGCTACGACCAGGTGATGAAGATCGGCTGGGAGAAGCTGCTGCCGCTGGCGATCGCCAACCTGGTCATCTACGCGGTGGGCATCGCGATCATCCAAAGGTAACCATGGCCATCGTTCCCATCCCGCGCACCCCGCTTTCGCTCGCCGAGCGCTCCTATCTCCCGCAGATCGCGAGCGGGCTGAAGATCACGCTCAA
>Ga0302319_10002648_pt1 | contig 38197 bp, 36 predicted proteins | sample Bog_T0_2_FD_203319 | JGI IMG/M metagenome (GOLD analysis project Ga0302319, IMG submission 203319) | Peat permafrost microbial communities from Stordalen Mire near Abisko, Sweden - Bog_T0_2 | ecosystem: Environmental > Terrestrial > Soil > Wetlands > Peat | place: Sweden: Abisko, Stordalen Mire... | reverse complement strand
TTGTGCAGGGGCATGGGGCTCTCCTGATTGCCTGAGAGTTCGAGTCTATTGGCTGGCGGCTGCGGAGGGAAAGAAAAGCTGGTGAATCGGGAGAGAAAAGCGGCGGTTTCGAATGAGTTTTCTGGCGCGCAAGCGCGTCTGCCCCACCGCAGGTGGTTACCAGACTTCGAGTTGGAAATCGCGGTAGGTGCGGATCAGTTCGAAGTCGTCGCGGTTGGAGGTGATGAGGCAGGCGCCGTGCGAACGGATCGTGAGGGCGATCAAGACATCGAAGTGGAGGTCGCGGAGCTTGCGCGGTTCGAAGCCCTTGTCAGCCTGGATTTTTGACAGGATTCTGCCGGATTCAAGCCAGTTTTTTTCTGTTGGCGTGAAGACGCGGTAGTTTCGTTCCAAAGACTTGAGAAACACGCGGTCAGGTTCAGAGACGGCGCCACGCCAAAGTTCGGCGAGCACGACCGAACAGGTTCGCAATACGCCGTCGAGCGACCCGATTCGATCATCATGACGCCCGGTGCGAAGATCATCGATCAAAACCGAGGAATCGAGGACGAAGAGGTCACTCATCGAATCCGGCGAAGGTGGCCTTGCCGCGGAAATCCTTCATCAGCTTCTTGAATTGCTTCAACTTGACGATCTCCTCGAGAGCCATATGGACAGCTTCGGTGCGGGACTTGGCGCCGAGCACGCGGACGGCCTCGTCGGCCAGCTTTGTATCGAGACGGATGGAGGTGAGGGTCACGGCCATGAGGTTGCTCCTATATACATTTTTGTCTGGATGTATATATGAAGTCAAGGCCGCCTCTTTTGACAGGGCGTCTTCAAGCCTGAAACTGGGCTGCTAGTGTGATGGGTCGAAAGTTCCTTAAAGAACAAATGCAGGTCCTTCGACTCCGCAAGCCGCAAAAGACGCGGCTTGCTACGCTCAGGATGACAACTCATTTGTTCAATGAACGAATGACTCAGGACACTAGCCGTCCTGGCGCGGAAGCGCCGTCTGCCCCACAGCTTGTGGCTGCCCAACCGCAGGTGGACGGAACAGCCACAGGTTGAGCAGGGTGAACAGCAGGCCGCCCACGGTGAACTTGAGCCAGGGTTGCGCATGCGATGGCGAGAAGAACCCCTCCAGGCAGCCGGCGATGACCAGCAGGGGGATGATGCCGGCGACCAGGCGCGTGGCTTCCAGGCCACCTTGCGCGACGGAGTCCTTCCAGCGCAGGCCGCCGGGAAACAGCATGGCGTGGCCCAGGCGGAAGCCGGCTCCGCCGGCGATCAGGATGGAGGGCAGCTCCAGCGAGCCGTGGGCCGCGACAAAGCTCCACAGCTTCAGCGACATGCCGTACTGGTGGCAGGCCGCGCCGATAACCCCGAGCATCATGCCGTTGACGAACAGCGAGTAAAAGGTGAACAGCCCGAAGGTGATGCCGCCGGCGAAGCTGGCGAAGCAGACCGAGAGGTTGTTGGTCATGATGTGGCTGGTCTCTTTGGGCGCCACGCTGACAATGGATTCGGTCCACATCTCGTGCCGCTCCATGGTGGCGATCATCTCCGGGCCGACAAAGTGGCGCATGAACTCGGGGCGCGCGGTCGTGAGCACGGCGCCCAGCACGCCGAAGGCGACGGAGACGGCCAGCGAGGCGAGGACAAAGCCGAGCTGGCGCTGGAAGACGGCCGGGTATTCGTCGCGCAGGAACAGGAACAGGCTGCGCAGATTCGTCTTGCGGCCGGAATAGATGATATGGTGGGCGCGAGCCAGCAATTGATTCACGTGCAGAGCATATGTGCGGGCGGTTGGGTCCTGCCGCAGCACGGAGAGGTCGGCCGCTACCTGGCGGTAGAGCAGGGCCATCTCCTGCAGTTCGGCGCGGCTGAGGCGCCCCAGGCCACCTGCATCGGATTGGGCAAGCAGGGAAGCCAGCCGGTCCCAGTGGGGCCGTCGCTTCGCAATCCACTGGTTGGAGAGGATTTGTGCCATGAACGTAAGGGTAGACCTGAGTTCCGATCAGCTGAGCCGGGATCAAATTGACAGGGATCAGATTAGCATCGACACCCCGGAGCTGGTCAGCATTGAGATGCCGCTGGCGGGCATCGGCAGCCGCTTCATCGCGCTGCTGGTGGACTATCTGATCTGGGGCGCCGGGATGCTGCTGCTGGTGCTGATCGTGATCTTCCTGTTGCCGGCAGTGCACACCTTCAACCGGCTCTCGGCGCAGTGGGCTGAGGCGATTGTCATTTTCTTCTTCTTCCTCATGAACTGGGGCTATTTCACGCTGTTTGAGGCCTTCTGGAACGGGCGCACGCCGGGCAAGCGGGTGGCCAAAATCCGCGTGATTCAACGCTCCGGCAGGTCAATCGGCCTGCTGGAATCGATGGCGCGCAACCTCGTGCGCTATGTGGACCAGCTGCCGTTCTTTTACGGGGTGGGCGTCATCGCCATGTTTGTGAACAAGCAGCACCAGCGGCTGGGAGACCTGGCCGCGGGCACGCTGGTGGTGCGGGACCGCGAGCCGGAGTCGCCGCTGTGGGGTGACACCGGATCGCGCACGATTACTGCCCAGCTGTTCGCCAGCGCTCCCATTCCCGAGCCGCATACGGCGGTCACGCTGCCTGCGCTGGGCATCTCCAAGCTCACCTCGACTGATTTGGAAGTGCTGGAAGGGTTCTTCTCGCGGCGGCTCGATATGAGCCTGGAGACGCGCCGGGCGCTGTCCGCGCGGATTGCCGCGGCGGTGCAGGCCAAGTCAGGCCTCGAAGTGCCCGAGGGCGCGAGCGTGGAAACATTTCTTGAAGCCACTGCGCGGCAACTGCGCGATCAGGCGCGGCTGCAATAGGTCCCCTGAGCGCTCCTGAACCCGGGGAAGGTCTCGGGGTGCTCGCGCTCGAGTTTACCGATGAGCGGCGTCGATCATGGTTTGAATATCGCCCCACACATTGTCCAACGAGTGAATGACCTTCAGATAGAGCGCGTACTTCCGTTCATACGCCGGGACATTCTCGGCCAGCGGATAAAAAGCTGATTTCATGCGAGTCATCCTGCAAGCGGCCTCTCCGAGATTGCTGTATAAGCCGATGGCCACTGCCGCACTCATCGCGCACCCCAGTGCGCCGGCTTCGCGAACAGTCACCGTTTCAACCGGCAATTGCATGACATCCGCAAACATCTGCGACCAGACGGCCGAATTCGCAACACCGCCGGCTAGCCGGATGCTTTCCGGCTTGTTGCCGCGAGCCTTCAAGAGTTTTTCCAGGTGGTATCTATGGCAGAATGCGATGCCCTCGTAGATGCTGCGAACCAGATGCTTCCGGGTGTGATAGGAGGAAAGCCCCACAAAGGACGCCTTTGCGTTTGGATGAACGTTGCTCGCCATCAGGAATGGAAGAAAGACAGGGCAGAACTCCGAGGCCGGTATGCTTTCTACCCAGGCATTCAGTTCATCGAACAGAGTCTCATCGCGGTCGCTTTTGCTCGCCTTGAGTTCCGGCAGGAGGGAGTTGATGAACCACTCCAAATTGCCCGCGGAGGTAGCGCTGGACTCTTCAAGCAGATAGAGACCGGGAATGCAGAAGAAGGAATTCATCAGCACAGAGCCGTCCCGCACCGGTGCCTTGCTGGGACATTCGTTGATGCTCCAGGTCCCGGCGATCATGCAGATGTGCGTGTCATCAACCACATTCGCGGCAAGGGCGCAGGCATCGATGTCGAACATTCCCCCGGCAACCGGCGTTCCGGCTGCCAGTCCCGTTAAGGCAGCGACCTCTTCTGTAATATGTCCGCACACGTCTGTTGAATTGCAGAGCGGCGGGAGCGCGTCCGAAAGATCTTCAAGCCCAAAGAGGCTCATGAGCCTGCGGTCATATTGTCCTGTTTCCAGGTTGACGAAGTTGGCGCCCGAGTAATCGGTGATCTCGCCCATCGGGTTGCCGGTCAACCGGAAGCGGATGTAATCCTTGCACTCGAATATCCAGCGCACATTGTTGAGCACTGCGGGCTCGTGGTCCCGGAGCCAGGCGAGCAGGGCGACTGGCTGGCAGGCCAGAATATGCTGGCACGACAGCTTGAACACCGCCTGCTCTGTCCCGTCCTGCTTCCATCGTTCCACGTACTCCCATGCACGATTGTCGGTGGAGATAATGCCGCGATAGGCGGCCTTGCCGTCTTTACCCCACAGATACAGACCTTTGCCATGTCCACACACAGCGACACCTGCGATGTCTGCGGGGTTGACCTGCGACTCCGAGACCAGACGCTTGAGAATTGCGCAGTTTGCCTGCCACATCTCATCCATATCTCGCTCGGTAAAACCGGGACGCGGAGTCTTCACCCCCGTGCCGATGGACGCGGAACCGGCCTCTTCTCCATTCTCGGTATAGAGAACTGCCTTTGTTGTTGTGCCGCCGTTATCCAACCCGACGAAGTATCTCATGTCCGCTGTGACCTTTCTTGGATGCTTCGAGCGTATTGCCGATCGATGAATGCTTTTGCTGATGCCACCGCGCGCACATCGGCATCTCCACTCTGGTGCCACATCTCCAGCAGATAGGGGCCGGCATAACGCAGTTCTTCGAGAGCGGAAAAACATTGCACAAAGTCCACACAGCCGGCGCCAAACGGAACGGACTTGAACTGGCCGCCGAACTCCGGAGTCACGGCTTGGGTGTCTTTCACATGGACGGCGACGATCTCGCCGATGCCCTTTTTCAACTCATCCTGCACGTCGTTTCCCCATGCCGTCAGGTTGCCCAGGTCAGGATAGACCTTAAGCCACGGAGATCGAATCCGATCGGCGTACCAGAGGTAGCGTGTAATCGAATTGATGAAATCGGTGTCCATGATCTCCACTGCCAGCATCACTTCCTGCCGCGCAGCCTCACGAACGGCCCAGCCCAGCCCTTCCAGAAAGCGGTCGCGGCTTTGCTCCGTGGTGGGCTCGTAGTACACGTCGTACCCGGCCAGCTGGATCACGCGTATTCCCGTGGCGCATGCAAATGAGATTGCCCTTTCCATGATGTCGCAGGCCTTTTCGCGCTTCTGCCGGTCCGCACTTCCGAAGGGATATCTGCGGTGGGCGCTCAGGCACATCGACTTGATCGGCACGCCCGCATCCAAGATCGTCCGCGCGAATGCTCCAATTTCGCGATCGGATTGGTAGAGGCGCTCAATGCGATGCTCTTGTTCATCGATGCAGATTTCGACGAAATCGAAACCAAGCTGCCTTGCCTTGGCCAGGCGGACAGGCCAGCTGTCGCCGGCGTCAAGGGCTTTTTCGTATAACCCGAACAAATGATTTCCCAGCATTTCGGCTCGCAAGGACTGCAACAGGGAGTGATGCGGAATCTAAGGTGAAACCGGTCCCACACCCCGCCAGCATACACCGGTGGGGGGCTGCGCGGGTATGCAGTGGAGGCGCACGATTTGCAGGTGCAGAGCGGCGAGGGAACCTGAACCCGGCGAAAGTGCTGGTGGGCAGGTAGAGCGTCTCAATTCAAGTGAGCTCTGACCTCGACTGGCTTTTCATGGGCCAACAGCTCCGCGAGAGCCTTCTCCGGGCAGATGTGGCGCCGTTCGAGTGCATCAAGCTCGTGCTCGGTCTCGACCGAGGAGGCGATGGTCATGAAGCAGTCCAGACAGCGGGTGTTGTAACTGCCGTTGTCGTTTTGTGTGCGGCTGTACATCGCGGTTCGAAGCTCCGTGCGATTGGACGATGCTAGACCGTCCTCCGCTTCATCAGGCGTGATTCACATCACCCAGCGCTGTGACCTCGCTGCCAGGCTGAGTGCTTCCTACCGGGAATGCGGTCAGAGATTCGTATTCTGGTTGGGGTTGCGGCGCAGATGCCAGCAGGGGCTCTGGCCGCCCTGGGGGAAGAGCGAGACGGAGCAGGCCACGTCGGCCGTGCCCAGGTAGTCGTACTCGATTTTGTTGCCTTTGAGAGGCACGCTGAGGAAGCGGCTAACGGTGACCGTGGACGAGGGTGAGCCGCGCAGCTTGAAGACCGCCCAGTCGCCACCGTAGATCCCCACAAACCCGGCCACCAGGACCAGCACGATTCGCCGCAACCAGCGCTTCATTCCCACTCAACCCTCTTTCAATGCGTGAGGCGCTTCCTTGAGGGCCACGCCGGTCAACTGCCGGCGGCGGGCCTCCGTGAGATAGTAGCCCAGCTGGGCAGCCGTTTGTTGGTAGCTGAGGCCCTCGGCACGAATGTTGGAGATGCAGTTGCGTTCGGCGTCGGTGCGGCCGGAGTGCGGAGCCCAGGTGATGTAAGCGCCCAGCGAGTCGGGCGAGCTGAGGCCGGGGCGTTCGCCGATGAGGACGATGGAGATTTGCGCGCCCAGGGCCTCTCCGATCTCGTCGCCGATGGCCACGCGGGCCTGCTCGACCACGCACAGCGGCGCTAGCAGCCAACTGTCGAGGCGCGGCAGCAACTCCTGAAGCAGCGGAGCGGCGTGGCGTTCGACAGCCAGAGCGGAAAGACCGTCGGCGACGATCAGCGAGAGCCTGGGCTGGACGGAATCGGCCGTCCCTGAATCGGCCAGGGGGCTGAAGCGGGTGAGCAGAGCGCGGCTGGCTTGGTCGAGGGTGCGGCCCCGGTCTGGACGCTGCAGGTAGGTGGTGCGGTCGGGAGCGGCGGAGTGCAGGCGCAGGACTTCCGCATGCAGGATGTCGGCCAGGCTTGCGGCCAGCGCAGCCGCCTCAAGACGGCTGTGCACGGCGTCGCGGGCTTCGGCGTGGCAGCGCTGGAAGTCGAGCAGGTCGCGGGTCTCCTGGCTGACGCCGGTGCGGGCCAGGCCAACGCGGGCTGGGGTGAGCGCACGCAGCCGCGCGGCCAGCGCCGGGGCCAGCCCCAATGCTGAACCGGAATCGCCCTGCCCGCTGTCGTTCATGCCGTCAGCAGCCTTTCCGGGTGGTTGGCTTCGAGCGCCATGCGCTGAAAGCTCTCGCCCGCAAGCCACGCCTCGAACTCGGGCGCGGGTCTCAGTCCCAGCACGCGGCGCACATAAAGCGCATCGTGGAAACTGGTGCTCTGGTAGTTGAGCATCACGTCATCTGCGCCGGGCACACCCATGATGTAATTGACGCCGGCCACGCCCAGCAGCGTGAGCAGCGTGTCCATGTCGTCCTGGTCGGCTTCGGCGTGGTTGGTGTAGCAGACATCGCAACCCATGGGCAGGCCGAGCAGCTTGCCGCAGAAGTGGTCTTCGAGTCCCGCGCGAGCGATCTGCTTGCCGTCGTACAAATACTCGGGGCCAATGAAGCCGACCACCGTGTTGACCAGCATGGGACTGAAATGACGGGCCACGGCGTAGGCGCGGGCTTCGAGGGTCTGCTGATCGACTCCCAAACCGCCGGAGCCATGATGCGCGTTGGCCGAGAGCGCCGAGCCCTGACCGGTTTCGAAGTACAGGATGTTGTCGCCGGTCTGGCCGTCGGCGCAAATCCCTCCGCGCTTCAACTGCTGCCCGGCGTCGTGCGCCTCGGCCAGCAGCGCCAGGCAAACGCCGAAGCTGCGATTGGCAGCCTCGGTCCCGGCGATGGATTGAAAGAGCAGATCGATGGGCGCGCCGGCGTTGAGCGCGTCCATCTGCGTGGTGATGTGGGCCAGCACGCAGCTTTGCACGGGAATCTGGAAGCGCTGGCGGAGGGCATCGATCATGCGCAGCAGGCGGGCGGTCACGGCGGCGTTGTCGCCGGCGGGATTGATGCCGATCACCGCGTCGCCGGAGCCCAGCAACAGGCCGTCGAGGATGGCGGCGGCGATGCCGGCCGCGTCGTCCGTGGGGTGGTTGGGCTGGAGGCGCGCGCTTAGCCGGCCGGGCAGGCCAACCGTCGTGCGGAAGCGCGTGACCACGTGGATCTTGCGTGCGGCGGCGATCAGATCCTGCACGCGCATGAGCTTGCTCACGGCCGCGGCCATCTCTGGCGTGAGTCCCGGTGCGAGGGCAGCGATCCGCTCCGGTGTTGCTTCGTCCGAAAGAAGCCAGTTGCGCAACTCGCCCACAGTGAAGGAGCGGATGGGTTCGAAGGCCTCCCCGTTGTGCGTATCGACGATCAGGCGTGTGACTTCATCGCCTTCGTAAGGCACAACCTGCTCCGAGAGAAAATGCGTCAAGGGCAGATCGGCAAGGGCGTATTGTGCGGCCACGCGCTGCGCGGCTGAGTCGGCTGCCAGGCCGGCCAGCATGTCTCCGCTGCGCGCGGGCGTGGCCTTGGCCAGCAGATCGCGCAGATCGGCGAAGGCATAGCGCGTGTTTCCGATAGTGTGGGCGAAGGGCATGGGCTTCAGACCAGCGTATCCGAGTTCGCCGTGGCGAGGCCAGTTATCCGGGAACCATCGGCCTCGGTCCGCAGGACTTTCATCTTGCCAACGGCGCCAGAACCGCCGGACGCGGCGCGCCCTCTGGCACCACGAGCTTCTGTGGCGCGCAGCAGGCGCGGTCGAGCTTGGCCAGGTCGGCTTGCATCTGCCGGTCGCTGCTGAGCGAGTTGAGCGTTGCAGCCAGGATTGACGCGGCTGCGGCATCGGCCGGAGGCGCGATGCGATAGTGCATCCACTTGCCCTCGCGGCGCGCAATGACCAGGCCGGTGCGGCGCAGATAGGCGAGATGACGCGAGATTTTGGGCTGGCCCTGGCGCAGGATCTCGACAAAGTAGCAGACGCAGACCTCGCGGCCGGCCATCAAGTTCAGCAGGCGCAGGCGGGTCAAGTCGGCCAGCGCGGCAAAAAGACTGGCCAGAGAGGCGGGTTTTGCGGTGCGGGCCATGCATTCATTGTATACGGATTGACAAATATGAGTTCGCCTTATATATTTGCTTAAGCATATGTGAGGTATCGAGCGATGGACACGAAAACGGCGGTACAGCAAAAGTATGGCGCGGCCGCGCGGCAGGTGCGAGACAGTGGCAGCGTGGCCTGCTGCGACCCTGGGCTCAGCTGTTGCGACCCGATCACGACCAACCTATATGACGAGGCGCAAAAGAGCGGGCTGCCGGTCAGCGCGGTACTGGCCTCGCTGGGCTGCGGCAATCCCACGGCGCTCATCGAGCTCAAGCCGGGTGAGACGGTGCTCGATCTCGGCTCCGGCGGCGGTATCGACGTGCTGCTTTCTGCCCGGCGCGTGGGCCCGGCGGGCAAGGCCTACGGTCTGGACATGACCGACGACATGCTGGCGCTGGCGCGCGCCAACCAGCGCGAGGCCGGCGTGGAGAACGTGGAGTTTCTGAAAGGCGAAATTGAGAGCATCCCTTTGCCCGACGCATCGGTCGATGTGGTGATTTCGAATTGCGTGATCAACCTCTCGGCCGACAAGGGACGCGTGTTGCGCGAGGCGTTTCGGGTGCTCAAGCCGGGCGGACGGTTTGCCGTTTCCGATGTGGTGGTGCGCGGCGAGGTGGACGATGAGGTGCGCCAGAGCATGCTGCTGTGGGTGGGCTGCATCGCCGGCGCATTGGAACAGCGCGAGTACGGCGCCAAGCTGGCGCAGGCTGGGTTCAGCAACATTTCGATTGAGCCCACGCGGGTGTATTCGATTGAAGACGCGCGCCACTTTCTGGTGGAGGCGGGCATCGATGTGGATCGGATTGCGCCGCTTGTTGAAGGCAAGTTCATGAGCGCGTTCATCCGCGCCACCAAGCCCGCCGGCGGGTGCTGCACGGGCGGGTGCTGCAGCTGATTGCAGCGCGACTCCCAGGTCTCAGAATCAGGCTCTGGGGCACCCGCTGCCGAAAGTGAGCAAAAAAAGAGAAGGGCGATCGGGATGCATAGGCCATACAACATACTCGTTCTGTGCACGGGCAACTCGGCGCGCAGCGTTCTGGCCGAGGCGCTGTTCAATACGCTGGGCGCTGGGCGGTTCAAAGCCTACAGCGCGGGCAGCCACCCGGCGGGACGCGTGAATCCCTTTGCGGTGGAGCAGGTGCGGGCGCTGGGCTATCCCGTGGATGAGCTGCGCAGCAAGAGCTGGGATGAGTTTGCGCGGCCCGGCGCGCCGCAGATGGACTTCGTTGTGACGGTGTGCGACAACGCGGCAGGCGAGACGTGTCCGCTGTGGCCGGGGCAGCCGGTGACGGCGCACTGGGGCTTTCCCGACCCAGCCGCTGTCGCTGGCCCGGACGAGGAAAAGCGCGCAGCGTTTGCGCTTGCGCTGCGGCAGATTCGCAATCGCGTACAGCTCTTCCTGAGCCTGCCGCTGGAGACGCTGGACCGCATGGCGATTGAGAGCCGCATGCGCTCCATCGGCAAAGAGCCGCTGTGAGCGCGAACTGCTCATTGAGGAGAGATTGAATGCAGACAGGTGCGCAGCTTTGCTGCCCGGTGCCGGGAAATTCGAGGCTTTCCTTCCTGGATCGCTTTCTGACGCTCTGGATCTTTCTGGCCATGGCGGCCGGCGTCGCGCTGGGACGTTTTGTGCCGGCCGTGCCTGCTCTATTGCAACGGTTCCAGGCGGGCACGACGAATATCCCCATCGCCGTGGGGCTGATCCTGATGATGTATCCGCCGCTGGCCAAGGTGCAGTATGAGCGGATGGGCGAGGTCTTCCGCAACCGCAGAGTACTGGGGCTTTCGCTGCTGCAGAACTGGGTGATCGGGCCGGTGCTGATGTTTGCGCTGGCGGTGATCTTTCTGCGCGGGTACCCGGAATACAGGACGGGCCTGATCCTGATTGGACTGGCGCGCTGCATTGCCATGGTGATTGTGTGGAATGAGTTGGCGCGCGGCGACACCGATTACGCCGCCGGCCTTGTGGCCTTCAACAGCGTCTTCCAGGTCCTTTTCTATAGCGTCTATGCGTGGTTCTTTCTGGCTGTGCTGCCGCCGCTTGTCGGACTGAAGAGCGTGGTGGTGGACATCCGCATGACCCAGATAGCCGAGAGCGTCTTCATCTATCTTGGCATTCCGTTTCTGGCCGGGATGCTGACGCGGTTTGTACTGGTGAACGCCAAAGGCCGCGCCTGGTACCAGTCCCGCTTTGTGCCGGCTATCAGCCCGCTCACGCTGGTGGCGCTGCTGTTCACCATCGTGGTGATGTTCAGCCTGAAGGGCAACTTGATCGTGCACCTTCCGTTGGATGTGCTGCGCATTGCACTGCCGCTGCTCATCTATTTTGCGGTGATGTTCTTTGTGAGTTTCTGGATGGGGCATAAGGCCGGGGCCGACTACTCGAAGACCGCTACACTCAGCTTCACCGCGGCCAGCAACAACTTCGAATTGGCCATCGCCGTTGCGGTTGCGGTCTTCGGACTGAACTCCGGCGCGGCCTTTGCAGCGGTGATCGGACCGCTGGTGGAGGTGCCGGCGCTGATTCTGCTGGTGCAAGTATCTCTTTGGCTCAAGAGAAACTGGTTCCCCGGCAATTCCGGCGCGGAACCGGCGGCGACTGTGCCGCTTCCGTAAACGATCTAGGGTCCACTGCTGGGTTTTGCATCCTAGTCGAACGGATGGCCGAGGAAGCACAGTAGCCAGACGCTCAACAGGTAGAGTGTCAGCAAAGCCTGGATGCCGGCGAAGGTACGCGACCAGCCAACCGCGCGGAACTCGAACTCCCGGGCGGGAAGCAGGCGCAGCCAGCGGCCGATGTCCGCGTCTCGAAAGCCGATGTTGAACCCATTCATGAGGCCGAAAAACATGGCGATCCGGAACAGCCGCAACTCGCTCTTGAGCCATTGCATGAGTTGGCCGCCGCGGAGTGCGGCTCCAAGCGAGGCCGATTGAACTTGCGGGGCGTCTTTGATGGTGCCCTCGTCTAGAACGATCCCCTCCGCCATGGCCAGGTAGAGTCCCGACGGTCCGGGATGATGCATGAACAAAAAGAAAATGACGGCGAAGACAAGCCATGCCCAGAAACCAATCTGCACCGGCCGCCAGAGATTCAGGCCGAACTGGCATGTCCAGTCGATGGCCCGGTCGCCCGCGTAGGCCAGGCAGGAGCGATAGTCCCCGTGGCCGCCGCTGCGCCACACCGCACACTGCACCTGGGCCAGGTCGGCCCGGCGTTCATTCAGAGCGTATGTGATCTCCCGATCCTGCAGGCCAAATCCGCCATCGCGAAACCTCTGCCGGAGAGCGGACAGGGCCGACGGATCGGTCTCGTACGTCATCAAGTGGAGATTCTCAGCCTGTGCAATATCGTTGGGCGCGGGCAGCTTGTCCGGCTCGAAGACGGCGCCGGCCATGTCCGCGTTCACAAATGAGGCGCCCGTCAGATCGCCGCCGAGTAGCTTCACGTTGCGCAGAACGGTGGGGATTTCCAGCTTCACTTCAGGATCGGGCGACTTCCAGGAATCGAACGATGCGTTCTCGAGCTGAACACTGTTGAATGTGGCGCCGGTCAGGTCAGAGCCGCGGAAGATGGCTTCGCTCAATTGGGCGCTGTCCGGCAACTTGCAGCTCTGCGGCAGGATCGCCTTTTCAAGGGAGAATTGCATCACGTCGCTGCAACTGGGCTTGGTTCCGCAGAGTTGGGGCAGCACCGCGAGCGGATCGAAGCCGGCATTGCCTGCCGGGGCGGGCTTGGTCTCCCAGGGAAAAGAAGTGATCGCCTGATCTTTCTTCTGCGCGCGCGCCTTCTCGTACGCGAGATAGAGAACGTGCTGCTGGAACCACGGTTGGATCTCCTGGCACGCGACCGTGTTGCGGCCCAGAGAGTCGGTCGCCTGCGGAGCCTGACCCGGCGCCGGCAGAGCAGGCAGAAGCAAAGCGGGCAGCAGGAGAAAGACAAATTGCCCGATGCGAAAGGGCCGGGCAGCCCCTGCGCCAGGTGTTCTCCCATCTTTTGTCATAGAGTTGGTCACTCAGGGACCAGTCTAAGCTGTGGCCTGGAATCTCACCAGAGGAATTTCCGCCGACAGGCAGCAATGGCGAGAACCATGGATAGAAGGGCAGGCTGCGATGCGCTGTCGATGGCATGCTACTCTTTTGAACGTCATGCGAGCAGTGTGTTTTGTGTCTCTTCTTTTGCTGGCGGCCCAGGCGGGGTTTGGCCAGGCGGCGGCTACCCCTTCAGTGCCAACCGATCCACATGCGGTGTTGGCCGCTGCCGAGCCGCTTTATGATTTCTCCGACCCGGCAATGAAGCCATGGCATTTGAAGGCGAGCTATCAGCTCTATGACCTGAAGGGCAAACCGGCCGAGCAGGGAACCTGGGAGTACTGGCGGGCGTCGCCGAACGTGCACCGTAGCACCTGGACCCGGGAGGGGGCGACGCGCACCGATTGGTGGACAGCGGACGGCGCACTGCATCGCAAGGAGAGTGGAAACCCGTTGCGATACTTCGAGAGGACGCTTGAGACGACTCTCCTGTATCCGTTGCCGCCTCGTAATATTGTCAGCTCAGACAAGCTGAAGATCGACCTCAAAATTGTACCGGTCGGAAAATCGCAATTGGCCTGTGTGGGCACTTTGCTGCTCTGGAACCGGAATGGCATGCTGGTGGCTCCGAACTCAGCCGCAGATGAGCACTACTGCTTCGAGACTTCATCCCATGCACTGCGGATGACATATTCAGACTCAAAAACCGCGGAGTTTAGCCGGATCGTCAAGACACAGGGGCATTATCTTGCGCGGCAAGTTGAGGTATCGATCGGAAAGAGCAAGGCGCTTTCGGTTTCCGTTGACAGCATCGACAGTGCCGATTTATCCGACATCGCCTTCAGCCCGCCCGCAGATGCGGTTCTCGCACAATCGCCGGTCACTCAACGAGACGCCAGCGACTCTGGCAATGGGGGAGTAGCGCAGGGGATGCTGCTTCAAAAAACGCAGCCTGTCTATCCGGCGGTTGCAAAAATTTCAGGTCAGCAGGGCGATGTCATTCTTGCTGCCGTCATTGCAACGGATGGAAAGGTCCACGATCTGGAGGTCCTGGCGGCGCCTTCACCGATACTCGCAGACGCGGCGCTGGATGCCGTGAAGCAGTGGAAATATCGGCCCTATCTGCTGAACGGCGTGCCCGTCGAGGTGGAAACGATGATCAATGTGGTCTTCGGTCTGGGCCGGTAGGGCGGCACATATGCCGAATACCCTTTAAGCGATCGGCCCTCGGTCCTTGCTTGAGGAGACGGCTGTCTATCCCTGGATCGACGCGGCCCTCGCCGAGATGCCGCTCAACTCGGCGGCGCGGGCTTCGGCGTAGGCGGCTGCGCCCAGTTGCGCAGCGCGCGGCTCCAGAATCACGCGCACCGGCATATTGATGAGCAGCTGGCTCAGGCGCCCCTTGTCCGTGAAGGACTTGAGGAAGGTGCCGTCTTTCAGTTTCTCCAGGATGCGCGGGGCGATGCCGCCGCCCAAATAAAGGCCGCCGACAGAGAGCACCTTGAGGGCCAGGTTGCCGGCCTCGGCGCCATAGGCGGAGACGTACATGTCCAGCGCCTTCTCGCAGATTTCGCTCTTGGCCGAGAGGGCCAGCTCGGTGATCACGGCGTTGGGGTCTTCGGCGGCGATGCGCTGGGCCAGCCAGACCGGCTCATCGAGTCCGCGCACCTCGCGCAGGAACTCATAGATGTTGGTGAGGCCCATGCCGGCCACCACGCGCTCGAAGCTGACGCGGCCGTTGTACTTCTGCTTGAGAAAGCGGAGCAGGTCGATCTCGTCTTCGTTGCGCGGGGCGTAGTCGGCGTGACCGCCTTCGGAGGGATAGGGGACGTGGGCGCGTCCGTTCCAAACCAGGAAGCCCTCGCCCAGGCCGGTTCCGGCGGCGATCAGGGCGCGGTTGCCCATCTGGCCGGGGTCGCCGGGGGCCAGGGTATAGATCTGGTCCTGAGACAGCTCGGCGATGCCGTAGCCGTTTGCCTCCAGGTCATTGATGAGGAAGACATGCTCAATGCCCAGGCCGGTGGCGAGCTCCCCACTGTCCAGGGTCCAGGGCAGGTTGGTCAGGCGCAGGCGGCCGTTGCGCACCGGGCCGGGCACGCCGAAGCAGGCCGCGGTTACCTTGGCCGCGCCCAGAAACTCCTTGACGATGACTTCGAGGCCTGCGTAGTCCTTGGACTTGTAGACCTTGTTGCGTGTGGATTTGAGCTTGCCGTTGCTAAAGTCATACAGCCCCAGGTCAACCTTGGTGCCGCCTACATCGCCCGCCAGAATCATCGTTCCTTCTCCAAAAACCCGCAGCCTTCCCCGTTTGTCGCGGGCAAAAGCGCAGCAGCTGCCTTATCCAGAATCAGGGTAAGTATACCGCTTGCCGGCCGGATCAACTGACTGGGCAGGCGCTCCGGATCGTGCGGGCCGGTGAGCACCTCGCTCAACACCTGGGCCTTGTCAGCGCCGGCGATGAGGAAGAAAACCGAGCTGGCGTGGTTGATGACCGGCCAGGTGAGGGTGATGCGCCAGGTGTCCTTCTGATGCACGTGGTTGGCCACGGCCAGGCGGCCCAGCTCGTGGATGGCCTGGGTATGGGGGAAGAGCGAGGCGGTGTGGCCGTCGGGGCCCATGCCCAGCGCAATGAGATCGAAGCGGGGGCTCTCGGCGCCCTCCAGGCGGAAACTGTCGCGCAGCTCGGATTCATAGCGGGCGGCGGCGGCTTCGGGATCGAGCTCGCCCTCGATGCGGTGAATCTGCTCGGGCCTTAGGGGCACGCTGTCGAGCATGGCCTCGCGGGTCATGCGGTAGTTGCTTTCGGCGTCGTCGGGGGGAACCGAGCGCTCATCTACCCAGTAGAGTTCCAGGCTCTCCCAGGGCATGCGGCTGCGCCATGGCTCGTTGGGGTCGGCAAGCAGGGCAAAGGTAGCCCTGGGTGTTGAGCCGCCGCTGATGGCGATGCGGGCCCGGCCGCGCGCTTCCACAGCCTCGCCGGCCATCTCCACAAAGTACTGCGCCGCGTGGCGGGCCAGCGCCGCAGGGTCCGGCTCCACGTAGTATTTGATGCTCAGGTGTCTGCCCGCGCCCATTTGTGCCTCTTCTCTCTACGTTACTCGAAAAGACTGCATGAAATTGGGACGCGTGGGTTTCTTCGCTGGTTTTACCTGGGGATGGGGACCCCGAAGCGGACGAAAATGCTGCGCTTTGGTTGCGGGGATCCAGTCGGGGGCGAGCCGCTACCGCCCCAGGTAATCGCGGTACTGGAGTTCGAGCACCCCGGCGGCGCGGGCCAGGGCCAGCTTGGCGACGTTGTACTGGTAGAGGCTTTCGACCACGTTGTTCTGCGCAGCGGCCAGCGTGGCCTGGGCGGTGACCAGGGGCAGGTTGTCGTCCACTCCGGCGCTCACCCGGTCGGTTTCGTCGCTCAGCTCGCGGGTGGCCAGGTCGACGTTCGAACGGGCCACCTTGACCAGCTGGGCCGAGGCGCTGGCGTCGAGCAGCGCCGAGCGCACCTGCTGGTCGATGTGGCCGCGCAGGTCGGCGAGCTGGTCGTTGATTGCGTCCATCTGCGCCGCGGAGGCCTCGACATCGCCGCGCAGTTTGGCTTCGCGGAAGAGTGGAACGCTCAGGGTGCCCTGGGCCATGAAGTTGCCGTGGGTGTTCACGCCGGTCACCGTGTCTGTGCCGTAGTAGCCGCTGAAGCTGAGCGTGGGCAGCCGCTGACTGCGATAGGCCAGGTGGATAGCCTTGTATTCGATGGCCTGGTTCTGCAGATTCTGGTAGTCCTGGCGGCTCTTGTAGGCCACGGCGCGGACCTCTTCCGGAGTTTGCGCGGCCAGCTCGCTGTAGGGCGCGGGGTCGGTGAGGGCGATCTTCTGGCCGGGGGCCACCCCGATCTCGCGCTTGAGCAGGATCAGGTCCTTTTCCAGCGCATTTTCGGCCAGGATGCGCGACTGCTGTTGTGCCTGCAGTTGCACGCGGGCGCGCAGTTCATCCAGATTGGCAGCGGTTCCGGCCAAGTGGGCGTTGTGAGCGTGGTCGAGCTGGGTCTGGTCTTCAGCTTCCTGGGCCTTGGCGTTGTCAACTTCGCTGGCGGCGGCAATGGCGTGCAGATAGGCCGTGGCCACCTGCTGGACAACCTCGCCGCGGGCCGACATTTTGGCGAAGTGGGCGGCGCGCTCGGCGGCTCCGGCGCCCTTGTAGGCGGCAATGACCGGGCCGGAAAACAGCGTCTCGCTGAAGGAGACCTGGCCTGTGGTCAGGTCGTCGCGGGTGATGAGGCTGAGGCCGGCAGGCACCTTGCTGCCGAACTTGGCGATCGTGGACGGGCCGAATCCGAGAGCGGCCAGGTCGTGCTGGTAGACGCCGGTGGCGCCGGACAGGAGGATGGTCGGCAGAAACTCCTGCAGCGCGACGTTCTTTTCCCCCTGCAGCAGCTTTTCGCCGTATTCGGCCTCCTTGAGGCCCAGGTTGTTCTTCAGGCCAAGGCCGATGGCCTCGTCGAGCGAGAGCTTGAGTGTGTCTTCGGTGGCCGGCTGAAGGGTCACGCTTCCGTAAAAGGGATTTGCAGCCGAGGTTGGGTTTGCCTGCTGCGCGCAGAGCGGCCCCGCTGCAAGGGCAAGTGCCAGCAAGGCAAGGACCGCCGGCGGGAAGGCCGGCAGGAGGCTAGAGTGTTGCGGGCCGGGATTTTGCGCTCGAGTCACTACCATCATTATTTCAGATGAAGGAGTGGGCGGCGGGGATTCCGCGGTTAGGGAGAAAAACGCTCGGAACAGGGAGCGCGGAGGAAAGATGACGCTGTGCTCTTGCCGGCAAAGGCTTCAGATCGCCATGGTGATATAGGCAAGAATCAGCAGTTGGGCAATCCAAAAATTGCAGATCTTGAAGGTCCGGGACGTGACCAGGTTCTTGCGCGCCTCGCTCGGGAGAGCAGGACGAAGACCAGCATCATGTACACGGCGCCCCACAGTTCGGGCGTCGCGGCGGTCCCTCGGAGGGCACGGCCGTTGCTTTGAAGCGCCTTGCTTTCCGTTCCGGTCCTCGAATGGAATCGATGGTAACCGCGTCTTTGCCGCCGTTCTATACCACTTAGATGGCTTTTTCTTTCACAAGTTGGTTTCGCGTTAGACCATGGCCCGCTCCTTGACCGTCAAGTACTGGTTGAGGACCGAGGAGGTGAGCGCTTCGGGATTGAGGTCGAGGGTGAGGGCGCCGTGCTCGTGGAGCCGGGCGAGGAGCAGCTCGCGGCGGGCGGCCATCTCCTGAGCGGCGGCGGCGCGGAACATCTGGTCGACGGAGCCGGGACGGGCCTGGGCGATCGATTCGACCTCCGGCTGGGCCATGGCGACGAAAAGCAGAACGTGGCGGCGCAGCAGTTGCACGGCGCCGTCGGTGACTTCGGGGCGCATGGCGGTCTCGGCCAAGTCGGTGATCCAGAGGATCAGCGCGCGGCGGGGCTGGAGGCGGTTGAGGGTGGCCGTGGCCCTCAGGTGGTCGGCTTCGCCGGACTCGGCGCGGACCACGGCGAGAGACTCGATGAGTTGGCGCAGATGAGCTGCGCCGCGGCCGGGCAGCACGCGCTGCTGGATGCCCTGGCCATAGGCCAACAGGCCCACGCGGTCGCCGGAGTAGAGGGCCAGCTGGGCCAGGGCCACGGCGGTGGTGCAGGCGTAGTCGAGCTTGGTGCTGGCCGCGCGGGCGGATTTTTGGATGAGTGTTTGGCCGGGACGGGGGAGCATGGCCACGCGCGAGCGCATCAGCCGGCCGCAGTCGAGCACGATCCAGACGGCCTGGCTGCGCTCGGTCTGATACTGGCGGGTGATCAGGCCGCCGCGCCGTGCGGTCGCTGTCCAGCAAATATCGCGCAGGTCGTCGCCCTCGCGGTACTCGCGCAGGCTCTCGAAGTCGCGGCCCAGTCCGCGCAGTCGCGCCTGGCGCAGTTGCAGGTCGATCTGGCGGCTGCGGGAGAGGAAGATCTGCTGCTCCTCGCCGGTGCGCAGGGCGGGGTACACGCGGACGGTCTGGGTGAGCGGGGCTTTGGCCCAGCGCTCGCAGAGTCCCAGGCCGGAGCGGTAGCGCAGGTAGAGCCAGCCGGTCTCCCAGTCGCCGCGCTCCTGCGGCTGGACGCGGTAGCGCAGGCTGGCCGGCACGCGGGGGAAGGCGGTGAGCCGGTGCATGGCCGGATGGACGACCAGGGCCGCGGGCAAGTCGTCCACCAGGCGGCACTCGACGATCAGGCTGCCTTGGTTCTCGATGGTCAGCTCGATCTCGGTTTCTGAGTCGAGAGCCGGCGCATTCGACCAGGTGCGGGCGCCGGTCAGCTCATGCGGGGCGGGCAGGCGCAGGCCGTCCAAAAAGGAAAACAAAAGCACAAGAAAGTCCCAGGCCAGCATGGAGTAGGCCAGGCGCGCGTCCCAGAAGCCGGGAATGAGCCCAAGAAAGCCGGCCAGCAGCAGGGCAACGCTGCGCGGCGTCAGCCCAAAAGCCCAGCGGCTGCGCGGCTCGAAGGCAGCGCGGATGGGACCGGGATGGAGGGAGGGGGCGATCATAGATGACGTTCCGGCGCAATATCCGCGCGGTCTCGCTGGGCGGCGTCGATCGGCAAGGTTTTTGAAGCTGCGATTGCAAGGCCTTGCATTTTGCCGAAATGGTCGCCCAAGACTCTTTCAACGAACGCTGAGCGAGAGCCATGAGGGCCGACGAGACGATCAATTTCTGATCGTACGTCGAGCGAAAGCGGGATGGAAGCCTTCTTTTTCATGCTATCCCCCGTGCCCCCCGACTGTCTGGCGAGACCGACCGGCCCTCAGAGGCTGAACCGGCTGCGGTAAAAGGCCTGCTTTCAAGCCCAATTCCCGAACAGCATCCCTCAGGGGCTAAAGCCCCTATTGATTGCCTTGCGCTTGCGGCACGACTAAAATTGTGCCTTGACACTTCTTGCACTCCGGCTGAGCTTTTTTTTCGCAGCCCGTAAGGCTCCTCGCTCTCCCGTCTGTTTCAGGGACCTCAATACTCTCTGTTCCCCCGCAAGACCGATCGGGTCCACTCTCACTTGGCCGCCCCGCAAACGCAGCCCGCAAACCCCTTGGCCGTATGGTTGTCCAGCGCGCAGACGTACTCCGGCCAGAACGGGCTGAGTTCGCGCGACATGTCGCCCACAAAGTAGTTGCGGAGATACGCCAGGCTTTCCGGTGTCTTCGCGCTGGCGTCAGCCCGGAATGTGTCAATCAGTTCCTTCACCGTCGCCGGCGAAAACTCTGGCTCGTGGAAGGTCTGCCCGAAGTCGTAGGCCGGCGTCCAGCGTGTGCCTACGCCTGTCTGGTTGGAGGCGGCGATCACCTCGTAGTTCTCAAGCTGCGCCGTTGCCGGGTTGACGCGGGCAATCGTGAAGGAGGGATTGTTGCCGTCTACAGGCGAGATGGACGAGACCATTTTGATGGCAACGGCCGGCCCCATGGCTGCGCCGCTGCTCGACGTCCCATCCTCCTCCGGCCGCAGCAGCCGCATCTCGTCCATGTGCGTATGCGCAAAGATTCCCAGCCGCACCACATCGCCATAGCCGGCCAGAAGGCCGGCCAGCTTGTCGTTGGCCAGGAACAATACCGGCGGTTTTCCTCCGCACACGTCGCGGAACTTCGCCACGGTGGAATACGGGTCGATCCCCGGCGGAATGTGGCCCATCACCCAGACCTTCTCGCCAGCCGCGCGCGCCTCCGCCAGCTGCTGCTCCAGCCAACTCAGCTCCCCTGCGGCCGCGTCCGCATCCGGCTTACCCCCGCAGGTCGTGTACTTCGGCGAGAGAAACAGGTCGTTGAGCACAAGCAGCCGCGTTCCGCGCATGGGCGCGGCCATGGCGACGCTATACGATCCCGTTGCCCCAAACTCCTTCAGCGCCTGCGCCCGCTGCGCCGCCGGCAATCCCTCGACAAAGAGCCCGCCCGTCTCGGCCAGGAAGTCGCTCTTCGCATCCAGCTTGTAGTCGCCGCAGCCGGTGTCGTTGTTGCCCAGCGCCGCGTAGACCGGAGCGCCCGGGAAGGCGGAGCGCAGCTCATCCATCACAAACGAAATCGTTTTCACCGCAAAGGCCTGGTAGTCGCCTGGCGCCGCGCCCGGAACCAGGGCCGAGAAGCGGCAGGTGAAAGCATGGGCAATCAGGTCCCCGCTCACGGTGATGAACTTCGCATCCGGCTGGCGGGCGCGCATTGCCGCCAGGCTGGAGCGCAGAAGCACAAACGGCGTGTCCACGCCGCGCGCATGGCAGCCCTCCTGCAACTTGGCAAAGGCCTGTGGCTGGTCGGCCGAGTCGGGCGCCGCCAGCATGGAGGCCCACTTGCTCACCGGCGCGGCCACCAATTGAGAGACCTTGGCGGGGTCGTGAAAAGGGTCGAAGTGGATGTCGCTGACCATGAGTGCCGGAATCGACTGGGCTGGAATCGACTGCCCGGCCGGCGCCTTGGCAGGGTGTGCCGGCGCGGCTGGCGGCTGCTGTGCCGGCGCGGCAGGCGCGAGCGCCAGTCCCAGGCATAGGCAGACGGGCACAAGGAACCGCAAGGCGAACGAAGGGAATAAGTTGGGCATGGAGGGAACCCCTTTGGTGCCTCCATAGTAAAGGCTCGACTGCCCCGCGGGTCCGAGAACCTGCACGTCTCCAAGATTAAATGATGCCTCAGCGCCGATGCCCCAGCGCCGCCCCAATGATACGAAGCACGGCATCGCTCATCGCGCACTCGCTCCTTCTAATTACTAAAGTGGTAGATATGAGATCAAATCGCATGCAAAGTCTTGCATGTTCACTGCCTTGATTTCAATTAAGTATAAGATACTAAATGGCGTCGCTGTGGAGCAAGGATTGCTCAAGTACGGATAACTGCGGCGGAAATGGTGCCTAGGCGTAACAGGGCCCCTGCAAGAACCCCTCAGGCAAAATTCCTCGCCTCGCGGTTACCTCCGGGAGGAAAACTTGACCCATCACATAACAAAACTCACAATCCTTGCGGCAGTTTTTGCAGGATTTGCATGCCTTGCGACTGCAGCGCTTGCCGGTCCGATTACTGTCACTGGCACTGTTTGGGCAGGCGCTACGGCTTTCCCGAATAATCTGGCCACAACTCCGCCTGCTGGGACTCCGACGGCTACCTTCGCCGTCAGCAATTCCAGCGGAAACATCTTCAACTTCTACAGTTCCACCGATAACGATCTCACTTCTTTCCTTACTAATGGCGGAAGCAATGGAAATGCGGTCACCTATCTCACAGGCGGCGATCTGAACAACGGGACGGAGGGATGCGCCGTCACTGCCGGCGCTTCCTGCGGCATCAACAACACCGTCATGGAGTTCACCGGCACTACCTACATGGTCAATGGGGCCAACTACTCCGTCACCAAGGACGATGCTGCCTATCTGCTGATGAACGGCATCTCCGTTCTTCCAAGCAACTCCCTCGGGGACACGGCAGCCGACCTTGATCCCTTCACCTGGACCGGCGCAACAGGGACCTACGACTTTGATCTCCTCTATCAGGAGGTCAACGGCGCCCCTGCCGTGCTGCAATCGAGCATGACCGTAACTCCCGAACCCGGAAGTCTCTTCTTGGTCGGGACCGGCCTGCTCATGTTTGCCGGTCTCGTCCGCCGTAGATTACGTGCCTGATTCGACACGTGAACCTGCGCCTTCGAGTTCCAGATTGCCTTGAATCCAAACCGAGGAGCCCGTCCCGGAGTTTTCCGGTCGGGCTCTTCTTTTGTCACCAGAGGATGAGGTGGCGTCCCAAGATGCCTTCATTTGCCGTGGGCGGCGTCGGGATACGCTGTTTCTATGCCTTTTGCCGAAACTTGCGGGTCAATCCGAGGGCTGCGCGGACGCGGTCGCTGGAGATCGGTTTTGACGCGTCTTCGATCGGCATGGGGCTGAAGTTCGCAGTAAGCTCAGCCTGCAGAAGGCGCAGCGACAGCTCGGCGCCGGCACAGATCCAAGACCCTCCGGAGCCGACGCCGGTTTCCGCGTTCGAGAACTCGCGAATCTGCATGTCGGGCGCGGACATCTCGTAGCTCTTCTGGGCGATCGTGCGGGCTTCGCGATCGAAGCCGTAGTGTTGCAGGCCGTGAACGATGAAGTAGTTCGTGTGTCCCCAGACGCCGCCAAGCCAGTTGCTGTGGCCGTCGTCGAGGCCGTAGTAGGGATCGAGCAGGGGCGGCGGAACGTGGTGCTGGGTGTAGTTGCGCTCGCTGCGGGCGTAGCTGGGCACGGGGTAGGGAGTCCAGAACTCTTTGGGGTTGGTCAGGTGCTCGACCAGGCGCTTGGCCTGCTGCTCGGTGGCGATGCCCGCCCACAAGGGCATAAACCCGGCGACGGATTTGATCCTGATCTGCTTGCCGGTGCGCACGTCGTGGTCGTAGTAGAAGCCGTCGGTCTCGTCCCAGAGCAGTCTCTGGATGGCCTCCTTCTTCTGTGCGGCTGCCAGCTCAAATGCGGCCTCATCGGCAGATTTGCCCTTGGCCTTGGCGATGCGGGCCATGGCCAGGTATTCGAGATAGAGGAAGCTATTCAGGTCAGTCCCGGCGCAGAAGTAGGAGCGCCACACGCCCACGCGATCGTATTGGTTGTCCTCGCCGGAGTGCGGCGCGCTGGCCCAAACGCAGAGGTTACTGCCATCGCGGCGCCAGGCGGCTTCCCAGTGGGCCAGATACTTCGCCAGGCCCGCGTACATGGACTCGGTAATCCACTCCACATCGCCCTGGTTGGCGCGGGAGAGAAACAGCGCGTCCTGGCAGAGGAAGGGCTGCGCGTGCTCCTCGTCGTCGTACTGGTTCCAGACGTCGCCTAGGCCGGTGGGTGGCGCAAAGCCCGGCCAGTGCCGGCGGATAAAGCCGTCCTCGCGCTGCAGGCTCAGGAAGATGGCCAGATTGGCCTTGCCGAGCTGGCTATCTCCCGCGTGCAGAAGGACGATGTTGTCGAAGAAGGTCTCCCAGGTAAAGAGTCCGTCGGGATAGCCGGTGTAGAAGTCGCCGAACTGGGGATGGTGGTGCACGCAGCGGGTTTCCATGATCTCGACCAACTTGGGAGCCACGCCGGCTGAATCGTCGGGTGTTCCGGTCGCCGCAGCGGCCTCCATGGCATACGCCAGCGCGGAGCCGGTGGGGAGCAATTGGGAGAGCGCGCCGCACGCTCCCACTTTCAGCAGCTTGCGCCGCATGGTTTGCATGGTGTGTCTCCTCGGGAGTGCGATCAGGATGTAGGCGCCCGGGCATGAAGGTTCTGCGTCCCCTGGCGTCGGGAGAAGTATATGCGAGCAGCAGCAGCGCCGGCCACGGGATGAGCGCGGCGCCTGCTAAACCATTGCTTGCATGGTGGCGGAGGACAGGATCGAACTGTCGACCTATGGGTTATGAATCCATCGCTCTAACCATCTGAGCTACTCCGCCGCAGGGAGATTGGAAGGAAGACCGAGGCAAGAATCTCCTCTTTGATGATACGGGCGCACCGATGAGAGGTCAAACCTGGCCGGTACCACTTTCCGGTCGGAACAGAGGTGCGTGCATGGCCTCCGGCCGCTTCAGTGAGCTGTACGATGTTCTCAGTCAGCCGTGTCGAGTTATATCGCGGGAGCAATGTCCGTGTGGGAGAAATCCGCGCCCTTGAAAAGCAGCGGCTCGGCGCAGACCTTTGCCAGCGCACATGCCAGACAATCTCCGAAGTTGAGGGCGGCGGAGTGCCCGCGCCCTTTGCCGTATCGGTTGAAGGCTTCAAGGGCGATGCGTGCCTGCTGCTCGGTCACGGGTTCAAGGATGAGGCGCAGAGCGAAGATGAGCTCCTCGAAGAGCTGTTGCCGCTGGCCAGACGGGTCGCGACGGAGAACCATGCCTGTTTCAAGAAAGCTTGCCGCGGAGACTCTTCTCGCCTGCGCACTCTTGATGGCGCGGAGAAAGGTCGCCGCTTCCGGTTCGCCGAGCAGGATGGCAAGCAGCGCCGAGGAGTCGATGACCATGCGTTGGGCCTCCTAGCGTGGAAGGCCTTCGACGTCGTAAAGGTCCGCAGCCAGTTGATCGCCGCCGGGCCCCTGCCAGGGGCCGAGGCTGACGATTCTTGCCATGATCTCTTCCACCGCTGGCTCATGCTGGGCGCTGGTATGAGCCGGGGTACTCTGATCGCGTTCCAGTTCCGCGCGCAGAGCGGCCGCAACGGCTTCGTCGGGAGTCAGTCCGCGAAGAGAGGCCAGTGTATAGGCAAGTGCGTCGGTTTCCGGGCTAGTGGTCAACGGCATGGCGCTTCTCCTCTGGTTATGTTCTACCCGAAGTCGATCCGATGCAAGCCGCGAGGCTACAGCTGATCGAAGACATCCCGGAAATCCCACGCGCCCTGCTTGCCGGCCAGCCACTCGGCCGCGCGCACCGCGCCCAGCGCAAAGCCGCGCCGGCTGTGCGCATCGTGGCGCAGCTCCAGCACATCGTCGGGCCCGGTGGCCGTCACCACGTGCTCGCCCTTGGCGTCGCCCACGCGGTGCGATGTGACTTCGACATGCGCGTTCGGATGCGCTGCCTCCACAATCTCCTTCAAGGTGATCGCGGTGCCCGAAGGCGCGTCGAGCTTGGACTCGTGATGGGTCTCGCTGATCGAGAACGTATAGCCGTCCAGCCTGGCCAGCTCGGCTGTCAGGCGGAAGAGCTTTTGGACGCCAATGGAAAAGTTTGTGCCGTAGAGCAACCCTCCGCCGCGCTTCTCGGCCAGGGCGCGCATGTCGGCCAGGTGCGCATACCAGCCGGTGGTGCCCACCACGATGTGCCCGCCCAGAGCCAGGATGGCGCGCATGTTTTCTTGAGCCGCTTCGGGGGCGGTAAAGTCGATGACCGCATCCACGCCGGCCAGGGCAGGCGCGGTCAGAGCCGAGGCGTGCAGGTTTTCCGTCACGTCGAGTGCGCGCACGCCGTGGCCGCGCTCGCGCGCCACCTGGGCCACCAGCGAGCCGGTCTTGCCTTTGCCAAGTACGAGGAAGAGCATCGTAACCCCAGTGGTTTGTGACGAGTGATAGGTGATTCGCGGCTAGTACCGTTACTGCATGATTTGGGAATGACCGGAATGTAGCGCCGGCCTCCTGGCCGGCTGTAGCGCGGACGTCCTCGTCCGCGCTTGTCCATTATGAATTCCCAATTCATGCGGTCTAATCACCGGTGATGCGTGGCGAGCGAACAGGGATGGCTCGCTCGGGATCGCTGAACTGGTTATAGCAGACATGTGCAAACTTGAGCGAACGGCTCTCTCGCTGGACCAGGCCCGACCCCGGCACATTCAATCGCAGTTCGAAACGACAGATTAGCCGACTCCGTGTACTAACCACGAACCACTGCTTTCCCCAGCGGCTTGCGTGCTTCCACATCAAATACCGTCGAGTCGGGATCCTGGAAGAAGGCGGCATGCAGCGAGCGCACCGCTTCGTCGGCGTCATCTTCGTCGATCATAAACGACATGTTGATCTCGCTGGCGCCCTGCGAGATCATCCGTACATTGATGTGGCGGATGGCAGTGAAGACCTGGGCAGCCATGCCGTTGCGGCCACGAATGTCCTCGCCCACCATGCAGACCAGCGCCTTGCGTCCTTCGTACTTCACATCGGCCAGTTGGCTCAGATCGGCGGCGATGGCCGGCAGCTTGTCGTTCGAATCAACCGACAGCGAGACGCTCACCTCCGACGTGGAGACCATGTCGACCGGGCACTGATATTTATCGAAAATGGTGAAGATGTCTTTCATATAGCCATGCGTCATGAGCATGCGGCTGGCCACCACGTCGATGATGCTCAGCTTCTTTTTCACCGCGATGGACTTGAACGGGCTGCTGCAATGAGGCGCCAACGAGGTGATGCGCGTGCCCTCGGACGCAGCGTTGCGGCTGTTGAGTACATGCACCGGGATGTTCTTTTTGACAGCCGGCAGAATGGTGGCCGGGTGCAGAACCTTGGCGCCGAAGTAGGCCAGCTCGGCCGCCTCCTCAAAGCTGATGATCTTTACCCGAAGAGCATCGGGGCAGACGCGCGGGTCGGCCGTCATGATGCCGTCCACGTCGGTCCAGATCTCAATTGCGTCCGCCGACAGCGCACCGCCAATGAGAGCGCCGGTGAAGTCCGATCCTCCGCGCCCCAGCGTGGTGGTGATGCCGGCCTCGTTGGAAGCAATGAAGCCGCCCATCACCGGCACGCGCCCCGCCGCGAGGAGCGGGTGCAGGTGCTCGTGGGCGCGTTTCTCAATGAGCGCGTCCAGCGGCGCGGCCTTCTGGAACTGCGAGTCGGTGATGATGATGTCGCGCGCGTCGATGTGTGCGGCGTTGATGCCGCGTTCAAGGAAGGCAGCGGCCACAATGCGGCTGGAGATGCGCTCGCCGTAGCTGACGATCAGGTCGGAGATGCGCGGGGTGAGCTCGAGAATGGCGGCCAGCCCGCGCAGGATCTCGTCCAGCGAGTCGAACTTCTGGTCGATCGCCTTCTGCAGCTCGGCCGTCGCTGCCTGGTCTTTGACCAGCGCGCATGCGGTGTCGCGGTGCCGCGAGCGCAGCCGCGAGCTGATGGCCAGCGCGCCAGTGCGGTCGCCGGACGCGGCTGCGGACGCGGCGCGCAGCAACTGGTCGGTGACCTTGGCCATGGCGCTCACCACCACCACCGCTTCCCTGCCCTGGGCCACGCGCCCGGCAACAATGGCCGCGGTGCGGCTAATGGCAGCCGGATCCTCCACCGACGTGCCGCCAAACTTCATCACTACCAGGCTCATTTGAATCTTCCTGCCGTGCCTCAGGGGCTAAAGCCCCGTTCATTCCGTATCTTAGCGGCACGACTAATGTCGTGCCCCGACACAAAGCCTTCTTCCGTTGTGAGGCATCCTTCAGGGACGCGTCAGGCGCGTGCTGCCGTCTCGGCTACCGGTTCCAACTTGCCCAGGCTGGCCAGCAGTTCGGCGTTCAGGATGGCGGCCCCGGCGGCTCCGCGAATGGTGTTGTGCGAGAGCACGGTGAACTTCCAATCGAGCACCGGGCAGCGGCGCAGGCGGCCCACGGTCACCGCCATGCCGTTGCCGCGGTTGCGGTCCAGCCTCGGCTGCGGACGATCGTTTTGCGCCGCCCACTCCACCGGCTGATCCGGCGCGGTCGGCAGGCCCTGGCCGGCCAGCGGCTTGAACTCGGCCCAGGCAGCCAGCAGGTCCTCGTGCGTCACCGGCCGGCCCAGCTTGTTACCCAGCTTGATGGACACGCACTCGGTGTGGCCGTCTTCCACCGCGACGCGGTTGCACTGCGCGCTAATCCGGGCTGCCAACGGCGAAACCACCTGGCCATTTAGCTTGCCGAGGAGCTTGAGCGTCTCGGCTTCCATCTTCTCTTCTTCGCTGCCGATATAAGGCACCACGTTGCCCAGGATGTCCATGGAAGGAACGCCGGGGTAGCCGGCGCCCGAGACGGCCTGCATGGTGGTGACAATAATCTGCTCGATGCCGAAGCGCTCTTCGATGGGTTTGAGCGCCATGACCAGGCCGATGGTGGAGCAGTTGGGGTTGGTGACCATGTAGCCGCCGGACTCTGCGCGCGAGGGCTGCTCCTCGATCAGGTGCAGGTGCTCGGCGTTGATCTCCGGAATCACCAGCGGCACGTTGGCGGCCATGCGGTAGGCGCTGGAGTTGGAAACCACCGCGCATCCGGCATTGGCGAAGCGGGGCTCCATCTCGCGGGCGATGTCGGCGTCGAGGGCGGCAAAGATGATCTTTGGAGCTCCAGCCGGCTCGGCCGGCGCAACGGTCATGCGGGCAATGTGCTCCGGCAGAGGCGTGTCCAGGCGCCACCTGGCAGCCTCGCCATAGGTCTTGCCGCTTGACCGGTCGCTGGCCGCAAGCCACGCTACCTCAAACCAGGGGTGGCGTTCGAGCAACTGGATGAAGCGCTGGCCCACCATGCCGGTAGCGCCCAGGATTCCGATTGGAAGTTTGGTTTTGATCGCCATAAACACTCCAGTGTACAGGAGGGCGGCCTCGGAAATCGCAAATTGCGCGACTGGGGACCCAGGAACGGCACCCGGAGACCGGCTCCCATTCCAGAACCATACCCACCCTCGAGATTCCCATCTTGGACGCCACGGACGCAAAAACCTGGCGAAGCTATCGAACCAGGCCTTTTCTGCCGATCATCGGCGTTGAGGAGTTCTTTGGATGAATTTGCGGCAGATCACTCCCTGGAGTAAATCCGGCTCGACGGCCGAAGCCGAGACTCCGATCTCCACCATCGAGCGGACACTTACCCTGCTGGTCGAGGGCACAGCACTCAACATGCCCGAGGTCGACGCGGCCAGCTACAAGGCATTCCGCGGCAACGTAAACCGCCTGGCCCTGCAGCTTCCGGACCGGCTTCCGGAAGAAGATAAGCTGGCGCTCATCCGCACCATACTGCACGAGTACGAGAACTACCGCAAGCTCTCCGAGTCGACCCTCAAGGAGCGTGCGGCGGGCTGGCGCGGGCTGGTCATCATGCTGTTTCGCGATCTGCTGGCCAGCCTGGGCATGGGCACGGACTCGCCGGAGGCTCAGGTGCTGGGCCGGGAGATTGCCGCGCTGGCCTCGTCCGACGATCTGCGCGATTGGCGAACCAAGGTGGAGGAGTTTCTGCATCCGCGCGACGCGGAAGGCCAGGCGCAGGGGCTGGCCTCGATCAAGGCTGCAAACCGCTCCACCGCCAACGACAACGCGGCCGGACTTCGTGGCGGCGGCAGCGCCGTCGAGCACTTGAAGAAGATCATGGAGCGCGGTGGCGGGGGATTCATTTCGCTCTTCAGGCTCAGCTGCCTTGAGGTGATCAACCAGCGCTTCGGCTCGGAAGCCGTGGAAGATTGCCTGATGGCGGTCTCGGCCTTTCTCACCGCCAGCCTGCACAGCGACGACGCCATTTACCACTGGAACGACGTGTCTCTGCTGGCCATTCTGCAGGGCCGGCCCAGCGAGCAGATATTGGCCGCGGAGTTGCAACGCATTGTCTCCCAAAATCGCGATACAAGCATCAACGTGGCCGGCCGCACCATCATGCTGCGCATCCCGCTGGCCTTCGACCTTACGCCCATCAACCGGCTGCGCACTGCCGAGGATCTTTACCGGCTCTCCACGCAAACCACAAGTAAATGGTGAGGACAATGAACGAAGTGTGTGCCCCGACCCCGGCTGCCCCGATCGCCGCCGCGCTGGACCAACCGGACCCGGATCTGTTCGACGAACTTCCCCTGCCCTATCTCGAGATGGACACGATGGGGATTGTTACCCGCGCCAATCGGGCCACCATGACGCTGCATCCGTTGGAACACGGGGCGCTGCTAGGCAAGATGGCGTGGGACCTGATGGCAACCGATGAGAAGGAGCAAAGCTGCGCGGCCTATCTGTCCCTGATGGAGTCGGGCGAGAACCCGCCGGTGGTGCTGCGCTCTCTCTATACCCGGCATGGAGAATTTCGCACCTATGAGATGCACCGTAACCTGATCCGCGACGCGAACGGCCGGCCCATCGGCATGCGCATGGTGTGCGTGGACGTGACCCGGGCCAGGCGCGAGTTGGAAGCGGCACAAAAGGGGCGTGCCTGGCTGGAAAGTGTCATGGAGTCGGTGGCCGACGCGGTGATTGTGACCGATGCGCTCGGGTTTGTCCGTGCCGCCAACTCGGCTGCGGACTCGATGCTTGGCTGGAAGGTGCAGGAACTGATCGGCAAGGTGATTGAGAAGGTCCTTCCGGTGCTGCGCTTTGACTCGGTGAGCGGAACCCCCTTGAATTTCACCATGGCGCTGGAAGGCCATTGCAAGGGCATTGCGACCATTCTCGACCGGGAACGGCGGGAACTGCGGGTGGAGGTCCGGACTTCGCCGATCCTGGAGAAGGGGACCGGCTATACAACGGGTGTGGTCACTGTTTTGTGCCGGCTGGAAGACCGGTAGAAACTTGTTGAAAACTCAGGCCTTGTGTCAGGGCACGACTTCACAGGCCGCGAAAAACTCATCCGCAGGGGCAAGAAGTGTCAGGGCACGACTTCTGTCGTGCCGCAAATGCCGCAAGATCAACGTGGGCTTCAGCCCCTGATGGACGAAATTCAACTGAGAGGGAATCCTTCAACAAGCTCTCAGCTCCTCAGCGGAACCGTGCGCTTGTGCCGCGCAAAATACCAGCCCAGGCCGGCAGCAATGTAGGCCAGATAGATCCACGGGATGCGTGCGTGGGTTGCATCCGTGGCTGAGCGCAGATCGAAGATCACGATCAGGATCATCACCACCGCCGTGAGTACGCTCACGCCTGCCACCCAATGGGAATGCTGGCCCAGCGCGCGGCGCGCAAAGGGCAGCGCCACGGCCACCAGCGCATACGCAGTGAGAAAGCCGAAGACCGACAGCGAGCCCAGCCAGTCGTACATATCCGAACCCGCCACGCCGCGCAGCGCCAGCCCAGCGGTCAACGTCAGCATCAGCCCCGCAGAGACCGCAATGGCAGCGCCTGGCGTGCCGTGACGGCTGTTGGTGCGCTCCAGCATGGCAGGCAGCAGCTTGCCATGGGCCATCTTCATCAGCACCCGCGCGGCTGCCGTGGCGCAGGCCAGCACACAGGCAAACATGCTCACCGCTGCGCCGAAGTCGATGGCGATGCCCAGCGGCGCAATGCCCGCCTTGGCCGCGAGCAGATGCAGCGGGCTGGTCGAATCGCTCAACTGCGACGGCTGCCCGCGAAAGCCCAGCACCTCGCTGTACGCGCACAGCATGAAAAACACCCCGGCCAGCATGGCGCACTGAAGCACGGCGCGCGGAATCGTCTTGAGCGGCTCGCGCGCCTCGCCGCCCAGTGTTGTAGCGGCCTCAAACCCCACAAAGCTGAACATGGAGAGCACCAGCGCCGGGCCCAGCGCGGCAATCGAGACGCCCTTCAACCGGAACTGGTCCAGATCGAACTGAAACCCGTAGCGGAAGACCAGAACGGCGAGCACAATCAGGATCAGGCTCACCGAGACCACTTCAATCCACAGCATCAGCTCCGCCGAGAGCTTCACGTCGCGCCAGGCAATCAAGCCGCTCACCGCGCAAACCGCTGTGAGCGTCACCAGCGCCGGCGGCGACCAGTGGAAGAACTGCTGTGTGATCAACCCCGTGTAGTAGAGCGCCCCGCCGGCCACTGAAGCGCCGGTGGCGATGTAGGCCAGCAGCAGTCCCCAGGCGGTAATTACGCCGAAGGCCGGCGGCAGCGTCTCCGCCGCATAGGTATAGAGCGAGCCCGGCGAGGCCGACAGGCGCGCAAACCGGCTCACGCAGAAGCCCACCAGCAGCGTGGCGCAGGTGGCCAGCAGATACACAAACCACGTCGCGTTCCCGGCCAGCGCAAAGACCAGCGGAATGGTCAGCGAGGGCGAGGTCGACGGCGCCATCGCGGAGACCGATTGAGCCAGCGTCTCCAGCGGCCCCAGCACGCCGGCATGCAGCCCGTAGCTCTCCCTCGGACTACTCTGCGCATGCGCTTCGCCTGTCGACCTGGTGGGTTGGGTCACCGATCCGCCTTTCGCTGAGCATCCGTGTGGGACGGCCGTTGCGTTTGAATGTTTTCCGGTTGCTCTAGTGTCAGGCGAAGGCCGAGGCGCGGTCAAGTGAACGCGAGCGTGCTTTGAGCAGCCCCGCACGGCTCAGGTTGCCGCGCGGGCCTTATTCCGCGGCTCTGGCGTGGCCACCGGCTGGCCCGTTCCTGGTGGCCTCACGCCTGCTTGCATCGTTCCCGGAACAGGAACGCCCGCTGGCTCCACTCCCGGAGGGAGCCGTGAAAGTAGCCCAGGGTGAACCCGGAGCGAAGCGAAGGGGCAACCCTGGGAATGGGTCTCCATTCGCATCCCCCGCCCCGGAGGGTCGGCGCGAAATGCCCACACAACCCCTCGTTCTTCACGCGACTGCCCCACAGCGCGGCAAATCACGCCCACCCGGAGCGCGCGCCGTTATACTGCAACCCACGCGCGCACGCCCGCTGGCTCCACTCCCGGAGGGAGCCGTGAAAGTAGCCCAGGGTGAACCCGGAGCGAAGCGAAGGGGCAACCCTGGGAATGGGTCTCCACGCGGATCCTCCGCCCTGGAGGGGCGGTGCGAAACGTCCACACAACCCCCTCGTCCTTCACGCGCTCGCCCCGCAACACAGCAAATCACGCCCACCCGGAGCGCGCGCCGCTATACTGCAAGCCATGCGCGTATGCATGCTCGCTCCCACATTCGCTCCGTGGGCAATCCACCTCACCGCGGCCGCGGTTCTCTCGACCGCGTCGGCCTTCGCGCAGTCTCCGCCGCCGCCCGTCTGGCAGATGCAGGCTTCAAGCTCAACCGCCAGCCTGCGCGGCATTGATTCCGTCGATGGCAAAGTAGCCTGGGCCAGCGGCACCGAAGGCACCGTGCTCAAGACCCTCGACGGCGGGGCACATTGGATCAAGTGCGCCATCCCCGACGCCGCAACCGACGGCGCAACCCTCGACTTCCGCGGTGTCCAAGCCTGGGACGCGGACACCGCGATCGTAATGGCCTCCGGCCCCGGCGACAAGAGCCGGTTGTATAAAACCATGGATGGATGCGGGACGTGGAAGCTGCTATGGAAGAATCCTGATGCGCCAGATGGATTCTGGGACTCGGTCAGCGTCGCAGACAAGGAAAATCTGATGATCCTTGGCGATCCCGTGAAGGGAAAGTTCTCCGTTTTTGACTCCACGGACGGCGGGAAGACGTGGGAGAAGAGCCGCGATGAGGGGCTCAGGAGCAAAGAGAAAGAGGGAGCATTTGCCGCAAGCAATTCATCCCTGTCGGTCAATTGGGTAGACGGTAACGCGGTGTTCGGCACCGGTAGCCCAACCGGCGCAAGGCTATTTTACGAGTGCGACACTTGCAAGAGGGAGGCAATGTGGACTGCATCGACCATCGCTTCTTTCCCGAAAGGCGAGGCTGCCGGAATTTTTGCGGTCGAGTACCGTGATTGGCGCCGGCTGGTTATGGTGGGCGGAGATTACTCCAAGCCCAACAAAACCGCAGGCACGGCGGCATGGTCAGCCGACGGCGGCCAGCACTGGACTGCCTCCACCACCCCGCCCCACGGCTACCGCTCCTCCGTCCAATGGAGCGAATCTCTCAAAGCCTGGATCACCGCCGGCACCAACGGCTCCGACATCAGCCGCGACGACGGCCGCACCTGGCAGCCGCTCGACGACGGCAATTGGAATGCCCTCTCGCTGCCCTTCATCGTCGGTCCCAACGGGCGCATCGCGCGCATCAATTCCAATGCCCTCTTCGGCCCCTTTGTCGCACCCAAAGAAAAGTGAACCCGATCTTTAGTCCGGGCAGCAATGGCTTGCCGATAATTACGACCCGGAAGCGCACAATGGCTCCAAGTCAACCCTCCGCAGGGCCGGTTTCCGCCCCCGCATGCCCCCACCCCCCCCGGTAAAACCATGATTCCTGCAAGGGGTTTTACCTTAAACTTAACAAAATAAACAACTTGATCGACATTTTCTATGGATTGCTCAGGAAACATGAACCTGGAAAACCCGAAGATTTCCCCCTGAAACCCGGCCTTCATCGGCCGATTTTGCACCAAAACGGTTGCATTCGATCCCTCGCGCCTGATCCCCGGTTCAGCCCAACAAATCAGCCCGGGGTATTCGAGAATGCGCCTGCGATCCCCGTTCGGATGTCGCAAAGATCGCAGGCCTGCCCGCTCGTCTACTTCGTTGCCGCCTGGGCCTTGATCAGCTCATCCAGGTAGTCGGGCTTGGCCTCGTCGCGCACCAGGTGCGGGTAGCGCTGGCCGCCGTGGTAGTTGATGGTCGCCGTGTTGATGTAGTCGTCGTTCACCACCAGCAGCGTGATGGGCTGGGTGGAATCCTTGCTGGCCTTGATCGCGTCTTCCAGCAGTTCGTGGTTGTACACACGGCCGTTCACGCCAATCACCTTCATGCCCGAAGAGATGCCGGCCTCGAACGCGGAGCTGCCAACAATGGAGTCGCCCACGCTGCCGTCGCCGCCCAGCTGCAGGCCGATGGAATAAATGTCGGACGGAGCGCCGCGGCGTCCGCTCAGCTTGGCCGGTTCGCCGCTGAAGACCACCTTCCAGCCGCCGTTCTCGATGCCGCCGGTGGGCGCTTCCGGCGCGGTCGAGTCGAGGCGGGAATGCAGGAACGTGGCCCAGTCGAACGGCGCGATGGTATTGAGCGTGCCCACCAGTTGCTCGAAGGTGTAGGGCTTCACCTCCGGCCCGTTGTTGGCGCCGCCGTGGAAGAGATGGCAGAAGTGGTCGATAGCTTTCTGCCCCTTGGATTCGCGATGAAGGATGGTCGCCACTTCCAGCCACAGCAGGTCGCCTTCGTCGTAATAGTCGGTGCCGCGGCGCAGGTTGAGCCAGCCTCTTCCGCCGCCCATGCCGGGCTCGCCGATGGCGGTGTCGAGCAGCGGCCGCCAGGTGCGTCCGGGGCGTCCGGGACCAAGCGAGGCGGCGATGCTGGCCAGGTACTCGTGGTATTCGTCTGGCGTCCACAGGCCGCTGCGCGCGGCCAACAGCGGGCCCAGATAGTCGGTGAGCCCCTCGTAGCCCCACAGCAGATCGGTCTCCATGGGCTGCTCGTAGTAGGGGACGGTGAGATCGGCGGGGCGGCGGAACTTGCCGTTCCAGGAGTGAACGAACTCGTGCGCCAGCAGGCCGCCCAGCGCCATGCCCGCGCCGGGCGAGATGAGCACGCGCTCTGGCAACCGGCTGTCGTTGGACTCGTGATGCTCCAGGCCGAAGTGGGCCACGTGATCGCTGAGCGTGAGCAGGAAATGGTAGTCGCGATAGTGGCGCCCGCCGAACAGCTTGCCCGACTCGGCCACCAAATTGGTCATCTGCTTCTGGTTGTCGGCGCTGATATTGAGAGCGACCTCACTGTCGGCAACAAGGTCAAGCTCGTGGTGAATCGGCTCGCCCGGCGGGGTGATATCGATTGCCCGATAAAACTCGCCGGCGATGACCGGCGAATCGACCAGCAGATCGAGCGAGATCGGCCTAAACGTGACCTGATTGCCGGATTGCGAATCAATGGGCAGTGGTGTGCCGAACTTCCAGCCATCGGGAAGAATCAGCTTGGCTTCGTACCTGAGCTGCTCGGCCGGGGTGCCCGCGGGATAGAGCACCACGTCGTTCCATTCGAGGACTGTCAGCACGTCGGTGGCGGAGTTACCATCGGGCTCGATGAAGTCGAAGCTGGCGTCGAGCTGCGAGACGCCGGCGGGAATATCGACGTGGAAGGTGAACACGTCCAGCGTGTCCCGCACCCAGGGAATGACCTTGCCGTTGCCTTCAAACTTCAGGCCGGCCACGCTGCTGATGGGGCCTTCGGGGCCGTGCTCGCCGGGAATCCACTTTGGGTAGTAAATGGTAAGCGGCCCAGGCTTGACCGGTATCGCCTCGTGCGAGTGCAGCAGCTTCTGCGGCGTCTTAGTCGCATCGACGGTGAGCGAGATGGTTTCAGCGGCGAGCGCCTGGAAAGCGCTGAGCACCGGAACTATGGAGAGAAACAACAGTGAGCGAAGACGGTGGCGTTGCATGCTTTGCTCCTTGGTTGGGAAGAAACGGGGGTTCGGTCGACCCGCCATCCACTGGCTAGCCCATGGCGGCCAGCACCGCATCGGCGAACTGTGTTGTTCCGGCTGTGCCGCCCACGTCGCGGGTGAGGGTCTTGCGCTCGGCGTACACGGCTTCGAGAGCCGCCTGCACCTTGTCGGCGGCGGCCATTTCATCGAGATGCCGAAGCATGAGTACGGCCGACTGCAGCAGCGCCGTGGGGTTGGCAATGTCCTTGCCCGCAATGTCCGGCGCCGAGCCGTGCACGGCTTCGAAGATCGCGCAATCGTGGCCGAGGTTGGCCCCAGGCACAAGGCCCAGGCCGCCCACCAGGCCGGCGCAGAGGTCGCTCACAATGTCGCCGTAGAGATTCTCAAGCAGCAGCGTGTCGTACTGCCAGGGATTCATCACCAGCTGCATGCAGGTGTTGTCAATGATGTGCTCGCCATAGAAGATCTCCGGGAAGCCTTCGCTGACCTTGCGGGCGCAGCGCAGGAAGAGGCCGTCCGACAGCTTCATGATGTTGGCCTTGTGGATGGAGTGGATCTTCTTGCGGCCGTGCTTGCGCGCGTACTCAAAGGCGAACTTGGCAATGCGCGTGGAGCCCTTCTCGGTGATCACCTTGATGGCTTCAACCACGCCGGGAACGACCTCGTGTTCCAGGCCCACGTACTCGCCCTCGGTGTTTTCGCGCACGATGATCAGGTCCAGGCCAGGCCAATGGGTGGCCATGCCGGGGAGATTCTTGATGGGCCGGAAGTTGGCGAAGAGCTCGAACTTTTTGCGCAGCGTGACGTTGATGCTCTTGAAGCCGCCGCCGATGGGCGTGGTCACCGGGCCCTTGAGCGCCACCTTGTTGCGCTCGATCGACTCGTAGAGCTGCGACGGAATGTACTCGCCGAAGATCTCGAAGGCCTCGGCCCCCGCGGCAAAGCGCTCCCACTCAAACTTGACGCCGGTAGCCTCAAGAATGCGGACCACCTGCTGCGTGACCTCCGGGCCAATGCCGTCGCCGGGGATGAGGGTTACTTTGTGAGTCGTGGTTTCTGCCATGAGAGTTTCCATCCTCTTGCTTCTAGCCTAACGCGGCGAGCTGGTAATTGGTTTTGCCTGATCGCTCTTCAGCCCCAAAGCTATGGATTGGCCAGAAATCCGAAGCTCTCAGCAACGCCCTTGAGAGCCTCGTCGTTCGTCCACAATTCGGTTGGAGTTTGCACGATGATGAGTGAGGCAATCAGATGAGCATCGACGAAGCCGACGCCGCGTGTATAGAGCTTTCGTATTTCTATAAGTTGACGAACCTCGTGAAGTTCCGCAACGGGAAGCTCAGGCAGAAACTCGAGCGATGCCAACGTCATGTCTCGGTCATGAAGACCGCCCAGGGCCAGTTCGGCCACGATGTAAGGATGCATGACGACTCTTCCGGCATCGAGCAACGCCAAAACATGAGAGTTTACATGCTGAAAATGATCGACCCACATGTTTGTGTCGATCAGGACCAGCGATTCCGGTGGCGAGGCCTTCACGGAATCCTGCGGCGCGGAATTGGCTTCAGGTCAGGCATTGTTCCACCCAGCGCCGCGAGCCTGCGCGCGGCTTCGCGCTGGACAAGCTGGGTGAGCGCCAGATTAATCAGCGCGGCTTTTTCTGTAATGCCGGTGTACTGTTGTGCGTGGCGGATCAACTCGTCGTCGAGTGCGATGGTGGTGCGCATAGGAACGCCTCCAGCATCAATAATAGCATCGTTTCGATGATGATTTCCGTGGCTAGCCTGAAGCGAATGACCGTTAGTCAATTCGAGCACGAAGCGTCGCCTC
>Ga0302319_10002647_pt1 | contig 38199 bp, 23 predicted proteins | sample Bog_T0_2_FD_203319 | JGI IMG/M metagenome (GOLD analysis project Ga0302319, IMG submission 203319) | Peat permafrost microbial communities from Stordalen Mire near Abisko, Sweden - Bog_T0_2 | ecosystem: Environmental > Terrestrial > Soil > Wetlands > Peat | place: Sweden: Abisko, Stordalen Mire... | reverse complement strand
GCTGAAGTTCAAAGAGCTGCGCCGCTTTGAGGCTTGGAAACGAAAGAATTCGCGCCATGGCTCAAAGTAGCATGCCGATTGTTTATATATAGCGATATTTATGGATCGCACCACTAGTCATTTGATTCCCATGGCACTGCGGTAGGTGGCGAGGAGTTCGTTCGCTTTAGCGGAGTCTCCTTGCTGCTGATAAAGGCGGGCCAGCAAATTGACCGGCGCGCGCAGCAACGGGTCGAGCGCCAAAGCTTTCTGCAAGTGTTGCACCGCCTCGGGTTGGCGATTCAAACGAATGAGCGCCGCGGCCAGGTTAGTCTGCGCCTCAGCTGAGTTCGGCTCGATATTTGCTACGCGCTCTAAAAAGTGAAGCGCCTCTTCAGAACGGTGCGCGGTGAGCGCCAGCATGCCGAGTTTCTCGAGCATCTGTGGATCGTTCGGAAAATCGCGCTCCAGCAAGGTTAGCATTTGATAAGCGCGGCCCAGGTAGTCGGGCGCATGGCGCTCCTCGCCCAGGGTGGCGAACGCCAAGGCCAAATCGCGCCGCTGCAGTGAAATATCGGCAGGCTGCCGCCAGGCGACGATGGAAGCGGGTTGATCGTTTGGCTCTTCTTTGCTTGGATCGCGGGCAATGCGGTGATTGGTGAAAGCGGTATGGCTGCCGTCGGCGGTGTGCTGATGCGGCATGTGGCAGCCGACACAGTCGCGACCCGGTGCGGCGTGGGCGCTCTCCAAAGTAGCCGCATGGCAGCTCAGGCAGCGTTGGCGATAGTAAGCCGCCACGTCGCCGGCGGGCTTATCGTGCGGATTGTGGCAAGTTCCGCACCATAGCTTGCCGGGCGCGCTTTGGCGGGCGCAAACGCTGCGCTTCAACTGCTCAAAATGGCTCACCACTTTGATCTCCTTGCCATCCGGCCGCGCCGCAACATACGTGGTAAACACCTCTTCGGTGCGCTGGCCCGGATGAAAATCCGTCAACTGTTTGCCAGGATTCAGAATGCGCGCTTCGCCCTTCAAATGGCATTGCTCGCAGACGCTATCGCGTTCGGCGCCGCTGAGTTTAGCTGGATTAAGAATGGAACCCGGCACCGGTTTCTTCAAGTGCTGCTCGGCAGATCCATGGCAGCGGTCGCAGGAAATGGCGAGCGTTGAAAACACCGCCGGCTGATAGCGGTTCAGCGTCTGTGCCACCGGAAGCGGCCTGTCTGAATGGCACAGCAAGCATTCCAAGCTGATGGGCCGCGAAAAATCGGGATGCGGGTTATTTTCATATCCGGGCGCGACATCCCACAGCCGGCGGCTGGTGTAGTACGACAGCGGCGATTGAAAAATATGGTCACCCATTTGAATCAGATAACCAACGGCATGGTTGCCCGAGCCGATCACGAACGCCACCGGCTGTTCGCTGAACTCACCCTTCCACTGCGCGCTTTGCACCATCCCCTGCGCGGTGGTTCGCACAGTGAATTTCGTGCCGGAAACAGCATGGTCAATAACCCCATCCGGTACGGCAGGCGCGTCCTTTACCGCAAACAAGGAACGCGCCATCCCTGTTCGGGCATACGCGGCCACTTCTCTCGGATGGCAGCGGGCACAAACGATTGCCACGGGGTCCGCTTGTATCGCCGGAACGTTCACCAGCGCGACGAATGCTACTAAGTAGTAAAGCTGCTTCAAAACCACAGCTTTCAAAATAGCGCTGTTCCATTCCCACTCACAGCTGGCCTCCACCTCGTAGTTTGCATTAGTCCTGGTACGAACTCTAAACTAGCCGCAAACGCTTGTACTAGCAGTCGTTAATGGAAACGAGTTGCAGTTGGGTGTCAATCATCACACCCGTAAGTACTGGTACGACCGAGTACCAAAATTCCCTAGACATTCTCTCGGCAATCCAAATATACTAACGATGTCCCTCGTACTAAGGTTGGAGGGGCGCTTCATACCGGAGGAAAGTTTATGAAGAAATTTTTTGCACTTCAGATAGGGATGTTAGCGCTGCTCGCCGGCGCGTACCAAGTGAGAGCCGCGTCTGTAGCAAGCCTGGCCGATTGGTGCGTGAACGTGAACGGCAATACCCCCGCCGCAGATTGTAATGGCGCAGCGGGAGGCTCCACGCCGACTGGACCTGCCGCCAGCAACATCTCGCTTTTCGACACCACGGCTGAACCGGGCGTCAACACTTTGGGAACCGTTACCGTTACGTTAGCCGCGAGCTCCAGTCCACAGTCTGTCTCCCTGTTTGCCGATTATGACATCGACTATGCCACGTATGGATCCTTCGACGACTACGCCACGGTGGGCGGATCCGCTCCGGCGCACCTGACATACGAAATCGCCGATCCCAACACCAGCAACATTTTTGCGGATTTTATCGGTGGAAATGCCTTGCCCAATACGAACCCCCAAACAAAGCAGGCCCAATGCTGCGACGTTTCGTTTGCCGTAACGGATAGCGACCTGGTGGTGCCGACCGGGTTTACCGGCACATTAAAATTTCTGGTTTCTGCGAACGCGCCGGCAGGTGGCTTCTATATTGAACAGTCGAACGTAACCACCGGTGACAGTATTTATCTGACAGTTGGCTCCTTGAGTTTGACTGCTACCGGCGGCGGCGGTCCAACCGGCGCGCCGGAGCCGTCCACGTTCTCTCTCGGGCTGGGGTTAATGGGCCTCGCCTTTGTTTTGAGCCGTCGCCGCAAGGCTTGAACGGTTTGGAATTAATTCCTCGATTTTTTTAGGCTCATAAAGAGGTTCTCCAACATGAAAAAAACTTTTCTTCCGCTTTCCATAATCTCGCTGTTCGCAGCACCCGCGCTCCTTGAGAGCGGCACGTTCGCTCAGGTTCCGGTAGCAAACACAGTGCCATTTATCGCCGCCACACCCTCGGTGCCGCACCAAAGCTGGAGCGGCAATCCGGTCACTCTCAAGGGAACGCTGACCAGTTCCCTTTTCGGAACCGATACCTTCACTTATGATTGGAACCCGGGCGACGGCAGTGCTCATTGCACCGGTACGGTGACGAATCAATACGTCATCGCCTGTGCCCATACTTACACCGGCTCGGTTGGCCAAAATTTTCAGGCAGTGTTAACGATTACCGACACCACCAAGAGCACCGTTAGCAATGCCGCTACGAATTGCGCGCCGGGTACGGCAGGCGGCGCTTGCTATAACACGACGCTGTACGCTCCTCCGCCGAACTTGACGGTGGAAGTCAACAATGCCATTGACAACGGTCTGTGGTATCTGCATAGCTACATGCGTCACTTCACCACCAGCGGCGGAACCCCCGCCGGCGATTGGTACGGCGTGGGCGGTAACGCCGACGCCTCAGGCTCCGGCGATACGGGCCCCAGTTCGCTGGAATGTTCGGCCTTTGAGAACAGCGGCTTTCTGCAGACGAACGCCATCCCGAACCCGTATTCACTCGACGTCCAGCTTTGCCTGAACGGCATTTTCGATCAGTTGACCACGATCCCAGTCTCCACCATCAACGATACGAATTTTGGCTCCTTTAATCCCGATTCGAACGGCAACGGCATTGGTGTTGGGGCGTTGGCGCCGAATACCGGCTACGTCAACTATCAGACCGGCATGATGCTGGATGCGATTGTGGCGTCTGGAACTCCCGGCACGGTGGTTCCGACCGGGACGGCACTCGCAACGAAAATTACCAGCGCCTCCATCAAAGGAAGCGGAACCGGCGGAGCCTACACGTACAAGGACGCGGTCTTCGACATGGTTGACGATTACACCTATTGCCAAGCTCCTAGCGAGGCAGCGACGGAGTTTTCGGCGGCAGTTGTCGCGGGCGGATGGCACTACACCTGCCAAGAGCAGACTGGAGACAACTCGGTCAGTCAATGGGCCGCCATCGGTATCATTCCAGCCGTTCGGAAATTCGGCGCGACTGTTGTGCCGGAGCTTCATTCAGCCGATGAAAGCTGGCTCGATAGTTCGTTCACCAACGATAACCCGGGTACCGGCTACAACGGATTTTTCGGCTACACGAGCAGCAGCACTCTCTGGGGTCCTTACGCCGATACCCCGTCCGGTTTGGTGCAATTGGCGATGAATGGCTTAGGCCGTGGCACCGTGTCACCCGGCAAGAATCATTTGTGGGATTCCGCCGAAACGTTTATCCGCGACAATTTTGGCAACGCCCAATCTTTAGGCGCAACGTCGTCGCTGAAGGATTACTACTATGGTCTGTTCTCCTTCACTAAAGCGATGTTGCTGCATGACAACAATGATGGTGGCAATCCGATCGGCTCGCAAAACCAGCCGATTCAATATTTGCAATCCACCGACGATCCCAACACTTGCGCACTGCCTGTTCCCAAATACCAGACCAACCCGGGCGACTCGGGTCCCGGCACCGGAACCGGTCCTTGCTATCCGCTGATCGATTGGTATGCTGCCCAGTCCGCTACCTACGGTGGCACAGACCCGACTGATGGCGTGGCTCGTACAATTATCGAGAACCAAAATGCCGATGGCTCCTGGTATGGGCAAAACTACACGGGCGCTCAGAACTACTTCCAAACCGGCATCTCCATCACCATGTTGAACAAAACGGTGTTTCAACCGGTACCGGTGGCCTGCTTCACGGTTTCGCCGTCGAGTATCGCCAACGGCAGCTTCGCAACCCTGGATGGCCGCTGCTCGATTGACCAAAATCCACCGCCCGTTCACTTAACCAGCTATCAATGGGACATCAGTGGCGATGCAGCCGGCACGAACTACACGATTACTGCCGGCAACCCGGACTGCCTAAACGCGAGCTGTTCGGAAATTAAGGCAAAATTCACGGCACCGAACGGCACGGTGATTTCGCCCGGCAATTCGTACGACTATCCGGTCCATTTAAAGGTTTCCGATAGTGAGGTCCCGTCTCTGACCGCTCAAGTCGCCGGCGAAGTGGTGATCGGTTATCCGCCGAATCCACCGACGTCAAATCCTGGCGGACCGTACAACTTCTGTCAAATCGCTGACAGCAAGAATCCAAGTCAGCCGGTCTCGCCGTTCATCTTAGACGGCTCCAAATCGTCCGACCCGCAAGCCGGTCAACACGCTAATGGTGATCCGCCCAGCGCCGCCTCTTATGCTTGGGATCTTACCGACACCGGTGTCTTCGTCCCGCTCGCGGGTGGCAACCAGGTCAACGTAACGTCGAACTTCTTCAATCCTGCGCAGACAGCGGCTAGTTCGTTCCAAGTCGGCCTGCAGGTAACGGATAACGACATCGCCGCTTTTGGCGCTGCCACCAACGGAACAGCGACTACTTACACTACGGTGAACCTCTTGCCGGGGGCCAGCGAATCGTGCTCAGGCTGCGTGCTGAGTTCGTACTCGGAAGCGCAAGCAGCTACCCCGACGATTCCAAGCAATATTCAGCTTTACTGGACGGATACCAGCAAGGCTTCCGCCGCCGTGGGTATCACGACCGATCATTACAACATTTACCGGAGTACGAGTTCGACCTTTAATCCCTTCATTGAAATTGTGGGAGCTAATTCGAATCCGCTCGTGCTTGGCATCAAACCGAGCGCTACCGGCAACGGGTTGCTGTTCTACCAGGACAACGGCAGCGCTGCCAATCCGCTGGTGGTGGGTCAAACCTATTACTACCGAATTGTGCCCGCCACGTTTGACGACACTGAGACTTGTCAGACAGGCAACATCACGGTTAGCGCTGTGCTGAAGGCGCATAGGTAATGGGGTAACCCAAGGGACGTACGCTACGGAGACATCTCTCCGTGGCGTGCGTCCTATAGTAAATTTCGTGAGATTATGTTGAAGTAACAGGAGGAATCATTATGAAAAAATTATTATTGGCGGCTGTCGCCTTCACGGTCTCTTTAAGCGCTTCGGATTATTCGGGCAGCTATACCGGCAAGGGCGGTATCGAAAGCGTGAAGTATGGTTCGGTCCCGCAAACCGCGAACATGACTTTATCCCAAGCCGGTACGTCCTTGACGGGAACGCTTCAACTGGGCAACGGTCCGATTATCAAAATTACCTCGGGCAGCGTCTCCGGCACGACTCTCAGTTTTGCCATCGGCAATGGCGGCGGCAGCGGAACTCTCACCCAGAATGGCACCCAGTTGCAAGGCCGGTTGACCTCGAGCAAGGGTGATATTTTGGATATCGTTTTTACGAAGCATTAACAGCCGCGCCTGCGGTGCGTCGATTTGGATGCGGTTTCGAAAGTGTCGGCCTGCTTTTTAAGCCGGCACTTTTTTGTTATTTAAGTGGCTTTCGGATCCTTTATATGTACAAACGTCTTGCTTTATTCCTTCTTGTTTTCGCTGGACTGGTTGGGGCGGCTGATAAGGCCACCCCTCCCGCGGCTGAGAAATCCAGCCCGCAGCCGGTATATATCGTGCTTTATTCGCGCTTCTTCGACCATGTGCATCAACACATCACCGATGAGCGCTTACAGCATCTGCTTCCGCTGCTGGAACGCTTGCGCAAGCAATACCCGCAGTCGGGCATTTCCGCGTTGCTCCAATTTTCCGGCACGGTGAGCCAGCGGCTCGACGAGGAGAATCGCGGTCTGCACCTGGTGGATCAAATGAAGGACTTGTCCAAGCAAGGATTGTTGGATATTGGCTACACGGGTGAGGACGAACCTTCCTATTTATACCGGCCCAAGGCCAATCTGCTGACTGCCGAGACGCCGGAAGACCGCTGGTTGGCAAAGGCTGATGCGGCGCATCGTTTTCTGGTTGATTACAAGAATCCCATCACGGGGCTGCCCGTTCCCGGAGCGACCGGCGGTCTGAAACGCACCCAGGAGGTGTTTGGCGATCTGGTGTTTGCCAGCGGTCTCACCATTCCTATTGGCGCGGATTCACCCGCCATATATGAGCTGCGCAAGATGCTGCCGAACGCCGTGACGGTTGGCATTGCTGCCAATGATCCGAAGAACGGCATCGAAGGTTCCGGTTTTTCCGCTGCGAATTTCTCGAAGTATCTGAGTCCGGATGCCGTTGAATCTCCGGAGATGTATTGGGCGGATAATCTCCTTCGTCTCTCCGATATGAGCTTTGCCGACAACCGGCCGCATTCGGCGGACGAGCCGCTGGATAAGCTCGAGGCCGTTTTCAAAAAGTTGGATCGCAGCCACGTGCGGGTACTTAAGATTGAAATAGCGGCCTATCGCCGTTATCTAGCCCGGCGCGCCGATGGCTCGGTGAAGGCAGATCCCATGGAGTGGCTCTATTATCATCCCGACGAGCCGCAGATGCCGACTATCACCCTCAAGCCATTCGTTGGTCAAAACGAGGTGGAAGATGGTTATCGCCGTGACGAAGAAACGTTGAAATGGCTTTTGGACGACTTCCTGCCGAAAAACCCCGGCAGCCGTTTTGTTTCCATTCGCGATCTGGCGGCGCTGGCAGTGCCGGAACCTACGCAAGTGACGGCCGACCAGATGAAAACCATGGCATCCGCTTTTAACTCGCGCTTAGGCCAGATCACGACGGAACTGCCGAATTTCCTGCGAGCCGGCGATTCGTTTTACAGCTTAGCGGAGAGTTTCGATCTCTTTGCCAACGCCTTGGGTGGATTGCAGAAGTCGGGCTCGTTGCCGCAGTCGGTGGCGCTGGTGCCCATGTGCGGCCCACTCGTTCTTCCTAATACCATGGGTCCGGTGCATGGCTCGGTTCCTGTTTCCGCCGTGATTCAACTGGCCTCGCAACTGGCGGCGAAAATGTCCGACTCATCTTTCAAGGCCGTGCCGGCCAATTCTGTTCCAGTTTTCGTTCAAGTCGGTTCGCTCCAAGTCAACGCGGCACAATTCCTGCATCTGATGACAAGAGCGTATCTCGATCCGACGCCGGATAAAGTCCTGCAGGTCGGTCCTATTACGTTGGACACACCGGCCGCCTATATGTACCCCAAAAATACGCCTATGACCGATCAATCCGTGTCCTGGACCTATCGGCCCGCTCCGTTGCGAGTTCAGCCGGTTGTTGGCACACCGGTCGCTGGAGCGCAGTAATCTTTAGCAGCGCAGCCCGGCCGCGCGGGAGGAGGATCATTTGATTCACTCCCGAAAATCTTTTCTGGCTGCGTTATTTGCTCCCCTGCTGCGCGGCCAGGGGATGGCTACGCGTCACCTGCCGCCCCGTTCACGCGGCAAATTATCGGGTATTCCCTTCGCGGCGCATTTCACCGATATTGCCGCGCAAGCGGGCTTGCATCAACCGGTGGTTTGCGGCGATGCTAATAAACCTGCCGTCAACATTATTGAATCGGTCGGCTGTGGCGTTGCTTTCTTCGATTACGACAACGATGGCTGGCTGGATATTTTCATTCTGAGCGGCACCCACATTGACGGCACGCCGCCCGGCGCGGGCAACCGCCTCTATAAGAACAACCGCAATGGCACATTCAGCGACGTAACGAAACAGGCCGGGCTCGAACATGTGGGTTGGGCGTCCGCCGTCACAGTGGCTGACTACAACAACGACGGTTTTGAGGATATCTTCATCACCTATTTCGGCCACAACCTCCTTTATCGGAATAACGGCGACGGCACCTTCACCGACGTCACTCGCGCCGCCGGGCTCTACCGCGAAGGCACTTTTTGGGGATCTGCCTGTACGTTCATCGACTATGATCGCGACGGACATCTCGATCTGTTCGTTGGCCATTATGCCGATTTGGATCTGGCGAAGACTCCGCCGCCCGGCGGCGACCCGGTCTACTGCCTGTACGAAGGCGTGCCGGTGTTCTGTGGCCCTCACTACTTCCATCCCGTCTCCCCGATGCTGTTTCACAACAATGGCGACGGTACCTTCAGCGATGTGAGCGCCGCGTCGGGCATAGGCGCCAGCGCGGGAACGCGCGCCATGACGGCGGTAGCGGCCGATTTTGACAACGACGGTTGGCCCGACCTATACGTTGCCTGCGATGGCGCTCCCAGCCTCTTGTTCTTGAATAATCACGATGGCACGTTTCGCGAAGAAGGACTCGCTCGCGGCGTGGCGCTGAGTGAGGACGGCTTCGCGCAAGCCGGCATGGGTCTGGGCATCGCCGATCTCAGCCTCAACGGCAGCCTTGATATTTTCAAGACGCATTTCTCCGGCGATACCAATATCGTTTACCGCAACGATGGCAAAGGTTTCTTTGACGATCTCACCTCGTTCACCGGTTTGGCCGTGGAAACACGCTACATAGGCTGGGGCGCGGGCGTCGTTGATCTAGATAACGACGGTTTGCCCGATCTCTACGCCGTCACCGGAGGAACTTACTCGGGCTTAGCCAAGGAACTCCCGGACATTCCATGGAAAACTCCGCGCTTAATATTTCGCAATCTCGGCAATAGTCACTTTGAGGAGTTAATTGACGAAGCCGGCCCTGGGTTCGGCGCGCTGCATTGCAGCCGGGGCAGCGCCATGGGAGATTTTGATAATGACGGCGATATCGACATCGTCGTGGTCAATCTCAACGAGCCGCCTTCGCTGCTCCGCAACGATCTGAAAACCAACTCCGGATCAGCCAACTGGCTCAAAATCAAGTTGATTGGAACCAAGTCCAATCGCAGCGCCATCGGTTCGCGCGTAACCGTGCACTACGGCAATAGGATTCAAGCCCAGGAAGTGCTGGCTCAATCCAGCTTTTATTCGTCCGACGACCGCCGCTTGCATTTCGGTCTCGGATCCGTCTTGACAGTGGATTTGACTGTCCGCTGGACGAACGGTTTGGTAGAAAAAATTTCTTCCGTCGAAGCGAACCGCATGATTACTCTGCGCGAGGGTTCGGGAATCGTCAAGTCTGAAAAGTGGCGCTAACGCGCGAGCACGGTCGCTGGAGGTTTCTCCTTGATTGCTTTTTGCTGCTCTTCCAGCTTCTTGAAAATGGCAATGGCACGGTCGGCCTGCACTTTGTCCCCTTGCCGGGCGAATTCGCGCCCGAGCGCCAGCCATGCCTGCCGCAGTCTTGGATCGTCCACCACCGCCTCTTTGTACTCGGCGATCGCTTCGTCATGGCGCTCCTTCTTTTGAAAAAGTTGACCCATGTAATAGTGGCCCCAGGCAAATCTCGGACGGTATTCGAGCGATTCTCGAAAGAGTTTCTCCGCTTCGTCGTACTCATTCGCCTTGAGTGCGGCCACTCCTAAATCCAAGGGTGACCACTCCCAATGCACGGATAGCTTGCGGTTCACCGCTGCACCTTTCTCGAAAGTCTTCCGCGACTCGTCGAAACGTCCTAAATCCTGCTGCGCATTCCCCAGGTCCTCATAGGCTCTCACCAGATTTGGATCAAGCTGGATTGCCTTAGTGAAGTCGTTTACCGCCTGCTCCAAATTCTGGTTCCGTTCGTCCATTCGCCCCAGCAGATACAAATATTCGGCGTTCTGCGGCGCGATCTTCAGCAGCTTCAATAACTCTTCGCGGCCCCGTTGCGAGTCTTGCGTGAATTCCAGCGCCAGCGCCAGCGTCAATCGGTCTTGTTCCGGGATCGTCTTGATCTTGTCGGCCCGCGTGAGTGCGTCCGCCGCATCCTTGGGCTTCTTTTCGAGATAAGCTAGCCGCCCGGCCATCACCAAAAGCTCGAACGAATTCGGATGTTCCCCCAACGCTTTGTCGATGACCTTCTTCTCGGCGGCATAATCGTGTTTCTTCACTGCCGCGTCCAGATCCACTCGCTCCGTGTCACTCAGCGGCGCGTCCGCCGCGCCAATGTCGATCTGTCTAGGTGGAGGGGTCTGCGCCGCTGCCCGCAAACACACCATGAGCAGCGCCAGCGCGTACTTCGCATGACTCAGCCTCATTTCGGTTCTGTCACTTGCAGTACTTCGTTCGCGCTAACCTTACTTACCACCTGCTTGTTTCCCGAAGGCCAAACCACTTCCACGCGCTCCACTTTCGCAGTATCTCCGAGGCCGAAATACAGGGGCAGGGAACTCTGCGAAAGATAGCCCGATTTTCCATCGTGGTATTTCATAAACGTCCGCCCGCCTGCCGTCACTCGTACCGTTGCGCCCAATCCATCGCGGTTTGAAACCGTACCCACCAGCTTCACTTTGAGCCAGTGTATCTTCTTGCGTTCCGCCAGATTGCTCACCAATACCTGCGGCGCGGAACCGAATTCGTTGGTGACAATATCGAGATCGCCGTCGTTGTCCAGATCGAAAATTACCGCCGAGCGCGTTCCTAGAGCCGACATCACCTTGATCGTTCCCTTTTGCCCCTTGCATGGGTCTTTCAGATATTGTTCGGCGTCAGCTGTCAGCGTCGAGCAGTCCAGTTCAAACCACGGGGTATGAGTTTGCCCGCCGCGGCGCGGCTCAACCCCCAACACAAACTCCGCGTCCAGAAACTTCTTTCCGAGATTATTCAACAACAGCGAATTGATCCCATAGCGGAAAGGAAAATTCATTGACGAAGCGATAAAGATGTCATCCCATCCGTCGGCGTTCACATCCCCTATGCTCGGTCCCCACGGCCAATAATTCTCCACGCCCATCGCGTCCGAGACTTCCTCGAATTTGCCGCCTCCCAGGTTGTGATAGAGCGAATTGCCAAACACAAAACTACTCTTAGGCCCCATCAGAAAATCTTCTGCCGGCGGATCGGATGCTTTCTTCTTCTCGTCCGCCGCACCCACCTGCGTCCACATATCCGAGTGCATGTCTGTCACAAACAAATCGAGCTTGCCATCGTTGTCATAATCGAAAAACTTGACGCCCATCGCTCCCCACGACGTCCTCGGAAAATAGTCCTTCGTCTTCTCTACGAACTTGCCCTCGTGGTTCTCATAGAAATGGTTCGCCCCCATCATGTTGAGAAAGTAAAGCTCCGGCCAGCCATCGCCATTCAAGTCGGTAAACGTCGCATCTCCCGACCAACCCACCGGCTTCAATCCCACATCCGCCGTCACGTCCTTGAAATGATTGTGCCCCAGGTTTTTATACAGCACCGGAAACTCATACCGCTCGGGAAACATATGCCCGGAGAACGCATCCGGCAGCGCCCGGTATTCACCCTGCGCGCCCTTCTCGTCGCTCGTGTACTGACCTACGTTGTCAACCAGCAGATCCAGCAACCCATCGCGGTCATAGTCGAAAAAAACCGCGCCAGAGGAATGACCCGCTCGTCCCACCCCCGCTTCCGCCGTTATGTCGCGAAAATGCCCATGCCCATCGTTCTCAAAAAGCAGATTGCCGCCGCGCACGGTAGTAACGAAGAGATCGGGGTCTCCATCATTGTCAATGTCCGCGAACGAAGCCGTGACGCTGATGCGCCCTGGCACGCCCACGCCCGCTTCCGCTGTTATGTTCTTGAACTTCCCGCCGCCTAAATTCTTCCAAAGTTCATTGCCTCCGGTCTGGCTCAAGAAGTAAATGTCATAGAGGCCGTCGCCATCCACGTCCGCCACGACGATTCCGTTTCCATGGTCGTAATGCGCCTTCTGATAATTTTTGCCGGCATCGTCGACAATGTGATTCACGAACGTAATGCCGCTGTCCGCCAGCTCGTCCTCGAACTTAAACTCATGGAACACTTTGAACTCGCCGACGGTCTTCAACTGCTGCTGTTTACGGGCTGCCAGCACCGCTGTCGTATCCTCCGCCGGGTAACGAACCTCCGGTGTGGAGGCTTGGCGCGCGCCGCCGCCATGTCCCAAAGCGGCGATCGCGCCGAGAGCGATGAACCCCGCCGCAATCGATAGAATCGGTCTGCCGCGCATCCTAGTTTTCCCCTCCTGAATTTTTTAGGTTTTGATATGCCGCCATTTCGCGATCCGCCTCCGTCCTTTTCCCGGCATCCTTATAGAGAGCGGCCAAAGCAAAATGAGCCTGCGCTGCAAAATCGCTTTTCTGGTCGACGTTTAGCAACTGAAGCCAGCATTTTTCCGCCTTCGCGTTATCTTTCGCGGCCAGCGCCGCCTTTCCCAGATCAAGCAAAATCGGCGGCGCATTCGGCCGCAGCTGGTCGGCGGTCTCGAGCGCCTTCAGTGCATCCGCCGCTTGTCCCTGTTGCAGCAGCGCGGTGCCCAAACGGTAGTTCGCGCCGGGGTCAGCCGGCCGCAACTCCACTTCAACCTTAAATTGCACAATGGCCTGCGGTAAATTGCCCGCGTCCGCCAAAACATTGCCGAAAGCAAGATGAACGCCCGCCGTATAGGGCCTGAGGCGCAACGCCTGGGCATACTCATATTCCGCTTTTCGCACCAGGCCGGCTTCTAAATATCGCTCCGCCATGACTTGGTGGGCGCGCGCCGAATCCGCGTTGGTTTGCAAGAGTTTCTCAAACGCCTGCCCGGACGCGGCCAACGCGGCTTGCCGAAATTCAGAAAGCAGAACTGGATCGTTGGGCTGTTTAGCCAGCGCGGTTTCAAGAGTTACCACGTCCCGCACGGCGGTCTCTTGTTTAGATTGCGCCGGACCCGTTTTCATTTTGCCCAACTGCTGTTGCGCGCGCTCTCCGGCGAGCTTCGCCGCCCGCCCGAAATAGTAGAGCAGATCCGGATCGTTGGCCTGCCGGTCCAGAGCGGCTTTGAGCGCCATAAGGGCGCTGCCATAACGCCCCGTCTCCAAATAGGCCAAGCCCAGTAAGTCGGGCGCGCGCGTTTCTTCAAAGTGCGGCAGCGCCCCGGCCGCGTCTCCTTGTACCAGCAACGCCACCCCCAAAGCCTGATGCGTTCCCATCAGCTTGGGATTGAGTTTGAGTGCATGTTCCAGCTGCGGAATCGCCGCCCCGTAATCGCCCTTGAGGAAGTAAGCGTTCCCCAGGTTGGCGTAGCCAGAGGCTGAATTCGGCTGCAGCTCGGTGACTTTACGAAACTCCTGGATGGCCACATCCAGGTGTCCCTCGCGCTGGGCCGCGGTGCCCGCCTGGGCATGCTCGATGACCTCCGGCGTAAGAGTCTGCAACAGAATGCCAAGCGTCAGGATGGTAAGCAAACTCAAGCACACCTCCCCGAATTATAACGCCTGAGTCACGCAAGCTTCCCGAAGATATCTCGGAAGAGGGTCTAAGCTGGTTATAGCGTGTTGCGGAAACCAGAAATCATGAGTCCGGCCGGTTATTGGCCGCAGCTTCAGGCCGCCATCGAAGCCGGCGCCGACGCCGTCTATTTTGGTCTCACTCATTTCACGGCGCGCGCCAAGGTGGGCTTTCCTGTTGAGGAATTGCCGGCCGCAATTCGCACGCTGCACCAGCGTGGTGTAAAAGGCTTCATCACTTTCAATACACTGATCTTCGAAAACGAATTGCCGGAAGCCGCGCGAACCATTGCGGAAATTGCCGATTCCGGCGCTGATGCCATCATCGTGCAAGACCCGGCCATCCTCAAGCTGGCGCGCCAAATCGCTCCGCAACTCGAACTGCACGCCAGTACTCAGATGAGCATTACTGACGCGGCCGGAGTGGAATTCGCCCGCAGCCTGGGCGCGGCGCGCGTAACGTTGGCACGCGAGCTCTCATTGGCCGATATTGCGGCAATCCGGCGCGCCACCGCTTGCGATCTGGAAATTTTCGTCCATGGCGCGCTGTGCGTGGCATATTCGGGCCAGTGCTTTTCTTCGGAAGCGTGGGGCGGCCGCAGCGCCAACCGCGGCCAGTGCGCACAAGCATGCCGCCTGCCTTACGAACTCATCGTCGACGATCATGTGCAGCCGCTGGCAGATTCGCGCTATCTCCTTTCACCCGGCGATTTATGCACCCTGGAGCACATCCCGCAAATCGTCGAGCTTGGCATCGCGGCACTCAAGATCGAGGGGCGCTATAAAGATGCCGACTACGTTGCCCTCACAACGCGGGCCTATCGCCAAGCCGTTGATGCCGCATTTGATCATCAATCATCACCCATAACGCCGCTTGACAAGCTTCATCTGGAGCAGGTTTACTCGCGCGGTCTAGGCGCGCATTTTCTCTCGGGAACCAATCACCAAGCGGTTGTGCAGGGGCGGGCTCCGCGTCACCGCGGCGTCCTGGCCGGACGCGTTATGCGCGTGCTTCCCAATGCCGTCGAGATTAAACCTTCGGAAAATATTCAGTTAGCGCCCTTGAAACCTGGTGACGGACTCGTTTTTGACGCCGCTGCCTGGCGCAGTCCGCAAGAAGCGGAAGAAGGCGGGCGCCTTTACGAACTGCAACTGCAATCGGACAAAACTTTGCAGTTGCGATTCGCCAACTCAGCGCTTAACTTTTCGCGCATCCGGGTGGGCGATCTGGTTTGGCGAAGCCATGATCCGGAACTCAGTCGGCTGGCGCGCCCCTACATCGATCCGGCCGGGCCAGTTCACAAACAACCCCTCGCTGTCAGCGTCACGGCGCATGAGGGAATGCCGCTGAAAATCGAATGGAAACTCAACGCGGCTGCCAGTGTTGTCACCAGTTCACCGGAACCACTTGCGAGCGCGCAGGCGCGCGGCCTTACGGAAGAAATTCTATTAGCGCAACTTGGCCGGCTGGGAAGCACTCCTTATGAGATCGCCGGCTTAACTGTCGACCTCGCGGGCAATCCATTTGCTCCCGCCTCTCTGCTCAACAATCTGCGGAGAGAAGCGGTGGAGCGACTGCAGACGCTGCAATCCGTTGTTCCCAAGCCGCACGCCGTCGATCCCTACGCTATGCTCACCGCGGCTCTACCAGTACGCCGTTCGTCCCAACAAGCTGGTCCGCAACTCCATTTGCTGGTTCGCACGCCCGAGCAGCTCGATGCCGCGCTCTTCCTCGCTCCGTCCAGCATTACGCTCGACTATCTCGATCTCTACGGTTTGAAGCCGTCGGTTGAGCGCGTGAAGTCGGCCGGATTTTCCGTTCGCGTAGCCAGCCCGCGCATTTTGAAGCCGGGCGAAGATCGTATTGTCGATTTCCTGATTCGCCTTGATACGCCGATTCTGGTTCGCTCTACCGGCTTACTCGAAGTATTGGGTTCAAGAGAGCCACGCGAGTTGACAGGCGACTTCAGCCTTAATGCCGCCAACTCCATCACCGCCGCCGCGCTGCTCAAGCAAAACCTGCTGCGAATTACCCCCACTCACGATCTGAATGGCGAGCAGATTAGCGCGCTGGCGGAGCAAATCGGCGGCTCATCCATCGAGGCCATTGCTTACCAGCATCTCCCGGTCTTTCACACCGAACACTGCGTATTCTGCCGCTTTCTCTCGACGGGCACTTCGTATAAAGACTGCGGCAGGCCCTGCGAGAAACACACTGTTTCCTTACGCGACGTTAATGGCCGAGCGCATCCGCTCGTTGCCGACGTGGGTTGCCGCAACACCGTCTTTGGGGCCGAGTCGCAGGAAGCGAGCGCTTGGCTGGACGATTGGCGAGCCGCCGGCATTTGCCATTTCAGGCTTGAATTCGCGCACGAATCGGCGGCCGATGTTTCCGCAATCACGCGCGCTTTCGTTCAAACCTTACGAGGCGGCAAATCGCCGCTGCAACTTGCCCAGGAGCTGCGGCGTTTCGCTCCCCAAGGGACGACGGCCGGCAGTTTGTTCGTCCCGGTGAGTTCCTTGACCTCGCCGGCGGTAACCGCTCTCTAAACCGCTCATTCCAGCCGATATCACGTTAGAGTACAACGTTAGACTAGTTTGCAACGTCGTATCATGTGAAACGTATGCCTATACCATTGCGCAAACACCGGGAACGGCAGCGCGGCTTCTCGCTGATTGAGCTCCTGGTTGTTATTTCCATCATTTTGATCATTTTGACCATTGCGGTTCCACAGATGGCCAAGATGCAGGCGAACGCCCGCGAAACGGGGGCGATTGCCACTCTGCATACCATTTACGCCGCTCAGGTCCAATACAACTCGACGTTCAACAAGTTTGCCACCAGCCTGTCTCAGCTCGGGCCGCCGGCGGGTACCGGCGGGTCAGAAGGCCCGGACGGTGCCGGTCTCATTCAGGGCAGTCTGGCGAGCGGAACGTCGAGCGGATATATTTTCACCTTAGCTGGCAGCCCTCAAGGCTATACGGTCACAGCCGTACCGCAGGTTTTCGGCAGCACGGGACGCCGCACATTCTATTCCGACCAGACTGGCGTCATCCGCCAAAACTGGGGCCAGGAACCCGCGACGGCGACGAGCCCGGAAACTGCAGCCGCGAAATAATCGGCGCCAGTGAAAATTTTTTTTGCAGCCCTGTCCTTGCTGCTGCCAATGGCGGCTTTTTCCGCCAATACGGTTGCTTCGGTTGCGTCCGAATTGCGGACATTGGCTATCGACCCGGCGCAAACCTACCGGGTGCGGGAACTGGAAATCGCCCGCGGCGATATCAAACTCTATCTAACCGAAGGCATTCTGGCTTTCGCCAAACCGGTGGCGGGCAAGACCATCGCCGCGGTATTCACCATCGCCAATAGCGAGGCAGGCGACGCCGAAGTACTGCTTTTGCCGCCCAGCCGCAGCGAGCGGGCCGCCTTGGCCAGTTTTGCCAGAACGCCCAACCTTGACGAACATCTGCAATCCGCCGTCCTGTTCTTCGCGGACGACACCGCGAAAGAGTTGCAGAGCCAACTACAGGACCATCCGCTGCATCCGGCGCCCGAACAGGCAGCGGAAATCGGGGCCAGCGCCGACCAAATCCTGCGCGCGGGCGCGAACGAAATTGACGTAAAGCTGGTGCGCGCTCTGCTTGACGATCACGCGCCGGAGCGCGGATTTTTCTACGGGATACTGGGCGGACGAAGCCTGGGATCGTTCAACGTGGTTTACGAGCCGGAGCGTTTTGAACCCAACGCCATTGGGCGTATTGCTTCGCTGGACGATGGCGGGCAATATTTCCAGATCTGGTGCAGTTTTCGCCCACGCCGAAGTAAGCCGCTCGAAGCCGCCACCAGGAACATTTCGGATTACCGGCTGGATACGGTCATTCACGGCGATCTGTCCTTGTCGGCGCAAGCCAAATTTCAATATCACGCCGCGCCCGGGGACGGCCGGACTATCGGATTGGAACTGTCTTCCTATTTGCGCGTGACCGGGGCGCGGATCGACGGCCAACCGGCCGAGTTCTTTCAGCATGTACTCCAGCGCGAACACCCCGCTCCGGGCGCAGCGCCCATTCTGCTGGTGGCCGCTCAAGCGCTCTCGACGGAGAGAGCGCACGAGGTTGAGATTTCGTATGAAGGCACGGTGGTGCACAGAACCGATTCCGGCAATTACTTCGTGGATGAGCGCAACAGCTGGTATCCGTTTCTACAGCCTTTGCTCACCACTTTCGATCTGACTTTCCATTGCCCTACCGCGCTACGCGTAGCAGCCAGCGGCGAATTGATTTCGGATGAAGTCGCCGGCGGCGTGCGGACAGTGCACCGGCGAACACAGGTTGCCGAACCGCTAGCCGGATTCAATCTGGGCGAATTTCAAACCAGCACGCTCGACCATGGCCGCTACCGTATCGAGTTGTTCGCCAATAAGCTCGAACACTCGCCGGAAATGCTGGCCGAAGCGGCGAATATTCTCGATAACTATACCGACCGCTGGCTGCCGCTCAACATTCACAGCCTGGCGATCTCGCCCATTGAAGGCTATTTCGGCCAAGGCTTCCCGGGGCTGATTTATCTTTCGACCATCTCGTATACGAGGCAGGAAGACCGTCCCGCTTCGTTGCGGAATCCGCTGCTCGATTCCTTCTTCAGCGAAATGCTGCTGCCGCATGAAGTCGCCCACCAATGGTGGGGCAGCATGGCGAGCCAAGCCGATTACCGCACGGCGTGGCTGTTTGAAGCGATGTCGAACTATTCGGCGCTGGAATACCTGGAGCAGACCAAAGGCGAAGCGGCGATGGACGCGGTGCTTGAGCAATACCGGCAGGATCTGCTCGCGCTTGATCGAGGACGGTCCGTCGAGTCGGCTGGACCGGTCGATTTCGGCGAACGCCTGCTGGATAACAGCGGCATGCGGGCGTGGCATGTGATTGTCTACGAGAAAGGCGCGTGGATCCTGCACATGCTGCGGCGGCGGATGGGCGACGAGGCGTTCCACATGCTGCAAACGCGGCTGCTGAGCGACTTTCAAAACAAGCTGATCGCTAACGACGACTTCCGTAGACTCGCTTCCAGTCTGCTGCCGGCGGATCAATCGGACAAGTCGCTTAGCGTTTTTTTCGAAAACTGGGTGTATGCGACGGGCATCCCGCGCCTGGTTTTGCACACGGCCGGCAGCAGCGTGTCGCTGAAGGTTTCGGGCGTGGAAGACGCGTTCGCTTTCGATCTGCCACTGCGCTGCAGCGCGACGAACGGCAAAGAGCAAGCGGAATGGGTGCACGTGGGCGTCGGCGAGAATTCGTACGAGATGACGGATGGCAGCACCGGATGCCAATTGCCAAAGCAGGCCGATTTTTTGTTTGAACTCCGGTGAGTGAGCGGCGTTTTTGGGGGATTCATTCCCGCCTATAAAAAAATAGGGGGGGCTTGCGCGGGAATGAATAGGCGGCCGGAGGGAGTTGTTCTGGGGGTAGTTGACGCGCGATTTGGCTCGCGAATTGGTAATTGTGAAATGCATGATTCTGATTTCTCCTCGGCCGCAGGATAGTACGGCGAGTAAACCGGGTTATGAGAAAAAGCGAGTTAAAGAATTGAAAATAAGGCAGATAATTTTTCTGCAAGTCTTGTGACTGGTTTTCAGGATTTGGCGAAAGGATTTTGAAATGAGGCCTTTTCTCTAAAAGTGGCGTTTTTGTTGAGGTTTTGGCGGTTTATGTGAGCGCGTGAAGGCTATTTTGCGGCGCCTAGTTCAACTATCACATTGCACATATTTCCTAAATACCTGATTAAGAAAGGCTTGTGTTAGTGCGATGGCGTTGGGCGATAGTTGGGATAGGGCGGGCGCTTGGGCTCTGGGAGCGGGTGTTCCGCTAGCTCGGACAGAATTTCCTGGACGGCGCGCTCGAGTTGCGGGTCGTGGCCTTGGCGCACGAGCTCGGGGTCGGATTCGACCTCGATGTCGGGATCGACGCCGTGGTTTTCGACGTCGTATTTGCCGTCGGGATTGAAGACGGCATGGTTGGGAGCGGTGACCATTCCTCCGTCCATGAGAGCTGGGATGGGGAAGATGCCGACCAATCCGCCCCAGGTGCGTTTGCCGATTAATTTTCCTACGCCGGCGCGATGGAAGTACCAAGGCATGGCGTCGCCGCCCGAGCCAGCTGACTCGTTAATGATCATGACTTTGGGGCCGAAGATGGCGCCTTGGGGCTGAACCTCATCGGCACCGTCGCGGGTGGCGACGAGGCTGAGGCGCTGGCGTTTCAGGTATTCGATGACATCGGTGGCAAGCGCGCCGCCGCCGTTGTAGCGTTCGTCGATGATGGCGGCTTCTTTGCCCACCTGGGCAAAAAAGTATCGATTGAAATTGGTGTAACCACCTTGGGCGGTGTCGGGCATGTAGACGTAAGCGACGCGTCCGTTGGTCAGGGCGTCGACCTTGCGGCGGTTGTCTTCAATCCAGGCGAGGTTGCGAAGGCCTTGTTCGCTGGGAATGGGAACAACGGTGACTTCGCGAGACTTCGCGCCTGATGGATCGGGTCCGACTTTGAGTGAGACACTTTTGCCGGCCGTGGCTTCGAAGAAGCTGAAGACATCGACGTTGGGAAGGACGTCGCGGCCGTTGACGGCCAGCAAGTAGTCGCCGGCGACGACGTTGACGCCGGGTTGGGTGAGGGGCGCTTTCAAATCGGGGTTCCAGTTTTCGCCGTTGTAGACACGGGAGAAACGGTAGCGGCCGTTTTCGATCTTATAATCGGCTCCGAGAAGACCAACGTCAACGCGCTTGATGGCGGGTTCGTCGCCGCCCCAGACAAACAGATGACCCACGGTCAAATTGCCCATCATTTCGCGGAAAAGGTAGCTGAGGTCTTCGCGGGAAGAGAGACTGGCGACATAGGGTTGATAGCGATCGGCGGCTGATTTCAGATTCAGGCCGTGATAGCCGGGATCGTAGAAGAAATCGCGTTCAATGCGCCAGGCTTCGTTATACATCTGACGCCATTCGGCGGCTGGATTGACGAGGACTTCGATACTTTCGGTCTTGAGAACGCCTTGGGTATCGGGCGGGGGCGGGGGACCTGCGCCGCCGGCGGCGAGGGGACGAGGCGCGGAGATCAACCACTTGTCTCCTTGGCTAGTCAACATTTTTTCGCCGTTGTCGGAGATCTCAAAGCTATTCACGCCGGATAGTAAGACATCGGACTTGCGTTTGGTGAGATCGAAGCGATGGACGTCGATGGTAGGAGGTCCCATGTGGCCGGAGGATAGCGGGATTTCGGAGGCGTAGATAGTGCCTGGTTTACCGACTTGCAGATCAACGTAGCGCAAAGCAGGGAGATCGACGGCCAGAATGCGCTGGCTAATGTTGTCGAAGTCGATCTTTACTTCCGCGGGCGGCTTCTTTTCGGCCGCGGAAGCGGCTTTACTTTTGTCGGCGGGCGCGGCGTCGGCGGCCGGCGCTTCTTCGTCGCTTTCGGGGGCGAAGGGCGACGGGTCCGCCTTGGAGAGGACCGTGAGGTAAATACTGCTGGAGACGAGCCGCGCACCGGATTGAATATCGGGCTGCAGAGCGGGGCCGGAATCGGTGCTAGCGGTGAAGAAGAGATATTTGCCGCTCTTATCGAAAACTGGAGAAGCGGCGTCACTCATGCCGTCGGTAAGCTGAGTGCTTTGGCTGGTGGCAAGCGAGTACAGGTAGATCGCGCCCATGTAGTTTTTCAGACGCTTCGAGTAAGCGAGCCATTTGCTATCGGGAGACCAGACGCCGGCGATGGCGAAGTTGGTCCAGAGGTAATCTTTGTCGACGCGAACGGGCCGCTTGTCGGTGAGATCGATATACCAGAGGACATGATGACTGTCGACATAGGAGATCTTTTTGCTATCCGGCGACCAATGGAGAGCGGCGTAGAAAGAAGGGGGATCTCCGAGGGCGATTTTGGTTACCGGGCCGACGCCGTTTTGAGAGATGAGGTGAAGTTGGTACTCGCCGGATTCATCGGAAAGGTAAGCGATGGTTTTGCCGTCGGGAGACCAGATGGGTTCGCGCTCCATCACGCCGGGGGTGTTGGTGAGGTTGCGAGGGTCGCCCTTTTCAGCGGGGACAGTGAGGATCTCTCCGTGAGAGGCGAAGACGGCACGGACGCCGGTGGGCGAGATATGTGCATCAGACAGCTTCTTGGCGACATTGATGCGGTGTTCGCGGACTTCGGGTAAGTCAGCCGCGAGGTGAATTTCGAGCGACTTGGTTTGGCCGCTTTTCAAGTCGTAGAGGTGAAGCGAACCGAATTGCTCGTAAACGATTGCGCCGGGGCCGAGGGAAGCAGACTTTAAGTCGAGACCTTTGTTTTCGATGAGTTGCTTGATCTCTTTGGACTTGAGGTTGTAGGAGAAGAGAGTGACGGGGCCGTTGCGGTCGGAGAGGAAATAGATGGTGTCGCCCGACCACATGGGATTGAAATCGTTGGAGTCCCGGCGGGGGAGTTTGTCGATGTGGCTGGTTTTGAGGTCGGCGAACCAGATGTAGCTGGCGCGTCCGCCGCGATAGCGTTTCCAGGCATCGAAGGCGGGGATGAGAGGTTCGTAGGCAATAGACTGAGCGTCGGGCGAATAGGACGCAGCAAAGCCGGTGGGGAGGGGCAATTTCTCGGGAAAGCCGCCATCGGGAGAGACGGTGAAGAGTTCGAAGAAGCGCGAATAGGCGGTGCGAGGCGATGTGAATAAGATGCGCTCGCCGTCGGGCGTCCAACCGATGACGATATCGGGTGCGGGGTGCCAGGTGAGGCGTTTGGGGACGCCGCCAGCGGCGGGCATGACGAAGACGTCGATGTTGCCGTCGTATTCGCCGGTGAAGGCGATTTGAGAGCCGTCGGGCGAGAAGAAGGGGTGATCTTCGATGCCGGGGTTGGTGGTGAGATGAGCGGCTTCACCGCCGTCGCGGGGAACGCTCCAGAGGTCACCGGCGTATTCGAAGACGACGGAGGTTTTGCTGAGAGTGGGATGGCGAAAGAGGGCGAAAGAATGGGAGGAGGGGGAAGGCTGGGAGCGCGCGAGGGAGGCGAGCAGAAAGGGCAGGAGGGCGGCGAAAAGGCGGCAGCATCGCATAGGTGGACAAGTATATCGGAAAAGAGGGCGTGGCAGTTCGTGGGCGCGGAAGGTTGGGACGGCTATTGCCCGCGCCCGGTCGCCACGGGTAGACTACGCTGAACTTGCCGCCGAGAAGCCAACCTCAAAAGCCGCGACACGCGTGTAGCGGATGTCGACAACTTCAGTTCAACCCCGTCCCTTGCATTTCCGCAAGTTTTCGAATCCTCCCAAAACTTAAGTCACATCCTCGGTTGGTGAGGCTGCGCACGTGTTTGATATCGACCGGATAGAAATGAGCGATTGCGCCAGTTCGAGCAGGTTCTCATGAAGACCACAGGTTTTTGGGTGTTAGTGAATAAGCAATACGCCTTCGGCTCGATCCAGGCGCTCTCGTGTCTATGGTTTGATAAAGTTTTCTGAGGCAAGACAATACTTTGATACCTGAGCAATTAGTAAAAGAGTTCTCCAAAGGGGCTGGTTCGGTTTTTGTGGGTGCAGGCGCTTCGATCGCCGCCGGATTACCGTCCTGGACTGAATTGATTGAGCCTCTTAGAGCAAAGATCACTGACTGTCCTCCGTCGGCGACTCTGCCGGATGTTGCCCAGTTCTATGAGAATCAGTTCAGCCGCCTACGGCTGGAGAAATATGTTGAGGATCGGTTAGGGCATCTCGATGCCGAACCGACCGATTTGCATTTTGCGTTGGCCGAGATCCTGCGCGTTGGCCGGATTTATACAACGAACTTCGATACATTAATCGAGGATGCCGCAAAAAAGCTGAAGATTAAATTCAGAACGATCTTAAACACCGATCCGCCAGTATCTTTCGATCGAGATCTGCTTACCATCGTCAAACTCCATGGCGACATGCATCGTACAGGTTCTTACATTATTACTTCTCAGGATTACGAGTCATTTTTTCGCAGGCATCCCGGGCTTACAACGCAGATCCTTAGTGAATTTCAAACAGGTACGGTATTATTTCTCGGTTATAGCCATAACGACCCTGACCTTCGGATGATCATCCGGAGAGTTACTGATCAGAATGGACACTTTAGCCGAAGACACTATTCCGTTCAACGAGAACCGGGCTTGGCGATCACGAAAGATCTTGATCGGCGATGTATTGAAGTCATCCCCGTGCACAGCCGCTCCGACAGTGTTGTTCAATGGGTTGCACAACTTTGCGCTGAAGTTGGCCGCGTTGCGGACAGATCGATTCGTCCAAATCACAACTTTCCGCATGCCGCTCACACCCACCTTTTAGGGCGGGAGCCTCAAGAGCAGTTATTGAAGACCTCCCTCAGGAGAGAAGAGATCTCGATCATTTCTATTTCTGGCTTCGCTGGAGTTGGAAAAACCGCGCTCGCTTATAGCGTTGGTCTGTCTGTCCTTGCCCCGCAAGCGACAGAGCCTCTATTTGATTACGGCGTTTGGGTTTCTGCCAATAAACCTGAGCAAAAACGCTGGCTAACGGAAGTTTTAAACGCGATAGCAACTACCCTTACGGGCTCGCGGTTGTCGACCGGTGACGACTGGGTGTTGAAGGACCGATATGAGTTACTTTCGGGCCGACGGGTGCTTATCATCATCAACAATTATGAATTGGTTGATGATCCGGAGTTAGATGACTGGGTACGAGGCATTCCGCCTTTAAATAAAGTTGTTCTAACAACGAGGCACCAGGACAAGTGGCTAGACAGATGTCAACACATCAACTTGATAGGGCTGACCGCCGACAAAGCCCTGGCATTTGCGAAGGAAAAGGCTCAATCACTCGATTTGTTAGGTGCCGTGCATGACCCTGACCTTGTACTTTTAGCCGATTTGTCCTTGGGTAACCCTCAGGTCATTAAGCTTGCATTGGGCTTAGTAAAAGGCGGCACGATTAGCTTACTTGAAGTGATAGAGCAGCTTCGCGGCGCTGGAGGCGCTATCGTGCATGACGGCATACTACAAGATCTCTACCAAACTTCTTGGAGGCTATTGTCGGACGATGCGAAAAAACTGCTCATGCTCTCTACTCTTTTTGTTGCGACGAGTGTAAGTCGCAAAGACGCGCTTTACGAGATAAGCGGGCTCGAAGAACGTGATTTTTATCGAGCTCTTGAGCAACTCGTGGCTTTTCGATTGTTCGAGCCAACGTATGATGGCCGCTACATCACTCATTCGATGACGCGAACGTTCGCTCGGAACGAACTCAAGGCGAGACCCGAGCTTGCAAGGGCAACTCGGCGGCCATTTGCCACTCATTTCCTTAAATTTACCAGCGAACGAATAGTTCGTAGGCATCCGTCGGTGCCTTATTGGAATACCTTGGTGAGCGATGAAATGGAGGCCATTGACGCCGAATGGCCCAGCACACATACGGCCATAAGTTGGGCTGATGACAACCAGCTCATCCAGTATGTAATGCTACTCGCGCATTACCTAGACAGCCGCTTCCTAAATTCCGAGAGAATCGAATATGTCAGTCGAGCTATTAAGGTTCTTGTAGAACAAAATCGTCACTCTGAAGAAGCACTCCTGAGGATAGACGCCCTTAGCTGGACGTTGATGGAAGCTAACGAGGTGTCCGAAGCTTTAAGGGAAATCGACAAAGGATTGGCAATTGCTGAAACTTACCTGTCGGGGCAGGACGCTATCGATCTGCGAGCATTGGCGTTGGCATGGAAGGCTCGGGTTATAGTCGAGTCTGGTAAACCGGAATCGGTCGAAGAGATGATCCGCGAGGCAATGAGCCTTGATAGCCGACCGTGGATTAAGCATCGAGTGCATATGGCCGCTGGCGATATCGCAATGAAGGAAAACCGGTTCGATAACGCATGTGCCAATTATGAGCAATGTGCGTTAGAGGTAAAACGCTATGGAGGGGAAGGACATGGCTATCAAATCGCGCCTCGTTTGGCGATGGCTTGCATTAGATTGGGCGATTTTGCGGCGGCCGAAAAGCATTTAGAGGAATTAAAGCGGTTTGAGCCTATTACCATCGGCCATATGTATCTCGAATACTGCCAAGCATTGCTGGCGCGGGCGGCCGGTCAGACGTCGTCCGCCAACGACCTTTTGGACCGCCTTAGAAGAAAGATACTAGCTAAAGAACGCTCCAATATTTTGCTTCAATTGATAGACCGCGCTTCTGATTACGCGAAGGGCGGCGATTCCGATCAATCAACAGGCAAGTCGGCTGGGTCTTAATCTCATAAATCAGCGGATTCAAGAGGGTATCTCGTTTCCTGTGGCGGCGTTGGTTTTTGAAGATGCACGTCGTCTTATCTATCCTGAGCGGGTTGACGGGGCGAGCGGGGAGCAGCGCTGGCATGCGATTGGCAGGGTTGAACTCCAGGCGGGTTTCGCCGCAGGGTTGCTAGTTGTGCACGTCTATCGAGAGGAAGGTTATGGCGAAGAAATTATCCGGATCATCTCGGCCCGGCGGCAGCGAAGTCTGAAGTCAGAAGATATCGCGAGAAGGAAGTGGAGTGAGGGGGAAAAGAGGGCGATGCGCGGGATTGCGGAACGGCCAGGGAGTGGGGACGATTCGCGTATCAGCTTTAAAGAAATACCGCCACTTTCGGCGGAGCAGTTGGCAGGGATGGTGCGATTGCGCGAGCGAAGACCGAAGGTTTCTGTCAGTGTCGGGCTGGATGCGCGAGTGGTCGAATGGCTGAAGGGCATTTGACGCGCATCAATTGATATTTTGAGGAACATTATGGAGTTGGAGGGGAAGGGGTGGCAGGCGAAAGGACGACGGCATCGCATAGGTGGACACGGATATCCATAAAGAGGGACGCGGCAGTTCGTGGGCGCGGAGGGTGGGTGCGCGAGACGGAAACGATATTCAGCGGAGCATTGGCCAAGCGATCAAATCCTCGCGTACGGAATGCGCAGCCGGGGCGCCGCTGACAAGGGGCGGCAAAGGCATAGTCGCTTTGAGGTACTTCGTCACGTTCAGTTGCTTAGGTGAAGCCAGGTCCCACGGCCATTCACCTACTAGGCACTACGCGTCCGCGTGATCGGAGCAGGAATCGCGGCTGGAATGATCTCAACCTGTTTGGGCAAGCCTGGAACGATCATGGGGACCTGCTTGCGGTACTCGGCGTACTCCGGATGGACGGCCATCAGGTCGCGCTCTTCAAACTGAATGGCGACAAATATGTAGGCCGTGGTGACTGTGGCGAACAGCAAGTGGGCAACCGTCATAACAGGCGTGAACCAGAAGACGCACAGCCAACCCACATAGAGCGGATGGCGCACGATGCGGTATAGAAATGGCGTGCCAAATGCCAAGCCGGATTGAGGCTTCCCCAGGAGGTGCCGCCAGACCTGACGCAGGCCGAATAGATCGAAGTGGTTGATGACGAAGGTAGCGAGCAGTACGAGCCCCCAGCCAAATGCGTAGCCGCCATAGAGCGCCGCTTTTGCAAAGCCATTTGAGGCCTCCCAAACCGTTCCGCCCAGGGGCTGCCACTGCCAAAACAGAAACGAAAGAGCGATGCTGCTGGCCAATACGTAAGTGCTGCGTTCCATGGCCACCGGAACAACGCTCGTGAGTAAGCGCTTGAACGCCGGACGGGCCATGACGCTGTGCTGCACCGCGAACAGGGACAGCAGTCCGAGGTCAAGCCATAGGGCTGTTTGCCAGGGTCCGGAGGCGGGCGTGTCTAAGGACTTGGGTACGCCGAAGTTGCCGATAAAGCCGATGGCGTAAAGAAACGTTGCCAGGAAGACCAGGTAGCTTGCCGTTCCGTAGATAAAAGTGAAAAACCGATTCATGGTGATTGTGCTCCTTTGCTTGTTGAAGAGTCCTCTTCAGGCCTACAATTGTGCAGTGAACCCCGTGGATAAGCCATGCTCAAGCGTCGCGATGAGTTGCTCAGCCGACCTGCTGGATGAGATGGTTTTGCGCGGTGGCCAGAAAAGTTTGCCGATTGCCGGACGGATTGAATGGACGCACTCTCCGAGATTCTAAATAGCGTCAAGTTGAACGGTGCTGTGTTCTTCAGCGCGGAATTTTCCGCCCCGTGGGGTGTGACCGAACCCGCTTCGAGCAAACTCGCCGTCCAGTTCGGCACAGGCGCGGAGCATATGGTGCTCTACCATTTCCTGATCGACGGTGGAGCGTTCGTGCAAATGCCGGACGGGCCATCGCTCGAACTTCTTCCCGGTGATGTGGTGATTTTTCCCCATGGAGACGAACACCATCTGACGAGCGCAAGAGCGACGGTGGCGCCGTTCCCAAACTATGGAATCAATTCCAAGATCAAGTCGCGCGACTTGAGACCCTTGCAGGCTGGCGGTGGTGGCAGCATAAGCCGGTTCGTTTGCGGGTACTTGACCTGTGATCCTAGCCTATGCAAGCCGATCTTGAATGGGCTCCCCCCGGTCTTTAAGGTCAATATCCGCACCGATCGCTCCGGCCACTGGATGGAGAATTCTATCTTGCATGTAGTTCAGGAGGCAGCTACGGGAAGGGCGGGCAGCGAGGCTATGCTCGCCAAACTCTCCGAGGCGCTCTTCGTTGACACCTTGCGGCGCTATGTAGATGGCTTGCCTTTGGACCAAATGGGGTGGCTGGCGGGAACACGCGATGCCATCGTCGGGAAGAGCCTTGGATTATTGCATAGCCGCATTGCTCATCCCTGGACGATCGCAGATCTAGCTGATGAGGTGGGCATTTCGCGGTCCGCCCTAACGGAACGCTTTACCAAGTATCTTTCCGAGCCCCCGATTACTTACCTAACTCGATGGAGGCTTCAGTTGGCTGCCCGGTCGCTCGAAAAGACGTCGCATGGCGTGGCGGAAATCGCCGCTAGTGTAGGCTACGAATCCGAGGCTGCCTTCAATCGCGCATTCAAACGGGAATTTGGTTGGCCGCCCGCGCGATACCGGCGTGAGAAGAAGGTCGTCGAACAGGCGTCACGCTCCTGCGGTGGTGCAGGCTGATGTTTGACCTGAGAAAATCATGCCTGCGTTCAAGATAGGAGTTTTTTGTTAGCGCCGGGCTGCTTCACAGTCGCGACTCAACGAGATGCCACTATTATGCGAGGGCGTGAGTGCCGTGGGTGATGGCGGCGCCAGCGCGGAGGGCGGCGGCGACGGCAACGACCTCGGCGATTTCCTGCTCGGAGGCTTGTGCCTCGCGAGCCTTTTTAGCGTGAATTTCGATGCAGTAGGGGCACTGGGTGGTAAAGGCGACGGCGAGGGCCATGAGTTCCTTATATTTGATGGGAATGGCTCCGTCGGCCATGGCGGCTTTGTCGAAGGCCCAGAAAGCTTTCATCGCCTCGGGTGCGTGGGCGTCAAGAGACTTGAGTTTGGTGAGGTTTTTCATGTCGTACATGGGATGTCCTTGAAGAAGGGTTTGGTAATTGACCACGATAGCAAGGTCGTCAGATAAGCCAGCCACCGTCAGCAGCTGACGAAATGGGTCATCCGAGTTGCAACCACTTTGTTCTTTGTCTTCGTCTTCTTCGGGGCGATCCAGCATTACTTCAGCAAGTTTGATATTTGGGTAGCTATGCCGCTCGCTGTGGCGGGAGCGGTGTTCACCACCCTTGCGGCAACTTTCGGCTTCGTGAAGGCATGGTATGACGTTCTAAAAGGGCCGTATGAACTGGGCAAACTGAGACGTGAAGAAGAGGTGGCGGAGCGCGTGAAGCGCCTGGTGGTTCTCAGCGCGTTCGGCGTCGGAGACAGCGAATAAGTTGCGGGCTGGTTCATGAAAGCTGTCTTCATCGGTGGTCCTCCTGAAAGGCTTCTAGCGGGATCACGACGTTCAGGAGCGCATGACGCGCGAGCGGCCTCGACTTCGTGATCGCGCGCCCGACGCGTCGTACAAACGGCAGCGCTAAAGGAAAGTACGTCCACCGCGCTGAATTGATCCGCGTTCCATCGTCGATTGCTCGCGCCGACCTCGTCGGCTTCATGGTAGAAACTTGCGAGTCTACGACTTGGGTGGGAGAAGCCGTTCAGCTCGGCGGGTGAAACGCTGGAAACACCGTAAGCCTAAAGGCCCGTCATCTCGAAAGCGGCAGCGAAGCGAATGTTTCAAAAACGATCCGGGTGCATTTTCATCGGGATTTTCAAACGGGAGATGATAGCGACAAGGGTTCCGTTTCTGGGAGGCTTGAGTTTGGCGAGGTTTTTCATGTCGTACATAGATATCTCCTGGAAAAAGGATTTTTGGAAAAAGGATTTTTGGAAAAGACCACGCGAGCAAGCGCCGAGACGAGTCTCGGCGCGGTGTTGAGAAATAAGGGCGTGTGGACGCACAAGTCTCTAGGATTCTTGTTTGCGAAGCCGATAAGCGAAGAACGAGTTGTGCCATGAGAGCTCCCCTCCCAGACAATGAAACAGCCAGAATCGGGCAACTGAAAGAAGCAGAGATTCTGGACACCCCGCCAGAACCTGCCTATGACGCCATTGTGAAGCTGGCGGCGCAGATGTGCGAGACGCCAATGGCGGCGGTCAGCCTGATCGACGGCGAGCGCCAATGGTTTAAGGCAGCGGTGGGTTTGGAGGGGCAGGAGACCGCGCGCGACTACGCTTTCTGCGCGCATGCCATTCGGGAACCGCAAACGATGCTGATTGTGCCCGATGCCACCGCCGACGAGCGCTTTGCCGATAACCCGCTGGTGACGGGGCCGCCCGATATTCGGTTTTACGCTGGGTTTCCTTTGCAAAGTAGTGACGGGCATGCGCTTGGTACGCTGTGCGTGATTGACCGCAAGGTCCGGACGCTGTCAGATGAGCAACGTTTGCTGCTTGAATCGTTGGCCAAGCACACGGCCGCGCTGATTGAAACGCGGATCACCCTAACCCGGCTAAGAAGAAGCGAGAACGCCCGGCACGAGACGGATCGGCGCTTTGAGTCGCTCGCCAAGCACTCGCCGAACCTGATCTGGATGTTGGACGCGCAAGGCCACGTAGAATACGCCAACCCCACGACGATTGCAGTGTGCGGCCGAACGCTCGAAGAAATGCAAGGTGCGGGCTGGATCGACCTGGTGCATGCGGACGACCGGCAACGCGTGGCCGAAGTGTTCGAAAGGGGCCTGTGCGAGGCCAAACCCATTGAAGTGGAGTTTCGGATTTTAAGCGCGGACGGCGATTATCGTTGGCTGCTGGCCGCGGGCAGGCCGCGCTGGGAAGACAGCGGCGCTTTCGCGGGTTACATCGGCACGAGCACGGATATTACGGAGCGCAAGCGGGCGAAGGAAATTCTGCTGCGTAGCGGGCGGAATGCGCAATTGGTGATTGAATCGGTGCCGAACGGCATTTTGATCGTGAACCGGGCGGGCGCGATCACGTTGGCCAATAGCGCGGCGGAGAAGCTCTATGGCTATGAACAGGGGGAGTTGGTGGGGCAGCCGGTGGAGATTCTCATCGCCGCGCCTTTCCGGGAGACCACCGGGGAGAAGCACGCGGAATATTTGTCGCATCCGCAGCGCCAGACGCTGGGCTTGACAACGGATCACTTTGGCGTGCGCAAGGACGGCAGTGAGTTTCCGGTGGAGGTGACGCTGAGCCCGATCGAGGTGGATGGGGACGCATCGGTGCTGTGTTCGGTAATCGATTTAACGGAGGGTAAACGGGCGAAGGCGCAGTTGCGAGAATACGCCGAGCGGCTGACATTGGCGACGCGGGCGGGCGGAGTGGGGATATGGGAATTCAACGTCACGGAGAACGTGCTGATCTGGGACGAGCAGATGTTCCGCCTTTACGGCATTGCGCCGGACCTCTCCAGCGGCGCCTTCGACGCTTGGCGCGCGGGCGTTCATCCGGACGATCAACAGCGGACCGATGACGAGATCCAACATGCCTTACGGGGCGAAGGCGATTTTGACACCGAGTTTCGCGTGGTGTGGAGCGATGGGACCATCCACTACATCCGTGCGCTGGCGGTGGTGGAGCGCGACGACGGCGGGCGGCCGACGCGCATGGTGGGAACCAATTGGGATATCACCGAACGGAAGCGCGGGGAAGAAAAGCTGAAGCAAGTGGCGCAGATGAAATCGGAATTTCTGGCCAATATGAGCCATGAAATCCGCACGCCGATGAACGTGATTATCGGCATGAGCGGTTTGCTGGCGGATACCGAGCTGAGCGGGGACCAGGCCGATTACACGCAAACCATCCGCCGAGGCGCGGAATCGCTGCTGGGAGTTATCAACGGGGTTTTGGATTTCTCGAAGCTGGAGGCGGGCAGGCTGGAGCTTGATCCGGAGGATTTCAGCATCGATTCGGTAGCGGAAGACACGGTGGAATTCTTCGCGCAGCTGGCGCGCCAAAAAGGCCTGGATCTTACCTGTTTTGTAGCAGCCAATGTACCGGCCTGGGCGCGCGGCGACCGCAGCCGGCTACGGCAAATCCTGACCAATCTGATTGGCAACGCGCTCAAATTCACGGAACAAGGCGGGGTCAGCTTGCGAGTGGATTGGGCCGGCCGCAGCGGCGATAAGAGTGTGATTCGCTTTGCGGTGCAAGACACGGGTATCGGTATTTCGCAGGAGGTGCAGGCGCAATTGTTCCAGGCGTTCACGCAAGCGGACGGTTCGACGACGCGCAAGTACGGCGGTTCGGGCTTGGGGCTGGCTATTTCCAAGCGGCTGGCCGAAATGATGGGGGGAGGCATTAGCATCGAGAGTGCGCCGGGCAAAGGCTCCACCTTCCTGCTGCAGCTGCCTTTCGGGGAACCACTCGAAAGCAAGCCGCCGGAGCCGGATTCGTTACCGGATTTGGCGGGGGCGCGCGTGCTGGTGGTAGACGATCTGGAATCCAACCGGAACATTGTCGGACAGTATCTGGCGTCGTGGCAGATGAAGGTGGATGCGGCCGAAAACGGGCTGCAGGCGATGACCAAAGTCCGCGAGGCCGTGGCGGCGGGCCAGCCTTACGGATTGGTTTTGCTCGATTGCGGCATGCCGGGGATGAGCGGCATCGACGTGGCGCGGCTGATTGCTTTCGATCCGAGAATCAAGGCGACACCGCTGATCATGCTAACTTCCTACGACGACCGCAACGAGCTGAAAGGGGCGAAAGAGGTGGGGATGGCGGCGTTTCTGACCAAACCGGTGCGTAAGCAGATGTTGCGGCGGGCCATTGCCAGGGCGCTGACGCCGCAAGCGGTTATGCCGTTGGCGGTTAAGGCTGCGCCGCAGCCGAGGGCGGGGACGAGATTGTTGTTGGTTGAGGACAACGCGGACAATCAGAAATTAGCGACCCGGCTATTGGGAAAGCATGGTTATGCTTGCGATATCGCCGCGAACGGAAGCGAGGCGCTGGCCAAGCTGGAGAAGCAAAGCTACCCGGTGGTGTTAATGGATTGCCAAATGCCGCAGATGGACGGTTTCGAGGCGACCAAAGCGATTCGCGAGCGGGAGGTCAATTCCGCCCGGCGCACGCCGATTATAGCGATGACGGCGCATGCGTTGGCGGAAGACCGGGAACGTTGTTTGGCGGCGGGCATGGACGACTATATTTCCAAGCCGATCAATGAGCGGCATTTGGTGGCGGCGATTCAACGCTGGCTGCCGCCACTGCCGATGGCCAAAATTCCGGCGGCGCTGGAGGCGCTAGTGCCGCAATACCTGGCCAATCGGAGGCAAGATCTGGTGGCTTTGGCCGAGGCGGTGCGGCGGGGCGATTTGGCGGCTGCCGGGATGATTGGGCACTCGATGAAAGGATCAGGCGCGGGCTATGGGTTTCCGGCGATTTCGGATATGGGAGGGTGCATCGAGAATTGCGCGGTTGCGAAGGACGCCGACGGTGTTTTGCGGCATACGGCCATGTTAGGGGATTATTTGGGGCGGGTGGGATAGGCCTTCGCTTCACGGAGTCTGGCAAGCGCCGAGACGAGTCTGGCGCGGCAAACACGAGTGTTTGCGCCACGGCTAAACGATGAAACCTTCCCGTTCCAGCGCCACTTTTCTCTATGCGCGAGTTTCAGCGCCGTCTTCCTCATCCGCCGCAGCGTTCGTCGGGATGGACCGCTACCCCGTTACCACCCAAACGGGCCCGATGTACCTCAGTCAGGAAGCCGCCGCGAAGGGGTAGCCGACTCGCTCCATCGTGGTACCCTGCTCGGTCACTATCGTCTGGGGGCCTGGGCGATCCTGTCGAATCACAATGCACTTGCTGCTGTTGCCGAAGGCTGCGCCGTGCCGACTGCCACACGGAGTTGGCAAGCGCCGATACGAGTCTCGGCGCGGCAGACACGAGCGTCCGCGCCACAGAGCTTGGCTGAGAAATAAGCAGAATATTGCGCACAAAGTTGCAGGATTGCTATGTCTGAAAACGAGCAAACGCTGGATGCCGAGGAGAAACGCGCGCAGTTATTGATCGATTCGGTGCCGAATGGAATCCTGGGCGTCGATCAGTCGGGCTTGATCACGTTGGCTAATGGCACGGCGACCAAACTCTTCGGCTATGAGCACGCTGAATTAATGGGGCAGCCGGTTGAGGTGCTGCTGCCGAAGGATGGGCGCAAACTGTTTGCGCGGCGCAAGGACGGCTCGGAGTTCCCGGTGGAAATCGGGTTGACGCCGATGGAGTCAGATGGCGCGGCGTGGACATTGTATTCGATTGTCGACATCACCGATCGAAAGCGCGCCGAGCAAGCGCTGATCGACAACGCCACCCGCATGGCAGCGGTGATGAACACGGTGGTGGATGGCTTGATCACGATTGATGAAAAGGGAACCATCCATTCGTTTAATCCAGGCGCGGAGCGAATCTTCGGCTATACGGCGGCGGAGGCGCTGGGGCAGAACGTTAAGTTCCTGATGCCCGAACCTTACTATAGTGCGCACGATGCCCACCTGCGGCGCTACAAGGATACCGGGGTGAAGAGCATTATCGGCGTGGGCCGGGAGGTGGAGGCGAAGCGCAAGGATGGTTCTGTATTCCCGATGGATTTAGCAGTAGGGGAGATGCTGCTGCACGATAGGCGGCTGTATGTGGGCATATTGCGGGACATTACCGCCCGCAAAGACGTGGAAACGGAGCGTTTGGATCTTATTGCCGGGCTGAAACAGAGCAACCAGGAGCTGGACGATTTTGCGTATATCGCCTCGCACGATCTGAAGGAGCCGCTGCGCGGGTTGTTTAACAACGCACAATTTCTTAGGGAAGATTACGAGGGTTTGGTCGATGAGAGTGGAAAGAAGCGGTTCGATCGGATCTTCTTCCTTTGCAAAAGGATGGAGAAGCTGATCGACGATTTACTCTACTTTTCGAGGCTGGGCCGGCAGCATCTGGCCTACCGCAAGACGGATCTCAACGTAGTGGTGCACGACATATTGGAACAGATCGAGAGCGCTTCCGGGCAATCGCGCGTGGCGTTTGAAGTTAAAGAACTTTTGCCGGTTTTGGTGTGTGACGAAACGCGCATTGGCGAGGTTTTTCGAAATCTTATTACCAACGCGATTAAGTACAACGACAAATCCGAGAAATTAGTGGAGATCGGCTGCTTACACGAACAGGCAGGGCAGCGGCATGTCCTTTATGTGCGCGATAACGGTATTGGTATTCCGGCGCAGTTTCAGCACGATGTTTTTACGATATTCAAGCGGCTGCACCCGGAAGACGACAAGGTGCGGGGGTCGGGCGTGGGGCTGACATTCGCCAAAAAGATTGTGGAACGCCATGGCGGGCATCTATGGCTAGAGTCAGAACCCGGCCAGGGAACGACATTTTTTTTCACGCTGCCAGAAGGAATAGCGAAATGAGTGAACTGGGCCAAATATTGCTGGTCGAGGATAATCCGGACGATTACGAATCGACCGCGAGAAGCTTCAAGAAGGCGAATTTGCTAAATCCGCTGCACTGGAGTGAGAGCGGACAAGATGCGCTGGAGTACCTGCGCAAGCAAGGGAAGTATGCCGGTGATCCCGCCGTGGTTACACCGACTTTGATTCTGTTGGACTTGAACATGCCGGGCCTGGATGGACGACGCGTACTTAAGACCATAAAAAGCGATCCAACGTTGAGAATGATTCCGGTGGTAGTGCTGACGACATCGATAGACCCGATGGATATCAACGAATGCTACGACCTGGGGGCGAGCACATACATTCAGAAACCGGTGGGATTTGAGGGGCTGATTGAAGCGGCTGTCCGGCTGAAGGGATACTGGTTTGGCGTGGCGATTTTGCCGCAAGCCGTGCCGGCACTATCCTAGGAATGGCGATGGCGAAGCAAGATGGCCGCCTGGTCCTGATCATCGACGACAATGCCGACGATTGCGAAGCCTGCATCCGGGTACTGAGCAAAGCGGCGGACATTCGCTACCGCTTTGAAGCAGCGGCCGACGGGCCGAGCGGACTGCGGGCGATTGCCGTGCATGACCCGGACATCGTGTTACTGGACTATTCGCTACCGGGCAGCGACGGACTGTTGGTGCTTGGCGAGATTCGGCAACTTTACCCAAACCTGCCGGTGATCATGCTGACAGGGCAGGGCAGCGAGACGGTGGCCGCCAAGGGCATTAAAGCCGGGGCGAGCGATTATTTCAGCAAGGCCGCGCTGGCGGAGCAAGCCGTTTCGCTGACGGATGCGGTGGGTGACAAAATCACGCTGCATGGGGCCATTGAGTCGGCGCTGGGGAATTTTGTTCCGCCGGCGGCGGTGAGCGCGATCTACGCTCTCGTCATCGACGACAATGAGGACGACCGCGCAGCGTATGTGCGTGCGCTCGGGCGGGTGCCCGGCGCGCAATATGAATTCAGCGAAGGGATAGACGGGCCGAGCGGCCTCGATGCGATCGCCGTGCGCATGCCGGACGTGGTGTTGCTGGATTATTCGCTGCCCGGCACCGATGGTTTGGCGGTACTGGAGCAGATCCGGGAAGCTTATCCGTTTCTGCCGGTGATCATGCTGACGGGGCAGGGGGATGAAGGGCTGGCAGTGCGCGGCATCAAGGCAGGCGCGGTAGATTACCTGGTGAAGTCGGGGGTGTCCGGAGCGCTGCTGCATCGCTCGATTGTGGGGGCCATCGAGCACCTGCGCGCGGCGCGCACGATCAGCCTGCAAAACCAGACGATCCTTCGCCAGCGTAAAGATTTAGAGGCGGCCAATTACTTTCTGCATGGGCTGCTGGATCACATTCCCGATCCGGTATTTGTGAAGGAATCGGCACACAGGTTGGTGATGGCGAACGGCGCGTTTCGCGAATTAGTGGGCGCGGCGCAGGAAGCTTCAGCAGCCGAGGCCGTCCACGAGTTGTGGATACAAGACGACTTGGCATTCGAAAGCAACGTGCCGGTGGTGGGCGAGCAAATGGTACGCGGCGAGAGCGGTGAAGCGGCGCTGTTTTCGGTGAAGCGCGCCACTTTTACCGATCGGGTAGGCCGTAAAGTGCTGGTGGGCGTGATGCGGGATATTACGGAGCAGCGGCGCGCGGAAGAGGAATTCAAGAAGCAGGCAGCGCAACTGGTGGCGCAGAGCCAGGATTTGGCGAGCTTGGGCGCGATTCTGGAGGACTCGCTGCAGGAGATTTTCATTGTGGACGCGGCTTCGCTGGCGATCATGCAGGCGAATAAGGGAGCGCAGCGGAATTTAGGCTTTACGCAAGCGGAACTGGAGGGAATGAGCGTGCGGGAACTGACGCCGCAGTTCAGTGAAGCACAATTGCGCAAGCTGCTGGAACCGCCGGCGGGCGGCGAGCAGGCGGAGAGCGTGTATGCGGCGGCGTACCGCCGCAAAGACGGCAGCGTTTACGATGTGGAGGTGCATGCGCAGCGCGCGCTGTATCACGGCTGCCAGGTTTTTGTGCAAACTGTGCTGGACGTAACGGAGCGCAAACGGGTTGAACGCATGAAGAACGAGTTCATCTCGCAGGTGAGCCATGAGTTGCGGACACCGTTGACTTCGATCCGCGGGGCGCTAGGCCTGATCAACGGTGGTGTACTGGGGGAACTGCCGCCTAAGGCCGCCGCCATGCTGAGCATCGCGCACTCGAACGCGGAGCGGCTGACTCGGCTGGTGAACGATATCCTGGCGCTCGAGAAATCGGTATCCGGCGATCTCTCGATCGATATACGCGAGATGGCGGTTGGCGAAGTGCTGCGGCAAGCGGTGGAAGCGCACAGCGGCTTCGCGGCCAAGTACAAGGTGGAGTTCGCGCTCGAACCAGTGCCGGCCGATTCGCTGGTGATGGCCGATCCCCT
>Ga0302319_10002646_pt1 | contig 38204 bp, 29 predicted proteins | sample Bog_T0_2_FD_203319 | JGI IMG/M metagenome (GOLD analysis project Ga0302319, IMG submission 203319) | Peat permafrost microbial communities from Stordalen Mire near Abisko, Sweden - Bog_T0_2 | ecosystem: Environmental > Terrestrial > Soil > Wetlands > Peat | place: Sweden: Abisko, Stordalen Mire... | reverse complement strand
AGCTTCTTCTGCATCTGCTCGAGCGAAAGCCCCTTGGTTTCAGGGAAGACAAACAGCACGACGAAGAACTGCAGGGCCATCATGGCCGAGAAAAGCATGAACGGAGCCGCTCCGGACGACTTCGCGATTTGAGGGAAGGTCCAGGCGATGAGCGCGTTCATAAACCAATGCGTGAAGCTGCCCAGGCTCTGCCCTTTGGCGCGGACGCGGTTGGGGAAGATTTCGCTCAGGTAGACCCAGATCACGGCGCCTTGCGAGAAGGCGAAAAAGCCGATGAAGCCCACCAGCAGCCAGACCAGCAGCTCTTCGTGACGGTGCGTGAAAAAGATCGCGGCCACGCCGGCGAGGCATAGCGCGGTGCCGACGGAGCCGATCAGCAACATTTGCTTGCGCCCCAGCCGGTCGATCACCGACATGGCCAGGATGGTCGCCAGCAGATTGGTCGCGCCGATGGCGACGGCCTGCAGATCGCTGGAGACCTTGTCGAAACCGGCGCGGGCGAAAATATCGTTGAGGTAATAGAGAATCGCGTTGATGCCGGAGAGCTGATTGAACATGCCGATCAGAATTGCGAGCAGGATTGGCAGCCGGTATTTGGCGATGAACAGCGGCTCGTTGCCCAGGCTGTGCGTAGCGTCGATGGACTCGACGATTTCGCCCAGTTCCTGCTCGTAGTTCTCTTCGCCGATGTTGCGCAGGACGACGCGCGCCTCCTCCACGCGCCCCTTCTTCACCAGCCAGCGAGGACTTTGCGGAATGCCGATGAGCATCACGAAAAAGACCACGGCGGGCACGGCGGCCACGCCGAGCTTCCAGCGCCATTCGAGGTCGCCGAATCCGGCCAGGCCGATCAGGTAATTCGAAAAGTAGGCGACGAGGATTCCGAAGACGATATTGAACTGGAAAAAGCCGACCAGACGGCCGCGGCTGCGCGCCGGAGAGATTTCGGCGATGTACATCGGGCCGAGCACGGAGGATCCGCCGATGCCGAGGCCGCCGATGAAGCGGAAGGCGACCAGCGAATACCAATCCCACGAGAAGGCGCAGCCGATGGCGGAGATGAAGTACAGCACGCCCATGAGTTGCAGGGCTCCGCGCCGGCCCTTGCGGTCGCCCAGAATTCCAGCGAACAACGCGCCGACGATGGTACCGCACAGCGCGCTGGCGACGGTGAAGCCGAGCGCGCGTTCCGAGAGATGGAAGGTGTCGGTGAGCGCGCGAGTCGTGCCGGCGATGACCGCCGTATCGAATCCAAACAGCAAGCCGCCGAGTGCGGCGACCACGGTGCTGCGAACAACATGGGAATCCAGTTTCATAGGCTCTCCACGGGCATGGGCGGTCGAAGCAAAACGGATTTTACTCTATCAAAGACGGGCGCGCGCCTGATCCCGCGCGGGGACGGACGCGGGGCTGACGCGGGGACGAACGCGGGGCGAGCGTGGGGCGAGCGTGGGGCGAGCGTGGAGCGAGCGTGGGGCGAGCGCGCAGACGGGTGGGCGTTGACGAGCCGCCGGCGCATGCCGTGGGCCCGCGCGTAATTCAGCCGGCGATGGTTGGAGCGAGAGCGGATCAGTGCGCGCCGGCGAGATCGGCGAGGATGCGCGCAGCCGCGGCGCGCGGGTCGGCGGCACGGGTAATTTCACGGCCGATGACGAGATAATTCGCGCTCGCGCGCATGGCCTCGAGCGGCGTCGCCACGCGCTTCTGATCGCCGTGCGCCGCGCCGGCCGAGCGCACTCCGGGCGAGACCAGAATCGCCGCCGGTCCGGCCAACGCCCGCACGCGCGCCAGTTCAAGCGGCGAGCTGATGAAGCCGTCGACTCCCGCGGCGACGCCCTTGCCAACGAAGTGTTCGACAAGTTTCGATACGCTCAGCCCGGTGTAGCCGAGGTCTCGGACGTCCGAGTCGTCGAAGCTCGTCAGCACAGTCACGGCGAGGATTTTCAACTGCGAACCGGCGGCGCCCGCGAGCGCGGCGCGGATAACCTGCGGGCTGGAGTGCACAGTCATGAAGCGTGCGCCGAGGCCCGCCACGCGCGCTGTGGCGCGCTCGACCGTTGCGCCGATGTCGTACATCTTGAGGTCGACGAAAACGTCCTTGCCACGGGCGATGAGCTCGCGAACGATGTCGGGGCCTTCGGCTGCGAACAGCTCGAGCCCAACCTTGTAAACGCCGACCGAACCGCCGAGCCCATCGACCAGTTGCAGCGCCTGGACGGCATCTTCGAGATCGAGGGCGACGATGATCGGGTTCATGCCTGGCAAGCCTTCACTCATTTGACCACGATTGGTTTCTCGCGACGTTCGACGACTCTGCCGATGCGGCGGCCCGGGACCAGCGCGACAGATTCCTCCGGCAAAGCGATCAGCAATCCGCCCGAGGTCTGCGGGTCGTAGAGCAGTTGCAGTACCGGCTCGGGCAGATCGCCTTCGATCAGCACCGCGCACTCGGCGAAGGCGCGGTTGTTTTTCAAGCCGCCCGAGAGCGCGCCTTGCTCGGAATAATCGAGCGCCCCGGGAAGAAATTCAATCGCGCGCCAGTCGATCTCAATCGTTACGCCGCTCGCCAGCGCCATTTCACGCGTGTGGCCCAGCAGGCCGAAGCCGGTGACGTCGGTGCAGCCGTGCGCGCCGGCCGCTTGCATCGCCTCGCAGGCCGCGCTGTTCAACGTGACCATCGATCGGATGGAGCCTTCCACGTCCTCGTCCCGCGCAATGCCGCGTTTGAGCGCGGTCGAGATGACACCGGTGCCAATCGGCTTGGTCAGCACCAGCGCGTCGCCAGGACGTGCGCCCGCGTTGGTCTTGATCTGGTCGGGATGGATGGTGCCGGTCACGGCGTACCCGAACTTGATCTCCTCGTCGCTGACGCTGTGCCCGCCCAGCACGACGCAGCCGGCCTCGATCATCTTCTCGGCGCCGCCGCGGAGGATCGCTTCGAGATCCTCGAGATCGCCCTTGGCGGGGTAGCACAAAATCGAGAGCGCGGTCAGCGGCCGGCCGCCCATCGCGTAAACGTCGCTCAGCGCGTTGGCCGCCGCAATCGCCCCAAACGTAAAGGGATCGTCGACGATGGGCGTGAAAAAGTCCGTCGTCTGCACCAGGGCACACTCCGGGCTTATGCGGTACACGCCCGCATCGTCGTGAGTGTCGAAGCCCACCAGTAAGTTCGCGTCTTTCAGCCGCGGCACGCGCGGCAGCAGAGAGTCCAGGATCGCCGGACTCAGCTTGGACGCTCAACCGGCGGCTTTGACGTGCGCTGTCAACTTCTTCAGCGACATCTTCCCATCAGTTTACGGGATCGCGGAAACGCGGGCAGCCCACGCGCGCCGCTGGAAGCGTTGTACAGTGGGCATTCGGGCGATGAAACGTCTCTGGAATCGTCTCCGCGCTGTCTTCTTCTGGGTCGGACCCTTCACGCTGCCGGCTGCCGCGGTCTGGTACCTGTACGAGTATTACGACAACCTGCCGGAGCGCTTTCCAATCCACTGGATGCAAAACGGGAGGGCCGATCAGTGGGCCGAAAAGAGCGTCCAGGGAGTCTTCTACGGCCCGGTCATCGGCGGCCTGGTGATGGTCTTCGCAGCCCTCGCCGAATTGCTGATTCTCGCTGCGGATCGCACCGCGCCCGTTGAGTTGATCCCCGAAGCGAGATCCAAGCGCAAGCGGCGCGTGGGCTGGCTGAACTGGCTGCTGGGCCTGACTTTCGGAGTGCTCTCGGTGCTGCCGGGCGTGGCGCCGGAGGAATTCCTGCTGCCGGGATGGGTGATGGCGACGGTGGCATTCGTGTTCGTCGTCGTGGCGTTGTTTGCGACGCTGAAGGTCAAACGCTAGCGCCGTGTCGCGGAGCAAATGTTTCGGGGGCGCGACTGTCTTTCCGAGCCGCGACGATTAAGGAGCGGTTGCTGCTTCACCACTGTTACGAGCCGTGACCGGAGCGAGCGGTCTGCCGCATACTGCCTACGCTTGCAGCCCTTCCAACGCCGTTCTCAACCGTTCGAGCATCCTGCCTGCCTCCTCCTGCGGCTGCGGCAGCCGCAGCACGCCGGCCGGAGTGAACGAGGCGCCTTCGGTCCCGGCCACCAGGCGCATCAGCTTCTGCGGATCCACCTGCGCGCCGGGGTGGAACTTGATGTTCACGCCGCCTCCGCGCCGGTCCACGGTTTCGACTCCGATTCGCTGCGCCAGCGTTTTCAGCTCTGAGAACTCCACCAAGTGCCGCACTGGCTCGGGAGGAGCTCCGTAACGGTCCGACAACTCCTCCAACAGGATCCGGGCCTTCTCCGGAGCACCCGAATCGGCGATCCGTTTGTACGCCTTCAGCCGCTGCTGCTCGTCGGCGATGTAGGCCGGCGGAATGCGGATTTCCAGGCCCAGGTTGAGCGCGGAATGAACCTCGGGAGCGACGTGTTCTCCATGCAGTTCCCGCGCTGTTTCGTCGAGCAGTTTCAGATACGTCTCATAACCCACCGAAAGAATGTGGCCGCTCTGCTCGCCGCCCAGCAAATTGCCGGCGCCGCGCAACTCCAGGTCGAGCGCGGCGATTTTGAATCCTGCGCCCAGGTCGGAAAACTCCTTCAACGCCGCCAGCCGTTTGCGCGCCACTTCGCTGAGTTCGCCGTCCTCCGGCACCAGCAGGTAGGCGTAAGCGCGACGGTTCGATCGTCCGACGCGCCCGCGCAATTGATACAGGTCGCTGAGACCGTATCTCTGCGAGTCCTCGACCACAATCGTGTTCGCCAGCGATATGTCGAGGCCGTTCTCGACGATGGTGGTGCACACCAGCACGTCGGCCTCGCGGTGCATGAAGCTGAGCAGAACCTTCTCCAGTTCGTCTTCGCCCATCTGACCATGGCCCACCGCGACCCTCGCTCCGGGCACCTGCTCCTGAATCCACGCCGCGCGGCTCCATATGCTCTCCACGCGGTTGTGCACGAAGTACACCTGCCCGCCGCGGCTTAACTCCTGTTCGATGGCCGTCCGTACGAGGTCCGCGTTGAACTTCGCAACCACCGTCTGCACGGCCAGCCGGTCCTTGGGCGCCGTTTCGATGACTGACATATCGCGCAACCCGAGTAACGACATGTGCAGCGTCCGGGGGATCGGCGTGGCCGACATCGTCAGCACGTCGAGGTTCCGTCTGAGTTGCTTCAGCCGTTCCTTGTGGCGCACTCCGAAGCGCTGCTCCTCGTCCACCACCAGCAGCCCGAGATCCGGGAACACGACGTCCTTCGACAATAGCCGGTGCGTCCCGATGAGGACGTCCACCTTGCCCGCCGCCAGGTCCGCCAGTGTCGCTTTGATCTCTTTTGGAGAGCGGAAGCGGCTCAGCATTTCTATGCGCACCGGGAACGCCTCGAACCGCCTCTGGAATGTCTCGCAATGCTGCAGTGCGAGCACGGTTGTCGGCGCCAGCACAGCCACCTGCTTGCCATCGCCCAGCGCCTTGAAGGCGGCGCGCATCGCCACCTCCGTTTTGCCAAAGCCGACGTCGCCGCACAGCAGGCGATCCATCGGGTTCGGGCTCTCCATGTCGCGCTTAATCTCCGTCGTGGCCTGCAATTGATCGCGCGTCGCCGTGTACTCGAAAGAGTCTTCAAACTCGCGCTGCCAGTTCGATTCCGCGGAGAACGCAAATCCCTCCGCCATTTTGCGCTCGGCGTACAGCTTCAGCAGCTCCTCGGCCATGTCGCGCATCTTCGCCTTGACGCGCGATTTCGTTTTGGCCCACGTGACTCCGCCCAGCCGGTCGATCGGCGGTGGCGCCTCGCCCGCTCCGCGGTACTTCTGGATCAGGTCCAGCCGCGTTAGCGGCACGTACAGCTTCGACTCGCCGGCGTACTCCACCAGCATGAAATCTTCGATCGCATCTCCGGTATTGATCTGTCGCAACCCGAGATATTTGCCGATCCCATGTTGCGCGTGGACCACGTAGTCGCCCGGCTTCAGATCGAGCGTCTCCGGCGTGAACAGCGCCACATGCGTGCGCTGCCGCGCCGCCTGTGCTTCCTCGGGAATCTCGAACAGGTCGCGATAGCCGAACAGCGCGAGTTGCGATTCCCGCAGCAACGTTCCGTGCGGGACGCTGCCCTGCACCAGGTACACGCTCGCCAGGTGCGACGCCATGTAGGCTCGCTCCGTTAGATAGTCCGGCGTCGAACCTTTCACGTCGATTCCAAGCTGATACGGCAGCGAATACTCGCCCAGAATGTCAGCCAGCCGCTCGACCTCGCCTTGCGCGGGCGCGAAAAACGCCACGCGCCAGCCCTGCGCCACCAGCCCGCGCGCCTCCTCCGCGGCCGCCTTCATGTTGTTGTGGAAAACCATCGCTGGACGCGAAGCGATCTCCAGCGGCTGGTGCGCCTCGTGCAGTCCCGCGCCTTCCAGCCCCAGTTCGCGCAATTCGACTTCCCGGCGTTGCGGATGCCGCGCCGCGAATTCGCCCCAACGGAAAAACAATTGATCGGGTGGACACGCCGCCTGCGGCGCCAGTTGCTCCAGCCTGTTCCAGAGCCGGTCCGCCGCCAATTTGAGAGACTCCGGTTCGTCCCATACGACCACCGCGTCCCGCGCCAGTTCCTCCAGTGAACCCTGCTTCGGTTCGATCAGCGGCAACGCGAATTCCCATCCGCCGAAGACCTCTCCCGGCACAATGTCGTCCCGGCCCAGCCGCTCCGCCAGCGCGCTCAGCAACTCTCGCGTCCGCGGCGTCTCCTCCAGCGGCAGCAGCGTGACATCTTCCACCCGCAGCGCGCTGCGCTGTGTGTCGGCATCGAATCGGCGCAGGCTCTCGACCGTGTCTCCAAAGAACTCGATGCGCACCGGCTTGTGCGCCTCGGCCGGGAAGACGTCGAATATGCCTCCGCGGATCGAGTACTCGCCCTCCATTTCCACCGGCTCCCGGCGCTCGTAGCCGATGCTCTCGAGATGCCTGGCCAGGTCTTCCATGGAGATGTCGTCGTTGATTCTCACCGTGAGCGCCAGCCGCCGGCAGGCCGCGGCGTCGCCCGTGCGCAGCAGCGCCGACGTCACCGGTGCGACGGCGATCGAAAACTTGCCGCCCGCCATCCGATACAACGCCACCGCCCGCCCGGCCTTCAGCTCGGAGTGCGGCGACAGGTTTTGTCCGGGCAGCGTATCCAGAGCCGGCACGAGCAACGGCGGCGGCGCGCCGCGTCCCGCCTGCAGGAGCTGATGAAACGTCTCCAGCAGCGCGTGCAGATTCTCGGCCGTCCGCGGCGACTCGGTCAGCACCAGCAGCGGCTGCTCCAGCGCTTGCCACAGCAGGCTCAGATACAGCGCCTTCGCCGTGGGCGTCAGGCCGGCCAGTTGCGAGCGCCCGCTCTGCTCCACGCTCAGGCGGCGCACCAGCTCCTGAAACGCCGGGTGGCGCGTCAGGGTATGGAATTGTTCGCGAATACCGGGATGGATCACGACCGCCAGGCGCAACCAGCGCGCCAATCTCTTCCTTCATGCTAGCCTGCATCCCTCACAGGAGTCGCCTTCTGGCCTGCGATCCGTCGCAAAAACTCTGGGGACTGACGTCTCTGAAGCGCGCGAGGGACCTACCGCCGCGCCGCTAATACCGTTCGCGCGGAGGACGCCGAAGCCGACTCATTCCCAAGCATGACGACCAAGTCTTCTGCCGAGGGTGACATAGAGGCGTCCGCCGCGGATGCCACAGGTGTGTCCCCGCGCCGCCGCCGCGCCGAACCGAGGAGACTTGGACAGTCTACGCTGGTATTTGGCATCAACTGTGGATTCGCAGCCCCGGCGCATCCTGATCCGCGCGACCAACTGGGTCGGCGACGCGGTCATGTCGCTGCCCGCTCTGGGCGCAGTTCGCGACCACTTTCCAAACGCCCACATCGCCGTGCTGGCGCGCCCCTGGGTCGCCGGGTTGTATCGTCACGAGCCCTTCGCCGATGAGATCATCCTCTACGAGCCCGCCCCTTTTCGCTCTGGCTTGTTACTCAAAGCCTGCCGCGACCGCATCGCGCTCGCCGGTGTCTTGCGCGCACGCGCCTTCGACTGTGCGCTGCTGCTACAGAATGCCTTCGACGCCGCGCTGATCGCCGCCCTGGCCGGCATTCCGGAACGCATCGGCTTCGCGCGCGATTTGCGCTCACCGCTGCTCACCCGCGCCATCGCCGTGCCCCGCCCCGGCGCCATCCCGCCGCACGAGTCGTTCTACTATCTCGAACTCCTCCGTCGCGCCGGCTGGCTCGATCGTCTGCCCGACTCGCTCACCGTCGAATTGCGCTCCGCGCCCCGGGCGCGCGCCGCGGGTCTGGCACGCTTTGCCGCGGAAGGCATTGGCGCCGCGGTCATCGGAGTGAGCCCGGGCGCGGCCTTCGGTTCGGCTAAGCGCTGGCTGCCCGAGCGCTTTGCCGCATGCGCCTGCACGCTCGCCGAGCGCCTGGGCGCCACGCTGGCGCTGCATGGCTCCTCCTCCGAACGGGAACTTTGCGAATCCGTCCGCGCGCTGATCGAGGCGCGCGGCCTGCGCGCCGTCAATTACGCCGGCCGCACCACGCTCGAGGAATTCATCGAACGCGCCGCCGCCAGCCGGCTCTTTCTGACCAACGACAGCGGGGCCATGCACATTGCCTCCGCCCTCGGCGTGCCGACCGTCGCCGTCTTCGGTCCAACTAATCCCGACACCACCGGCCCCGCCGGTCCGTGGGCCCGCATTGTCCGTCATCCGGTCGAGTGCGCCCCCTGCCTGTTGCGCGAATGCCCCATCGACCACCGTTGCATGACCCGGGTCGAAGCTGAGACCGTTTCCAATGCGGCTCTGGATTTGATACAAATGGCAGTTGAGTGGACACCAGAACCAAAATAGCCAAGTTGTCGGCTTGGAACCCTTCCACGCTGAAACCTCTCGTCTCGGGCTACTTCGATCCTTTGCTTGAGCTACACGTGGAGCGGCTGGAGGCGCTGTCCGCCGAAATGGGACCGCTGACCGTGCTGGTGCTCGATCCCCTGGATGCCATCCTGCCGGCCCCAGCGCGCGCCGCCGTGGTCGCGGGTCTGGCGTGCGTGGAAACCGTCCTGCTCAGCGACGGTTCGCCTTTGCCGGACGCCCGGCTGGAGCTCGAAGAGGAGGAGACGGTACTCCGCGCTGGGTTCCTGCAGCACGTTCTCGACCGCGAGACCTGAGCGCTCCTCGCGCCGTTGGAATGCCCGCTCCCCGTATCCTCGTCGTCCGGCTCGGCTCGATGGGGGATATCCTCCACGCCCTGCCGGCCGTCGCGTTGCTGCGGCGCACCTGGCCCCAGGCGGCCATCCACTGGGCCGTTCATCCCAAGTGGCGCGAACTGCTCGCCGCGAATCCGCTCGCTTGCGAACCCATCTACATCGACCGCGCCAGTCCGGCTTCCCTGCGCGCGGCCATCCGCGCGCTTCGCATGGCCGAATACGATTTCGTCATCGATTTTCAGGGCCTCATCCAGAGCGCCCTCATCACCCGCGTGGCGCGCCGCGCCGCGGCCTATGGCTTTCATCGCTCGTTGGTTCGCGAATGGCCGGCCGCGCTTTTCTATACTCACGCCCTGCGGACCGCGGAGCCGCACGTTGTCGATCGCAATATGGCGCTTGCCGTTGCCGCGGGAGCCGCGTTCGGCCCTGCCGCGTTCCCGCTGCCGCAGGGCCGCCCGGAGGGTGAACTCCCCGGACGCTTCGTCCTCGCCGCGCCTCTCGCCGGTTGGACTTCGAAACAATGGCCGCTGGAGGATTACGCTCCGTTGGCGCGCCGGCTGCGGGAGCACTTCGACCTGCCGCTCGTACTCAATGGCGCGCCCTCATCCGAGTCCGTTCTGCGGACCGTCGAGGGCGCGCATGTCCATATTTCCACCCTCTCCGGCCTCATCGACGCCACCCGCCGGGCCACCGCCGTTCTCGGTCTCGACTCCGGCCCCATGCATCTGGCGGCCGCCCTGCGCACACCTGGAGTCGCCCTTTTCGGTCCCACCGATCCGGCTCGCAACGGGCCTTATGGGAAGTCGTTGACCGTGCTCCGCGCTGCTTCCGCCGAGACCACCTACACGCGAGGCTCGGTCCCCGACCTATCCCTCCGCGCCCTCACGCCCGACATCGTTTTTGCCGCTCTCGACGCCGTTCTAAATGATGCCAGTCGCAACGCCCGGTCCAACGCCTCGGGCAGCCTCGAACCGAGCGCGGGCGCCGCTGCCGGAGATTCGATTTCCTGATGCCGCTCTTTCCCAAGCCCTACGCCGACCTCGTCCAGCGCCTGCGCGTGCCCATTGGCATCCTGGTCGTCGCCGGCTTCGGCTGGTTCGCGCGCCCATGCGCTATCTCGCTGCTGGCCGGACTGCCGCTCGCCATTGCCGGACTCGCACTCCGCGCCTGGGCCGCCGGCCACTTGCGCAAGAACCAGACCTTGACCACTTCCGGACCCTATTCCTGGGTTCGCAATCCGCTTTACATTGGAACGCTGATCGCGGTCGCCGGTTGTCTCATCGCGGCCGCCCAGCCGCTCCTTGCCGTGGTTTCCCTGGCGGCCTTTCTGCTGATTTACACCCCCGTCGTCGAGCAGGAAGAGCAGCACCTCCGCACGCTCTTCACCGACTACGCCGCCTACGCCCTGCGTGTGCCGCAGTTCCTGCCTCGCCTGCCCCGCGAGCGGCCCGCGCAGCGCTTCTCCTTCCAGATCTACCAGCGCAACAAAGAATACAAGGCCTTGCTCGGATTCCTCTGGGCCTATGCGTTCCTCGTCGTCAAGGCGCTCATATGAGAAGCCTGCCCCGCTGCTTGGTTGTCGCTCCAGGCTGAACGCTGGAAGGCGTCCTTTCTCCCGCCAACGCCGGCAGCAGCACGAATTCCGCCCGCTCCAGGTGATCGGCCCGGTCCTCGATCCCGATCAGCCCGCCGTTCACCCGCCGCGTGATCTTCTGCAAATCGTCGCGGTCCGCCAGCTCGTTCAGACCATGCTTGTTCCAGAACCAGCACGCCACATCCACCGCCAGCGCCGGGTCCGTCGCCACTTTGTTCCAATTCCCATCCACGGTCAGGTCCAGGCCAATGCAGCGCCCGTAGGCCACGTAATTGACGCGCCCGGTCAACTGGATCAGGCCGCGCCCTTTGAATCTCACGCCGTCGCCCGGCTGCGCGTTGCCCAGATCCGCTCGCCCCTCGTAGGCCTGTCCGCTCGCCAGTTCCTCCAGGTACTGCAAATCGCCGCTCTCGTGGCCCGTTTGAGCCAGGAAATGCGCCCAGCGCAGCGGCGTGTTGATTTGCGCCGCCTGCATTCGGTCCACCATCGGTTTGTAAAAAAGCTCGAGTTGATACGACTTCGCATTCAGCATCGTGAAATGGAACTTTTCGGCTGTCAGGCCGCCCGGCAAACCGCGTCGCAGCTCCGCCAGCATGTCGCCGCCGGGCGCCACCACGCCGTCGGGCGACGTTTGTCCCATCGCTCGCGTCAGGAATGCGACGATCGCCTCTAGCGCGGCTGGCCCGAATTGCCCGTCCACCGACAGCGCCGCGGTTCCCGGAATTCTTCCGAGGTTCATGTTGACCAGCAGTTGCACCATCTTCACATCGCAACTTCTGTTCAGGCACGCTCTCCCCACCGCATCGCTCAATAGCATCTGTAAGCCTCCTTCACCGCTCCAGGCCTCATCCGGTTGATCGTTTTGAATGCGGTCCACTGGCCTCCAGGCTCTGCCCAGCTCCATCGCGCCCGCGCTCACCCGCGCATCCTCGGAACGCCCCCGGTCCAGGTCTGAGTAAAAGGCACACGCCGGCTCGCGTTCGCCGCGGTCTTTGGAAATAATTGAAACAGCGGCAGAAAAAGAGCACAAGCTGACGTCACCGAACAAATCCGGCCGGTCGCTCCTCTCCCGTGAATCCAATCCCGCCAGATTGGAAAACGCCTGGCCCAGGATCTTCGTCCGGTTGTGAAATGATCTACTTATGCAACTGACGTTTTGGGGCGCCGCCCAGACCGTGACCGGCTCCATGCACCTGCTGGCTGTGAATGGCAGCCGCTACCTGCTCGACTGCGGGCTCTACCAGGGCCGCCGCCAGGAGGCCCGCGAGCGCAACGCGACTCTGCCCTTCCCCGCGCGCTCGATTGCCTCGGTGCTTGTCTCGCACGCGCACATCGACCACACCGGCAACCTGCCGACTCTGGTTAAGAACGGCTTCACCGGCCCCATCGTCGCTTCACCGGCCACGATCGACCTCTGCACCTACATGCTGGCCGACTCGGCCCATCTGCAGGAAAAAGACGCCGAGTTCATGGCCAAACGAAACCAACGCCGGAACTCGCTCGGCGACCGCGATACGCCCGCAATCGTTCCGCCGCTCTATACGGTTGAAGACGCCCAACACACCTTGCCGCTGTTTCAACCCGCCGCCCAACGTCAGCCGCGCCAGATCGCCCCGGGCTTCGCCTACTGCTCCTACGACGCCGGCCACATGCTCGGCTCCACAGCCATGGTGCTCACGCTGGAAGAGAAGAGCCATAAACTCACGCTGGCATTCTCCGGCGACGTCGGCCGCTGCCATCTGCCCATCACCCGCGATCCCGAGCCGCTGCCCCCGTGCGACTACCTCATCATGGAGTCCACCTATGGCAACCGCTTTCACGACCCCATCGGCGAGGTCGGCGACAGGCTCGCCGCTACCATCAATCGCACCATCGCGCGCGGCGGCAAATTGATTGTGCCCGCCTTCGCCGTCGGCCGCACCCAGGAACTGGTGTTCCTGATGCATCAGTTGATCGACGCCGAGAAGATTCCGGAGTTTCCCATCTTCGTCGACAGCCCGCTGGCCGTCAATACGACTGCAGTCTTTCGCAAGCACACCGAATTGTTCGATGCGGAAACCCAGGCCCTCGCCGCCAGGGATGGAGACCCCTTTGGCCTGCGGATGTTGCGTTATATCAAGGATGTCGCGGAATCCAAGGGTTTGAACGATTCGCGCATGCCGTGCATGATCATCTCCGCTTCCGGCATGTGTGAAGGCGGCCGCATCCTGCACCACCTGCGCAACAATATTTCGAACCCTAAGAACACGCTCCTGATCACCGGCTACATGGCCGAAAACACTCTCGGCCGCAAGCTCGAAGACAAGTTGCCCGAAGTCCCGATCTTCGGCGAATTGGTTCCGCTCCGCGCCGAGGTCGTCAAACTGGATGAACTCAGCGGTCATGCCGACCAGCACGAACTGCTCGACTGGATGCAGCCCATCACCCCCGGCCTCAAACGCGTCTTCCTGGTCCACGGCGAGCCCGACGCGCAGACGGCCCTCTCCCAGGCCATCCAGCAGCGCTACAAGCTCCCGGTCACGATCCCGGCCCGGGGCGATTCGATCACTCTCGATTAGCAGCGCTGAATCCTGCGCCGGCGGCGCGTCTTAAGCACGCAAGTTTTCCCAGCGATCGAACATCCTGGCCGAGTGCAAACTCACGCCTTTATGTTTGAATGGAATGGGAGGGGTAGCCTCGCGGCGTTGCCCCTTCCCGCGCCGCCTCCCCATGAATCGCTCGCTCATCGTCGTCGCCGGGGTCATCCACCGCGACGGCATGCTGCTCATCGGCCAGCGCATGTCCGGCGATCGCCACGCGCTGAAGTGGGAGTTTCCCGGCGGCAAGGTCGAGGCCGGCGAGACCCCCAAACAGGCCCTGGTGCGAGAATTGCGGGAAGAACTCGCCATCGAGGCCGTCGTCGGCCCGGAAATCGCCCGCTATGAGCAGGCCACGCGCCGCCGCAGCCCGCTGCTGCTGCTGTTCCACGCCGTCGACAGCTATGTCGGCGAACCTCGCGGCGTCACCTTCGAGCAGATTCGCTGGGAACTCCCCGCCAAACTCCCGGAATACGATTTCCTCGACGGCGATCTCGATTTCATACGCCGGCTGGCCCTGGGTCGGCTCCGCCCCTTCTCTTAGCACCCGGCCGTGCCACGCCGAAAACCACGCCAGCCAGGCCGGGTCAAACGGTAGATGAAAGATGAATATGCCGGCTACCACCGGTGCAGGAACGGCTATCGAAGGTGCAGGTTCTGCTAAGCGCATCCCGCCAGACCATCCGCCGTCCACCGCTCGCCAGACCATTCGCCACTCACAAGTCCAGCGGCTTGAGCAGGATGCAACAATCCACGTCGGTTGCGGATCGACTGGGCCTTCGCGTGCTCTCTTTAGAAGCGCGTGCCTCTCAGACCATACGGCGGAGAACCCTTCGGATCTCACGCCGAGGGCAATGAGCGGGCGACGCGAACGGCTAAAGGAGAAAGCAAACAATGACGATAAGACGCCTTGTCCAGGCGGCATTGATGGCAGGAGTGGTCTTGGCGATGGCTGTTAGTGCCAGCGCCGGCACGATCACGTACAACACCAACTCAACAGGTACGGGAGGTACTGGGTTCGATTTCGACGCCACCCCCCTGGTCCTGAATAGCTCGAGCGGCACAGCTGCGACGCTCACGTTCACTCCGGAAGTCAGCGATACCAGTGGAACGCCGTCCGGCATCAGTTTCGGGCACTTCATTCTCGCATGCCCACTCTGTACGACACAGGCAGTCGGCACGACCAGTGCGACTTTCAGCAACTTCACGTTTTCCATGATCGTCACGGACGTGACCGACAACGCCACCGGGGAATTTACAGGTACAGCGACCGGCGGTGCGGTTTATAGCGATGTCAGCCCGATTACGATCAACTGGGCGCCGTTGGTACTCGGACCGGGCGGAGTCAATGCAACAACCGGTAGCTTCGGCCCGACATTTTTCATCACGAATACGCCCACGTACATCGTCGCCCCTAATAGCGGTGACGCAGGTTCTCTCGGACGATCGTCGGTGCAGGGCTTGATCGATTCCACTCCGGAACCGGCGACCTTCTCTCTGATCGGCGGCGCTCTCCTGGGGCTCGGTCTCCTGGGTCGCAAGAGGTTGTTTCGCGCGTAAGGTTTCTGACGCACTCTGGGTAAACGCGCTCCAGAGCGCGGTGACCGCCCGTTTAGGCGTCTGGCGGGTAGCCGCGCGGGAGCATTGCGCCAGAGGCGTCGGATCCTGCTGTTGCCCTGCAAGCAGCATTGACCGGTGTGGTGTCAAAGGAGAACTATGAGAACTTTCAAACTGTGCCTGTTGTCGTTGGCAGTGGTGGTTGCCGGGACTCTGATAGGGTGCTCACCTTCCACGAAATCTGCCGACGTTTCTGCCAGCATTCGCACGTCGCTGGATCAGGCCGGCCTCAAGGATGTCACGGTAAGTCAGGATCGTGACAAGGGCGTCGTGACCCTGAGTGGGCACGTGGCGGCGGATGCGGACAAGTCACAAGCCGAGACCATCGCCAAGTCGTTCGCCGGGACCCAGGTCGTGGCGGACCAGATTGCGGTGCTTCCGCAGGGAGGCGAGAGCCAGGCAAAAGCGGTGAACTCGGACCTGGACAAGGGCATCGAGAGCAACCTGGATGCGGCTCTCATTCAAGCCAAGCTTCACAAAAGCGTGAGTTACTCAGTTAAGAACAATGTCGTCACGCTGACTGGTGAGGTCAACTCTGAAGCGAAGCGCGCGCAGGCCGAGCAGGTCGCGACTGCGGTTCCTAATGTGCAGCAGGTCGTAAACGAACTGCAGGTCAAAGAACAAAAGGCCACGTCGTCCAACTAAGAGCGACGCGGCAATTTGGAAGAAGTAGGAATCATCGACACCCATCTCATGGGCGACCGAGACGTCCTCCTCGTTCTTTGACAGACTCATCCCTAAAGGGTGGCGGCAGAGAAGAATTCTGGATTCCGAAGACGAGCCAAAACCCCTGAAGCTGGAACGGAGATTTCAACGATTTGCGAATCTGCGGTTGTGCCGTTCAGTTTCCGCAAGTGAGTCTTTCAGCAATCTGTCAAGGCATTTCCCGATACTGCATCGCACACCAAACGAACGCGCCCGCTCCTCACGGCGCTTCCCTCCGTTATTGAAACCCCCTCTGCCTGAGCCTTGGCCAAGTCTGCCAATCCTCTACCAATCCAGAACGCTGCCGTCATCGGCGTCATATAACTCGGGATTGCGCCAGTCGTGGCCGATCTTGTCGGCCATGGCGTTTTCATCGAGTTCGATGCCCAATCCTGGCGCCGTAGGCAGGTTCAGATAACCCTTGGTCACCGTGAACGGCTGGCGGATGTAGCCGTCGCCCAGCGACACCTGCTCCTGGATCAGGAAATTCGGGATCGAAGCCGCTATCTGGACGCCTGCCGCCAGCGAGATCGGTCCCAAGGGGTTATGCGGCGCGATGGTGGCATAGTATGCCTCGGCCATGCCCGCGATCAGCCGCACTTCGGTGATGCCGCCGGCGTGGCACAGGTCCGGCTGCAACACCGCCGCGGCGTGCTTCTCCAGCACTTCGCGGAAGCCCCACTTGGTGAAGACGCGCTCGCCCGTGGCGATGGGCAGGAAGGTGGAGCGCGCGATATCGGCCATCATGTCGTGGTTCTGCGCCTGGCACGGCTCCTCGATGAACATCGGAGTGTGCGGCTCCATCGCCTTGATCAGCATCTTGGCCAGCGCCGGCGAGATGGCGCCGTGGAAATCCACGGCCAGGTCGATGTCCGGTCCGACGAGTTTACGGAATTCGCCCAGCTTCTCACCGGCGTACTGCACCTCGGCCGGCGACTCGATGTAGCGCGACGGGCGGCGCTTGGCCGGGCCGGTCTTGAAAGCCGTGAAGCCCTGCGCGATCGCCTTCCTGACGTGCTCGGGATCGTCGCCGCCGGCATGCGCGTAGACGCGGACCTTATTGCGCGTCGGGCCGCCGAGCAGCTCGTACACCGGCACGCCCAGCCCTTTGCCCTTGATGTCCCACAGCGCCTGGTCGATGCCGCTCAGCGCCGAAGTCAGAATTGGCCCTCCGCGGTAGAACGCGTGCCGGTAGATCGCCTGCCAATGGTGGACCACCGCGCGCGGATCCTTGCCCACCAGGTAGGGTTCAATCTCCTTCACCGCCGTGGCGCAGGTCAGCGCGCGGCCTTCGGTGATCGGCTCGCCCAGCCCGACGATCTCTTTCACATTCGTGTGAATCTTCAGAAACAGCCAGCGCGGCTTTACCAGAAAGGTTTCCAGCTTGGTGATTCTGATGGCGTCCCGTGGCCGGATTGGCGCGTCCTTGGCGACCTGCTCCGCGCGTTCTTCCGGCAGAAGAGCCATGGCTCCCGCGATCGCCCCCAGCAGCGAGCGCCGGCCAATCGTCTTTGTGTTGCTCATGCGCAATCCCTCCCTCGCGGCGTAGGCCGGCCGTTCTCAACGCCGGCCGCGCCTGTGGCCGCTGTCATTCTATCCGTGTTTGGAGCAGCGGTTGGCGCCACTCGTCGGAATGGGCGCAAGGCAGGCTAGACTGAAGGTGAATGGGGTTCCGGTTCCGGCATTCAATCTGCAACGAGATCTACAAGTCCTGGGACTTCGCTGCGGCCTGCCGACACATGCGGAGCGTTGGGTATGAGGGCATCGAGATCGCCCCGTTTACGCTGGCCGATGACCCGGCGACAATTCCGGCGGCAAAGCGCAGGGAATGCCGCGACATCATCACCGCCGAAGGATTGGCCTTCGTGGGCCTGCACTGGCTGATGGTCGCGCCCCCCGGCCTGCACGTGACCACTCCCGACAAGAACCTGCGCGAGCGTTCCTGGCTGCACATCCGGAATCTCGTTGACCTGTGCGCCGATCTCGGACCGGACGGCGTGATGGTCTTCGGGTCTCCCATGCAGCGCGCGGCTACGCGCGGTTCGACGCCCACGGAGGCGCGGGAGCGATTCGTCGAAGGACTGGCCGCGGTGGCCGGCCATGCCGCCGAACGCGGCGTGCGCATCCTGGTGGAGGCGCTGCCGAAGGCGCAATGTGACGTCGTTACCACGCTGGCCGAAGCAGCCGGCATCGTGCGGCGGATCGGCAGTCCAGGCGTGCGAACGATGTTCGACACGCACAACGCGGTGGACGAGACCGAGTCGCACGCGTCGCTGGTCGAGCGTTACTTCGAATTGATCGAACACATCCATGTGAATGAGACGGACGGGAAGCACTGCGGCGCCGGAGACTACGATTTTGCGCCGCTGCTCGCGACCCTCAAGAAGTTGAATTACGCGGGATGGATATCACTCGAGGCGTTCGATTTCTCGCCCGGCGCGGAGACGATCGCCCGCGAGTCGATCCACCATCTGCAAAGCCTGATCGAGAGACTGTGATACCGCCGCCGACCCGCGGCCTGAGAAGAGGGATATGTCGAAAGTCGTTGTCACCGGCGGAGCCGGATTCATCGGAAGCAGCCTGGTTCGCGCGCTGCTGCGCTCCGGAGCGGGACGCGTCACGGTGCTGGACAATTTGAGTTCCGGCAAGCAATCGAACCTGGCGGAAGTGTCGGATCGGGTGGAGCTGTGCGTAGCCGACATTTGCGACTACGGCGCCATCGCGCCCATATTGGCCGGCGCGGAGAGAGTGTTCCACCTGGCGGCGATTCCTTCCGTTCCGAAGTCCATCGCGGATCCGGTTCCATCCCACGATTCCAACATCGACGGCACCTTCAACGTGCTGCGCGCGTGCCAGGAAGGGCGCGCCGGGCGCGTGGTCTACGCAGCGTCGTCGTCGGCCTATGGCGACACCGAAGTGCTGCCCAAGGTCGAGACAATGAAGCCCGACCCGCTTTCGCCGTACGCGCTGCAGAAGCTGGTGGGCGAGTACTACTGCTCGGTGTTCACGAAGTGCTTTGGCCTCGAGACCGTCGGCCTGCGTTTCTTCAACGTCTATGGCCCGCGGCAGGACCCGTCGAGCCCCTATTCGGGCGTCCTCTCCGTTTTTATGACCTGCCTGCTCGAGCGGCGCGCGCCGACGATTTTCGGCGATGGCGAACAGTCGCGCGATTTCACCTACGTGGAGGATGTCGCCGGCCTCTGCCTGAAGGCGGCCGCGGCTCCGGCCGGGGTCGTGTCGGGCAATGTTTATAACGCCGGCAACGGCGACCGTTTCACGCTGAACCAGGTTTGGCGACAATTGTGCGCCATCGAGGGCGTTTCGATCGAGCCCCTGTACGGCCCGGCCCGGGCCGGCGATGTGAAGCACTCCCAGGCCGACACCACAATCGCCCGCCGCGACCTGGGCCACAATCCGCAATTCAGCTTCGACGAAGGCTTGCGCCGGACGCTCGAATGGTATCGTCACAGCCTCGTCCAAACCTGACGCAACGACAGCCATCCGGACCGCAGGCTGTTGTTAGAATGAGGGGGCGGAACCACAACCTATGCTGGAGAATCCCAACGACCGCAGCGTCCTGATCACATCCGTGGACTACGTTTTCAACTGGGCCCGCAAGTCGTCCATCTGGCCGCTCACCTTCGGCCTGGCTTGTTGCGCGATTGAGATGATCGCCAGTTCCGCCGCCCGTTTCGACATCGCCCGCTTCGGCGCCGAAGTCTTCCGCCCCAGCCCGCGGCAGGCCGATCTGATGATCGTCGCCGGCACGGTGACGCTGAAGATGGCTCCGGTGCTGAAACGCATCTACGACCAAATGCCCGATCCAAAATGGGTCATCTCCATGGGCGCCTGTTCGAGCGTCGGTGGACCTTTTAACACCTACGCCGTGCTGCAGGGCGTCGACAAGATCGTGCCCGTGGACGTGTATGTCACCGGCTGCCCTCCGCGCCCCGAGAATCTGTTCTACGGGTTGCTGAAGCTCCAGGACAAGATCGACCAGATGAGCCTCCTCCAGCGCCCCACCGAGGTGCGGCTTGAGGAGTCCATGCTGGCCGATTTCCAGCGCCAGGTCATGGTGGCGCAGACGCGCACCCCTGCGGCGTGACTTCCGATCATCCCCTCTACAGAACGCCCGCTGGCCTGTGGCGCTCACCGCTCCTGGATGCGGAAACGTGGGCGGACCACGCTTTCGGCACCGCCCTAGCCCGGCCGGATGGCCAATGGTTGGAGTTGAAGCAGGTCCACTCGGCGTGCGTGGTGGCGGCCGAGGAGTGGCGTGACGGCCTGTTGGCAGACGGGTTGGTCACCTCGACGCCGCGCATGCGTCTGGCCATCAAGACAGCGGATTGTCTGCCGATCCTTCTCGCCGACCCGCGGGCCAAAGTCGTCGCCGCGGTCCATGCCGGCTGGCGGGGCAGCGCGGCGGGCATCGCCATTCGCGGCGTCGAAGCCATGGCGCGACTCCACGGCAGCCGCCCGGAGGACATCCGCGCCGCTTTTGGACCTTCGATCGCGGTCTGCTGTTTCGAAGTGGGTCCCGAAGTGGCAACGCTGTTTAGCGCCTGGTTTCCAGAACGGAACAACCTCGACCGCAGGACCCACCTCGATCTGCCCGCAGCCAACCGTCGGCAGTTGATCTGCGCCGGTTTGCGCCCGGAGCGGATCGCTCACCTCGCCCCGTGCACGCTGTGCGGCGGTACGCTTCCGAGCGACGGCGAATTCCACTCCTGGCGCCGCGAACATCAAACCGGCGTCCGCATGCACTCGCTGATCTGGATTATGTAAGCGATACCCTGGTTTGAGATACGAAGGGCGCGACCCCGACCGGTCGCGCCCTGTCACTGAACCCGAGTACCTGGTGGAAGTCGAGAGGCTCAGGCGACCATCGCCGGCTCATTCTCGAACATATCGAACTGGTCCTCGTGACCCTGCTGCTGATCCGCCCATTCCTGGCACGTGATGCAGAACGGAGTCCACGGTACGGCGCTGAGCCGCTTAGGGTTAATCTCTTCCTCGCATCGCACGCAGATGCCGAACGCGCCCTCGTCCATACGCCGCAGCGCGCCGCGCACATTGCGCAGCATGTGCGATTCGCGGTCCAGATTGCGAATCGCCAGTTCGCGCTCGGCCGCATGTTGCACTTCGTCCAGCGCATCCGCGTTCTTCTCAATCGCAATGCCTTCGCGGTTCCGCACCACCTCAGACAACTCCGCCAGCCGGTCCTCCAGGAATTTTTTGTACTTAGCCAATTCTGTTTTTGTCATTTTCGTTGCTCCCAGGTTCTATTGTTCTTTGTTTTCTTCCTGTACCCTCCGTTTTGACGCTTCGAGACCGGAAAAGTTTCAATATCTTAGTAACTTATGCTCACAAATTCTCACTGCAAACCCAACCATCTTCGGCCTCAGAACGTCGTGCCACTCTTGCCGAGGCCAGCAACCCGTCAATATACCACAGGTTGACGAATACCTCGCAGCAATTTTCATACCATTTTCTTCATTCTGGTCCAACTTGCCCCACCCGCTTCTGGAGTCGCTGGTCCCTGCCAGCTTCCGCTCTTCGCCGCCGGTCAAGCCAGCCCGCCTCTGCGCAGCCGCCACCTGACTGTCCCAAGCCCTTCGCGGAACCGGTCCAGCGCGGTTCCGAATCCGGAATTCCAGAGTAAGAACTACCGGTTCACCGAATCATAAGCAAGCTGCTCGACAAATACAACCGTTTTTTGTGCCGTTCTTGCATCCCATTCGGTACTGGGCCTCTGCTTCTTCAGGTATCAACAAAGACGAAATCTTCTCTGCTACGTTTCACGAATTCGTCAATGAAGTGCAAATCGTTACCGCCCGGCCGCCGGGCCGATCGCCCAGCGGGGGAATTAACTCATTACTGGTGTTTAACTTGCGCCAGTTGGCGCGGTCCGGCAGAGCGCCCGCAGCGCACCGGCCAGCGGTCATTCGATGGCACAAATCCCGGCGCGAGCCTGCAGCCGCGGCTACGGCCGTGCGGCCGGCCGACTGCGGAGCCGGCGAATGAACACGAAAAAGGCCCGGAGCCGTGGGGCTCCGGGCCGGTCTATGGTCAGTTGGCAGGACGCCGCTTACCTGGGACAGCCGAGCTTCTTCAGCTCCCTCTGCGTCTCCTTCGAGCTGAGGTCCTTGGCGGCCGTGAAGCCCGCCGGCAGCTTGGTCCCCTTCGGAACCAGCCAGACCTCAACGCGGCGGTTGTCGTCTGCCGTGGAAACCGCCGAGCCGCGGCGTTCCTTTGTGGCCGCGCGGGCCGAAGTGCCGCACAGGCCGGGCTGCTTGTCGTCGACCTGCTGGTCGGCGGTCCAGTCGGCCTTGACGCGGGTCGTGTCCACGTTCGCGCAGGTGCCCTTGCCGGTCTTGCCCGCGCCGCCCGCGAGAATGGCCACAGCGTTCAGCGTGCGCTGTTTGTCGAGCGCGTTCGCCTTCTGCAGCTTGGTCTTCGGCGATTCGTCTCCATCGTAGTGTCCGATGAGCACGATGTCGTAGTCCGGATCAGCCGCCTTGGGAGCCAGCTCATCCAGCAGAATGCGCTTGCCGCAGTTGTTCACCCTGGCGCTGCCCTTGCTGAAGATCAGGTCGCCGAAGCGGATCGCCGGCGGCACGTAGTTCACCTTCACCGCGGTGTCGCAGCTCGCGCTCGCACCGCGATCGTCGGTCACCTTGCCATTGATGTTCACCGTCTTGGCCTGGATCTTGCCGCCCTGGTCGAAGCGCACCGGCTTGGAATCGAACGTGGCACTCGGTGAGCTGTCGTCGGAGACGGAACCCTCGCTCGCCGTCCACTTGAACGTCAGCGTGCTGCACGCGGATCCGGTTGTGGAAGCGTTCAGCTTGGAGCTGTCGCCATAGCTCAACTCCGCCGGAACGGCCTGGCAACTGCTGACCGTCGGGGCCCTGTATTCCTGGACGCCCAGCGAGAGCGTGTTCGCCTGGGCCGTCCGGACCGGCAGACCAGGGCTGTTCGGAGCTTCGACTTCCAGTTCGACCTTGTAAGTGCCGGTGCGGTCCGGAGTAAAGCTCAACTCGGGAGTATTGCCGCCCGTCGGCTGGCCATCCACCTTCCATTTGTAAACCAGGCCACGGCCCGCCGGATCGCTGGCGCCGATCGAGCGCACCGTGATCGACTTACCCTGGCAAAGCGTGCCGCCGCCGGCGCTGAGAGTGCCTCCCACGAGTGCCCCAAGATCCTTCGGAGCTTCAGCTTTTGGAGTTTCTATCCACGCTGCCTTCGGGCCCCAGTGGTAGTTCACGCCCGCCGTCGGCACCAGCCCAAACAGCGGCTGGTGGTTTGGAATATAAACGTTTCCCAGTGCCGCGGTCGGCGGTAGTCCGAAGGTCGGATTGAGCGAGTAGGAGGCCAGCGCGTCGCCTTCCAGGCTCCAATGATCGTTGATCCGATACTTTATTCCGCCGCCATACGTCATCGCCGGCAAGGTGTTGCCGTTCAAAGTGTATGCACCGTATGCGGCGAAGTCGGTCGAACGCGCGGCGTCCTTCGCGGCATTGGTCGGGCGGAAGTCGAAGGCGGCTATGCCGACCGTCACGAACGGCCGCCACCTCGAGCCGCGAGGCGTGAAATAGAACAGCGGGTTCACGCCCCAGTCCATCAGCCTCTGGCCAAATCCATAGTTCGGCAGGCCGGGCTGATTCGGCGACAGAAACGTCACGTTGTTCTCCCGAAATGTGTAAGATTCACGAATGCCGACGTACTTCCAGAAATTCTCAGTCACCTGGGCTCCGAACGCACCGCCGACATGAAAATAATTTCCCAGCCCTTCGAGTCTTTTTTGAAATAAGCTGGGGCCGCCGAAAATGCCGAATTCGTACTTGTCCGGGAGTTGATCGCCGGGCCCCCAATGGCCGGCTCCCGCGTCCGTCGCGGCCTTGGTCTTTTCCGCCTTGACTTTCTCCGCCTTGGCCGGCTTGGTCTTCTCCGCCTGCGCATCCTGCGCCATGGCGGGCACGAGCAACGCCGCCGCTACGCCCACGGCCAATAAGACGTGTCGCCAAGAAAAGGAGCGGTTCGAGTGACTTATAGCTTTCATAGGATTGATTCCTTACCTCCCAACATTCTATCCCAAATCTTAGCGTGGCAGATCTAGATAATATATTCCTAAATCCGGAGTTACGGCCAGCAGCCGGCGGCCAATCGCCCGGTCTGTCCACAGCTTGCGGATCGAGGCGTTTTCCAGCGTGGAGCCCGCCAGCGGATGCCAGCTCCGTCCGTTGTCCGCCGATTCATAAAGCTGGCCGAATTGCACACACCACGCGTAGCCTTCCCTGAATCCATCCCACGCCACCGAGGTCACCGTCCCATCCTGCAATCCCTCGCTGACCCGTTCCCATTTCGTCGATCCCGACTGGTTCCGGTACAACCCTTGCGCCGTCCCCAGCAGCACCGCCTCGCCCCCGCGCGGGCTCAGCGCCACGTCGTATATCGTCGCCGTGGACAGCAGCATGCTCAACGGCTTCCAGGCCGCTCCGGCATCGTTCGACAAGTACAGCGTCTCGCCCGTTCTCACCAGCAGGCGCTGCGCCGCCACCGTGAGTGCCTGTACGTTGGGGACCAGCTTGACCGTCGTCAGGGCCACCGCACTCCAGCTCGATCCGAAATCCGCGCTGCGGAACAGCCCGCGGTTCGTCCCGGCATACAGCAGCGCTCCTTTCGGCCCCTCCACCGCGGCCAGCGCCTGCAGCCGCGTCTCGACCGTCGTCCCGGCCGCCTTCTTCGAACCGCGCCCCGCCGCCGCGCCGCTCAGGCCGCCCGGCGCGGAGAGATCCTTCCACGTCTTTCCGGCATCCAGCGACCGCCGCAGCCGGTCTGCATTCCCCACAATCAGCACGTTCGGGTTCGTCGGGTGCGCCGCCAGGAATTGAAAATGCTGGCCGCCCAGCATGTCCGCATCCGCCACCAATTTCCAGCTCGCGCCGCGGTCGTCGCTCGCAAACAACCCGCCTTCGTCGCCGTCCTGCAGCGTCGTCAGGTATAGCCGCATTCCGGCCCGTACCATCTGCCCCACGCGCCGGCTCGTGAACCCCTGTGCCCCGCGCTCCAGCGTCTTGCCGCCGTCCACGCTCCTCCACAGGCCGCTCGCTTCCGCGGCGATGTAGAACTGCGAGGAGTTCCGCGGATCGAAAGCCATGCCCAGAATCGCCAGATCGTTCAGCAGCTTAAAGGTCGTTCCGTCCGTCGATTTCAACAGGCCCAGCGTCGTGCCCGCATAAATTACCTCCGGATGCGCCCGGTCGATATGCACCACGTGCGTCCGCCGCAGCGTCGGCGGAATGCCCTTGAACTTGGTCCACGCCGTGCCGCCTGTCTCGGTGTGATAAATGCCGCTGCACGCGCTCAGCAGCACGCGCTCGGGCCGGCTTCGGTCCACGTAGATCGAGAACACGTCCGTGTCGTCGATCAGCCCCTCGTGGATCGACTGCCACGTCTCGCCCCCGTCGCTCGTCTTCCACGGCAGATGCGGCGTGCCGGCATAAATCGTCCCCCGGTCGTTGGAGGCGAATTCGACCGCCGTGATCACCCGCATCTCGTGCAGCCACGGCTTCGAAATGCGGCGCCACTTCCGGCCGCTGTCGTCGCTCACCCACACGCCCTGCGCCGTGCCCGCCGCCAGCACGCGCGGATCCTTCGGCCAGGCCGCGATGGCGTGCACCGGCGCGCCCGCCAGCTCCGGCGTCGCCTTCCACGTCCGGCCCTCGTCCTCGCTCGTCCATAGTCCTGAAAACGGCGATCCGTTGGCGTCGATGCCCACCAGGTACCGCCCCGGCTGCGCCGTGTCGAATACGAGCGACGTCACCGTGCCCAGGAAGTGCCGTGGAAACGCCAGCCGCGTCCATTTCGCGCCGCCGTCGGCCGATCGATACACCAGCGAGTTTCGCGCGCCGGCCAGAAGCTCCCGCGGATTCGAGGCGTTCGCCGCCACCGCCGTCGCGCCCCCGCCCCACGGTCCCGCCGCAATCCATCCCGCCCCGCCATCCGCGCTCTCAGCCCGGACATCATCCTCATGAGCGGCGTTGACGACAACATCAGCATCAGCGGGGCTCGCGAAGACGCCGGTATTGGCGGCATTGTCGACTACATCTTCACGAGCGGCGTTTGTGGGAGTGGAGTTGACGACAAAATCAGCATCAGCGGGGCTCGCGAAGACACCGCTTTTAGTGGCGTTTGCGGCACCATCGGTCGCCGCCGTTCGACCGCTGTCTCTTGCAATGGCTTGCCCGGATTCTCCGCGAGCAGCTCCGCCCGGCGCAGCCTGCGCGCACAACAGGAACGCGGCCACGGCCACTCGGCTCAGCATCTTCATCTGTGTTACAGGGATCAACTACCAGCCTAGCAGCCTATGCTGGAAACCCCGCGCGCCGCTTCGAGCTTCGCAATCGAAACCGAGCCGCACCTGTCTGACGGAGCCGCGACGTTGTTTCTGAGCCGCGACCGTCAGGGAGCGGTCCTTACCGAGCCGCGACATTGTTACCTAGCTGCGACCGCCTGACGGAGCCGCGACTGAAAGGAGTCGCCATGGCCCTGCGGGCCACCCATGGAGATGAATATCAGCGGGTGACATTCGACAGAGCGGTTCTTCGCGTTGCTAAGTGCCGTGAGTGTTACCGAGCCACGACCGCAGGCAGCGGTTTCGTCGTGTCTCCTCACCGGCAATCGGCGTTACGCCTTCATGCCCCGCGCCGCCGCCCGCGGCACATCCGGCACAATCGGCGCTGTCACCGCGGCTGCCGGCGCCGCCAGGCCCAGCGCTTGCCGCACCGCCGCATCCAGCGTTCCCAGCGTCTCCGGGTGGTCGCGCAGGAACTGCTTCGCATTCTCCCGCCCCTGCCCGATCCGCTCGCCCTGGTAGCTGTACCAACTCCCGCTCTTCTCGACGATGTTCTTCTCGCTCGCCACGTCCAGCAGATCGCCCACCAGGCTGATCCCTTCGCCGTACATCAGGTCGAATTCGGCCTCGCGGAACGGCGGCGCCATCTTGTTCTTCACCACCTTCACCTTGGTGCGGTTGCCCACCACGACATCGCCGTCCTTAATCGCCGCAATACGCCGCACGTCCAGCCGCACGCTCGAGTAGAACTTCAGCGCCCGCCCGCCCGTGGTCGTCTCCGGATTGCCGAACATCACGCCGATCTTCTCGCGAATCTGGTTGATGAAAATCAGGCACGTGTTCGATTTGGATACGATCCCCGTCAGCTTGCGCATGGCCTGCGACATCAGCCGCGCCTGCACGCCCATAAACGAGTCGCCCATCTCGCCTTCGAGTTCCGCCTTAGGAACCAGCGCCGCCACAGAGTCCACCACCAACATGTCGATCGCGTTCGACGCGATCAGCGCGGCCACGATCTCCAGCGCCTGCTCGGCATAATCCGGCTGCGAAACCAGCAGATTGTCCGTGTCCACCCCCAGCTTGCGGGCGTACGTCGGATCCAGCGCGTGCTCGACGTCCACGAACGCCACCATCCCGCCGGCCTTCTGCGCCTGCGCCAGCGCCTGCAGCGCGATCGTCGTCTTGCCCGACGATTCCGGCCCGAAAACCTCCACAATCCGCCCGCGCGGGAACCCGCCCACGCCCAGCGCCGCGTCCAGCGTCACCGAACCCGAGGAGACTACACTCACCTGCACCGAAGCCTCGTGCGCGCCCAGCCGTTGCACCGTCCCTTTGCCAAACTGCTTCTCGATCTGGCCCAGTGTCACGGCCAGCATGCGCTGCTTTTCTTTTTCGTCCATGCCGCTCTCTCCCTAATGCACGCTCTTCCGACGGGGTGATTGTTCTACCTTACACCTTTTATTCGCCGTTGACTAGAGGCTGCGGCCTGTGCTCGCAACCTGTCTCACAAGAGTATCGCGCCTCGTCCTAAGAAGTGCAGTGTATTCCTTGGAACTTCCTCTCTGCCATGCGGTCGCCACATGCCGTCGCCGCCGTTGCCTCGCCATTGACCCCGGCCGAAAATGGACGATATACTCGCAAATGCACGGGTTGGCGCAGGCCGTACGTCGGCGCCACGAAAGAGGGAACCCGGTGAGAATCCGGGACTGCCCCGCAGCGGTAAACGGGAACGACCGCCGCACGAGTAGGCACTGGGCGCCACCATGAGACGCCCGGGAAGCCGCGGCCAGTAGGAACGGCTCCTTCACCGGAGTTCACGCCCGTAAGTCCGAAGACCTGCCTGTCGCCCGCGCCCTCATCGGGTGCGGAAATCAATGCAGCTCTCGAGGGAGGGGCGCGTGCGACAGTTCATTTTTTCTACCGTTTTTTTGGCCGCATTGGCCTGCGCCGGAATGGCGCAGCAAACGCGGCCAACCACCATCACCGGGCGCGTGCTCGATCCATCCGGCGCGGTCGTGCCCGCCGCCACCGTCAGGCTTTACAGCCGCGATAACGCGGCCCAACAAACCACCGAGACCAGCACGCAGGGCGAGTACCGCTTCGAGCGGCTGCTCCCCGGCGCGTATCTCTTGGAAGCGCGCACCGCGGGGCTCGACCAGGCCAGTCCGGTCGAAGTGCAAATCGTTGCCGGGCAGGATGCAAAACAGGATCTGACCTTGGACCTGCGCGGGCTGGTGAGCCGCGTGCAGGTGACCGCCTCCTCGACGCCGCAATCGACCGTCGAGACCGGCAAGGCCATGGATGTCGTCGACCACGCCGAGCTCGATCGTCGCGAAGTGAACTCGCTCACGGAAGCGCTCCGTGAAGTACCTGGCCTGCGCGTCCAGCAGCTCGGCGGGCCCGGCGAATTCACGCGCATTCAGATGCGCGGCCTGCCCGCCGAGGACACCAGCGTGCTCGTCGATGGCATGCGGCTGCGCGACGTCTCGAGCCCCCAGGGCGACTCCACCGCGTTTCTCAGCAACCTGCTGCTCGCCGGCGCTGACCGCCTCGAAATCCTGCGCGGCTCCGGCTCTTCGCTCTACGGCACCAACGCCATCGGCGGCGTGGTCAACGTCGTCACCGATTCCGGCGGCGGCGCTCTGCACGGCGAAGCCGGCGGCGAAGGCGGCGGACTGGGCTACGGCTACGGCGACCTGCGCCTGGGCGGTGGATTCCACCACGACCAGTGGCAGTACGGCCTCGCGGCCTCGCACCTCAATGTCAGCGGCGGCGTCGGCGGCATCGAAAACATGCGGGACACCAGCGAGCAGGCGATGCTCGCTTGGCGGCCCGATGAGCGCACCTCGCTCACGGCGCGCGTGCTGGCCTTCGAGACCATCGACGGCATCGACGCTTCGCCCTACGCCGGACCCGATGCGAATCTCCCGGCCACGGGCGTCGTGCCGGCCATCCCGCTCGCGCCGTCCCAGGTCGCGCTCGCCAATGCCGGCCTGCCGTTTGCCTGGGGCAATGCCACCTTCGCGCCCAATCTCAGCGACCCCGACGATCGCGAGGCGGTCAATCTCACCACCACCATGTTGTCGTTTCAGCGCCTGCTCAGCTCGCGCGTCACCGTGCGCGTTTCGTTCCAGGATCTGCTCGACGACCGCAACTACACCAACGGTCCCGCCGGCACCGGCTACCAGCCGGCCTTCAACACCACCGACTACTATCGCGGCCGCACCGATACGCTCAACGCCCGCGCCGACATCGCTTTCTCGCCTCACAACCTCGTGACGGCGGGCTACGAGTTCGAGCGCGAGGCCTTCATTAACACGAGCCTCGACGAGAACCCCGACCCAACCCAACGCACCAACGCCTCGACCAACGTCACGCAGTCCAGCAATGCCGTTTTCGCCGAGGATCAGCTCCGCCTGCTCGACGATCGTTTGCAGTTCTCCCTCAGCGGCCGCATCACGCGCTACGATCTATCCGCGCCGGGCTTCACCGGCGGCACCGCGATCTACTCCGGCGCCCCACTCACCAGTCCCGCCAATTCCTACACCGGTGACGCCTCCGTCAGCTACTTCCTGCGCGCCCCGCAGACCAAGCTGCGCGCGCACGTTGGCAATGGCTACCGTTCCCCGTCGCCCTATGAGCGCTTCGGCACCTACTTCTACGGCGGATCGTTCTACGCCCTCGGCGATCCGCAGCTCAGTCCCGAGCGCACCCTCGCCTTCGACTTCGGCTTCGATCAGTACTTCGCCTCGCATCGCCTGAAACTGAGCACTTCGTACTTCTACACGCGGCTGCAGAACGTCATCGCCTATGGCGCTACGCCGGCCAACGACCCCTACGGACGCTACGGCGGCTACATCGACGCCGGCGGCGGCATCGCGCGCGGCGTCGAGGTCGCGGGTGAAGCGCGCCCCTGGCGCACCATGCTCCTGAGAGCCAGCTACGTCTACACCAACGCGATTGAGAAGACCCCGCAGCTCATCGGTCCGTTCCTGCAATCGATCCGCGTCTTCCCGCATGCGGGCTCGCTCGTGGCGACCCAGGAACTGGGCAAGCGCACGCAGTTGACGGCGACATTCATGGGCGCGTCGGACTACACTTCCGGCGTCTTCTACATCGACTCGGCGGGCGGCAACCGGCCCTATCTGTTCCCCGGCCCGCACCGCCTCGACCTGGCCCTCAGCTACACGTTGCCCGTGAGCGAACACCGCTCCTTGCGCTTCTACGCGAAAGTGGACAACGCCCTGAACCAAACCTACTACGAGGACGGCTTCCTCACCCCCAAAGCCTGGGGCTCGGCCGGTCTGAAGTTCCTGTTCTGACGGCAGTCGCCGCTCAGAACTGATACGTCTTTACCACCACCGTATCGTCGTTGAACGGCGAGGCCGGCGCGGCCAGAAGCCCCGGCCCGCGTGGTTTCCACTGGAACGCCGGGCCCTGCGGCAGGCCCGCCACAGGCTCCAGCACTCTGAGCTTGAGCGCCTTGCCGGCCTTGAGCTGAAACTCCAGCTCCGCGCCGTCGTCGCCCGGGCACGTGTATAGAATCGACGGCTTGCCGCGCCATCCGGCACGGTCGGTTGCGCGTGCTTCCCGAAACCAGGGGATGCCTTCCACCGACCCGCGGATGACATCGGAATCGTTCAGCATCTGGATGAAGAACATCTGCGCCCCGCGGCGCGACGCGATCCGCAGGCCGATCACGCGCTTTGCGTGCTCGGTCGTATCGCGATCCACCGTCACCACCGGCGCGGCGGCACCGATCATCGGCGCCGCGTGGCGCTGCGTCGCGCCAGGCAGGTCGTACCACAGGTCCAATTTTTCCGGCGAAGAGCCCAGGAACTGCCCCAGGTACGGGTCCGAGCCGTGCGTCCGGCTGACCCACCAGGCTTGGCCCGTATCCGCGTCGGCGACGTAACTCAGATCGTCCTCGCGCGGATGCGCCGCGTCGAATCGATTGGTCCATGCGCCGCCCAGCAGCGCCAGCACCACCACGCCCGCGCAGGGCCGAATCCAGCGTGCCGGCCGCGCTCCGGCCAGCGCCGCCACCGGTACCGCCGCCAGCGCCAGCAATAGCGCGAACAGCGCGCTCGAAGGCCCCGCCGAGCGCATCATCAGGCCGATGAAGGCACTGCGCGCAAACGGCAGCATCAACAGGACCGCCGGCAGGCACAGCGCCGTGGCCAGAAGCGGGCGTTTCGGCCGCGCCAGCAGCGCCAGCGTTGCGCCAATCAGCGGCCACAGCAACATGTACGTCCCGCCCGGCGCCAGCGCGGCGACGGGAATCAGCAGCAGCGCGCCCAGCACCAGTCCGCCGGCCGCGAAGCTGGTCTCCGATCCGAACCTCCGCGCCAGCGTCATCGCGCCCAGAAACAGCGCCAGCGTGATGCCGAAGTACGCCACGATGTACCAGTCGCGGCTGTACACATCGCCCTGCGGGAGCGCATCGTAGGCCGGTTGCATCACGCGTATCAGCCGCCACACCCACCCCATGAGCAGCGCGGCGGCGCCAACCGCCGCCAGGCACGCCAGTGTCCCCGCGGCGAGTCCGCGCAGCGTGAGCGCGCCCTCACGCCATCGCCGCCGCACCACCAGCCATACCAGCGCCAGCGCCACGAAGCACAGCGGCAGCGTGAAATACGCCGGGTAGTGGAAGAAAGTGCCGCCCGCCGAAAAGTAGGTCGCGTCGGGTTGCAGGAGCCGGAGCTTTATCAGGTCGGCGTCACCCAAGCGGCGCGCCAGCACCAGCGCGTAGCTGCCGGCGTGCTGCACGGTCGCCGGGTCCAGGTGCGCCAGGTCGTCGAACGGCGTGTGGTAGGCCAACACATTGTCGATGAACGCGAAGTCCAGCCCGGCATAGCCGTGGCCTTTGAACACGCTCATGTCGGTGTCGTTGGGCAGCCGTTTGTAGATTTCGTAGGTCAGCGAATTGGCCTGCGGATACGGCGCCGCCGCGGCGAATTCGCGAATCAGCGCGCCATTGCCCGCGCTCGTCTGGAACATGAAAACCGGCCCGCGCGTGCCCCGCGCATCGAAATTCAGCGCCACGGCGACGTCATTGCGCCAGCGGTGCTGATTGACGAACGCGGCCGCGCCGGTCATGCCCGTCTCCTCCACGTCGACGAGCAGAATGATGTCGTTCTTGAGCTTCGGGCCGACCTTCAGCGCCCGCGCGGTCTCCAGCAGCACGCCCACGGCGTGTCCATCGTCCGCCGCCCCCGGCCCCAGCCGCACCGAGTCGTAGTGGCCGGCCAGCAAGACCGCCGGGCCCGGCCGCGTGCCCGCGATCCGCGCCACCACGTTTTCCGCGTGCCCGGCCATCACGATCGCGCCGCGTTGATATAGTCCCGCGCCGTGCTGCACCTCGGCCGGAATCCCGAGTTCGTTCAGCTCCTTCAGAATCCCGTCGCGCACCTCCGCCGCCGCCGCCGAGCCCGCCGGGTGCGGCTGGGACGCGAACCTGCGGACGTGCAACAAAGCCCGCTCCGCCGAGAATTCCGTTGCTGGCGCGGAGGCCGGCACCGGCGGCGGCATCGGCGTCCACAAGGCCCACCACACGCCCACCGCGAGCACTGCCGCGGCCGCCCATCGTTGCCCAGAACTTAGTTGCTGCTCCACCATATTTCTCCGTCGAAAGCCCCCTCGCGTCGACTCTCGCACGGTTTTGCGAGCCGCAGGCGCATAGGTTACTCCCATCGTGTTGGGAAGACGCCGCCGGATGCAACCCGCGCACCGCTTTCCCGCACCCTCGCGCCAGCCCGGCGGAACACAGTCTGTGGGTTGCGACGAGCCGCGTTACTGGGCCGCGTTACTGGGCCGCGTTACTGAGCCGCGTAACTGAGCCGCGACTGTCAAGGAGCGGTTCTTGCGTTGTGACTTCGAGTCGTGACGAGCCGCATTACTGAGCCGCGACTGTCAAGGAGCGGTTCTTGCGTTGTGACTTCGAGTCGTGACGAGCCGCGACCAAAGGAAGCGGTTCGGCAGCTCGAACTATCCAATCGATCCCCAACTCAAGCGGCTACGATTTCGGCGCGTAGTAGCCCCTGCGCGCCCGGATCATCAGATCGCTGCGCGTGTGCACCCGCACGTCGATCGGGTGATACAGGCCGTCCGCCCTCAGTGGCTCGGGACGGTACAGAATGCTGTACTGGCTGCGCAGTTCGTTGGCGATGTTTTCGAAGTCCTGCTCCATATCCTGGGCCCGGAATGGGAAGTAGGTCATGCCGCCGGTCTCGTGCGTCAGGTACCTCAGCACCTTGTCGCCCTCGCTCAGTTGATGCGCGCCGCCCCCTTCGTTCTCCTGATCGCGCGTGATGCCGTTGTTGCTGGTCGAAATCGCATACAGCACCACGTCCGCCTTCTGCGCGAATTCCAGCGCCTGGTCCCGCGTGTAGTGGCTGGCGTTGTCCTCGCCGTCGCCGATCATGATCATGGCCCGGCGGTATTTGTGCAGCGGCTTGTCCAGCATCAGCTTGTCGCGGCAGGCATCGATCATCGCGTCGAACAGCGCCGTGCCGCCGCCCGGCCGCAGATCCCGCAGCTTGTTGCCCAGCAATTCCGTGTTGTCGGTGAAGTCCTGCGCCAGTGTAGCCTCCGTGTCGAAGCCGTACACCAGCGCCTTGTCCTGCCCCTTGCGAATCACGCTCTCCAGAAAACTCCGCGCCGCTTCGATCTCGAACCGGAACCGCGCCCGAATGCTATTGCTCGTGTCCACCAGGATCGCGATGCGCAGCGGCAGATCGCTCTCCGTGGCGAACTCCAGGATCTTCTGCTTCTTTTTGGCTTCGATGATGTCGAAATCCTCCATCACCAGGTTGGTCACGAAGCGGCCCTTGCGGTCCGACACCGTGAACAGCACGTTGACCCGCGTGACGTCCAGGCTGAACGTCTGCGACGGGTCCTGCGGCGCCTGCGCAGCCTCCTGCGCCGGCTTGGCTTCCTGGGCCTGCTGGGCCATGGCCAGCGAGCCGGCCGCTGTGGCCAGGAACGCTCTGCGCGAGGGATTGGAGCTCATGTTGAACCTCATTCTAGCCTGCTTTCTCCACCGTGCCGCTCCCGGGCGCGGTTGTCCTCGTCATCCTTCTTGACGCTTTTTCCACAACACAAGTTCCGGCGCGAGCGGCGCTTCGATGCTGATCCGCGCGCCGCTCGACGGCGAATCGAAGCGGATGCGCTGCGCATGCAGCCACGGCCGGCCCAGCGCCGGTTGCGCCGCTGCGCCGTAGGTCGTGTCGCCCGCCACCGGGTGGCCGATGCTCGCCAGGTGGACCCGAATCTGGTGCGTGCGCCCGGTGCCGATCCGCACTTCGAGCAACGTGAATCCCGGCAGCCGCTCGATCACTTTGTACGCCGTGTGCGCGCTGCGCCCGGTCTCGATCCGCGTCGTCATGCGCGTGCGCTTGTGCGGATCGCGCGCGATCGGAGTGTCGATCACGCCCTGCTGGGCGCGCACCGCGCCCTCCACCAGCGCCAAATACGTTTTCTCGACGTTGCGCGCGGCGAACTGCGCCGCCAGATGGCGGTGCGCCGTGTCCGTCCGCGCCACCAGAAGAACGCCGCTGGTTCCTTTGTCGAGCCGATGCACGATGCCCGGCCGCAGCGCGTCGCCGACGCTTGAAAGGCCGCCGAAACGGTGCAGCAGCGCGTTGACCAGCGTGCCCGCGCTCTGCCCCGCGCCTGCGTGCACCACCAGCCCGGCGGGTTTATTCACCGCAACGAGATCGGCGTCTTCATACAGAATGTCGAGTGGAATCTCCTCGGCGAAAGCCTTGAGCGGCTTCAGTTCGGCCGGCTCGACCTCGATCCGTTCGCCGCCGCGCAGCTTCAGCGACGCTTTGCGCGCCGGCGCGCCGTTCACCGTCACCCGCTCCGCTTCGATCCACTCCTGCAGCCGCGCCCGGCTGTAGCGCGGCAGGCGCGCCGCCAGGAAATGGTCGAGCCGCACGCCCGCGTCGTCACCGCCTGCATCGAGCACGAACGCCATCCTGTCTTCCAGCCTACACGGCGCGCATGCGACAATCCTCCTTCAGGACCGCGGCCGCTTCTTCGCAGCGCCGCAGTACATTGTTGGTGAAACGCCGGAAACATGCGCCGCCTCGTGCCGATCCTCGCCATCGCGCTTCTCGCCGCGGTCCGCTTCTGCCACCTCGACGTGCTGTGGGTCGAGGAGGCTTACCCGCTCGCCGCCGCGCGCGCCATGCTCGCCGGCAAGGCGCTGTATCGAGATATCTGGTTCGATAAGCCGCCGCTCTCGGCCCTGTTCTACGTTCTAATTGACGCCCGCACCGGGTTTGTCTTGCGCCTCGCGGGCGCGCTCTTCGTCGCCTTCGCCGCCTGGGCCGCCTGGCGCTGCGCGTCTCAGATTTGGCGTCGCGCGCCCGGCGGCAGCGCGCCAATGCAGCCAGCCTGCGTTTTCAACCCTGGTCAAAGCCACGCCGTTCCTGCTTTTGAGGAACGCAGCCTCGACGTCTGCGCCTGGGCAGCGCTGCTGACGGCCTTCTTCGTGACATTCGATTTCCCTGCCGCCGCCATCGCCGTGACGCCCGACCTGCTTACGCTGCCGTTCCATCTGCTGGCCGTCGGCGCGGCCGCGGCGGGCCAGCCGTTCCTGGCCGGCCTGTTCTGCGGCGTGGCGCTGGGCTTCAACGGCAAAGCGCTATTCATTCTCGCGGTCTGTCTGCTGTGGCGCTGGAGAGACGCCCCGCGCCTGCTGGCCGGCTTCTGCCTGCCGGTCGCGCTCATCGCCGCGTGGCTCGCTTCGCAATCGGCGCTGGCCGCGTACTGGCGCGAAGTATGGGTCTGGGGCGCGGCATACTCCCGCGATACGCCGCTCGCGCACCCGTTCCTCGAAGGCCTGCGCCGCACGCTGGGCTGGGCCGGTTTCCATATCGCGCTCGTCGCCGCCGCGGGTTGGGTCCTCGTAAGGGAGCCGCCGCGGCCCGGCGGCCCAGGTGGCGAATCGAGCACTTCCTGGAGCGAGCGCGACCGGCGCTGGCGATTGATCGCCTGGATGCTCATTTCGCTGGGCGCGGCATGGATGGGTTGGCGCTTCTTCCCGCGCTACTTCTTCCAACTGCTGCCTGCCGTCGCCCTGCCCGCGGCGCGCGGCTTCGCGCTCGCGCCCCCGCGCTGGCGCGCCGGGTTGGTGGCGCTGCTGGCGCTGCCTTTTATTCGATTCATGCCCTCTTCCGCTCAGCTCGCGGCCGAAACCCTGCAAGATCGTCCGCACGCTTCGCACGACCTGACTTTGTTTGAAGATGCCCGCCGCGCCGCGCTCCTGGCCCAGCCGTTCCAGCGCGCTTCGGACACCGCACTGGTGTGGGGCTATCGCCCGGAACTCTACGCTCTGACCGGACTCCCGCCGGGCACGCCGTACCTCGATTCGCAGCCGCTCGACGGCGTGCTCGCCGACCGCCATTTAACCGGCAGCCGCCCGACCTTCCCCGCGCTCGCCCGGCTCAACCGCGAGGCGCTGCTGCGCCAGCCGCCGCCCACATGGATCCTGGACGGCCTCGGCCCGCTCAACCCGCGCCTCGCGGTGTTCAATCCGACTGCCGGCCTCGTGGGTTCCGGTGCGGTAACCGGCCTCGCCGCTTCTGATCCCACTGCCGGGCTCGCGCCCTGGCGAAGCCTCTATTCGGAAGTCGGCCGGACCCGCACCGTCGTCTTATACCGCCTGATTCAACCCGCGGTTCCGGGGTCCGGAAAGGAGCGGCCAGCGATTGGGGTCCTGGCCGCACAGGCCATGGCGTGCTACAGTGTCACCAGGTAACACCTGGGAGCACTCGCGATGGCGACACGTTCAACCACCAGCCTGAAGCTCGATAGCGCGATCAAAGAACGCGTGCAGCGACTCGCCTCGGCGCGTCGCCGGACGCCGCACTGGGTCATGCGCGAAGCCGTCGAGCAGTATGTGGAACGCGAGGAGAAGCGCGAGCAGCTCCGGCAGGACGCGCTCGCCCGCTGGGCCAGCTACCAGGCGACCGGCCTGCATGTCACGGCCGGGGAGGCTGACGCCTGGCTGGCCAAACTCGAAGCGGGAAAGAACGCCGCACCCCCTAAATGCCACGATTAAGGTGGTCCCAACCGGCCCTGCTGGATGTGGCGCGACTGTATGAGTTTCTGGCTCCCAAGAACCGTGATGCCGCGCAGCGCGCCGTCCAGGCGATCCGTCAGGGCGTGAAAGCGCTCGGCAAGTACCCCGAGATGGGCGGTCCTATAGAAGAGTTGCCGCCGGAGTTCCGCGAGTGGGTGATTGAATTTGGGCAGGGAGCCTACGTCAACTTGTATCACTACGACGGGAAACAGGTCGTCATTCTGGCCGTGCGACACGGACGCGAAGCCGCGGATTGAGTCGCATTCTCCCGAAAAGAAGGGGCGTGAGGATACAGCGATGCCGCGCCTTCTTGTGAACGCGTCCTTCCGCCGGCGATGATCAGCTCGCACGCATTCGCGGCCCCGCGGCAGGCCCGGCGAATGGCAATGGGGTTTGAGGATATTCTCTTGAAAATGCCCGTAAGCCGCTGATTCAAAACGTACGAAAATCGGGCATTTTCATGCTTCCGAGTGAAGCGGAAGCTTCACCTCTCACCGCTGTCCCTGGTTTCCGGGGTGGCCGGACGGTCGCGGGAGGTCATCAAGCAGTGCGCCGAATGCGGATCAGAGAGCGGCAGCAATCATCGCGGAGGCGGTCAATTGGAGCGGTCCTTGACGTGGCTCAGGCGAGCGAAGTGGTCGGGCGTGCGCAGGATGGTTTCGAACTCGTCGGTGAACAGCGGCGCGCCAAAGAAATAGCCCTGCATGCGGTCGCATTGGACGGCGCGGACGAGGTCGACTTCCTCCTGCGTCTCGACGCCTTCGGCGACAACCTGGAAGCCCTGGCGGTGGGCCAGGACGGTGATGGTCTGCACCAGTGGCAGGCTGCCGGAGGGTTTGGTGATCTGGGCGATGAAGGTGCGGTCGATCTTGACGACATCCACGGGCAGGCGATGGAGGTAGGTGAGGGGCGAATAGCCGACGCCGAAATCGTCAATGGCGAAGGTGATGCCCAGTTCGCGCAGGGCGCGCATGCGGCCGGCGGTCTCATCGAGGTCGCGCATGACGGAGCTTTCGGTGAGCTCGAGTTCGAGCCGGTCGCCGGGGAGGCCGGTGGAATCGA
>Ga0302319_10002645_pt1 | contig 38205 bp, 30 predicted proteins | sample Bog_T0_2_FD_203319 | JGI IMG/M metagenome (GOLD analysis project Ga0302319, IMG submission 203319) | Peat permafrost microbial communities from Stordalen Mire near Abisko, Sweden - Bog_T0_2 | ecosystem: Environmental > Terrestrial > Soil > Wetlands > Peat | place: Sweden: Abisko, Stordalen Mire... | reverse complement strand
CCATGCGGACTCGGCTTCGCCTCGCCATCTTCGCGCTGGCGCGCTGCGTCCCCCGCCCAAGCCGCCTTGCGGAGAGCGACTTCTGATCGCAACGACGGCTCAGCAGAGTTTTTCAACAGCCTGCTAGGAGCGACTTCAGGTCCGACAGGGACAGCTTTGCGGCCTCCGCCGCGCTCGCCTCAAACACGTCCTCAAGCAGGCCCCTCTTCTCCGCCTGCAGGCCGAGCACCTTCTCCTCGACGGTGCCGGGGCAGACCAGCTTGTAGCTGGTGACCACCCGCGTCTGTCCGATCCGGTGGGCCCGGTCGGTGGCCTGGGCCTCGACGGCGGGATTCCACCACGGGTCGAAGTGCACGACGGTGTCGGCCGCCGTCAGGTTGAGGCCGGCCCCGCCCGCCTTGAGCGAGAGCAGGAAGACGGGGATCTCAGGCGACGATTGGAACCTGTCGACCTCGGCCTGGCGCGCCTGGGGGGTCATCGAGCCGTCGAGATAACAGTACGCCATCCCCTGTGCTTCGAGTTCCACGCGAAGCAGCGACAAGAGCGAGGTGAACTGCGAGAACACGAGCATGCGGTGGCCGTCGTCCACGGCCTCCCCGAGAAGCTCCCGGAAGGCCTCGAGCTTCGCCGATCCCCCCTCCCGCGGAAAGTCCGCGCCTCCGCCCCCCGGGATCAGGCGGGGATCGCAGCAGATCTGGCGAAGGCGGAGGAGCTGGGTCAGCGCCGCCATCCGCAGACTGGACTCGCCCGCGCCGCCTGCCGCCAGATCGATAAGCTCGCGCTCGGACCTCTCCTGGGTCGCCCGGTAGAGCCCGGCCTGCTCCGGCGGCAATTCGCACCAGATGACCTGTTCTATTCTTGCGGGAAGCTCGGGCGCCACGGACTGCTTGGTCCGCCTGAGGATGTAGGGAGCCGCCTTTGCCCTGAGCCGCGCATCGAACCAGGAGCGTTCATCACCGCGCGAGCCCGCCGGCACGGGCTCGAGGTAACCGGGCAGCGTGAATTCAAGAAGGGAACGCAGGTCGTCGAGCGAGTTCTCCACCGGGGTTCCGGTGAGAAGGAACCGGCCCCGGGCCCGCAGCGTCCGCAGCGCCCGGGCATTCTGCGACCGCCTGTTTTTCACATGCTGCGCCTCGTCGCCGATGACGCACTCGAACTCGGTTCCGCCAAAGAGGTCCCTGTCCCTGCCCAGGGTCGTGTACGAGGTGACGACAAGGTCCCAGCCGGCGAACTCCGCCGGCGACCCCAGGCGCATGGCCCCGTGGTGGACGACGGTGCGGAGGCGTGGGGCGAACCGCGCTGCCTCCCTTCTCCAATTCTCGACGAGGGAGGCGGGGCAGACGACAAGGCTTGGCCCCGACCCGGCCCTCGTCCGGCAGGCGCATAGGAGCGCCAGCGCCTGGATTGTCTTTCCCAGCCCCATCTCGTCCGCAAGGATCCCTCCGAGTCCGTTGCCCTGGAGGTGCCAGAGCCACGCGGCGCCCAGCCGCTGGTAGGGGCGCATCCTTTCCTGGAGCGTCGCTGGCGCTGGCGCCGGAGCCAGCTTCGACAGGTTTCTCAGGGCCTCGGTTTTCTCCCTCCAGGCGGCGGGCGGCTGAAAACCCGGCGCCAGCTCCACGAGGATCTCCTCGACCTCCGCAGCCCGCGAAACCGGCACCCGGTGGGTTCTCCTGCCTTGGAGCCCGCCGACCTCTCCGGCAAGGGCCCGCTGTGCGCTGGCAAGGCGGTCAAGGCGGGCGGGATCGATGAGATAAACCCTCCCGTCGGCCTCCACGTAACCCCGCCCGGCTGCAATGGCCTCGCGGACGGCGGCTTCGCCGCCCGGGCCGGCATTGAGCCCCACGGTGACGTTGAACCCATCGCCGGCCGGAACCGCCTCGCAGACGATGTCGGCCGCGGCCAGCCGGGCCGTCGCCGCCGTGAATCCCGGCGTGAAACGCGCGCCAAACTCCCCGCGGAGACGGGCTCCTTGCGCCGCGAGAAACGTCAGCGTCTTGTGGCGGTCGCGAAGCCACCACTTTCGATTCGAGGGCTCGAGGATGAAGCCGGCGGATGTCAGGAGGCCGGCCGCCTCGCGGTGGAGCGGGTGCTCGCGCGACGGGAGCGAAATTGCAAGAAAATGCTCCGAGCCGTCGACCGTCATCGGTTCCGTGCCGGGCGGCGCGGCCGGCGGGAACGGCGCGACGGCAGCCGGTGCTGCAGCGGAGGCGGGTTCCAGAAGATGCTGGCTGACCCCGGTCAGGCTGGCGCCCTCCCACGGCAGGATGACCTCAGGCTTGTCGGCGCGGGAGAAGACCGGAAGGCCTGCCGCAGCCGCGATCAGGTCGCGGAGTTGCCCGCGGGAAAGTTGGAGGAAGACGCCGCCGCTGCCATTGGTCCATCGGGAAAGCAGGGCCAGGGCGGGCAGCAGTTCGGCGGGCGGCGCCGCCGCGAGGTCCAATTCCATCCTGACGGCAATGGCGTTGCGCGCGGCGGCGGCCGGGAGATTGGGGGGCAGCTGAAGGCGCAGCGGAAGCACGGGCGCTGGGAGGTTCCTTTCTACCGCCCACCTTTTCGAGCTTTTTGAACATCCTCCACTCAACAGGATATTGACGGGCGCGTAACATCTTTATAACATACTGTTGGTTAAATGAATATAGAGATCAGGGAGATCAGGCTGAAGGATGCCGTCTCATACCGGGAGGCGCTGGATTCGGTATGCCGGGAGCGCCGTTTTCTGGCCGGCGTGGCCGCCCCTTCGCCCAGGATGACCCGCGCCTTTATCGAACGAAACATCGCCAGGGATCTCCCCCACTTCGTCGCCTTGGTGGACGGACGGGTTGTCGGCTGGTGCGATGCCATTCCGGGAGACCCGAAGCAGGGTTCATCCCATGTGGCCCGGATGGGAATGGGGGTTCGGAAGGATTTTCGGCGAAGGGGCATCGGCCGCCTGCTCACGGAGGCTGTTGCGGATAAGGCCCGGCGGGGCGGGATTGAGAAGATTGAACTCGGTGTTTACTCCTCGAACAGGGCGGCCATCGCCCTCTACCAGAAGGCTGGATTCAGGATCGAGGGAAAAAGGCTGCGCGCCCGGCTGCTGGACGGAGTCTACGATGACGTCCTGATCATGGGCCTGTTCCTGCAACCGCAGACGAACGTAACGCAGGGGCGATGAAACTTCGGACCCAATGCCGGGGCTCAACCGACCGCCGGACTTAAGGGCGTCCCAATGATCAGCTGGTAGAATTCGACGTCCAACCAGCGGCCGAACTTGAAGCCCGCCTCCCGGATGCTCGCGCAGTGGACGAAGCCAAACTTCCGGTGCAGGGCGATGCTGGCCGGGTTCGACGCATCGATGGCGCCGATCAGCACGTGGAAATCCCGGGCCGCGGCCGCCGCGATCAATTCCGCGAGGAGGGCCTTCCCCACCCCGAGGCCCCGAAACCGCTTGTCGACATACACCGAGTGTTCAACCGTGTACTTGTAGCCGGAGTGTTCGCGGAAAGTGCCAAATGTCGCGAATCCCAGGGGTGCGCCGCCATCGTCCACCGCAATCAGCACAGGGTGCCCTTTCACCGCCTTGGCCTCGAACCACGCTGCCATGTCGCCCGGCGTGCGCGGCTCGTGGGCCCAGCTCGCCGTCGTGTTCACGATCGCCTCGTTCATGATCGCCCGGATCGCCTCCAGGTGGGCATCGGGGTCGCACGGGATGATTCTCATCGGGCTCCCTTGGGTCATTCCTGGAGCCACGCCTGGCCCAGGGGAAGGTTCATGAGCATGTTGTCCGTCCAGCCGCGGACCTCGGGGCGGACCAGATAGGCATGCGTGTAAAAGTAGATCGGGATGATCGGCATCTCGCGCATCAGGATCTCCTCGGCCCTCCGGTAGAGCGCAATGCGCCGCCCCTTGTCGGGGAGCACGATCGCCTGCTCCAGAAGGCGATCGTACTCCGGGTTGCTCCACCCCGTGTCGTTGTACCCGGAATTGGTCTCGAAGGAGCGGAGGTATTGGTAGGGATCGTACGGATCGATGACCAACGCCGCCCGGCAGATCTGGTAATTTTTCATGTGCATATTGTCCAGGTACACCTTCCATTCCTGGTTGTAGAGGTCGATGTCGACCTTGAGCGACTTGCGCCAGATCTGCTGGATGGCCTCGGCTATGGCCCGATGCCCTTCGGAAGTGTTGTACAGGAGGGTGACCGCGGGAAATCCGCGGCCCCCCGGGAATCCGGCCTCCGCCAGCAGCTGCCGGGCCCCGTCGGCGTCGCGGGGGATACGCGCGGTGCCCCTGTAGCCGTCAAGACCGTCGGGGATCAGGGTGTAGGCGGGCGCCTGCCCGGCCCGGGTCACATCCTTGACGATTCTTTCCCGGTCCAGGGCCATCGCCAGCGCCCGCCTTACGCGGACATCGTCGAACGGAGGCCTCAGGGTGTTGATCGAGTAATAGTAGATAGCCGAAATCGGCACGATCCTCAGGAGCGGGGATTTTTCATTCTGATAGACGCCGATCCTCCCGGTGGGGACGGTCTCGGTCTTGTGCAGCTGGCCCGATCGGAACGAAGCCTCCTCGGCCGCCGCCTCCTCGATGGGAAAGAATCGCACGGCGTTGAGCTTCACCCGGCCGCGATTCCAATAGGTCGGGCTCCGCACGACCTCGACGTACTGGTTGGGCAGCCATTCCTTGAGCACGAAGGGACCGTTGCCCACCAGGTTGCCGGGCCTCGTCCAGGGGGTATCGCGCCTTAGGATGTCGCCAAAACGGGAGATCACCGCCGCGGGCACCGGAAAGGTGTACCTCTCGCTGAGGAGTTGCGGGAAAAAGGGCGTGGGATGCCTGAGGGTGATCCGGAGCGTGAGCGGGTCGAGCACCCGGACTCCCACCTTGGAAAAGTCCGTCTGCCTGCCCCTGAAGTAGTCCTCCGCTCCGGCCACGTAATCGTAGAACTGGTCGGCGTTCTCCGAGGCGAACGCGGGCGAAAGCAGGCGCTTGAAGGACCCGGCAAAATCGGCCGCGGTGACGGGATCCCCGTTCGACCATTTGGCGTCGGACCTCAGGTGAAAGGTGTAGACCAAACCGTCGGCGGAGACATCCCAGCTCCTGGCCACCCCAGGCTCAGGATGCAGGTCCGCCGGATCCACGTTCACGAGACCCTCAAAGAGCGACATCACGATGTGGTCCTCAGGCACACCCTGCGCGAGTTGGGGATCCAGGTTCGGGGGATCGCCCCCGTTGCCCAGGAGCAGGGTCCCTTCGCGGGTCGCCGTCTCCACTGCGGGCTCGGACCTCGAGCATCCCGAGAAAAGGAGAAGTCCCGCCAGCAGGACGGGAACCGCGGACCGAAACAGGCCAAAGGCGTCCCTGGGACCGCTGTGTCCGGCCTTGGCCTCGGTCTTCATGGGGGGATCAAAGCACGTCCTTGGGGAGATGCGGATGGAGCTTCTTGATGTCCTGCACGGCATCCCGATGGCAGACAAGCACGGCGTCCGGGGTCTCGACCACGACAAGATCCCTGACCCCGCAGAGGGCGACGATCCGTCCGTTGCTCACTGCGATGTTGTTGGCGGAGTCCACGGCGACAACCTTTCCCCGCGTTGCGTTCCCCGCCCCATCGGTGTCGAGGTGGGGCGGCAGCGCCGTCCACAGGCCCACATCATCCCAGTCAAACTCGGCGACAAGGGTCGCGACGCTGCGCGCCTTCTCCATGATCGCGTAATCCACGGAGACCTTGGGCAGCGATGGAAAGCGCGCCACGATGTAGGCGGTCGGATCGCCGTCGGGAAACCCGCGGATGAAGGCGGCGAGATCGGGGGCGCTGCGCTCCGCCTCGGACAGGAAGGCATCCGCGCGCCAGACGAACATCCCGGCGTTCCAGGCGTGGCGCCCGCCCTCGAGATAGGCCCTTGCCGTGGGAATGTCCGGCTTCTCCACAAATCGCAGCACACGCCGGAAAACACCCCCTCCCTGCGCACCCGGCACCTCCTCACCGAGCTCGAGGTATCCGAAACCGGGATCCGGCCGGCTCGGCCTGATGGCAAGAGTGAGCAGCGACTCGCGGGTCGCCGCCCAGGCGAAGGCGGCGGACAGCTGTACCCCAAACCGCCGGTCGTCCCTGATGTAGTGGTCGGCCGGGAGCAGGGCGACAACAGCCCCGGGATCGCGGACACGGGCGATGGCCGTTGCGAGGGCCGCCGCCGGTGCGGTGTCGCGCTTGGCGGGTTCCGCCACGATCTGCGCAGGCGGCAGAAACGGAAGGGCCGCCCTCACGGCGGCCAGCTGGGACTCGTTGGTGAGGACGAAGACGTTCCCGGCCGGCACCAGCCCCTCCAGCCGGCGCACGGTTTGTTCGAGAAGGGTCTGGTCGGAAAGGAGCCTCAGCAGGTGCTTCGGCGACCGGACCCGGCTCATGGGCCAGAACCGCTCGCCGCCCCCCCCTGCCATGACACATGCGAACAGGTGGTCCTTGGCGGTCATGGTTGGCGGCTGATGGCTTCGAAAACTGGTGGTGGGTGATGGATTCGAACCATCGAAGGCGTTAGCCAGCAGATTTACAGTCTGCCCTCGTTGGCCACTTGAGTAACCCACCGAAAAGCGAACGGTCACAGAACCTTGCGAACCATTTGATATCAAGTCATTTTTCAGCCCGGCCACCCACCTTGGCTCGACCTGTGCGGCTTTCGTCGGCCGCCAGGCCACAAGCGGGTCAAGGAAGGGATCGAACGGACAGAGGCGGGCGAACGGGATGTCCCGCCTGAATTCGAGGGCGAGTGTTCGCCAAAAGGCCCGGGGCCGGCGGCCCGGCTCGGTTGCGACCGGACGACTGGAGCGCGGGTGTTCCGCTTTTAATTGGGGCAGGGATGGTTCGATCGGAAAGTAAAGGTGCTACAGTCGTGTTGAATAGCGGGTTGGCCGCAGATCGGCCTCGCCCCGCCGGGCCCGAGCCTTGAGGCGAACACTCGCCCCCGCATGCAGGCAGTCCACCGACGAAGCCCATCCGCTGTTGCCTTGCGTCCGCATCGGGCCGGCCCAGAATCGAACCCCGCACCATGCTCGCGACCCTTCGGAACGCCTTCGAGCATCTGCTTGAAAGCGGGTTCCCCGCACACCTTTTCGCCATCGCCGGCTTTCTGTTGGCGTTCTCGCTCGTCGCCCGCCTGATGAGCGAGAAGCGCGCACCCGCAAACACCTTCGCCTGGCTCCTTGTCATCGTCCTGTTGCCCTACGTCGGGGTCCCCCTCTACCTGCTCATAGGCGGCCGGAAACTCAGGCGCATCCTCAGGGAAAAATCGCATATCCTGCCCGCGCTTCCCGGGGCCATCGCTGGATCCACGAACGGCAGCGTGTGCGGCCCGATCGCCACGACGGTGGTCGCCGCGGGCGGCCTCCCGCCCGTGTCCGGGAACAGGGTGCGGCTGCTTTCCACCGGCGAGGATGAGTTTGCAGCCCTCGAGGAGAACATCCGCTCCGCGAAGTCGTGCATTCACATCACCACGTTCATCCTGAGCCGGGACGATACGGGCCGGAGGATCGTCAGGCTTCTCGCGGACCGGGCCAGGGAGGGGGTGAAGGTGCGGCTGCTGCTCGACGCCGTGGGATGCCTCACCTCCCGCGGGCGCTTCGTGGAACCCCTGCGGCGGGCCGGCGGCGAAATCGGCCGGTTCATGCCGGTCATTCCCTTCACCTCCCGCGGCTCCGCCAACCTGCGAAACCACCGCAAGGTGGCGGTGTTCGACCACAGGACGGCACTGATGGGTGGGCGCAACCTCGCCCGGGAATACATGGGACCCGAGCCCTTCCCACGGCGCTGGCGCGACCTCGGCGCGGCCATCGAAGGGCCCGCCGCCTACCTGCTCAACGAAGTCTTCATCGCGGACTGGTGCTTTGCCACCCGGCAGTCGCCGGAGACGCTTCATGCGGAGATACCCGCCGAGGCGTTTGCGGCGTGCGGGGAGAGCGAACTCCAGGTCGTCGCCAGCGGCCCCGACGTACCCGGGGACCCGCTCTACGAGGGGATCGTCGCCATGATCCAGGAGGCTGAGCACAGCATCTCGATCGTCACCCCCTACTTCATCCCGGACGACGTTCTCTTCCGCTCGCTGATCGTCAAGGCACGTGCCGGACGGAGCGTGACGCTGGTGATTCCCGCCCGCTCAAACCATCGTGTCGCCGACCTCGCGCGGAGGCAGTACCTTCGGGAGCTTCGCCGCGCCGGGTGCCGCATCCTAGTCTACACCAAAGGGATGCTTCACGCCAAGGCGATCATTGTCGACGGGCGCCTCGGCCTCTTCGGTTCGCCGAACTTCGACGTCCGGAGCCTGTTCGTCAATTTTGAGGTGGGCGTGCTGGCCCATTCCCCCGGCGATATGGAGGCCATGAAGGACTGGGCAGCCGGGCTGATGGCCGAGTGCGTCGAGGCAAAGCCCGAGCCCAACAGGCGGCGCAAGATCTTCGGCAACGTGGCCGAGGACATCAGCCGGCTCTTGGCTCCGCTCCTCTGAGGATGAGCATGTATTCGACGGCGTCGCGGAGCGCCTCCCAGCTGGCGTCGATGATGTTGTCGCTGACCCCCACCGTGCCCCAGATCGAATTCCCGTCCCCGCTTTCGATGAGCACCCGGGTCCGCGCTCCGGCTCCCTGGCTGCTGTCGAGGATCCTCACCTTGTAGTCGCGGAGCGTCATCTCCCGGAGGTTGGGGTACGTGTTTTCCAGGGCGCGGCGCAGGGCCAGGTCGAGCGCCCCGATCGGGCCCGTGGCCTCGGCCACCGTGTGGACCTGCGCGCCGTTCACGCGCACCTTCACGGTCGCCTCGGCCCACAGCTCGTCGCCGTGCCTCTCCATGATCACCCGGTAACCCTCGACATCGAAAAAGGAGCGGCGCTGGCCGAGCCTGTTCGCGACAAGGAGCTTGAACGAGGCGTCGGCCGCCTCGTACTCGTAGCCGCGGAATTCGCGCTCCTTCAGCTCGTCGATCAGTCCCCTCATCTCGGGATTCTTCTCGTCGAGCTCAAGCCCCATCTCCCTCGCCTTGAGGGCGAGGCTGCTCCGGCCGGCCATGTCGGAGACCAGCACCCTTGTGTGGTTGCCGACCAGCGCGGGATCGATGTGCTCGTAGCTCCTCGCGACCTTCTGCGCCGCGTTGGCATGCAGGCCGCCCTTGTGGGCGAACGACGAGCGGCCGACAAACGGGGCCTTCTGGTCGGGCCTGAGGTTTGCCAGCTCGTCGAAAAGCAGGGAAAGGTCGCGGAGCTGCGCCAGGTTTGGCGCGCAATGGGCGGTGCGGCCCATCTTGAGGAAAAGGTTCGGCAGTATCGTGGTCAGGTTGGCGTTTCCAACGCGCTCGCCGTAGCCGTTGATCGTTCCCTGCACCAGGGTGGCTCCGGCCGCGATGCCGGCGAGCGACACCGCCACGCCCAGGCCGCTGTCGTTGTGGCAGTGGACGCCTATCCTGTCGCCGCCGAAGCGCTCCACCGCGGCCGCCGTGATGCGAGCGACCTCCGGCACAAGCTTGCCTCCGTTCGTCTCGCACAGGCTCAGGTTCCCCGCGCCGCCGCGGGCGGCTGCGTCAAGGGTCCTCATGGCGTAGTCGGGGTCGTCGAGATAGCCGTCGAAAAAATGCTCGGCGTCGTACACCACCTCCCTGCCCTCCGACACCAGGTACCGGACCGAATCCTCGATCATGGCCAGGTTCTCCTCGGGCGTGGTGCGCAGGACCTCCCGGACATGCAGCAGCCAGGTCTTTCCGAAAAGCGTGACCACGGGCATGCCGCTCTCCACCAGGGCGCGCATCTGCGGGTCCTCGTCGGCGCGCGCGCCGGCCCGTCGGGTCACCCCGAAGGCCGCCAGCCGCGCATGCCTGAGCTTGAGCTTGCGGGCCTCGGCGAAGAAGGAGATGTCCCTGGGGTTCGAGCCCGGAAAGCCCCCCTCGATGTAGTCCACGCCGAACTGGTCGAGGCGCTGGGCGATCAGAAGCTTGTCCGTCACCGAAAAACTGATCCCCTCGCCCTGCGTGCCGTCGCGGAGCGTGGTATCGTAGATTTTTACGGGGGTTGCGTTGTTCATAAAATGAAAAACCCCGGAGTCGGAGTGGACCCGGGGCGGAGAGTGGAGGGATGGGCGGGGCCGATCTGGCCCGGTCACGCCGAGTCTCCGCGCCGGGTGGGGCGGGGAATGGGAATGATCCCAAGGGCATTTTTCGGACCGGGTCGCATGACGGCCGTCATCGAAGCCTGTACATCCGCGCCTGTCAAGACGCCGCGGCCGCCCGGACAAGGTCCGCAAAGCTGCGCGACTCGAGGCTCGCGCCGCCGATGAGGCCGCCGTCTATGTCGCCCTGGCTGAGGAGCTCGGCAGCGTTCGCCGGCTTCATGGAGCCGCCGTAGAGAATGCGGATCCTCTGCGCCACCGGCTCGGAGAAGAGCTTGGTCAGCAGCCCGCGGATGAACGAATGGACCTCCTGGGCCTGCTCCGCCGTGGCCGTCCGGCCGGTCCCTATCGCCCAGATGGGCTCGTAGGCGACGATCACCGTGGCGCCCAGCTCCCGGCTGACGCCCTCGAGCGCCCGCTCGGTCTGGGACTGGATCACCTTGAGGGTCGTTCCGGCCTCGCGCTCGGCCAGGGACTCGCCCACGCAGAGGATCGGCCGCAGCTGGTGCTTGAGCGCCGCCAGGACCTTGAGATTGATGAAGGCGTCGGTCTCGTTGAAATATTGGCGCCGCTCGCTGTGCCCCAGGATGACGTGCGTGGCGAAGAGGGCCCGGAGCATGGGGGCCGAGACCTCCCCGGTGAACGCCCCGCTCGCCTCCGGGTGCATGTTCTGCGCGCCGAGCTTGAGCACCGTGCCCTCGATGAGGGCTGCGACGCCCTCGAGCGCCGTGAACGGCGGGCACACGACCACGTCGACATCGCTGCGCTTGCCCACGTCGAGGTTGATTTCGCGGACCAGCGCGACCGCGTCGGCCGCGGTCTTGTTCATCTTCCAGTTGCCGACGATGAGTTTTTTGCGGGGAGTCATGGATTTTCAGTTTTCCAGGAATGCCACGCCGGGCAGGATTTTGCCCTCGAGGAATTCAAGGCTGGCGCCGCCGCCGGTTGAACAGTGGGTGACCTTGGCGGCCACCTTGAATTTCTTTGCGGCGGTCGCGGTGTCGCCGCCTCCAACCACGGTCACGGCCCCTTTGGCGGTCGCCTCGGCCACGGCCTCGGCCATCGCGCGGGTCGACCCGGAGAACTTCTCGAACTCGAAGACGCCCGAGGGTCCGTTCCAGATGATGGTCCCGGCGCCCAGCACGGCCTCCCGATAGAGGGCGATCGACCTGGGCCCTGCGTCGAGCGCCATCCAGCCGGGGGGAATCCCCGAGGCGTCGTCCGCGGAGCGGGTCGCCGCGTCCGGGCTGAATTTGTCCGCACAGACGTAGTCGACGGGAAAGATGAGTTTCACGCCGCGCGCCTGTGCCTTGGCGGCGAGTTCCGGCACGATCTTCGCCCCCTCCGCGTCGAAGAGACTGTCACCAATCTCCATGCCCTTCAGGACCTTTTTGAACGTAAAGGCCATTCCACCCCCGATGATGATCTCGTCGGCCCTTTCGATCAGATTCTTGATGAGCGGTATCTTGTCGGCGATCTTGGCCCCTCCAAGGATGGCCAGGAGAGGGCGTTTCGGATGGTCGAGCACGGCGGCGAACGCCTTGAGCTCGGCCTCCATCAGGAAACCGGCCGCCTTCTGGGGAAGGGACACGCCCACCATCGAGGAATGGGCCCTGTGCGCCGTGCCGAAGGCGTCGTTCACGTAGACGTCGCCCAGCCTCGAGAGGCTCGCCCTGAACGCCTCGACGGCCTTCGGGTCTGCCTTCCTGGAGGTGCCGTCCTCGAGCTTCACCTTGCCCTCCTCCTCGATATGGAACCGGAGGTTCTCGAGCAGCACCACATCGCCGGGCTTGAGGCGCGAGCATGCCGCCTCCACGTCCGGACCGACGCAGTCCGCAAGGAAGGCGACCGGCCGGCCAAGAAGCTTCTCGAGCTCAACCGCCACCGGCTTGAGCGAGAACCTGGCTATGCGCTGCCCATCGGGGCGGCCGAGGTGGCTCATGAGAACCACCGAGGCCCCGTGTTCCAGCGCATGGCGGATCGTCGGGAGCGCCGCGACGATCCGCTGGTTGTTCGTGATGGCGCCAGTGACCTTGTCCTGCGGGACGTTGAAGTCCACCCGCACGAGCACGCGCTTCCCGGCGAGGTCGAGATCGCGGACCGTCTTGAAGGTGGCCATCAGCGGGGACTAGAGCTTGGAGGCGACTTTCTGGAGCAGATCCACGCAGCGGTTGCTGTAGCCCCACTCGTTGTCATACCAGCTGATGAGCTTGAAGAAGCGGCTGTTGAGCTCGATGCCCGAACCCGCGTCAAAGATCGACGAGCTCTTGTCGTGGATGAAGTCCGTTGAGACCACCTCGTCGGCGGTGTAAGCCAGGATGCCCTTCAGGTAGGTCTCGCTGGCCCGCTTCATGGCGGCGGCGATCTCCTTGTAGGAGGTCTCCTTCACGGTCTTCACGGTCAGGTCAACCGCGGAAACGGTCGGCGTCGGCACGCGGAAGGACATTCCGGTGAGCTTGCCCTTCACCTCCGGGCAGACCAGGCCCACGGCACGCGCGGCCCCGGTCGTCGAGGGGATGATGTTGATCGCCGCCGAACGGCCGCCCTTCCAATCCTTCTTTGAGGGGCCGTCGACCGTTTTCTGGGTCGCGGTGTAGGAATGGATGGTCGTCATCAGGCCCTCCTCGATGCCGAAGCCCTCCTTGAGAAGCACGTGGACGATCGGAGCCAGGCAGTTGGTGGTGCACGAGGCGTTCGAGATGATGTTGTGCTTGGCGGGATCGTAATTCGCGTCGTTGACCCCGAGGACGAGCGTGATGTCCTCGCCCTTGGCGGGTGCCGAGATGATCACCTTCTTCGCGCCGGCGGCGAGATGCCCCTTGGCCTTTTCGGCGTCGGTGAAGAGTCCCGTCGACTCGATCACGATCTGGACCCCGAGCGCGGCCCAAGGCAGCTCCGCGGGCGTCTTGGCGCTCACGACCTTGATGTCGTGGCCGTCGACGACCAGCACGTCGTCCTCGGCCTTGTCGGGCGCGGACTTCTTCGAGGTGACCGTGCCCTTGAACTTTCCCTGGGTGGAGTCGTATTTGAGGAGGTAGGCCAGGTTGTCGGCCGGAACGATATCGCCGACGGCGACAACGTTAAAGGCCGAGCCGAGCAGACCCTGCTCGACCAGCGCGCGGAAAACGAGGCGGCCGATGCGGCCGAAACCATTGATTGCAACTTTGACTGCCATGGTAGTGGTGGTGTCTGGTTAGTTTTTCTGATCTCCGCGCGCACGCGCGGAGGGGCCCAATCGAATCCCCCACCCCCCGTCATTGCAAGGGGGAATTCCATCCCCGCCGGCGGCCCGGGCCTCCCGGGCGGCCCTGTTCCGTTCCCGGGCCGATGCTCCCGAACCCCGGCTTATGGCATCGCAACCAAGTTCTTCTACCCTTCGGCCAGCCAGAGTCCGCAGCCCATCGAGGGCACCAGTATCTCCCTGTCGCCCGCGGCCAGCGTGGCCGGGCCCCCGGCGGCGTCATAGAACCGCTCGTGGTCCGCGACCTGCCTCCAAGCCGCCGGCGGGGCCGCCGTTTCGCCCACGGGGATCACCGCGTCCTCGCGCGACGGATTCACCGCGAACAGCAGCCGCGCGGATCCCTGGGAACGGTCGGCGTTGTACAGCGCGGCAAGGGACGACGGCGAAGATCCCCCCCCCTTGGGAAGGAAGAACTCGAAGAAACCCTCCGACGGCCTGGAATACTGCCTGAGCAGCCGGCCCAGTGGACCGCGCCGGAACGCGATCCAGTCCTTGAAGTAGGCATGGGTGCCCGGGTAGCGGCGCAGGCGGCCGTAGTCGAGGGCGTTGAGGTCCCCGCGCTGGTAGGTGTTCGAAACACCCCGCTTGGACCTGAGAAAGTCCTGGCCTGCGGCGAGCATGGGTATGCCCAGCGACATGAAGAGGATGGCCGCCATCAGGTGGGTCCTGACGCGGTCGTCAGGGGTCGGAGAGCTGCCATTGCCGCCCTGGTTCTCAGTGATCATGTCGATCCACGTGCGGTCGTCATGGGACTCGGTGTAATTGACGGTCTGCGCCGGCCATTTGGCGAAATACCACGGCGAGCCGCGCAGGAAGTATTCAAGGCGCTCCCCGGTCCCCCGGTTCAGGACATAGTCGCGCACGAAATCCCGGAATCCGTCGTTCCAGGAGGCAAAGCCCGTGTCCCTGAGGGCGCCCGCTATGTGCCCGCGGAAACTCCATGGCTCCGCGATCAGTATCACATTGGGCTTCATGCGCTTGAGGGCGCTTTCAATGTCGCGCAGCACCTCGACTCCGAGCAGTTCGGCCAGGTCGAAGCGGAATCCGTCCACGCCGTAGGCCTCGATCAGGTGCGTGCAGCTGTCGATGATGAGCCGCTTCGCCATCGTGGAACCCGCGCGCAGGTCGTTGCCGCAACCGCTCCAGTTCGCCAGGTTCCCGTCGGCGTCCTGCTGGAAGTAATAGAGTCGGTCCATGAACATCAGGTGGGCGGGCTCGCCGACATGGTTGTACACCACATCGAGGATGACGGCGATGCCGCGGCGGTGGAAAGCCGCCACAAGCGCCTGCAGTTCGCGCACGCCCGATGCCCGGGCAGGATCGAGCGCGTAGCTGCTCTCCGGCGCGAAAAAATTGTTCGTCATGTAGCCCCAATGGTATTCCGCGGGTGTGCGGTTATCGAATTCCTGCAGAGGCTGCAGCTCGACACAGTTGATCCCGAGGCGATGCAGGTAGAAGTTCGGATTCTCGACCCAATCGCGGAGCGCGGAGAATCCCCTGTTCGCCTCCGCGGATTTGGCGCCGGGCGCGTTGGCCGCCAGGTCGCGGACATGGGCCTCGACGATCACGAGGTCCTGCCAGGCAGGTGTGCGGAAGCTCCGGTCGGCCCTTCCGATCCAATCCCTTTCGAGCACTATGCCGGGTCCCTCCCGGTCCACCGTGGCGAGCGCATAGGGGTCCAGAACCATCGCCGCAGGTTCGAATCGGCCGGGTCCCTCACGGACCCCGTCGACGCCGTACCAGTAGTACCAGCAGTGCATGTTCTGGTCCAGGACCAGCTCCCAGACCCCCGCAGTCCCTTCCTTGCCGGCCCGCCGCGCCAGATCGAACCTCCTGGCTTCGGCCACCTTGGAAAGGTCGTCGCAGATATGGAGCGTCACGCTGCGGGCGCGCGGTGCAAAGACCCGGAAGACGGTTTCATTGCCGCTCACCAGCGCGCCGAGCGGCAGGTCGGTGCCCAGTTCGTAGAAAAACCCGCCCGGCATCAGGGGACTCCGCGGGCCGGAGGGATCCGCCGCCAGGGAGTGGGGCTCGGCGAGGTCCAGCTCCGCCGCAAGGGTGAAGCGCCATAGGTGCCGGCCTGTTCGGAAATGGTCCACATAACGGTTCACGTTGCCCCCCGCGTCGCGGACGGCGTTCGGCGCATCGTCCGGCAGGCCCAGCCAGAGGTTGTCCCCGGTCGCAAACTTGAAGCGCTGGCGGTCGGGCCAGAGGATCTTTTCCGGGGTTCCGGTCCATATCAGCGCGCTTTCCCCGTCCAGTTCGGCGGCCTTCATCTCCCAGTCGGGGTTGCCGACGGCCTTTCCCCAATCGTTGAAGTCGCCGGCGACATAGACGCGGTCACGCCGCGGATCGACCTCGCAGCCGTGTTCCAGCGGCAGGATGAAGGAAAGCCGGTCGGGCCGCCTCAGGACATAACCCCAGCGGCTGCCCACCGCCAGCGATGGCGCGGGGCCGAGAGAAGTGAACTCGACACGCCCCGTGTCCAGGGTCAGGCCCTGCAGGTTCCCCCCATTCCAATCCTGGTCCAGCTCCACTATGCCCGAGCGTGTCGATTCGAGCCAGGCGCGCTTGATTATGGGGATGGGCATCGGATCGTGCAGGGAAGCTGAAACCGGGGACGGCCGATGGAAAGGGTTAACTGGCCGGTGTCGGCAGGGTCTGAAAATTTATTGATGGCTTGGCCACCGGCTTCCGGGACAGCATTGTCCGCGCCAAGAGGCCTGGCGCCAGCCATCATGGAATCGGGTGACCCTCCCTTAAATCGTCCAAATGTGCCGCCACTGCAGCGGGAGAGGATACTGGTGGCCCTTTCCGGCGGCGTGGACAGCTCCGTCGCGGCCCTCCTCCTGAGGGAACAGGGCCACGAGGTCGCCGGCGCGTACATGAAGAACTGGATCAATGAAGACAACGTGGTTGGCCGCTGCCCTTGGGCGGATGACATCGGGGACGCGCGCGCGGTCGCCGACCGGCTTGGGATCGGATTCTCGGTGGTCAACCTGATGCGCGACTACCGGGAGCGGGTCGTCCAGTACCTGCTGGACGGCTACTCCCGCGGCCTGACCCCGAATCCCGATGTGATGTGCAACCGCGAGATCAAGTTTGGAGTGTTCCGCGCCTGGGCGCTCGAGCAGGGATATACGGCCATCGCCACGGGGCATTATTCGCGGATCGCCATCACCGGGCCGGGCGGGCCGGCGCTGCTCGAGGGGTCCGACCCGAACAAGGACCAGTCGTATTTCCTGGCGCTGCTCGGCCGCGACCAGATCCGGGACTCGAGGTTTCCGATAGGGCACCTCCTCAAGCCCGAGGTGCGCGCGCTGGCACGGAAGGCCGGCCTGGCCACCGCCGGCAAGAAGGACAGCCAGGGCATCTGCTTCATCGGGGAGGTGAAGATGGCCGATTTCCTCCGCGCCTACGTGCCCGAGCGCCCCGGGCCGATCATCCGGGCCGCCGACGGCCGGGAAGTCGGGCGCCACAGGGGCCTGCATTATCACACGCTCGGGCAGAGGCGGGGAATGGGGGTCCCGTCGAATGCCGAAGGCGAGCGCTACGTCGTCGTGGGCAAGCGCGCTCAGGACAACGCCCTCCTCGTGGCCTTCGACCATCCGGAGGCACCCGGGCTGTACCAGTCCGAAGTGAGGATCCACGGCCTCAGCTGGACCGGGGACCCCGTGGCCTCCGGAACCGCCCTCGAGGGCAGGGTGCGCTACAGGGACCCGCGGGTTGCGCTCGAACTGGTTGCGGAAGGCGGCGGCACGGCCCTCGTCAGGTTTTCAAGGCCGCAGCGCGCGCTGGCGTCCGGACAGGTCCTCGCGCTCTACGCCGGGGAGCGGCTGGCGGGCGGCGGGATCTACGTCTGATTCATCCGAACGAGGCCGCGACCAGGCTGGCCGCGAACCCGATGAAGATGATCCCCAGCGCGCGGTCGATCCACAGGTTCCAGCGACGGTAGACCCTGCGGGGGGTCTCGAGCGAGAACGCGCAGGCGACGACGGTGAACCAGGCCATCGTGGTCAGGGACACCCATACCCCGTAGAAAACCCTGGCCGCGACGGGGGCATGGGGGCTGATCACCGCGGCGAAGAGGAACACGAGGAACAGGGCGGCCTTTGGATTGAGGGCATTCGTCAGGAAACCGGCCACCCAGGCCGGGCGGGCGCGGTTGGTCCCGGGCTCCCCCCCGGGGTCACCGCCCGCGAAGGCCGCCGCGGGAGCCGCGCGGAATGCGCGGAAACCCAGCCACGCGAGATAGGCGGCCCCCGAATACTTCAGCACGGAGAATGCGGCCGGGGAGTCCCGCAGCAGCAGGCCCAGCCCGCAAAGGGAATACGTCACATGGAGGCTGATCGCACTGCCGACTCCGACGGCGGTCCACACTCCCGCGCGCTTCCCGTGGCCGAGGCTCTGCCTGAGGACCATTGCGAAGTCCGGACCCGGACTGACCACCGCAACCAGATGCATGACCGCGACCTTGAGGAATTCCGGCCAGAAGGAGTACATTCCCGGGTTCCTCGGGTTTGCCGCCGGCGCAGGGCAGGCTCAGTCCTTGCGGGCCGCCCGGATCACCTGCCTGACCAGGTCCTTGCCAAGTTTGTCCAGGCCCTCCCGCGTAAGGCACGAGATCCTGATGATGGGAACCTTGTGGCGGCGCCTGAACGCCGCCAGATTCGCGGCGGCCTCGGGCAGGTCCATTTTGTTTGCCGCCACAAGCCGCGGCTTTCGGAGAAGGGCCTTGTCGTGGAGCTTCAGCTCGTTCAGCAGGTGTCTGTAGTCGTCCCGCGGGTCGCGCCCGTCGGTGCCGGCCATGTCGATCATGAGCAGGAGCAGTCCGCAGCGCTCGATGTGCCTGAGGAAGCGATGCCCGAGCCCCCGGTCCTCGTTCGCACCCTCGATCAAGCCCGGTATGTCGGCGATCATCAGGCGCCGTCCGCCCCTGATCGGATCCGGGTTCTCCATCACGCCGATCTGCGGCTGCAGCGTGGTGAAGGGATACGGGGCGGTCTTCGGCCGGGCGTTCGTGATCGCGTTCATGAGCGACGATTTTCCGGCGTTCGGAAAACCGACGAGGCCGACGTCGGCAATGCTCTTGAGGACGAGGCGGTAGACGCCGGTCTCCCCGGGTTGTCCCGCATTGGCTCGCCTGGGGGCGCGGTTCGTCGATGTCTTGAAGTGGGTGTTGCCCCATCCCCCGTTTCCTCCCCTGCGCAGCTCGATGCGCTCGCCGTCGGCCACAAGCTCGGCGACGACGCGCCCCGTCGCCTCATCGGTCACGACCGTGCCCAGGGGAAGCCGGAGGACCGCCGGCGCCCCGTCGCGCCCGTTGCAGTCCTTGCCCTGCCCGTGCTCCCCCCTGCCCGCCTTCCAGTGCGGCTTGAATTTGAAATCGACCAGATTGTTCGTGTTGTAGTCGCCGACGAGCACGACGTCGCCCCCGCGGCCTCCGTCGCCTCCGTTCGGGCCGCCCCAGGGCTCGTATTTCTCGCGGCGGAAGCTGATGCAGCCTCGTCCGCCGTCACCCGCGAAAACCTTGATCACGCATTCGTCGACAAACATGGGAATATCGGGCGCCGGGGGAGGATCCCCCTTCACCCTGTCAGATCTCTATCCGGATCCCCTTGCGCAGGTAGGTGGGGACGTCCATGTCCTGGCCGTCGAAGAGATTCCTGTCGGTCTTCTCGAAATTGCCACGGCTCTCGATCTCGCCGAAGCCGAACTCGTCCTGGGAGGCCCTCGGCGCGTGGACATCCCCAGGGGCCGCGGCCTCCTTCGGGACTTCCGGTCCCGTGGCCGCCGCGGGGGCCGCCTGCTGCCCGTCCCCGGGGGCGGCGCGGGAGATCGGCTCCCTGGGCGCCGCCGCAACCGCGCCTGCGGGGATCCGGGACCTGGCCGATCCCCGCCGTGGAGGCATCCCGCGCCCGCCCATGTCGCACGTGCCCAGCACGCAGACCTCGACGCGGCCCTGGCTCGACTCGTCGATCACGGCCCCCATGATGATGTGCGACTCGCGGCCAAACTGCTCGGCGACCGCGCCCATGAGCTCGTTGACCATGGGGAGCGTCAGATCCGTCCCGCCGATGACGTTGACCAGCAGCCGGTCCGCCTTGCGCGAGAATTCCGGGGTGTGCAGCAGCGGGCAAAGCTTCAGGCTCGAGATCGCTTCGGCGACCGCGTTCGCGCCCGAGCCCTCGCCCAGCCCGAACAACGTCTTGCCCCCCCGCTGCTGGAATGCCTGCCTCAGCGTCGAAAAGTCCAGATTGATCAGGCCGGTCTTGAAGAGCATGGCCCAGATCGACCTCACCCCGCGCCCCACCCACTCGTCGGCGCGCGCAAAGGAGTCGAGGACGCCCTCGTTCTCGACCGACTCCTGGAGCAGCATGTCGTTCGGCAGCGCGATCACGGCGTCGCAGACCTGGCGCAGGGCGCGGAGCCCGTCCTCGGCCTGCTTGAGCCTGCGCCCCCCCTCGAAGCTGAACGGGAGCGTGACAAACGCGATCACCAGCGCGCCGGCCTCGGCGGCGATCTCGGCGACGACCGGGGAGGCCCCGCTGCCGGTTCCCCCTCCCATCCCGGCCAGGAGGAACACCAGGTCGCAGTCCTTGACCACGGCGCCGATCTTTTCGCGGTCGGCCTCGGCCGCGTCCCTGCCCAGGTCCGGGTCGCCGCCGGCGCCCAGGCCGCGGGTCACGCCCAACCCGATCAGCACCTTGTCCTGGACGGGCGAGCTCGAAAGCGCCTGGTGGTCGGTGTTGATGACGGCGAGCTGGAGGCGCTCGAGGTTCTCCATCTTCAGCCGGTCGACGGCGTTTGAGCCGGCGCCCCCCACGCCCACGAGCTTGATGGCGACGTTTCGGTCGGTGAGCAGGGAGCGCTCGAGCGGAAGTTCGTTGAGGTCCATGGATCGGCAGGGCGTTTGCTAGGCGTGCGCGAAGAGTCGGGCCACCGAATTGAAGAATCCGCCCCGGCGCCGCGCCGGCGCGGCGCGCTCGCCGCGCGTGCCGAAGCCGTAGTAAAGGAGCCCGAGCGCGGCGTGGTATCCGGGATCGCGCAGGTTCTCGGCGATCCACGACGGGGCCTCGCCCAGGTGGGCGGCCACGCCAAACACCTTGGCCGCGCACTCGGCTATCCCCGGGAGCTTCGCGGTTCCGCCGGTCAGGACGACCCCCGCCGGGCAAAGTTCGGGCGAGAAGGCGTTCCCAAGCTTCTTCCTGACGATCTCGAGGAGTTCCCTTGTCCTCGCCGCGGTGATCTGCTCGATGGCGTACCGGGGAAACTGGCGGTCGCCGATCCCGAAATTTCCGTCGAGCCACACCTTCTCCCCCTTGTCGCGGCCCTGCACAACGGCCCGGCCGAAGCGCAGCTTGATCTTCTCGGCCTGTCCCTGGGTCAGGCGCAGCCCGATGCCGAGGTCGTTCGTCAGGTGGCCGCCCGCCACGGCCACGACGCCCGTCGTGTGCGGCACGCCGTCGCGGTAGAGCACATAGTCCGTCGTCCCTGCGCCGATGTCGATCGCGAGCACGCCGTTCTGCCTCTCCTCGGGGGCGGTGACCATGTGGCCGGCCGCAAGGGACGAAAGGACGAGTTCCCGGACCTCGAGGTTGAACCCGCGGATCACGTGGATGTTGTCGGCCAGCCGCTGCTCCTGGCCGTGGACCGTCCAATAGCCCACCTCCAGGCGTCGCCCAACGAGGTTCTCAGGGAGCGTCGGGACGAGCCGGCCGTCGACGCGGAAAGGCCGGCGCATCTGGTCGACGACCATGCGGCCCTCGGGCAGCTCCTTCGCCATCGCGAGATCGCAGACCGTGCGGATGTCGTCCCGGTCGATCATGTTGTCGGCGGCCTTCACGTTCACCGAGGCGTCGTTATAGAAGCCCTCAAGGTGACCGCCTGTCTGGGCGAGGTAGACGCATTCTATGCGCTCGCCGGCGTTTCGCTCCGCCTGCTCAAGGGCGCTGTGGGTGGAGATGCTCGCCGCCTTGTAGTCGACGACGGCCCCCTTGAGGACACCGTGCGACTGGCATTCGCCGTAGCCGATGGTCGCCAGCTCCCGCCCCGTCCATTCTCCGACGAGCGCGGTTACCTTGGAGGTGCCGATTTCGACGGCGCCTATGAAAGCATGTTTAGAGCTCACGTTGGTTCGGTGTCTTGAAGAGGGAGGTGGTGGCGGCGGGGGATTCGTCGGGCGCGGGCACGCGGGACCCGAAAGTCATGGGCACCTGGTCCCCGATGGAGAGGTCGATCTCGCGAACGGGATCGCCCCCGCGCGAGCGCGCGGCGTCGAGGAGCAGGTCGAGGCGGGCCAGCTGCCGGAAATAATCCTCCTGGGTGCCGAAGATGACGCTGACGCCGTCCCGCGTCCTCACCTCGATCTGCCCGTCGGTCGCCAACCGCGCGACAGAGACCACGCGCCAGTCGCGGTACACCGCCTCATCCTCGAGCTTCGCCCTGCCCAGCAGCTCGCCGACGGAATCCATCCCGGCGACCGGCGCATAACCGTCGCCCTGGCGCACAAGCTTCGTTCCGTCGAGCCACGGGAGCGAGTCGAGCATGGGAAGCTCGAAGCCGGCGCCCTCGAAGACCACGCCGTCGCGGGCGACGAGCATCACCCTGGGGGCGCCGCCGCCGTCCTGCACGAGGACCCGCGCGACGGGCGAGCGCTCCGAGATGCGGACCTGCAGCGTCGACGGGAAATTCCGGATGATCGAGGCGGAGGCAACCTGCCGGCTCGCGAGCACGCGATCGCGGAGGCGCCCGAGATCGAGCCCCATGAGGGGCGCGCCCCTGGGCAGCGCCAGCGTATGGACCAGCCATGCGCGGTCGAGAACGCCGTCGGTGACGAGCACGACGTCCCTGACCGGCGTACCGTCGGCGACTCCGGACGGCGACGTCGCCGAGTCCGCCAGCGCGCCGGCGGTCTGCCAGGCGGTCCAGCCTATCGCCGCAAGCACTCCCGCAACGCCGCCGATCCTGAGGACCCGGCGCACGAGCCGCCGATGGCCCTCCGGAGACATCGCGCGCGGCCTGACGTGCTGGGGAATATTCCTCCAGCTGCGCGCGGCGGGTGCTATGGCGGATACCTTGCTCACAATTTGAATACGGCGGCCCCCGAATGAAAGCGCTTCCAAGCGGGAAGCACCATCTCCCTGACCAAGGCGGTGAAGTCCCAACCCGCACAGCGCGCGCTCATCGGCAGCAGACTGGTCTCCTTCATGCCAGGGAGCGTGTTAATCTCCAGCAAAAACGGCTCATTTCCCGGCGAAAGAATGAAGTCGACCCGCGCGTAGTCCCTGCAGCCGCAGGCGGCAAAAGCGGTCTGCGCCGCCGCCTTCACGGACGCCTCGACACCGGCGTCGATCGGGGCCGGCGCCACGTATTCGGTGAGACCCTTTGTGTACTTGCTCGCGTAATCGTAGACGCCCGAGTGCGGGCGAATCTCGACGATCCCCATGGCCCGGCCGTTCAGAACGCCGACGGAGAGCTCGCGCCCGCGAATCCTGCGCTCCACCAGCCACCGGCCGCCCTCCGCCCTTTGCAGGGCGGCCTCCAACTCGGCCATGCTTCCCACGACGGAAAGGCCCACGCTGCTGCCCTCGTTGTTCGGCTTGACGACGAGCTCCAGGCCCAGCCTTTCCGCTACCTCTGCGGCGGCAGGCCTGGACTCCGGGTCGAACACGACGGCGTCGGCCACGGCCAGCCCGTGCGCCGCGACGGTCGCCTTGGTGCGCGTCTTGTCCATGGTGAGGGCGCTGCCCGCCGCCCCGCAGCCGGCATAGTGCACCCCCGCGGCGTCCAGGAGGGACTGCATGCCGCCATCCTCGCCAAAGGTGCCGTGGAGCGTGGAGAATACGACGTGGCGCGACCGATCCAACCCCGGCGGCAGGGCATTCTCGCCCAGGACGAACAGCCGGGTGGGAAACGCCCTCGCGAGCGCCAGGGCGCATGCCCGCCCCGAGCCGAGCGACACTTCCCGTTCCGCGGATGTTCCGCCGCAGAAAACGGCCACCTCGGGCCCCTTCATAGCACGTCCTTCCATTCCCCGCCGTAGAGCAGGACCTCGGGCTCGAGATCGACCCCCCGGTCGCGTCGGACCCGGGCTCGGATGCGGCGGATAAGCTCGATCACATCGGCGCTGGTCGCCGAGCCCCGGTTCACGATGAAATTGGCATGGACGGGGGAGACCTCCGCGTCCCCCACCCGCTCCCCCTTCAGCCCACACTCGTCGATGAGCCGCCCCGCGGACCCTCCCGGTGGATTCTTGAAGACGCATCCGGCGCTTGGGTCCCGCGGTTGGGATTCATGCCGCTTCCTCCGGAAGATGTCCACCTGACGGTTGACGGCGGCGGCCTCGGCGGCGCCCGCGGGGCGCAGGAGGGCGCCAAGTGCGATCGCGTCGCGCAGTTCGGCGCAAACCCGGTATTCGACGTGCAGCTCCCCGCGGCGCAGGGTCCTGACCTCGCCGGAAAGCGTCGCGACGAGCACCTCCTCGACCACGTCGAAGATCCAGCCGCCCATCGCCCCTGCGTTCATGCGCAGGGCCCCGCCGAGGCTCCCGGGTATCCCCTCGAGAAACTCGAATCCGGAAAGGCCCGACCGGGCCGCGAGGCCGCACAGATTCTTGAGCCGCAGGCCGGCGCCCGCCCACACCCGGCCCGAGGGGCGCACTTCGAAGGATGACCACGACTCGCCGGTCAGGGAAAGAACGAGCCCGTCGACGCCCGCGTCGGGCACGATGAGGTTTGAGCCGCGCCCCAGCACCAGCACGGGGATCCCGGACTCCGCCGCAAGCCGAAGCAGGGCGCGCAGGTCGTCCAGGCCTGCGGGCTCGGCGTAGACCCGCGCCGCGCCGCCGACGCGCAGGGTGGTCCGCGGCCCCATGGGCTCCTCCCTCCTGACGGGGGATTCCGCCGAAACCAGGCCGCGCGCGGCATCCGCAAAGCGGTCCCACCCCGTGGACTTCGCCTCCTCCGCGCGGCGAACCTCGAGCCAGGCGCGCGCCTTCCTGTCGATGTCGCCGGCTCCGACGAAGGCCACGATGTCCCCGCGGCGGGCCTCGCGCGAAAGCGCGCGGAAAAACTCCCCGTCGTCGCCAGGCACATAATGGACCTGAAGCGCCGCCGAGCCCTTCTTGATCTCGGCATAGATGTCGGCGGAGGTTCCTCCGGAAATCGGCTGCTCCCCCGCCGGGTACACATCGAGGAGCATGACGCTGTCGCCCAGGGCCAGCGCCGCCGCGAACTCCGCCTTGAATTGGGCCGTCCTGCTGTAGCGGTGCGGCTGGAACACGACGACCAGGCGCCTGCCCTGGCGCCGAAGGCTGGCGAGGAGCGAGCGGATCTCTGTGGGATGATGGGCGTAGTCCTCGATGACGGTCAGGCCCCCGGCGGCGGAGAGCTCCTCCTGGCGCCGGCGCACACCCGGGTAGGCGGCAAGGGAGTCCCTTCCCGGGTCGGCACCCATCAGGCTCGCGGCCGCCAGTGCCGCCGTCGCGTTGGCGGCGTTGAAATCGCCGCGCGCCCTGACGGGCGCCTCGCAGGGGGCGAACCGGCCCCCGAGCCGGAGCATCATCCCCCCGTCCGACTCGCCGGCCGCGTCCCCTGAAAAATCACCGCTTCGCCCGAACGTGAAGGCGGGCAGGCCCGCGGGGAGGACCTCCTTGAGCCTGAGCGACCTCCCGCAGGCGTCGCTCACCAGCACGGCGCCGCGTGTCCTCCCGAGCAGCGAGGCGAACGCGGCGTCGAAGTCCCCCGGCTCCCGGTAGCGGTCCGGATGGTCCCAGTCGAGGTTCGCGATCACCGCGATCTCCGGGCGGAAGCGGTCGATCGTGCCGTCGCTCTCGTCGATTTCGGCGACGACCCATCCGTTTGAGCCGACCCGCGCGGGAGACGCTCCGTCCGCAAAAAGGCCGCCGAGCACGTACCCTGCGGGAAAGTTCGCCCTCCTCAAGGCTGTGATCAGCATGGCCGTCGTCGTGGTCTTGCCGTGGGAGCCGCAGACCGCGACCAGCTTAAGGTCCCTGACGAGCTCCGCGAGCAACTCCCCGCGGCGCACGAGGGGGAGCCCGAGCTCCCGCGCGCGCCTGGCGCCCGGATGGCCGGAGGACACCGCCGAGGAATGCACCACCAGTTCGCAGCCGGCGGGCAGCGGCACAAGGGAGATACCCCCGCGCTCCAGAAGCCCCCGCATCTCCCCGTCCTGCAGGGCGTCGTCCTCGCCCGTCACCTCGAAGCCGGCCTGGGCCAGGTAGATCGCCAGCGGCGCCATGCCCATGCCTCCGACCCCCAGGCAGTGGATCCTGGCGGCATTGCGCCCGAACAGGACTGGAAGGGGCTCGGGCCTCATGGGGTCAGGCGGCCATCCTGTCGAGGTCCGTGAGCATCACCTCCAGGGAGTTCGCCCTGTCCATGCGCCTGAGGTTCTCGCGGAATTTTCCCAGGAGCCAGTCGTTGAAGATCACGTCGAGCGCCTCCGCCTGGAGGCGGTCGAGGGAGTTCTCCTCGACCACAATGCCCCCTCCCTGGCGTTCGAAGAGCGCGGCGTTCGCGCGCTGATGGTCGCCGGAAGCCCAGGGGAAAGGCACCAGGATCGCAGGCGTCTCGCAGCGGATCAGCTCGGCGAGGGTGCCGGCGCCGGCGCGCGAAATGACAAGGTCGGCCGCGGAAAGCAGCTCCGCCACGCGGTCGCAGAACGGACTAAAGACCGCGCGCACCGGCGCGCCGGTCCGGGACATGAGCTCAAAGGATTCCGCGGCGCCCTTGTCGAGCCCGGTGAGGCAGTAGACCTGGATACCCTCGGCGGCCAGGTGCGGAAGCCGTTCGCGGGTCCAGGCGTTAAGCGCGGCCGCTCCCTGGCTTCCCCCAAGGACCGCCAGCACCTTCCGGTTGGGAAGGAGCCCGAGCGCGGCGCGCGACTCCGCCTGCGAAAGCCTGACGATTTCCCGCCGCACGGGCAGGCCGGTGTGGCGGGTCGCCGCCACGCCCACGCCGGGCAGCCGGACGCCCGTCGGAAGAAAGACCCTCGTCGCGAGCCGGCCCATCACCCGAACCGCAAGGCCCGGCACCCGGTTCGACTCGTGCAGGGCAACCGGCACGCCATGGAGCCATCCCGCAAGCGCGACGGCGGCGGAGGTGAATCCCCCGAAGCCGACGATGGCGTCGGGCCTGAGCTTGCGCAGCAGGCGCACGCAGAAGAACAGGGCCTGGACCTGCGTGACAACGCATCGGGCGAATCTGGCGGGCCGCCACGAGAAACCCGTCCCAGGCGTGCGCACAAAGTCCAGCTGCGGGTATTTCTCGATAAGGCGCGCGTCGACCTTTTTCATGCTGATGAGAAGCGTGACCTTGTGCCCCCGCCCGATCAGTCCCTCGGCCAGCGAGATTCCCGGCGAAAGGTGGCCGCCGGTCCCCCCGCACGATATGAGAAAGGTGCTCACGCGGCGACCTCCTCGAGGGACCTCGTCCGGCGTTGCAGGCCCGCGCGACCCCACGTCCTGTCGGTGTTCACAAATATCCCCACGAGGACCCCCATCAGGAGCAGGTTGGAGAGCCCCGAGCTGATGAAGGGAAGCGACATCCCCTTGGTCGGAAAGATGCCGGTGACGACCCCAAGGTTGATCGTCGCCTGGAGGCAGATCAGCAGGAGGCACCCCGTCGCGAGCAGGAAATGGAAGAGGTTGGGGGCCCGCCTCAGGTGCCTCAGGCCGGCGATGAAGATCACCACGAACAGGGCCACCACGCCGAGGGTGAACCAGAGCCCAAGTTCCTCGCCGACGACGGCAAGGATGAAATCGGTGTGAGCCTCGGGAAGGAAGTTGAGCTGCTGGCGCCCCTCCCCGAGCCCTGCGCCCGACGTGCCGCCCACGGCGAAGGCCGCAAGCGACTGGTAGAGCTGGTAGGTGCCGTGCTGCTTGTTGCCCTCGACATTCAGGAAGGCCGTGAAGCGCTGCAGCCTGTTGGGGTTGAGCATGACGGCCACCGCGAAGATCGCCGCAGCGGCGCCCACCGACGGGATCACGTAGCGCGCCCTGGCGCCCGCCAGGAAAAGCAGGATCAGCCCCACCGACACGGTCAGGGCGGCGGTGCCGAAATCGGGCTCCTTCAGGATGAGGGCCGCGAAGGCCCCGATGATGCCGAGGGGATAGAGGAAACCCCTCCTGAATTCTCCGATCCGGGTCTGGTTCAGCGCGAGGTAATGCGCCAGGCAGAAGACCATGCCTAGCTTGCCGAACTCCGAGACCTGCAGGCGCGCGGCACCGTGGCCGAGCCAGCGGCGGCTTCCCTTGACCATGATGCCCACATGCGGGATCACGACCAGCGCGAGGAGGGCGAGCATGATCCCGGCAATCCACCACACGTACCGCCGGGAGTAGTCCAGATTGATGCGGCTCGCGACAAAGCAGACGACTGCCGCAACGGCGACGCCGGTCACCTGCTTGTCGAGGTAGTAGTAGGGACCCTGCTTGAACGACGCGCTGGCGCTGAAGAGGATCGTGAGCCCGAGGATGGTGAGCGCGATGGCGCACACCACGATGACAGCCGCCGGCGACGGCACCAGACGTCTTCGCAGGATGTCGGCTGGCGTGTCTCCGCTCATGCCCGGGTCACTTCTGCTGCGCGTTGGAATCGTCGACCTTCACCACCGGAATGTCCGAGTTGGCGGACGGCTTCAATCCGGCATCCAGGTCCTGGTCGGGCCGGGGCAGTTCGGCCGCCGCCGGAGCCGCGGCGGGAGCCGCCTCAGCGGGGGCCGGCGCCGGAGCAACCGCGGATTTCACAGCGGCGGGTTGGCGCCCGCCCGGGATGATCAGTTCCTGGCCGGGGTGGATCGTCTTGGGATCCGAAATGGAGTTCGCCGCGGCGATCTCGCTCAGCTTCACATGGTACCGGTGCGCTATCGCCCGCAGCGACTCCCCGGGCCTCACCACATAATGGATCGGTTCGCCCGGAGCCCTTGGCGTGCTCCGCACCCTGGCCGCACCTGCCTGTGCGCCGGTATCCGCGCCGCCGGCAAGCGACCTTTCCGGGATGATGAGCTTTTGCCCGGGCTGGAGCATCGAGCCCGCGCGCAGGTCGTTGGCGGCGGCCAGGTCAGAGACCCTGATATGATTGCGCTTGGCGATCGACCAGAGGCTGTCGCCCGAGGCGACCACGTAGGCGGTCGCAGGCGTCACGCCCCCGACGGGCTGGGCCTCCAGGGCCGCAGCGGCCGGCGTGCCGGGGCGCGTGGGCGAATAGAGTCCGGAGCCGGCCTGCGGGGATTCGGCGCTGAAGGAGATCGAGGGCGCGGCCTCCGCGGGCGCCGGGGTGATGGGAGAGCCGGCGGGCGGCGGCGGGGTTGTGTCCGGGGCCGCCGTCTGCGACCTGCCGACCGAGCAGCCCGGGTCCGCGAAGATCAAGATGAGCGCGAGCAGGTGCAGGCCCACGACGACGCCAAAAATTCGGAGGATTTTCATGTTGGAGATATGGTTTTTCGCTAGGCGGACATTCTGCGGATATAAAGATCAACTTTCCAGCGCGATGTCGGATGAATCTGCATCGTTCATCCGGCGAGGAATGCGGGATGGGCTGCATTTGCGCCCCGGACAAGGGCCTCAAAGCGGTCGCCGCGGTCGGCGTAGCCCTTGAACTGGTCGAAACTGGCAAAACCCGGACTAAGCAGCACGTTGTCCCCGGGAGAGGCCGACGACAAGGCGCCACGGACGGCGGCGGCAAGCGTCCCGCTCATCGAATGCGGAACGCCCGCCGAGGCAAAGGCCGCCGCGAGCTCCGCTCCGGTCTCGCCGATGAGAAAGGCCCGCTTCACCCTCGGCGCGATGCGGCCGGCAAAGCCGGCTATGTCGCCGCCCTTCGACTTTCCCCCTGCGATCAGGAGCACGGGCGATCCGAAGCGGCCGAGTGCGGCCTCGACCGCATGAAAATTCGTGGCCTTTGAGTCGTTCCAGAACACGACGCCGCCTATCTCGGCCACCCGGGAAAGGCGGTGGCGCCCCACCTCGAAGGTCCGGGCTGCGCGGAAAAGATCCCCGGCGTCGTACCCGGCCGCGCGCCACCAAGCCGCCGCGAGAAGGAAGTTTTCCCTCTGCGGATGGTCGGCGAACACGGTGCCGCTGAGACGGGGATCGGGAGCCTGCCCTGCAGTATCGATCCAGTTCGGGCCCCATCCGGGGCGTCCTGGAGGATGAGGGAAGGCAGCGGAAACGCCCCCGTTCGCCTCCACCCAGGCTCTGACCGAGGAACCGGCAAACACCGTTCCGGATCTCTCGGCTACCGCCGCCTTTGCCCTGAAATAGGCCTCCATGCCCGGATGCCTCTCCAGGTGGTCCTCGGCAAAATTCGTCCAGAGCAGGGCCTCGGCCGCGAAGAAGCCCATCGTCTCAGCCTGGAAGGAGCTGATTTCGCACACTGCGATGGTCGCCGCCGTGCATCCGCCGTCCGAGGCGAGCCGGGAGAGGGAGCGCCCGATGTTTCCGGCGGCCCGGGCGTCAAGGCCGATTCCCCCGAGCGCATGGGCCAGAAACTCGACCAGCGTGGTCTTTCCGTTCGTACCCGTCACCGCAAGGATCCTCCCCTTCCAGAAAAGCGACGCAAAATCGATCTCCCCGAGGGCGGTTGCCCCGCTTTCCCGCGCCAGCCTTATCCAGGGATGATCCGGCGCAAAGCCGGGCGAAAAGACCGCCAGGGAGTGCCTGGCGGCGGCGGCCCGCGTGAATTCCGCGCCGCGGGCGTCGTACACGACACCTTCCACGCCGATCCGGGCAAGCACGGAGCAGGCGCCACGTCCGCTTTCGCCGTCGCCGAACACGGCCACGGGCCGCTTCAGCAGGCCGTCGGAAAGCTGCGGAACGTCTTGGTTCATGTCAGCGGAGCTTCAGCGTCCCCAGACCCGCCAGGGCGAAGATCAGCGAAAGCACCCAGAAGCGTATCACCACCTTGGTCTCCGGCCAGCCCTTCTTCTGAAAATGATGGTGTATGGGGGCCATCAGGAAGAACCGCCTCCCCTCGCCGAAGCGCCTGCGGGTCGCCTTGAAGTATCCCACCTGCAGGATGACTGAGAGTGCCTCCCAGACGAAGACGCCTCCGACCAATACCAGCGTGAGCGGCTGCTGGACCATGAAGGCGATCACGCCGAGGAGTCCGCCAATCGCCAGCGACCCGGTGTCGCCCATGAAGACCTCCGCCGGGTGGCAGTTGTACCAGAGGAAGGCGAGCCCGGCCCCCACCAGCGCCCCGCAGACCACGGTCAGCTCGCCCACCCCGGGGACGTAGCTGATCAGCAGGTAGTCGGCTATCCTTATGTTGCCGGCGGAATAGGCCATGATCCCATAGACCAGCGTGACGGTGATGGTGCACCCGATGGCAAGCCCGTCCAGCCCGTCGGTGAGGTTTATCGCGTTGGAAAAGCCCACGAGCCAGAAATACATGAAGATGAAGAGCGCTCCGATCGGCATGCTGGCGATCACCGGATGCTTCACAAAGGGCATCCAAAGCTCGCGGATCTTCGCCGAGCTCGCCGGATGCAGGAGAAGGATGCCAAGCGCCGCGACGGTGGTCAGCGTCTGCCAGACGATCTTCTCCGTGGACGAGATCCCGTGCCGGCTCTTCCGGACGACCTTCAGGTAGTCGTCGCGGAACCCCACGGCCGTGAGCGCGGAATACACAAAGAGCGCGACGCCCACCCAGACGTTCGGCGCGGCCCACAGCAGGGAACCGGCGAGCACGGCGATGAAGATGATGAGGCCGCCCATCGTGGGCGTCCGTTTCTTGTCGAACGCCGTCGCGAGCTCGCCGGTGCGATCGTCGTCGTAGTGCTGGCCAACCTTCAGCCGCCTGAGCCGGGCTATCAGCCACGGGCCGACGAGGAAGCCCACGAGGGCCGCGGTGCCTGACGCGAGCAGGGTCCGCACGGTGATATAATGCAGCACCCGAAACGGGCCAAAGTGCCTGTCGAGCGTTGCGAGGTAGCTAAGCATGGGATTCCACGGGCCGGTCGATCCCGCCGGCGCCCTCGAGTGCGCCTTCGAGCCCGTAGCGGCGGCTTGCCTTGAGGAAGACGGAGCCCCGGAACCGGGCGATCCGTTCGGCAATGGGGTCAAGGGACTCGACGACCTGAATGCACCCGGACTCGACTCCGCCCGCGAGGGCGCCCTCCCTTATGGAGCCGGCGTCCTCGCCTATCAGGATGAGGCTGTCGCCGGGCCGCATCGGCAGGATCCGGCCGAGCGCATGGTGAAGCCGGGCCGCGTCGGCTCCGAGCTCCTCCATGCACCCGATCACCAGAAGCCTTGGCTCGCCGGCCGGGGCCAGGGAGTGGAACGCGGCCAGCGCGTCCGCCATCGAGGCCGGGTTCGCGTTGTAGCAGTCGATGTAGAACAGCCTGCCGTCCACGCGGTGGAACTCCCCGCGCAGGGGCGACGGACGCCACCGGCTGAGCCGTTCCCGGAGGTCGTCGGGGGCGACGCCGAGCTCGAGCGCGGCGCAAAGGGCGAGCACGGCGTTGTGCGCCATGCCTTCGGAGACCGAATTCAGGCGGTATTCGGTGGCCGGGGACCTGTGCGCCAGGGTGATAAGGGTGGAGTCCCCGCGGATCTCGGCCGTGAAGAAGACCTTCGAGGGAGGTGAGCTTTTCGGAAGGGGTCCAGCCGCCTTCGAGATGGCGAGCGTCCGCGACCGCAGCGCGCGGAAAGCCGCGAAGTCCAGGCAGCTCGAAGGGAATACCGCGAGTCCGCCCGGCCTCACCGCCGCGGCGAGGCGGGCCTTTTCCCCGGCAACGCCCTCGATTCCGCCAAGCCCGGCGAGGTGCGCCGCCCCGACAAAGGTGACGATCGCGATTTCCGGGGCGATCATGGCCGCGAGGGGGGCCATCTCACCCATCCCGCCGATGCCTGCCTCCACGACGGCGTGGGTATGGACCGACGGATCGATCCTTGTCAGGGTCAGCGGCACGCCAAGCTGGTTGTTGAGATTCCCCTCCGTGGCGAGGACGCTCGAGCCTCCCAGGAGCCCGGCGAGCAGGTTTTTTGTCGAGGTCTTTCCCGCGCTCCCGGTGATGCCGACCACCGGTTTGGTGAATTCGCGGCGATGGGAGCCCGCTATCGACTGGAATGCGCCGAGCGGGTCGGCCACGACCAACTGGGGAAGTTCGGCACACCCCGGGTTCCTGGAGACCAGGGCGCCGCTGGCCCCCGCCGCGGCCGCCGCGGAGAGGAAATCATGGCCGTCGCGCCGGCCTGTTTTCAGCGCCACAAAGGCTTCCCCGGGCCGAATCCTGCGCGAGTCGACGCTGAAGCCGGTCGGAAAGCGGTCCGGCCGCCTCGTCCAGCGGCCGTCGGTCCATGCGGCGAGCTTGTCGGGCGGAAACTCCAGGCTCATGGCTCCCGGAGGGTCTTGACCCTTATCAGCTCGCGCACCACCTGCCTGTCGTCAAAGGGGATGATGGTGTCGGCGAATTCCTGGCAGCTCTCGTGGCCCTTTCCGGCTATCAGCAGGCAGTCCCCGGGCCCGGCAGCGTCCAACGCAAGGCTGATGGCGTGGCGCCGGTCCTCGGTCCAGGAGATCGTTGCCGGGTCCGACACTCCCATTCTCATGTCGTCGAAAATTTGCCCGAGCCGCTCGCTTCGCGGATTGTCCGCCGTGGCAAAGGCGAGGTCGGCGAACTGCTGCACGGCCCCGACCATGAGCGGGCGCTTCGTCCGGTCCCGGTTGCCGCCGCACCCAAATACGACGAGCAGCCGTCCGGGGGTGATCGCCCGAAGCATGCCCAGGGCATTGCGCAGGGCGTCATCGGTGTGGGCATAGTCGACCAGCACGTTGAAGGCCTGGCCCTCGTCTATCCTCTCCATCCTCCCCGGCACGCCGTGGAAGTCGCGGAGCCCGGGCAGGAGCGCGGCGGGGTCCTTCCCCAAGGCCCATGCCGCCGCGACGGCGCCGAGCAGGTTGCTCACATTGTAACGGCCGATGAGGGGCGACTCGAGACCGAGCCCGGGCCTCTTCGCCCCCGCGGCGCCGGGCCATGAGAGGTGAAGCGACGTGCTCGTGAAATTGAGGACCACCGATTCCGCCCTGACGTCGGCGTCCGGGCTCTCGCCGTAGGTCACGACGCGGACGGAGGGATGGTCGGCGGCAAGCAGCGCCGCCAGCTTGCGGCCGTACGCATCGTCGATGTTGACCACCGCCGCGCCCGGGGCGGAGCCGGTCGCCCCCGTGAACAGCCGGGATTTCACCTCAAAATACGAATCGAGCGTCCGGTGGTAGTCCAGGTGGTCCCGGGTGAGATTCGTGAAGACGGCCACGGCGAACTGCAGCCCGAGGATCCGCTGCTGGTCGATGCCATGGGAGCTCACCTCCATGACGGCACGCCTGCAGCCCGCGTCGCGCATCTGGGCCATCATGCCGAAGATGTCCAGGGACTCCGGGGTCGTCCTGAACGAGGGGACGGTCCGCGCGCCGAGGTCGTAGTTGATCGTTCCCAGCAGGCCGACCCTTTCCCCTCCTCCAAGGAGATGCCGGAGGAGATGGGTTATGGTCGTTTTTCCGTTTGTGCCGGTGACGCCGACAACGCTCATGTCCCTGTCCGGAAACTGATAGTAACGCCGGGCAACCCGGGCGAGCGCGGCACGGGGATCCGCCACCCGTATGAAGGTGACCTTGGCCGGCGGGTGGGTCGGAAGGGTCTGGGCGACGATGGCGCCGGCCCCGCGGCTCACGGCCTCGTCGATGAAAGCCACTCCGTCCGTCCGCCTTCCAGGCAGCGCGAAGAACAGGTTTCCGGGAACGACCCGCCTGCTGTCCATGGCGAGACCCGAGATCGGCCGGTCGAGGCCTCCCTTGACGGCCAGGATCTCGCCTTCGCCAAAGTAGTCGAAAAGTTGCGAAGTCATGATGAAAGTGCGCGGTGCGACGGGGGCCCCCATCCGGGCTCTCCGCGAGTTCCGCGCAGGAGTCGGATAGCTTATGGCGGAATTCCGATTTAGGTAACCGATCACGGGCGATTTTCCCCCATGGCCAGTTCGCGCCCGGTAGAGCCGCCGATCCCCGGCGTGATGTCGAGATACGAAATCAGCTGTTCGCCGATATGCTTGAAGGACGGCGCGGCGACGAGCCTGCCCCAGGCGATGCCTCCGGGGGAGTGGGCGTCGGCGTCGTCGACGACCACGGAGATCTCCACCTGCGGGTGGCTGGCCGGGAAAAAGCCGATGAACGACGCAACGTGGTGGCGATCGGAGTAAGTGTGGTCGATTATCTTGCGCACCGTCCCCGTCTTTCCGGCGACCTCGTAGCCCGGGATGGCGGCGGCAGGGGCCGTTCCCTCCGACGATACCACCCCCGTGAGAAGCTGGGCCATGGTCCTGGCGGTCCTCTCGCTCATCACGCGGCGGACTTCGCTCGGTCCGAACCGGTAGACCACCTCGCCGTTCTCGTCGCGGATCTCCTTCACGATCTGCGGTCTAAGGAGCACACCTCCGCTGGCGATGGCCTCCATCGCCTGGTTCATCTGGAGCACGGTGACGTCCACGGAATATCCGGTGGGCATCCTTGTGATGGTCAGGCCGTCCCATTTGGCGGGCGGCAGGAGGTATCCACCGACTTCGCCGCCCACGGGGAAGCCGGTGGGCTGTCCAAAGCCGAACGCGCGCGCGTAGGCATAGAAGCGCTGGTCGCCGAGCATCATGCCGAGTTGGGCGGCCCCCCGGTTCGACGAGTGCTCGATGATCTCGGCGACGGTCAGCCTGTGGTCGAAATGGTCGTCGTCCCGCGGCATGCTGCGGACCTGGCCGCGGTAGTCTATCCTGTCCAGGTTGCAATCGAAGGTCGTTGTGGGTGTCACCAGTCCGTCCTCGAGCGCGCCCGAGGCGGCCACGATCTTGAAGACGGATCCGGGCTCGTACATGTCGGCCACCGCGGTGTTGCGCATCGCCGCCTGTTCGCCGCCCGAAAGCCTGTTGTATTCGTTCAGGTCGAAGCTCGGAGTGTTCGCCAGGGCGAGGATGAAGCCCGTCCGCGGGTCGCTGATGATGATCGTGGCCTTGGCGGGCTGGAATCGCGCGGCGATGTCCTCGAGCTCCGCCTCGGCGATGTGCTGGACCTCGGCGTCAATGGAAAGCACCACGGTATAGCCATCCGACGGGGGAACCTCGCGGGTGCGGAACTGGGCGAGCTCCTCGCGGTGCCCGTCCTTCTCGGATTCCACCCATCCATTCTGGCTGCGAAGGTAAAAGTCGGCGAAGCGCTCAACCCCGGTCACAGGCTTCTCATCCCGGTTCACGTAGCCGACCACGTGCGCGGCGAGCGCGTTGTGGGGATAGTCCCTGCGGAAGACCCGGTTGCCGTACACGCCCCGGATGCCGAGCTTTGTGATCTCCGCGTAGGCCGACTCGGAAACATTCTCGCTGAGCTTGGCCCAGCGGATGGGCCGGTTCCCCTCGGCGTCGGCCTCGTCCAGGACGGTGTCGTCCCCTGCCGCCGTCCCCGCGGGGTCGGCCGACGGCGGAGCTGCGGGCGCCGGGGCGGCAGCCGTGCCCAGGTCGAAGTGGACCGAACCGGCTCCCGCACCCGGCACTGCCGCCGCGGGTTGCTGGGCGGCGGGCCGGAACTTCGTCGTGAAGATGCTCCGCATCTCAGGCAGCGGCATTCCGATGAGCTCCGCCAGCCGCGGCCATTTGTTCTCATCGGCCGGGAGCGTGGCGGTCGGGTCCACGCCGAGAACGATCAGCGAACGGCTCGTCGCGAGAATCGCCCCATGGGTGTCCAGGATGTCGCCCCTCCTGCCGTTCAGGACCAGGATCTGGCGCCTTGCCCTTTCCACATAGCGCAGCAGCTCGTCCCGATCCAGAACGTGCAGCCAGACAAGCCGGGTCCCGATTCCGGCGAAAACGAGGAGCATGACTCCGGCCAGGAATGCGATCCGCGGAGTGGAGGCGAAGCCCTTGGACATGGGGGGCGGACCTCCTCAGGGTTGCTCGGCGACCCTGAACGACACCGCCGCGGATGCCCCGGTGTCGAAGAGACCGCGGTTGTGCTTGGCCGCCAGGCGCATGACGGGATCCTCGGCGACCCGCTGCACGTGGTCCGGGCTCGGAAATGCCAGGCCCAGGCGCCACTGCTCGTTGCGCTGGTTGAGCAGGGCAGGATCCTGTTCGGCTGCGATGGCTGCGGCCTCTTCCATGCAGCGGCGCTCCACGTCGGCGGCATGGGCCTCGATGGCCTTGTTCTCATTGGCCATGATGGAGATCTGGTGGCGGACGCCGACCATGCCCAGGCCAACCGAACCGCAGGTGCCTATGACGACGAGGGCGCCGGCGAGCATCTGGTTGACGAAGGCGTGATTTGTGTTTCGTGGCATGGGCGGCTTGGTTCGAGGGATCCGTTCAAAGTTTTCGCATCGCCCTTAGCCTGGCGCTGCGGCTCCTGGGATTCGCCCCGAGCTCGGCATCGCCCGGCGTGGCCGGACGGCGCATGAGCGGGTCCGCCAGCTTCAGCCGCAGGTCCTGGGGCAGCCCGTCGTCGGCGCTTTCGGGCTGGCCGCACATCCGGCGGAAAAAGCGCTTCACGATCCGGTCCTCGAGGGAATGGAAGCTGATGACGGCGAGAACGCCGCCGGAACGCAGCCGGGCGAACGCCGCCGGCAGGGCTCCCTCAAGCGCGCCGAGTTCATCGTTGATCGCGATGCGGATTCCCTGGAATGCCCGCGTGGCCGGATGGATCTTCATGGCGCGCCGGTCGCGCGCGGGAATGGCCTCCGAGATCAGGGCCGCGAGTGAGGCCGTGCGCGCCAGCGCGCCCGTTCCCCTCGCCGAACGTATCGCGCCGACGACACGGCGCCAATGGGGCTCCTCGCCGCAGTCGCGGATCGCGCGCTCGAGCATCTCCACGGTTGCGGTTTCCAGCCAGCGGGCCGCCGGCACGCCCGCCCGGGGATCGAGACGCATGTCCGCAGGGGAGTCGTTCCGGAAGGAAAAGCCCCTCTCCGGGTCGTCCAGCTGGAACGACGAAACCCCGAGGTCGAAGAGTATCCCGTCGAATTCCCCGGGCGGAAGCTCGGCAAGACGGGCAAAGTCCGCCCCGAGCAGCGTGAAGCTGCCGGGGAACTCGCTGCGGAGCCCGGCCGCCCTGGGCTCCGCCGCGGGATCCCGGTCAAGGGCCAGCACCTCGACGCCGGGGGCCGATTCGAGAAGCGCGCGGGTGTGTCCCCCTCCCCCGAACGTGCAGTCGAGATAGCGGCCGCCGGCGCGAGGCGCCATAAATTCGAGGACCTCGCCGAGCATGACGGGCTTGTGTCCGGGCTCCATGATCATAGCCCGAGGCGCCTCATCAGGTCGCCGAAGTTTTCGCCGGAGGTCCGCGTCTCGACCTTGTCCCAACGCGCCGGCGCATAGAGGTTGAACTTCGTCAGGGCGCCTACAAGGACCGCCTGCCCGTCGATGCCAGCGTGCTTGAGGAGGTCCGCGCTGAAACCCACCCGCCCCTGCTTGTCGAAGGAAAAGGACTGGGTCTGGGCGAAAAAGCGGGCGGTGAAGTCCTGGCCCGCGCCATCGCTGAGGGCTATCTGCGCGATCTTGGCGTGAAGCTTCTCGACCTCGGCCGGCGGGAGGACCGCCACGTAGCCGTCCGGATGCGGCGTCGCAAGGAAAGTGTCGTCCGCGGCGTGGGCACCCCGCCATGCCGACGGGATCGTCAGGCGATCCTTGTCGTCGAGCGTGTGCCTGAAAAGGCCGGTGTAAAAGGCTTTGCCTGGTTGGGCCATTTGGGACGGAGGACGCCATGTCCCCCACAATGCCCCATTTTGTCCCATTTCATCCCACCACGGTCAAGCACTATTCCGCTCTAAAAACGCAGATTTCTGCTCACACT
>Ga0302319_10002643_pt1 | contig 38214 bp, 28 predicted proteins | sample Bog_T0_2_FD_203319 | JGI IMG/M metagenome (GOLD analysis project Ga0302319, IMG submission 203319) | Peat permafrost microbial communities from Stordalen Mire near Abisko, Sweden - Bog_T0_2 | ecosystem: Environmental > Terrestrial > Soil > Wetlands > Peat | place: Sweden: Abisko, Stordalen Mire... | reverse complement strand
CGGCGCAAATCATCTGCAAGGGGTTTTCCCATGTCGTTGTTCGCCGCGGAGAGTCGCCAGAAATAGTCTACACTATTTGAGAAAATACTCTAGACGCAATCGACGCGCATTTGGGACTTGATCAGAGGTTCCCTAAGCCCGCTCAATAAGCCTTCGCTATATCGAGCCTTCTCTCAGACGGAGGAGTTGTCGAATACATTGAAGATGCTGTCGAGGTGACAGACGTTCTATTCACGCGCCACAAGGTAACCTTCTCCAAAACAGATACAGGGGTTGCAATGTGAAGAATCTCCTGCCGCAAGAGCGTGGGCGGATCGCTAGTCCATATGTAATCGAAGCTTGCAAGGCATTGTTTCCACGCAGGATTTGCCCTCTCCGAGCCGTCGCAAGGAGGCTGTCGAAAGATAAGTGGCTGCTGACCGGGAAAAGCAAACAGTGTGGAAATATCCGCACTGTGCGAGATGGTCCAGAACTCGATTATGTGGACAAACCCACTGTCCAGTTGTTTTGTCGAGAGGCCATTTTCCGATTCGATGGCATAGATGCGCGCCCCGGCGGGCAGATATAGTCCCATCGCTAGTACTTGTTCGCTGCGGTGACTGATGTTGAGCCAGTTGGCAGTGATTCTGCCGGTATGAATTACCATGGCGGCCAATGCGACGGCAACGGCCGCTTTCTGCCATGGCCCGCAGCGTGGCTCGATCGACAGCGCCAGAAGTAGAAAGCCGGGAACGACATATCGCAGGTCTACCCCAGAAGCGGTGAACAGCGCATAGGGAGTGGCCGCGTACAAAATGAAGAATACAAGGCCCGTGACGGCGACAGCAGAGTGAACCTTGCTCTTCTTTAACAGCAGCAATGCACAGAAAAGCAGGACGACCGCTACTCCCAGATCCATCATCAGGCTATAGGAACGAACCGGCGCAAGAAGACTGAGCAGTTTTCCAGTGAGCGGGCGCCAGGCGATACTGCCCACCTGTCCGCTGCTCTTCATAAAGCCGACCATTAACAGGAGCGGGCAGCCGAGCCAGATGAGTTTGACGATCAGACTGCTGATTCTGCGATCACGAACGAAATCGAGTAGCGCAATCGTGACGCACGCAACGCCGAGAATCACAATTGCGCTTAGATGTGCGAGAAAGGCGGCAATACTCAGCAAACAGCAAAGAAAGAACCGCAATGGAGTCATTGCGTTGCGCACCTGCAACCAGAATGCGAAAACGCAAAGGAAGACGCCTACTCCGAAGACATAATTAACAAAACCGAAAAGAAGCGGTGAATTGTAGAACGTAAAAGCGCAGACCAAGGCCAGCCAATTCGGCTTGCCGGTCACCGCCCGCCCAACTGCGCTGCATCCAAACACATATAGTGCCGCCGCAATCGAAAGAAATATTTTTCCGGTGACAATGAGCGGGAGTATCCGGAGCAGGGGCGTTACGATAAGATCGATCGCCAGATTTGGTATTGGGCTGTGATCCAGAATATATCGTTGCTGAAAGACGGGATTGTCATGATAATGAGAAAGGATATAACACCGTGTGAGGTGGTTCGGATAGTCCACCATGCCTGGATACTTCACCATCCATATCGGAACAAGAATGATAAAAAACACTATCAGTAGCATCGCGTAGTAGGTTTTCAATTCCGCGGCAGATGCTTGTAGCGTCTCGCCAGTGATGGCCGGATGCAATAAACAAGACACTCTTCGCGTCAAGGACTGCGACACCGTCATTTTGCAACCTCCCTTAAACAATCCATGGACAAGCGATAAACGCCGCCGTGTCCAGGCAACCCCAGCAAGATCTTCTGCCAATGTCAAGCAGGTGAGTGAAGTTATGCTCTACGCTGGAGGCATCGGTATCGTGCATTCCAGGCAGGCCCCTACTTGAAGAATAGTATCAGTATCCTCTTTGATACAGGCCGCTGTTGCGCTGACGCATTAGTGGCCGTTAATCAGTTCGCTAGCAGCCTGATACATCTGCCAGGCTGTTGCCCAGCGAACTTCGATGTTTCTTCGGTCCGCTTCTTCCGCCAGCCAACCGAATAGGTTGCCGAGGCCTCCGTTGAGCAGCGGCTCGAGATTTCTCTCCGTCGCGCCGTGGGTGTACAGCTTCAGAAAAATATCTCCTCCGATAGCTGGAGCCATATCGAACCATTGGCGCACCCGCGATGGCGTCGGCATATCGTACCCAGCAAGCTCACCAGTTTCCAGGCGCGGCATTAGCCGATCGCCAAAGCGCAATCCGAACGGACCGGTAATCATCAGCAAGTCTCCGCATCTGCTGCCGCCAACAGTAGCTTCGGTTCCGCGATCGAAGGACTTGGGACGATTGCCGGGGTTGCTCGTGCACCAGTAGATTTGGTTAAGAACGCGCCCCTGAGTCGCCGAGGGAGCGGATGGCATGGTGAAGTCGGCATAGCAGCCCAGATCGCGCAGCAAGGCGATCTCGCCGTTGAGGCCGCAGCACTTGCCATCCGGGCGTGAGTTGTCCAGCGCCCAGTTTCCATGGATGAAGCCAAAGACAGTGCGTCCGCCCTGCTGGCGCAGAAGTCCATGATCACAAGTCAGACGGTGGCAGTAATCTGTAACTTTCCTTACAAAGGAATCGCGCAACTCGTGGTCGTGATGTAGATGCACTTCCACATCGCCGACACCGAGGCGAACAATCTCCGCTATCCCATCAAGTAGATCGCGCCGGTACTCTTCCTGCGGGTAGAAAAAGCTGTACTGCGGACGCTGTCCAGCGCTGTCCCGGGGAGCGTCATCAGCTATCCGCGGCCACTTCTCGCGCCACCGCGCGACGCGGCTTAGCGCTGTTTCTATGGACGCGCCCATGCCCAGCGGCTCATAGTGATCGGTGATTGCAACCCAGGCGCGCTTCGGGCTCCTTGGCCGCATGCTCTTACGCAGCCGGTCTCTCAAATACGGCGCGAGCCAGATTTCCGCGTGTCGAGGGAGCTTCATGAAATTGATTTACCTTTGAGCGCTTTAGCAGCCCGTGGCGGACGCGCTACGAGCAAAACATTCAACTATGAGTATCGTTTACGGTTCCTCCCAGTGTCAAAGCCCTGGATGAACCTCCGGCCTGCAGCTCGTAATTTGTGGCATAAGATGTAAATCGAGTAGCAAATGCGAAAATGCTGGTGCCTCTCGATTTCATCGATTAAGATTAGGTCTTGGTATGGAGGAGTGCTTGAGCAGGGTAGTATTCGCAATAATAGCTCCGAAATCCAGGAAGCGGCCGGATGAAAGGTAGCACTGATTGCTATTAATGCAAAATGAGAATTACTGCTTAACATCCTATGACAGAATTGGAGTGAAAAGCCAGATTAGTTAAGCTAAATCAAATCGCGCATGGCAAGAAAATTCCTCGGCTGGCGCCGGGCACGGAGCGGACAGTGAACTGGAGAGTGAAGGGACTACTTCAAAAGACGTTTAGCATGGTGCCTGGGGGTGTGAGGCTCAACACTCGGCTTCAACACGTCCTTGGCAACTTGAGAGATTTTGATGGCCATGTTGAGGTAAAAATCTCCGATTGGGCTACAACTATGGGATACCTTTCCAATGTGGGTTTTCGCGTGAGCGGAGCACGCCTCATGGAAATCGGGACTGGCTGGCACCCAGCGCTTCCTCTTTGCTTCATTCTGGCGGGAGCGCGATCAATTGCGACTTTCGACATCGTTCGCCTACTGGGCGAGACAGAGATTTATCGGCTCCTGGGCAGCCTCGATATGCACGTCCCCAGAATTGCAGAACTGGCTGGAGAGAACGCGGCTACTATTCATACGCGGCTTGTGGAGTTGCGCCGGACCAAGAATCTAGGTGAGCTGCTCAGCAAGAGCTGTATAGAGTACTTCGCGCCAGCGGATGGGAGAGCCACCGGATTGATGCCTGCCTCCATCGATCTCGTATACTCCAATAGCGTGCTGGAACATGTTCCACGAGAAGTGATCTGTGGCCTGATGGAGGAAAGTTTTCGTGTGCTCAAGCCCGGGGGATTGGTCTTGCATAACGTCGGCTGCAACGACCACTATGCGTTCTTCGACAAGTCGATATCTTTCGTTAACTTTCTGCAATATGGAGAGCGTGAATGGAGGATTTGGAACAATCCGATCCAATATCAGAACCGCTTGCGTGCCCCGGAATTCGTGGATCTGGCAATACAGGCTGGCTTCGAGATAATCGGCAAGAGAACCCATGTTCGTCCCGGTACAATGGAGGCGCTCGCTCACCTGCGTATCGCTCCTCAATTTAATCGTTTCACCAGAGATGAAGTGGCGGCAACAACGGTAGACTTTATCGGTCGAAAACCGTTACATTAATCGCTCCCAGCCTCTGTGTTTTCTTTCGTCGCTGAGCGCCTGACTCACACCGATTCAGTTCAAGATCCGCTCCAATGTCGCACTAGTTATGCAGCGCTCAAGAGTGGCAGGATAAACACAATCCATGGAGACGGAGCTGCCATTTGGGTTATCCTGATCATGTCTGTCACCTTCAATCAGACGATCACAATGGGCTTTGTCCTTAGCATTCTGTATTTCGTTACGTCCTACCTCACGCCACCTGTCCTGTTTGGGCCGCTAGCGGTATATCGTATTGAGTTTATTTTGGCAATACCGATATTAATCATATCGATTCTTAAGCTGAAGGGATCAATCATTTTGAAAACGCCACAGTCTGTGGCCTTGATTGGGTTGGCGTTTGCTGGGTCTTTGTCCGTGCTTTTTGGAATGCATTGGGTCATGGGGGCCGTGCAGGTATTTCCAGCGTTCCTCCCATGTGCATATGCTTACTTCCTTGTGTGCCTGCACTGCAACTCGAAGAAGAAGTTGCAGGTCGTTGTGCTTATGCTGCTGTTTGTCTGCTTGTTTGTGATTGCGCACGGGTACATCGATCTGCATTATGGCGCTCCGAACAGCGGCCCTCTCCTGCCAGGGGCCACGGAAGGCTCCAATCAGAATATTGAGTACCCTTACCTTCTGGCAATGCGGGATGGTTCGGGAGAGTATTTTTATAGGCTGAGAGGACTGGGACTCATTAACGACCCAAATGACTTCGGACAAGTGATCATCTGTCTGATTCCGCTGCTTTTCATATTCTGGCGACCGAAAAAGATGCTCAGAAATATCGTGTTCGTGGTTTTGCCGGCGTGTGCGCTACTTTTCGGGATGTATTTGACACACTCGCGCGGCGCGCTGCTGGCTTTGATGGCGATATTGATCGTGGCGGCGCGGCGCCGCACAGGGACGCTGCCTGCGCTGCTGATTGCAGGCGGCGTATTTGTTGCGGCAATGTCACTGAATTTCACAGGCGGACGCGACATTTCCGCAAGTGCTGGGTCGGACCGCACAGCTCTTTGGAGATCAGGAATGGAAATGCTGAAGTCTCATCCATTGTTCGGAGTAGGCCTCGGGAAATTTATTGATAATTGCGATGGCTGCGGTCTTACAGCGCATAACTCGCTCGTAATCTGCGCTGCTGAACTTGGTCTGTTCGGCTTGATCTTCTGGTGTCTGTTCCTGCTTTCTTCGGTGAGGGACGCCCTGATAATTGCTTCGCCGGCAAAGGTGAGTGAGGCAGAGCCGATTTTATCCGAGGAGTACCTTTTTCCGATGGCGACAAGGAAGATTGAAGTTGTCGACAAGGCGGAGGTCAACCGTTTGGGACGATTGCTGGTGTTGTCGTTCACCGGCTTTCTTGTTGCGGGTTGGTTTCTGTCTCGCACCTACGTCATGACCTTCTTCCTTTTGGGTGGCATGGTTGAGGTGGTCTATGAGATGGCCCTACAGCGGGGAATGATCGTTCCCCGTCTGCGGATGGCGCGTGCGTTTCCATATTCTGCCGGCTTAGCGGTATTACTGGTATTGCTGATGTACATCATGCTACGAATTACGAACCTGATGCACTGACCCAAGTGGTCGAACAGCCCACTGCGCTCCATGTTAAAAACAGAGGACAGGCCGATGTCGTGCTTTCGGAGGTTCAAGCAGTCTGTATGAAAATTGCACACGTGGTTGACAGCATGGAGGTTGGCGGGGCCGAGACGCTCGTTTCGCAGATGTGCCGTCTGCAACGGGAGCAGGGCCATGACCCGTGCGTCTACGCGGTGGCGTCTCTGGGTCCGCTTGGCGAACAGATGAGAGCAGAAGGTTTTTCTGTGTTGGCGAACATGGGCTGGCATTTGTCAGATCCCTCGCGAAATTTCTTCCATGTCTTCAAAGAAACGCATCCCGACGTGGTCCATCTTCATAACCCGACGCCTACCGTGTATGCGGCCATGGCGGCCAGGATGGCTGGTGTGCCCAGCATCGTATCTACCCGGCATAACCTGGTGGCTTCGCCTCGCAGGCTGATTTTAGAGTTTAAGTACGCCATTGCGACCACTTTTTGCGACTGGATCGCTGGCATCTGCGACGCAACAACAAACAATCTGAAGAACGCCCACAGCATTCCGGCGCGAAAGATTGTACGTGTTTACAATGGAACCGACCCGGTGTCACGCGTGACGCATGAACATTGGCCGCTGAAAACCGGATTCACTCTGGTTTACGTTGGGCGGCTTGAGCCTGTGAAGAATCATGTGCTACTGCTGAATGCTATTCAGGCTGCACTTGGATCCATGCCGGGTTTACGCCTGTGGATGGTGGGCGATGGCAGCGAACGCAAGACGCTGGAGAACTTGGCTTCGGAGTTGGGCATAGATTCGCAAGTAACATATTTCGGGCAACAGCTCGACGTGGCGCCGTTTTTTTCCGCGGCCGATGCCTTCATCATGTCGTCGAAGTCGGAGGGGTTACCCATATCGCTTTTGCAAGCCTTTTCTCTGGGGCTGCCGGCAATCGTTACAGACGTGGGAGGGATGGCGGAAGTTGTTCGGCTGGCACGGGCGGGGTTCACGGTGTCCGCAACTGATCCTGCTGAAATGGCCGCCGCGATTCTGCGGCTGGCGGCCAACAATACGGAACGAGAGCGATTCTCGCGGAATGCGGAGGAAGCGTTCCAGTTGCGTTTTACTCTACAGATCATGGTGGATGCCTACATGGACCTATATCGGAGCACTCCGCGAAGCAGGCGCATAGCGAATCTTACACAATGAATATTAGATGCCGGAATGGATGATACCTGGCCAGATGCGCTGGGCAACCACAACGGAGCCGTGTTCGGTGAAGTGCGCGTTATCGCTTGTCAGAACATCCCGCCAGCTAGGGCCTGTTGCAACGATGCAACTCGTCTGATCGCAGAGATCTTCAAGTAGTGGCACATATACCGCCCCTGTCTTGTGCGCCGTCGCAACGATCACATTGTCATCTTTTGTTATCAGCAATGTTCGCGGTAAACGCTCAGGAGAAGTATGGTCTGGATTGCGACGAACTTGGCTAACCAGGAGTGCCGGTACACCGTTCTTCCAGATTGGCGCCGAACCGATAATAACCACCCTCTGAACCCCCGCGGCCTTTATCAATTCGATCGTTTGCAGGAGCTTGTCACCGCTGGGATCGTATAAGAGATAAAAATCCCAAACTCCGGAAAGAACGACAATATTGGGTTTCAGGGCCTTGATATAACCGATAACTGCGCTGTTGATTGACTGACAGGCCGGTCGTTCACGTAGTTGCAGCCCTACGACCGGAGGGCACAACGACGCCGTATATTGTGCCAGACGCACGTTCGATTGCGGTTGCAAGGAGCGAAATCCGAACACCAGGTCTGCTGCGTGGGAATCTCCCCAAACAAGCACCAGCGGATTGGCCGCATTTCCTTCGACGGGATCCACACAATTACTGGTATACAATTGTGCCGACTCACCTGGGTCAAGAAAGCAGTGTCGTTCTGGTGAGTGTTGCCCTCGAGCGTCGGCTTCAAAATCGTGATCCAATGCAACGACCGCGCCCGGCAGCCTAGACGGAAATCCGCCCTTCACTACGACAAGTACGCCGAACGCCCCCGTCATAGCAACGCAACCGAGAAGCCAAATCGCTCCTCTGCGACGCCGATCTATCCCCTTAACCTTGCGAATCGGAAGCTCAACGAAGCGGTATGTCAGATAGGCCAGAACAAATGACAGGACGATCAGCGCAGCCTTCAACAGATGCGATCCCCCGAGACTCCAGAAATTGTTGCCAACCGCGAGGAAAGCGAGGATTGGCCAGTGCCACAGATAAAGCGGGTAGCTGATAAGGCCAACGAATACTGCCGGCCTGGATGAAAGAATATAGCGGTTGCTCCAGGCATTCTGGCCGGCAGCAATTACCAGAGCTGCTCCAATAGTCGGCAATAAGGCCCACCAGCCAGGAAACGGGTCATAACTATCGATGGCAAAGACCGATATTACAATCAAACCCAGGCCCAGAAACCCAATACCTGTCTGCCATTTTGCAAGCAGGTGGCTTTCCCAGGCGGGCTGCAAATTGCGATGCAGGCAAAGAGAGAGCCCGGCTCCGACAAATAGCTCCCAGAGCCGTGAAAAGGGAAGATAGTAGGTGGCTGCGCTATATCTGGTCACCAAGGAGACGTTCAGGGCCATCGAGACTGTGGCGATAGCCAGAAACGCCACCGGCAGCGACCAATGCTTGCTGGCCCGGTAAAAGATCATGCAGATCACCGGAAACAAGAGGTAGAATTGTTCCTCGACTCCGAGGGACCAAAAATGCACGAGCGGCTCTTGTGCCGCATCAGGCGTGAAATATCCCGCCTGAGACCACAATACAAAATTAGCGATAAAAGCGCTGCCCCCGGCGATTTGTTTTCCCAGGATCACAAAGCTGGTCGGCAACAGGAGGAGCCAGCCGGCCACACAAACTAAAACCAGGACAATGAACAGCGCCGGATAGATTCTGCGAATTCGCCGAACGTAGAATTCGATAATGCTGAATGAGTCGGATTCCAGTTCATTGTAAATAATAGATGAGATTAGAAAACCGGAGATGACAAAGAAAACATCAACTCCGACGAAGCCTCCCGGAAACCGCACATGGGCAGCATGAAAGGCCAGAACAGAAAGTACAGCGACCGCTCGCAAGCCGTCAATGTCGCTACGATAGGAGAGCTTCTTGTTTGAGGTTGCCTGCATACTCATTTCGCGCCGTTCGAGTTTAGCACTGTGATTATGAACAACATTGATGTTCGACGATTTTCCATTCCCTAAGAAGGAACAAGAAATTAGGTTCAACAAAACCCGAGCGAGCCGCAGAATATTTGTTTCATTCCTTGCGGACCAGAAGCGTCGGCAGGGGACTCATACCAACGAGTGCTCTTACAGTCTAAACTCTGGCCATTAGGGATCGAAATAGTTCGTAGTAATTCTGCCAGGTTTGCTCGATTCGAAATTTATCTTGAACGATTCGGCGACCTAGAGCGCCCATTCGCGCCAAATCTTGCACGCGGGCCATTCGAATCATCGCCTCGGCGAGGCCATTCGAATCTCCGGGAGCCGAGAAAAAGGCGTTGTGGCCATCAACAGCAGCTTCCTCCACTCCACCCGCCCGCGTAGCCACTATGGGAAGGCCCGCCGCCATGGCCTCCAAAAGTGCGATGGGAAGGCCTTCGTTCAGGGAACTGAGAACGAAAATATCCAACTGGCTTAGGAACTGCGGCATGTCGGACAGCGCGCCTCGGAAGGTCACACGATTGGTAAGATTCAATTCCTGTGTAAGACTGGTAAGACGATCCCGCAAGGGGCCATCCCCAGCGATATGCAACTCAGCCTCGGGAACCACAGCGGCGACTATGGCGAAAGCACGGAGCAGGGTGAAATGGTCCTTGTCTGGGACTAGCCGGGCTGCAATTCCGAATCGTACACGAGGAGGAGCGGAGCCGGGATGTGCGGGTGCATTGAGAAATTTATCCAGATGCGCGCCGTTCAAGATCACCCGCGTCTTGGCCAACGGTATTCCACAGTGTCGAATGAAGAATTGGCGAGTCGATTCTGAAATCATGACTACACTATCGGTCCACGGCAATGTCGCCCGAAAGATCCAGTCAGATTTCTTGGCCCGGGATTCCGTGGTGACTTGCCATCCTCCAGGGCCGTTCACAAGACGCGGTTCCGCGCGATGACGTGTGTTGACAATCACGGGAACGCCAGCGAGAAGTCCAGCAACCACTCCGTAATGCTGGACCAGGTGATTGTGCATATGTAGAACGTCTGGACGGTCGCGACGTAATTGCTTTGCGATCTTCCAGACAGTGCCAAGATGTGGCCCTGATGGCTTCTCAAAAGAATACACAGATATTCCCAGCGCGGCCGCCTCTGGAGCTAGCCGTCCGGGATAGGTCAGACAATAGATTATTGGCTCATGACCTTCTGCAAGTTGGCATTGCGCGAGGTCAATGGCGAGTCTTTCCAAGCCGCCCATATCGAGATTGTAGACAAACTGCACGATTCGCATGGCGTCCAATAACTTTCTTACTTCAACTTCGTCGATTCTCAGATGTGTCTAGCACATCTGAATTGTGTCTCAAAGTTATTATGGGACACTTCATCTCCGATGAAGCGCAGCACGGTGTTTGTGTCACTTATTCCGTATGCAGCTATAGGTCAAGTGAATCGGTGTTCCCATATCGACGATTTCAAAGTCTGTTACCTTCAGGCCATATAAAGAGTGGGAGTCGAAGTCCGAATCTGCGTACTTTGCTTTCGTGTCTGCGTCGCTCTGTGCGGATAGGGCAATACTGCCGCCGTCTGCCAGGAACATGCCGTATTTCTGCATGGCTCGCGCGACGACCTGTGCTTCAGGCATCAGTTGCGACACGTCGTACGAGGCTTTCAGACGGAAGTGGGCGCCATATGGCGGGGCGGAAACCGGCCCGCGCGGGCCGCCGGCATGCGTGGCTGGATGCACAAAGAAGTGTGCTCGCATACGCTCATTGGGAAGAATGAAGCGGATGGCGTGGTTGATACTTCCGGTAGCGATCTCGTCGGCATTGAAGAGCAGCGGCGCAATGGGGAAGCCGGCGGCATCGGCGCTGGTGCATTGATCACCGCGTCCCGACGGCGGATACACTCGATTGAGATCCCAAACCGCGACTAAGCCCGCAGTAAGAACATTATCTGCATAGTTTGCCTGGTAGGCTTCATAAAGTTTGCCATGACTGCGGTCGACGACAATTAGGTGGCAATCGCCTTGATCAGCAGCACACTGATAACCCGATTGCCCTTCGATGCCACCTCCGGCAGGAAGCGGAAAGGTTGAGAGTTGGTCGGAATCGAGGTAATTCGGCCCAGGGCCTTTGAAGCGGATATACGGGGTTGAGGCGTCCGCCTGCAGTACGCGGATGCTGAAATCGGTGTGCATCTTATTGTTACCTCCCCATCCGCCCGCCTCCGCGAGCCAAGTGATCATGGCAGAGGATTGGGGATCGAGGGGAGCGTGACTAATGTCCTGTGTCCAGATAGAACCAGAAGGAAAGTAGGCCGCAGGCGCTACGACGTGTTCCAACCTCGCCGCCCTCACCTTGCCGCCGAACGCTCTGTCTAGCGCATTGGCCATGTGGTCCTTGAGGAGCTCGGCTTTTGTGGCGATGTTGACACGGTTGATATGTTTGTGGAGTCCGTGTCCGGTAACGACAACCCCAATTCCCGCAATGACTCCAAACAAAAAAATTGCCAGCGCTTTCAATCTTTTCATATTGGCCCATGCTCCTCTCGGAAAGTGAATCCTACAACAGAATTGTACGCCTTATCATTTTAGCAACAGATAAAAAAGGTGCTTCTACGGCTTAAGGACCACTGTTTTAGTGGTTGCAGCCCCCATTTTGGGATCATCAAAGGTCCATATCTTCCAAAGCGGTCCCCGTGTAAAGAGAAACCTGTATAGCCCGGCAACGGCGGCTGCTTTGAGCACAAGCAGCGCACTGGCCGGGGCCGCAATGCGGTGCAGTACGGGAATCCTGTAGTATAGGCCGGTAATCGCGATGAGCCAGCCGGCAATCTGAAAAACCGCAAATGCCGCATAAAAACGCGAGCTGCCTGAAAGCACCAAGGTGGAGACAAAAAGAAGAATCAACAGATAGGGCACGACAAGGCGCATCACCTTGTGCGAGACAAGCTGAAAGAATACTGGATTCCTTGGGGTCAGTGTCCACGGCGCAAGTTGGAAGAGCTGGAAATTTCCTGCTAGCGTACGCACCTTGCGCTGAAACTCAACTTCAATTTTCTTTGGCCAGGTATCATAGACGTAAGCATGCGCATCGAGGACTGACCGGTAGCCCTGGCGGATGATGGAAAGCGGCTGGAACATATCATCCAGGATTATTCCGGCTGGTTGCGGCACGGCGAGAGCGCGGCGAATCGCGTAGAAGCCGCCATAGACGCCTACCGGAGAGCCGCAGATTGACTCGCATGTCCTGATCCACTCTTCATAGCGCCAATAGAGTCCGCTGACAGCCGCGGAGGCGCCGTCGTGACTATCCATGCGCAGAATCAGTTCCCCGGCCACGCAGCCAACCTGCGGATCAGCGAAATTGCTTACCAGGTGCTGAATCGCTCGCGGCCAAATCTCTGGCCGGATGTCCAAGAAGAGAATCACGTCCGCCGTTGCCTTCGCCATGCCTGCGTTGACGGCAACAGCCTTTCCGCTGTGCTCGTCAAGGATGATGGCAGTAAGACGCGGATGGCGCTGATGAGACAAATATTCCGCCGTGCCGTCAGTTGAGCCGTCGGAAACAATGATAATCTCTTTGATGTTTGGGTAATCGAGGCCCAGCATGTGCTCGATCTTGCCCGGAAGCATCATTACGCCGTTATGCACCGCCATCACGATGCTCACACTGGGAAATATGGGACTAACTGCCCAAGGTTTTGGGCGCAGACGCGAGAGCATCCATATCACGATTGGGTATCCGGCGTAGGTATAGAGAATGCCAGCCAGCGACAGCCAGAAAATGATTCTCACTGAGCGCCCCTGCGCAGAATGATGGTTTTGATGGTCTCGAACATGATGAGCAAATCAAGACCAATCGACTGGTGCTTGACGTAATAAAGATCGTATTCGAGCTTACGCTTGGTTTCCTCCAGGCTGGCGCCGTATCGATAGCGTACCTGCGCCCAGCCCGTAATCCCAGGACGAATCATGTGCCGCAGGTCGTAGAAGGGAATCTCCCGGCTTAGCCACTGCACAAACTCCGGGCGCTCAGGACGGGGCCCTACAAAGGCCATCTCTCCGCGAAGCACATTCCAAAGCTGTGGAATTTCGTCGATCCTTGTGTTTCGCATAATCCTGCCAACGGTAGTAACGCGCGGATCATCCTTGGTTGCCCACACAGCTCCCTGCGCTTCTGCGTCTTTTCGCATGGTCCGAAACTTGTATGCGGTAAACAAACGTCCGCGCTGCCCGACTCGTGTCTGTCTGAATAGAATGGGGCCTGGCGAAGAGAGGCGCACTAAAAGAATAACCAGGGGCATGAACGGCAGGCAGATCAGCAGAGCAGCAAAGGAGACTGCGAGGGAAAGCAAACGCCGGAAAAGTTGCTCCGAGGCGTTCATCCGGAACCCCTCTGTGAAAATGAGTGTGCTAGGATTGAGGCCGTCCAACTGCAATTTTCCCGTAAGCCTCTCCATCAACGTGCTGGAATTCTCAATGACAACACCACACAGGCGGAGGTTAAGCAGTTCTCGAACGGGCATCGAGTCGCGGCGGTCTTCCATGGCAACGATAACGCGATCAATCCCGGGTTTTGGGCCGTGCAAAGCGCGAAGATCCGCAGAGAAGTGATCAAGTCGCCCGCGAACCTCGCTTTCGCCTTTCCAGCTCACGACTTCCATGCCGGCATCGCGGCTGGTTCGCAGTAGCTTGACCACTGCATGAGCCCGAGGGCCGCAGCCCAGAACATAAACACGCTCACGAAACAGGGGAAGACCGATGATCCACTCATACGCCCCGCGCCAGAGGACGAGGAGAATCGCAAGAAAGGCGGATCCAATGAAATAAACATAAGGACCAATGCTTAACTCAGGGGAAAAATAGTCGAATCCTGCAAGAACAAAGGACAGAACGCTGAGAACGAGCAATAGGCGAAAGTAAATCTCCCAGCTGGCCGAGAAGCGACGGGGCCCATAAAGATCAAAGTAATACGTAAGAAGCAGTGTAAAGGCGGTGACTCCCGCAATCTTCAACAACCCGTTCTCGTAGATCAGAATAAGGCTCCAGTCCGGCCCTGCAAATAATATAGTGGCCAGCATAAATGATCCGCCCACAATAATAACTTCGCAAAGAAGACGAACCAGCGTTCGTGTTGGATAGTAAACATTAAAAAGTCTGGTCATCCCTGTCGTCCCATGTCCTTTCGTCCTTGCAATCCGCCGCTGGCCTCTTCTTTACCGTAGTAGTAAGAGTATGAGGAATGAGGAGGAACATCTTTAACCGCGTTCAACACAAAGCCGAGAATACGTGAGTTGTTGAAGGCGGCCTGCGCGCGCTGCGCGACATCGTATGGTGTAGTGGCTCCTCGCGCAACAAGCAACACCGCATCGGCGGCGCGGGCTAGGTCAATTGCGTCCGCAACCGCAAGAACCGGTGGGGAGTCGATCAGAATCCAGTCGAAGTGCGGCGCAAGGATGGCTATCAGCTCTTCGATGCGGTGATTGGCAACCAGCTCAGAAGAGTTGTCGCCGCCCGCCCCGGCGGGGATAAAAGCGAGATTCGAAATGCTACGCGCCAGTCCGGCTTCAACAAGGCTGGAGTCTTGATTGCGTTGCATAATGTCGCTAGGCTCGGCGGTTCCCGCCAGATACTCCGTGAGGCCGGGAATATCAGAAGCACCGAGGATAGCGTGGAGCGAGGGACTGCGCAGGTCGCCGTCGATAAGCAGAACCCTGTTGTTTTTGTTGCGCGCCAGGCTGATTGCTAGATTTGCCGCGACAAAGGTCTTGCCTTCGGCGGGCAATCCGCTGCTAATAAGAATCGTCTTGAGTTTTGCTTGATCGCGTAACTGGTAGAGTTTTGACCTCAAGCCGCGAAACTGTTCAATGCTTTCGCCACGTTCTCCCAGCGTCGGAAGATAGGCCGCGGATGGCTTCCATAAATGCAATGCGAGGTTCTCCATGTTGACTTCGGCCTTGATCGACGGCAAGGCATCGGTGCCCGGAACTGCTGACGTCTCGGAAAAACTTGTGGCATCCATTCCCTGGGCGGCTTTTCGTTCAACATCCGCCCTTTGAAGTGCATCGTAAATGCGGCTCATATTTCACTTTCCTTCAGTGATTCCACGCTGTCGTCGATGGACGTTATGGTGTCGCGCATATTTGGTTGCAGAGAACGACTCATTAACGCTTGCATTGCCGAAAAAGATATCGTAAAAGGATGCTGAACAAGATCAAGTTCCAGGCCCACCGACTCAACGATGTGCGCCGGAATAGGACTGACCTGCTCCGCATAAGCAAAGATCAGCGTATGCTCGCAGAGAAGATTGATGATGCGGGGAATCCCTTTCGAGTAGTGATGGACAAGCTCCGACGCTTCGGGTAAAAAGATCTGCCCGGTAGCTCCAGCGATGCGCAGTCTCTCTTCAATGTAAGCCTGGGTTTCCTCGCTAGTCAGCGGCTGCGTTCTGCACCACAAGGAAATGCGTTGGCGAAGCTGGCGGAGGCTTGGATGATAGAGCTTTTCCTCCAGTTCCGGCTGGCCGGAAAGGACAATCTGCACCAACTTCTCTGAGGAAGTCTCCAGGTTGGTCAGTAAGCGAATCTCTTCGAGAAGTTCCCAGGACAGATTCTGCGCTTCATCGACCACGATGGCGCATAACTGGTGGGCGCGATAGCGCTCAATGAGCCAGCCATTAAGCTGTAAAAGCATAGCAGACTTAGTCCGCGTTGTGGGAGGAATGCCGAAGTCGGTAAGCAGAAATTCAAAAAAATCGAGCACTTCCAGGCGCGGATTGAAGACGTAGGCCGTCGAAATGCGCCCCGCTGCAAAGGTGTCAAGCACAGTTTTGAGCAGCGTAGTCTTGCCCGTTCCCACCTCTCCTGTCAGGACTACAAAACCCCTGCGCGCCGCAATGCCATATTGCAGACACGCAAGCGCTTCCCTGATCTGCGGCCGCAGGAAAAGAAACCGCGGATCTGGGCTGGCTCCGAAAGGAAGGACGCGAAGACCGAAGAAAGATTTGTACATAGCTATCCGCGCACGCTCTCTATTGGTTTGGCCGTTCGTGAAAATAGTTTTCTGCGCCTGCCGGACGAGCGAGAGGTATCCAGGTCATTGATGTAGGAGACGACCGCAAGTGTCGGCAGTTTGGTAAAAGCAAAAACGTCGCCCTCGTTGCGCATGGATTTATCGCGGTACTCGAGCAACGCGGTGAGCAGCAGGCCCAAAGCCAAGCCGGATGAAAGGCCGCCTCCGGCGAAGATAACATGGTTCGGGTAGGTGGGCGCTTCCGGAAGATTGGGAGCATCCATCACGCGAAACTGTTCGCCCTGCTGGCGATGTTCAAGTGCCGTAGCCATGGACGATTGGTTCATCTTGGTCAGTAGAGTGTTGTAGAACTGCAACGCCGTATCATGGTCGCGCGTAACCTGTTTATACTCTTCCTCAATCAGGGGGCTGGACTCAAGTTTCGCCTCGTAGCTGCGAATCTTCTGATCGAGCTGGGCCTGTTCCTGTTTGGCAGCAGCTATAGACGCCTTCTGCGCACGAAGCTGATTCTTGAGCTGCCGAAGCTGCGCTGTGTCTGCACTTTTGGCTGCTATCTCTCCCTTGGAATTGGCGGCCGTGTCTCCCTTCACGGGCTCGGCCGCGCCGCGTACGATTTCTGCCCGTAGACTGGCAATCCTGCGCTTGATCGCAAGCATGTCTGGATGGTCAGGTGTATAGAGATTCTCCATCTCCTTTTCGTGAGCCTGGGCGGCTTTGAGCTGCGCCTGAAGGGAATCCCCCGTTGTCCCAGTGATCCCAGTGGCCGGGTCGGTGGACGAAGCTTCCTGCGCTTGTTGGTTGATCATGGCTTCTAGTAAGGCCTCTCCCTGCTGCATGGAGCTGATCTCCCTCGTAGTGGCCTCCATCTGAGTCGTGAGGGCCTGAAGAGTGTTGCTATTCGACGATTCCTGCTGGGGAAGCTTGCCACTGTACTTGCGCTCGAAGTCGGCAAGCTTGGCGTCCTGCTCGTCCAGATTTCGCTTTGAATCGGCGAGTTGCTGCCTCAGAAAGTCGGTCGTGCCTTCTGCAGACTCTTCGCGCGCGCTTAGATTCGCGCTGATAAACAACGATGTGATCTCTCCGCACACCTGTTGGGCGGTGTGCGCATCCTGTGCCTTGAACGTGATATAAAAGCCCGGCATCCCGCGCGCTCCGGAGGGAATAGGGTTAATCCCGATTGCCTTGCGCGTCATATCGACGCGGTCGTCCATGGTGGCCTTGTTGCCCGCATATAGGTTGAATCGCTCGATGATCGGTTCTATGCGCGAACGGCTCAATATCTGCTCCCTCATTGATGCCAGCCGTGCGCCAAGGTCTTCATTGACCACCGGCTTCACATAATCTTCCGGTACCTTCTGCTGTTCGATTAGCACAAGCGTTTGCGAGACATACCGCGGGGGCAAAGTATAGCTGATGCCGGTACTGATTCCCGTGAGGAGAATTGTGCAAGCCAAAATCAGCAGGAATCGCCGCTTCAATATCCCCACGTAATCCTGCATTGTCAATTCACGATGCCCGAGCATAATCCTCCTTGAGCCTTTACTTCTTGAGGTGCTTGTCACGCGGCGAATACCCGATGCCGAAACTAATCACCTGGTTCAGACCGTTGAGAATAGTCGCGTTGGAACTTAACGGCGTATTAGGCACCGAAATCTGCATATTGGTCGATTGGTCAATTGCCGAGTAACTCGCAAATACATTGAAGTTTCTGCCCAGCTTCCGCGTGGCTTGTGCTCCACCGTATCCTGCGTCGGTAACTGGTTTGTAATTGAGTGGGACTAAACAGATATAGTAGGTAACATTGTCGTTTGTGCAAGCAAACTCGAATTCGGCAGCAATAAGTGAGCTAGTACGCGAATACGATCCGGTCACACCGACGGTCAGGTTCTTGCCAAAACTAAAACTCCGGCCGAAATTCGCCATAACGACATCGCTCTCTGCTCCGAGCGTATATCCGGAACCGCCCGTGGTTCCACGGCTGTACATTAGGCTGGCGGTACCGAACCGGAAGGTGTCGATGGCCAAAGCGTTCGCCGAGAATCTTGTGGAAGATGGTACGATGGCGCTATTCGAACTCGAGATCCACTGCGGTCCGGCAGAGGCGCTGGTAGTAAAATGCCGGTTCCACTGGCGGCTAAAGCTGATTTGCGCGGAGTTGACTTGGCTAAAACTGATTTGCTCGGTGCTGGGAACGATGCTTGTGTTGGTCCCATAGTTGAAGCGCGAAAATGAATACTGGGCGGATGCCGTGTTGCGCGCATTCAGGCGGCGGGTGATCCCCGCATTCGCCGAAAGCGTGTTCGTATTCTCTCCATTACCGTCGATAAAGTACATTTGCCCAAAAGCGGCGCTAAGGTTGAGGGACATCGCATTGTTGAGCCTCTGGCCAAATCCTACCGTAGTCGAATTGGCAAGCGTGCGGGTATTCAGAGCCAAAACCGTCTGATCAGACGTAGATGTCGCGCCAGAAACGCCAATGGGTTCTCCTGTTCCGGGAACTCCCGAGAAACCAATTGTCGGGGTCTGAAAAGAATAAGTTACATTGTCGCTGGCCGTGAGGTTCCATGAGCGCCCAACTACGCCTTGCGACAGGGATAGGTGCTGAAAGACATTGCCCGCCGAAGGCGGTCCGCTCCAGGCCCAGCCATAGCCGCCACCATACTGCATGCTGAACGGCAGGCGCTTGCTGATATTCGCGTAGCTCGCGTCTCCTGAGATGATACTCATCTGCTGGCCATCCTGGCCGCCTCCGAACTGCGTGGTCTCCGCATAGCGCAGATCGTAATGCAGCGTACCGTTCACCGGCAGCCCAGGGCGGCCGCCAGGACTGGCAGGCCCCTTCGCCGCAGGAGCAACTTGTGCTCTTGTCGAGGCGCTGACGGTTAAGATTAATAGGATTGCCATGAGTGCGTGACTTGGTTTCATTCGGGTTGCCTTAAGGTACGACTATCGTATCTCCCGGATTCAAAGTGAGATTGAGCGAGCTGTCACCCTTCAATGCTTGCTTGTATTGCAATGGTATCTTCCTCTGCTTTCCACCTTCAGTGCGAAGGATGTACATCTTTTTCGCGTTGGCGAACTCTGAAAGTCCACCGGCCGTGGCAATTGCCTGAAGCAAGGTCATGCCGGGAGTCAGATCCATCGGGCCGGTCCTGCCTACTGCGCCGATCAGGTAAACCTTCTTGCTGTTCATCTGGTTCAGAACGATGGTGACATTCGGGTCTTGTATGAACTTCTTCAGCTTGGCCGTAACTTCGTCCGCCAACTGCAGTGGCGTCTTACCAGCGGCCTTGACATCACCGAGAAGGGGCAACGAGATCATGCCGTCTGAACGAACAAGTAAGCTGCTTGACAGGGTCGGCTCTTTAAACACGGTAACCGCTACAACATCGGACTCGCCAATAACATAGCTGTCGGGCACAACCAGGGCGGGCATTGCCGGAGCGGTCGCTGTCGGAGCGGCTGGATTAGCCGTGCCCTGCGCCGCCGGTATCTTGTCTTGAGCTGGGCTAAAAATCGCCGGGGCAAAAAATGCCACCATCAGAAGGCTTCCCGTTTTCATGGTGCGACTCCATTCCTGCAGTAAGCGGATTGGTTTTCCGTTTCGATCTGCTTGAGTTTGTAGAGCAGGGCCTTGTAGCTGATCCCCAAATCGACTGCGGCGCGTTTTCGGTTGCCGCCGGTTGAAACCAGAACCTCGGTGATCAACTGTCTTTCGATCTGGATTGATGAGGCTCGCGTGGCCTCCTTCAGCAACTGAGGTCTACGGTTCTCATTCGGCCTCCCCCATGGCGCCGCCGCCTTGATGGCCGCCAGGGATATTGCCTGGTCTCCGATGGCCACTATCGTCTTGATAGCGGTCTGAAGTTCCGACAAATTGCCGGGCCAGTTGTGCTCCATAAGATGTCCGATAATCTCTTTGCAGAGGACGGGCTTGGGACGGTCAAATTGTTTGGAGTACTGCGTCATAAGCATATCGGCAATGGAGAGAATCTCGGCTTTCCTGCAGCGCAGAGGGGGAATCCGAAGAGTAACTGCCGAAATATGGTAGTAAAAATCCTCTCTCATGCGCCATGACTTAACCTCTTCCGTAAGGTCACGGCTCGAGCCAAACAGCAGTCGGCAGCCTTGCGCTTCCTCGGAACGAAAATATGTATTGACGATCAACTCCTGCAGCGGAAGGCTAAGTTCTGCAATATCAATTAGATAAAGCGTCCCCTCGGTGGATAGGGCAGACCGCAACACCATGTCGGTGGCATCCATGCAGCGGATCTCCTGGAGCGCGCTACGGGACAGATTCGACCGTGCGTGAATTTGTGCGGCGATGGAGCGCTTCCCGGTGCCGTGCTCGCCCAGTATCAGGAGAGGGCAATCGCTTTCGGCAATCCGCTCAATCGCGCGCTGGAGCCGCGCCTCCGTATGAGGGGCTGGTTTCGCCTGCCGCTTCCCATTGTGAATCATTGCAATTGTCGCCATAAGGGGACCAACGTTCAATGCATCTTTAAAAAATACAGGTTACAGAACTGCGGAAAGGGGGAGCAAAATAAGGAATAGGCTTCCCATGCGGTTTATCAACTATAGGGCGCGCTTCCTTAGGTGATGCCAAAGATAAGGCAGATTTGTTCCCTACCACTGAGAAACAGTGTACCATTAATTGTTCTAGGAAGTGGAAATCAATTTCCAGCGGAGCCGGAAGGCGGATTCCCTATCAATTGACATTTCCTTGGAAAATTGCCTTATTTCGTATTGTTTCTCTTCCTGTTCTTGAATTGCTAATGTAGAGTAGAACGGGTCAATAAGCTCTAGGAAAGGGATAATGGCACAAAGCGCACTGACGCAAACCACACCACCCGGAAACTGGAGAGTCCACTACGCCCATTTTGCATGGGGTCTGGCTGTTATCTGCCTCCTGATCGCGGTGGATTACTACCATGTTCTGGTGAAACTGGTTATCGATTGGGGGCAACTCCCAGATTTTTCTTACGGCTTTCTGGTGCCCCTGTTCTCGGCCTATCTGGTGTGGGAAAAGAGAGAGACACTTCGAAGCACAATTATTGCTCCTTGCTGGGGTGGAATTGCCGTAATTGCCCTGGGACTGCTCGTTCTGCTCCTGGGGGTCTACGGTTCCGAACTCTTTCTCTCGCGGGTTTCGCTGGTCATTTTGCTGGCTGGGCTAGTACTTTGCTTTGGCGGACGGCAGGTTTTGAAGGAACTCAGCTTTGCCCTGCTGGTTCTACTGCTGGCCATTCCCATCCCGGCTATTGTTTTCAATCAGATAACCTTCCCGCTACAGATCCTGGCCTCAAAACTGGCCAGTGCCCTGCTTCCTTTATTCGGTGTGCCGGTTCTGCGCGAGGGAAACATAATCGAGCTTCCCTCGATGAAGCTGGAGGTGGCTGAGGCGTGCAGCGGCATTCGCTCTCTGATGAGCCTGTTTACCCTCGCCGTGTTTTATGGTTACTTCCTGGAGAAGACAGTCTGGCGGCGCGTGGCGCTCGTGCTAGTCACCATTCCCATCGCGATTGCGGCCAACGCGGTGCGCATCCTTGGCACTGGGTTGTGCGTACAGTACTGGGATCCTGATAAGGCCCTGGGCTTTTTTCATGAGTTTTCCGGCTGGGTCATCTTTTTGGTGTCGCTTGCGTGCTTGTATGCCGTCCATCGTGTGATGAGTTTATTCCCGGTCAAAAGGCGACAGATATGAAGGACCTTCGTTTCTGGACTGTTGTCCTGCTGCTGGCCGCAACTGCGTTGGTACTGCATACGCGTTCCGCTGCCGATCGAAATCCCCCCCGTGAGCTCTTGTCGATGTTGCCGGCCAACATTGCGGGATGGGAGGGAAGCGACCAGCAGGTTGACCCTGAGACACTTGATGTCCTGGGTGCAGGAGATGTTCTGGCGCGTGTCTATACTCAGATAGGGAAGCCGGAGCATGTCGGTCTATTTATCGGCTATTTCCCTTCACAGAGAACAGGCCAGACCATTCATTCTCCAAAAAATTGCCTGCCGGGGGCCGGGTGGGTCTTCGAGTCGTCGTCTTACGTCAATTTGGTCGACGTGAACGGTAAACCGCATCAAGTTGGCGAGTATATTGTCGCCAACGGCACAACAAAACAGTTTGTCGTCTACTGGTACCAGGCACACGGTCGCAGCGTGGCTAGTGAGTATTGGGCGAAGATTTACATGGTTCTTGATGCAATTCGGATGAATCGCACGGACGGGGCGCTGGTCCGGGTCATCACGCCAATCTCTCCAGGCGAAAACATTTCGGATGCAAAAATGCGCGTCGAAATGTTTACCCGGCAGCTTACCCCATTGCTGCCGCGATTTATCCCCAACTAAGCGCGTTTATGAAGCAGTGAATGACATCGCTGTTCGCCTAATGGATTCTGGTTGAAATCGTTCGGCAGACAGAATGAAAGGAAGAAAAAAGTGGAAAGCAGAGTCAAAGCAATTCAATTCGGCTGCGGTGGCGGGCGGATTCCGCGGATTCGGTGCGCGATTCTTGGGATAGTTGCGCTATTTCTATCGCTCACTCTATTGTCCGGGTGCTTCCGCGATCCAAACGTGCGCAAACATAAGTATCTGGAGAGCGGACAGAAGTATAGCGCCCAGGGCAAAGACAGGGAAGCAGCCATCCAGTATGCCAACGCCTTGAAGATCGACAAGAACTTCGCCGAGGCGCACTATGCCTTGGCGCAGGCTTACTTGCATATGGGCGCCTTGAGCGCTGCTTTCGGCGAACTCCAGCGGACCGTCAACCTTCAGCCGGCGAACTACAAGGCGAGGATCGACCTGGGAAACATGCTCCTTGCCGGAGGCAAGACAGACGACGCCCAAGCACAGGCTGATGCGGTAATTGCAGCGCAGCCCGACAACGCCGATGCCCACGCTTTGCTTTCCCGCGTTGCCGCACGCCGTGGGCAGAAGGAACTGGCTTTTACGGAGATCCGCCGCGCGCTGGAACTCGCACCAAGCGAAGCTATACTTCATGAAACCCTTGCTTTGCTCGAAGCGGGTGATGTAACACTGGGCGCTTCCGTCGAGGAAGAATTGAAGAAGGCGGTCGCGCTAGATCCTAAATCTGTAAACGCCAAACTCCTGCTCGCAGCTTTCTATGCAAAGAACAGCCGCTGGCCGGAGGCTGAGCAGGCAGGCCAGAATGCCATAGCCACAGACCCAAAAAATTTGACTGCCCGGGAAAGCCTCGCGCAGATCTATCTCAAACAGGGAAATCAATGGAAAGCTGAGGAAGCGCTCCGCCAGGCTTCGAACGACCTTCCCGACAACCCGCAGGGAGTGCGTTTGCTGGCAGACTACTACGTCGGTTCTCGACAGACTGACAAGGCCAGGGCGGAGTTTACCAGCCTTGCGAAAAAGTACCCCAAGAACCTTTCTGTGCAAGAAGGATATGTCCGGATTCTTATTCAGGTCAAAGACTTTGCGACCGCACAAACCGTCGTAACTGAGTTGATGAAGAAGAACGGCAAGGATCCCCAGGTCGCTGTGCTGAATGGAATTGTTCTGCTCAACAATGGCAAGCAGGCGGACGCAGTCAACGCCCTTCAAGGTGCGGCCAATAATGCCCCCAAAGACGCCTTTATTCAGTACTGGCTGGGCAGGGCGGCACAGGCCAAAGGCGATAGCGGTTTGGCCGAGAACAGCTTCCGTCAGGCGGCTCAACTGAATCCGCGTCTTTTGGAGGCACAGGAGGAACTTGCGCGTGTTGCAACTCAGCATGGCGACATGAGCTTGTTGACAGATGTCGCGGATAAAACTATTGCCGTCGCCCCTGGTTTTCCCGGCGGCTATCTGTGGAGAGCGATTGCGGAAATATCCCATAACGCCAATGACAAGGCCGAGGAAGACTTGAAGACTGCCATCAAAAATGCTCCGCAAAGCGCGCAGGCTTATCTCGTGCTTGGCGATCTTCGCCTCTCTCAAAAACGCTACGCGGAAAGCGCGACGCTGTTTGAGCAGACGCTGCAGTACGATCCCAATTCGATCAGCGCGTTACGCGGGCTGGTCAGCTGTGACTTTATTAAAAAGCAGCCTGCTCAGGCCCTGGCTCGAATCAATGCGCAAATCGCGAAGAGTCCGAAGAACAGCAGCTTCTACGACCTGCTGGCTCAGATTCAGGCTGGAAACAAGAACTTTGACCAGGCTGCCGTCTCGGCTCAGAAGGCCATGGATTTGAATCCCGATGACGGCGAGGCGGTTGCCATTTACGCGCAGCTTCAGGGGCAGCGCGGCCAGGCGGCAAACGCCATCGGCGCCTGGGAAAAATGGTCGCAGGCTCATCCCAGCAATGCCGGCGCCCTGGCCATTCTTGGAACCCTGGAGGAGGCGCGCGGAAATGGGAACAAGGCCGAGGATTACTACAAAAAAGCGCTTGCCATCCAGCCCACGCAGCCTGTAGCCGCCAACAATCTTGCATATAAGATGCTTCAGAATGGCGGCAACGTTGATGTGGCCTTATCGCTGGCGCAAACGGCGCGCCGTGGTATGCCCAATTCGCCCAGCTCTGCGGATACCTTGGCGTGGGCCTACTATTACAAAGGAACCTACGGCTTCGCCCGTGACCTTTTGGAAGAATCAATCAAGGCCGCTCCAAACGACGCCGTCGCCCAATATCACCTGGGAATGGTGTACGCCAAACTTGGAGATAAAAGCAACGCGGTGATTCACCTTAAAAAGACTATCTCTCTGGCGCCGGATACGCCGGCGGCAAAGGATGCGAAGACTGCGCTGCAGGGACTAGGTTAAGCTGCGTACTAATATCGACGGCAGCCGGCAGCGCGTGGTGCGCTGCCGGCTGCGTCTGTAGGCAATGAGTCAATTCACAACGATGGCGCGCGCAATTTCTTCTTGAAAGCACAGCTGGGTGCCCATGACCAACACAAAGACAATCGCGAAGAACTCCGGCTGGTACGGCATTGACCAAATCGTCGCCGCCGTTGTTGCGATCATCACCTCGATCGCCATTAACCGCTATCTCGGGCCGACGAAGAACGGCTACATCGTCTGGATCTCGTATATCGCCGGGGTGGTCAGCAGCCTGGGCGGAGTCGGCATTTCAGCAGCCACGCGAAAGTATATGGCCGAGTTTATCGGCATGGGCGACCGGGGCACCGCGCGGTACATCTTTCTGCAAACTTTGTTCCTGCAGACAGGCCTGGCCACGCTGACCACCGGCGGGTTGCTCTTCTGGGTGTTGGGCCACGCTGATCTCGATTACAAATTGGCCGCGGCCCTGCTGGTGCTCAGTATGTGGCCTTCCATGATCAACGCCATCCCGGCGATGGCCAATAACGCATCAGAAGATCTATCGACCAATCTGCCAGGCTCCCTCGCTGGTGGCTTGACCTACTTGATCTTTATTATGGCAACTGTAGTGTTTCATTGGGGCGTAGTCGGCGTCGGCGCATCACAGCTCGCCCAGCGAACCGTTGATTTCCTAGTGCGATTCTTTCCCACGCTGAAGCGCGTTCTCGCCTGGGAGATCACTCATGTTCATCCGCATGGATTGCGCAACCGCATGATGGCCTTCGCTTGGCCGAGCATTATTACTATAGCGGTTACGATGATCGTATGGGGCCGGTCTGAGGTTCTTCTGCTCAAGAGTCTCTGCGCGGATATTCGCCAGGTGGCTTTCTATTCGCTGGCATTTACCATGGCTGACATGTTGCTGATGGCCGCGACCGTCTTCGGAGGGGCAGCTGGTGTCACGATCTTCGTTCAATACGGGCGCGACAAGTCCAGGCTTCCCTCTATAACAGCCTCCACTTTCCGCTATCTTGCTTTGATCTCGATTCCGCTGCACTTCATCGCGGCATCGCTTGCGGTTCCGGCGTTGCTGCTTCTCTACGGCCGCCAATTTCAGGATGCCGCCATGGTTGTGATGCTGGCTCCGCTGCTTTGCATCTTCAAGGCTTTCATTACGCCCGCACAGACCCTCCTGCAGTGCTGCGAGCGCCAGAGCTTCGTCATCGCGGCTACGGTACTGGCTGGTGTCGTCGATTGGGGAGTGGCTTGGTGGCTTATTTCAGCACACGGCGCAGTCGGCGCATGCATCGGCAACGGAGCAGCGCAAGCGGCGGACGTCCTTATAATGTGGGCTGTGGCTATCCACCTCTTCAACGTGAAACTCCCCTGGTTGCAGGTGGCAAAGATCGTTTTCAGCAGTGCGCTGGCCTCGTTGACCGCGCATTTCATTGCCGTGCAGTTGCCGCTGCAGCCTATACTGGCCATCCTGTGCGGCGGATGCGCTTCCCTCATCATTCTCCTTGGACTCTTCTACTGGATGCGCGTGCTGGAGCCGGAAGACCACGACCGCCTTCATGTCCTGGCCGCAATGCTGCCGCGGCCAATCGCTCATCCCGCGGAAAAGTTCCTTCTCCTGCTGATCCGGCCGCAATGAATGTCTGCTGCCGCGGCTATTCATTTTAAATGATCTTCTCAACACGGAATCGGATCACACTGGTCATCGTGATACAGCATATTTTAGGACACTAATTCTGGTAAATTATGCAATAGCCCTGATCAAGATTGGAGAGCATAAATGGCGACGGTGAACTCTGACATTAGAATCAGCGTGGTTATTCCCGCTTACAATGCGGAGAGATTTCTGCCGCGCTGCCTCAAGTCAGTCTTCACCCAGACACTGAAGCCCGAGGAGGTCATCGTCGTCGATGACGGTTCAACCGACCAAACAGCTGCAATAGCGGCGTCGCTGGGGGCAACTGTATTTAGCCAGACAAACAGCGGAGTATCGGTCGCCAGAAATCTGGGGATTCGCAATGCCTCGGGCGACTGGATCGCGTTGCTGGACGCCGACGATCTATGGGCGCCCGAAAAACTGGAGCGTCAAGCTGCTTGCATTCGCTCCGAGACCGTCCTCGTTTACACCGGTGCCAGAATCTTCGACGATCAAGGTATTCATAGCGAACAACTCGCAGTCGTCCCGGCCGTGGCAAGAAAGATGCTGCGGCATTACAATCCGATTCTGACATCCTCTGCCCTTTTGAAGCGAGAGGCGTTCGTTAAGATCGGAGGATTCCGCAATGGCCTTGACACTTGCGAGGACTGGGAGTTGTGGTTCCGCATGCAGTCGCAGGGGCAGTTCGAAGCGGTGTCTGATCCTCTGACCTACTACTATGTTTATCCCCATAGCCTCAGCACAAATCCAGAAAACATGCTGCATACTGCCAATATCATCATCGATGAGACACTCACAGCAGATCTGCGAGGCCTCCAGCGCTGGGCATGGAAGCGCCGGATTCTCGCGGTGCAGTTGATTAGCGCAGGTCTGATCGCGCGGGATAACGGGCTCAAAGGTGAACTTCGCTACATGTTTAAGTCGCTATGTATATGGCCGTCTCCCTTTTGGCAATCCTGGCGCTTTGCCACATTTATAGTGAGCGTAATCAATCGATTTCGCTGCTTTGAGGAGAAATGATATTTTCTTCTTTGTTGAATCCGCCGAGGAATTAACCATGCCGGTAAATCAAACTCCGGGACGGGCGACTTTCGGATTGCCCCATAACACCTAATTCACTCGTACCGGAGTGCTTCGATGGGGTCGAGGTTGGCGGCTTTCCATGCGGGGTAGATGCCGAAGAGCAGTCCGATGGCGCAGGAGACGCCGAAGCCGGTGAACACCCACACGGTGGACAAAGTGGGCGACAAGCCGATGGGCAACATGTAGATGATTCCGGTAAGTGTCGCGCCCAAGAGCACGCCGACCAAGCCACCCACGGCGCACAAGGTTACAGCCTCGGTGGTGAACTGAATGAGGATAGTATGTTTTGTAGCACCGAGGGCCTTGCGAATACCGATTTCACGGGTGCGCTCGGTGACCGAGACGAGCATGATGTTCATTACGCCCACGCCGCCCACCATCAGGCCTACGCTTGAGACGGCGACCATCAGCCCAAAGAGTCCGCCGGTAATCTGCTCCCAGAGCTTATTGATAGAGTCCGCTCCGAAGATATCGAAGTTATCGTCGGCGGAGATCTTGACCTTGCGGCGGATGCGCATCATCTCACGCATTTCCTCTTCGACCAATGATTTGTTTGCCGGATCGTCGTACTTCGCGGTGATCCACAGTTCAAGGACTTCGGGATGCAGGTTATGGAATGTACCGATGGGGAAGTAGATTGCGTTGTCTTCCGGGTTCTGGCCGCTGCCGAAGAGCTGTTTGCGCTTGTCGAGGACGCCGATAACGGTATAGAGGCCGGTCTCGACGTTGACCTCCTTGCCGATGGGGTCTTCGCCATTCACAAAGAGTTTATCGGCGGTGTCATATCCCAGCAGACAGACGGCCGCGTGACGCTGGTCCTCCTCGTCAGTAAAGACGCGGCCCGACAGCAAGACCAGATTCGACACGTCCGCGACCTGCGCGGTGTTGCCTTGGAGGATGACGTTAGCCACTTTGTGACCCTGATACTTTGCGCTCACATCGCCGACGCCGAACTGCTTGGTATACCGGACACTTGCATCCGTGGTCACGACGTGGGGCAGCGAGCGCAGGGCCAGTGCATCCTCCAGCGTAAGTTGCTTGCGGGTGAGCTGCTCGGTGGTAGGGCGACCGATACCGAAGGGCAGGCGCGTGACCAACATGACATTAGTACCCAGCGAGTCGGCAATTTCAGCGACACGGTTGTTGAGTCCGTTGACGAACGAAGAGATGACGATGACCGTAGTGACGCCGATGACGATGCCCAGGATGGTGAGGCCCGAGCGCAGCTTGTTCGCCCTGAGTGTGTTGAGGGCCATTTTGACGGATTCTCTAGTCTGCCCCTGTGCCATGAAAAACAGCTCCTAGCTACTAGCTTCTAGCCTCTAGATAAAAGCTCCTGGTGCTTAAGCCATGCAGAAAAAACAACGATCTGCAAAATCCGTGTCAAGTAAAACTTGCTCTCCAACCGAAATAGCTAAAAGCTAGAGGCTAGTAGCTAAAAGCTGCTTTTATAACTCCGCTCTGAGGGCCACCACGGGGTCTAGCCGGGCGGCTTTGCTGGCCGGATAGACGCCGAAGAAGACGCCCACGGCGCCTGCCATGAACAGGCCCATCAACACGCTCCACAACTTCACGGCAACGGGAAATCCGAGGACGAGTGTAACTAAATTGGCCACCAACACGCCGAGCGCCACGCCGATCACTCCGCCCACCAGGGCCATGGTGGCGCTTTCAATGAGGAATTGCAGCAACACATCGCGCTGTCGGGCTCCCAGGGCCTTGCGCACGCCGATTTCGCGGGTGCGCTCGGTGACGGAGACCAGCATGATGTTCATGATGACGACGCCGCCCACCACCAGTGAAATGGAAGACATGCCGATGATGACGTCGAAGAATAAGGCGGAGAACTGCTTCCAGATGTCCATGAAGGTGTCGTTGGTTTGGATCTCGAAGTCGTCGGGCTTTCCGGGAGCATTGTGGCGGCGGGCGCGCATCATGACGCGCACCTCGTCTTCAGCGCGCTCCATGGAGACGGCGCCGCCGCTGGCGCGCACGTAGATGCCCAGCGGGTCGTTGTGGCCGTATGTCTGCAGGTAGGTGATGATGGGCACGACTACCCAATTGTCCTGCGACTGGCCCAGCGTTTTACCCTGGCGATCGCCCACGCCGACGACGGTATACGGGATGCCGTCAACGCGAATCTCTTTGCCGAGTGGATCGCCATCGCCCAGCAGGTTGTCCACAATGTCGTAACCCACAATGACGTTGTGGGTGCCTATGTCGTCGTCGGTGGGCGTAAATCCACGCCCTATCACAACGTCGAGGTTGCTGAGATCAACCATGGTCCAGGTGATGCCACGCACCTCGGTATCAGTGCTGGAATGACCATTGAAGGAGACTTTGGTGGAGCGGCTGGTCGACGAGCCCGCCTCTGTGCATTCGGCGCACTCATCCCGCACCGTCTCGTAGTCCTCGTATTGCAGGACCTTGCGCTTCTGATACTTGAAGTACTCCTCGGCGGAGAAACAGCACCCGGAGGGGAAGCGCCCCACCGAGAACACGTCAGCGCCGTGGTTAACGAGCTTGGTGGCCACGTAGGTATTGGCGCCATCAACCAGAGTGACGACCATGATGAGCGAGGAGACGGCCATGACCACGCCCAGCAGCGTGAGGATGGAACGCATCTTATTAGCCCACAAGGATTGCAGCGCTAGTTTGACTGCCTCACTGAAAAGCATGGTCCTGCTTTCTGTTGCCGGGTCCGATTAAGGTTCTGGAATCCCGTCCATGCGCCTAAAAATCAACCGCAGGTCCTTCGACTCCGCTGCGCTCAGGATGACAGGGCACGGGGGCAACATATGGCCACCAGCCCGTTCTATCCAGTGTACGCAATCCTGGTACTTCATTGAATGCGCAGCAACCCATCCTGCTGCTTCCCACATTCGGAAAGCAACCGCAGCCTCGGGGGAGGGCGCACATTTTCTGATACGCAAAGGGCGGCTTGCAGGTTCCTGAGGTCGGATAAAGGCGAAGAAAAGACAAATCCTCTGCGATTTTACGGAACTATTTGGCCTCCGGCTGTCGTAGCATGAGGGGGCGTGCAGTTTTGCTCCTGTGTTTGAACGGAATCCAAAATCACACATGTAATGGAGGTCCAATGATTCGCGTCTATTCCCGCTTTGCGCAGTTTCTTCTGGCGTTGTTCGCACTGCTGTCGGTAGGTGCCATCGCCCAGGCCAGTTCCCCGGCCACGCCCACTCCGGCGCCGCTGCTACTTCGCTTCCCCTCTCTCTCGCAGGACAATATCGCTTTCCGCTACGCCGACGACATCTGGACTGTAGCGCGCAAGGGCGGCGAGGCGGAGCGGCTCACCTCCAATGGCAAGGTCGTTGCGGGGCCGTTCTACTCGCCTGACGGCGCGTGGATTGCCTACTCGGCTCACCTGAACGGCAATACAGACGCTTACATCATCCCCGCCTCGGGTGGCATACCCCGGCGCATCACATGGCACCCGAGTGGCAGCGCCGTGGTGAGCTGGTCACCGGACGGCAAGGACCTACTGATTGCCAGCAGTGCGGTCAGCTACCGGCATTTTGCACGGCTCTTCCGGGTTCATGCCGACGGCACCGGGGTACCCGAGCCGCTGCCGCTGCCCTCCGGCTCAGAGGGCTCGTTCTCGCTAGATGGCCAGTCGATTGCCTATCAACCCTTCTCCAAGTGGCAGCCGGCGTGGAAGCGCTACGTGGGCGGACAGACCTCTCCAATCTGGGTCGTCAACTTGAAGACACTCGACCTGGTGAAGGTGCCGCGCGATAACTCCAACGACTCCAACCCGGTGTGGGTGGGCGACCAGGTCTACTTCCTCAGTGACCGCGACAGCACGGGAACGAACAATGGGCCGGTCACGCTTTATCGGTATGACACCAAGAGCAAGCAGGTTTCGCAGGTGATGGCCAACAAGGGGCTGGATTTGAAGTCTTTTCAGGTCGGGCCCGCGACAAGCGTGGACGGGGCCAGCCGGAGCGCATTGGTCGTGGAGCAGTTTGGCCGCATTCTTCTGGTGGATACGGAATCGGGCATGGATATGCCGATTCCGATTTCGATTCACGGAGAGTTGGCCAATCTGGCGCCTCACCGCGTAAACCTGAACTCGCACGAGATCGAAAACGCGGACCTGTCGCCGAGCGGCGCCCGCGCCGTCTTTGAGGCGCACGGGGAAATCTTCACCGTGCCGGCCGAAAAAGGCGACACGCGTAACCTGACGCAGACGCCCGGCGTGGCGGAGCGCGATCCGGCATGGAGCCCTGACGGTAAAACGATTGCGTACTTCTCGGACGCCAGCGGTGAGTACCAGCTTTATTTGCGCGATCAGACGGGATTTAAACCGCCGACGGTCATCGACCTGGGTCCGGAGGCGAGCTACTTCTATAGCCCTGCCTGGTCGCCCGACTCCAAGCACATTGTATATACCGACAAGCACCTGCGGCTATGGGTTGTGGATGTGCCGGCGGGCAAGCCGGTGCTGGTGGACAAGGAAGTCTTTGGCAACTGGGGCCCCAGCTTCGGCGCGGCCTGGTCGCCGGACTCGAAGTGGATTGCCTATCATCGCGACTTGGACAACCAACTGGACGCCATCTTCCTCTACTCGCTGGAGACGCACAAATCGACGCAGGTGACGGACGGGATGAGCGACGCCTCCAGCCCGGTCTTCGACCCCAATGGGAAGTATCTCTACTTCCTGGCCTCCACTGACGACGGTCCATCGAAGGCGGGCATCGACCTTTCCTCGCTGGACCGCGCGCAAACCAACGCCGCCTATGTTGTGGTGCTGGCGGCGGACGGGGCTTCTCCGGTGCCACCGCAAAGCGACGACGAGAAGATCAAGGACGAGGCAAAGAAAGACGACAATAAGAAAGACGCAGATAAGAAGGAAGCCGACAAGAAGGACGAAGCAGCCAAGGATAAGAAGGACGGCGACAAAGACAAGAAGGATGCGGAGAAGCCGGTGGTGGTCAAAGTGGATCTGGAGAAGATCGGCGACCGCATTCTGGCGCTGCCGATTCCGGCGCGCAACTACAGCGAAATCACCGTGGGCAAGACCGGCGTGGATTATCTGATTGAGAGAGCGCCCTTTGGCCGCTCCAGCAGCTATGACGGAGGGCCGGGGATTCGCGCTGTATGGCGGTTCACACTGGAAAAGCGCGAGCCCGAAACTGTGCTCAGCGAGTTGGACGCCTTCACGGTCTCGTTCGATGGGTCGAAGATTCTCTATGCGCGGAAGGGCGTCTGGACCATTGCCCCGGCCGACGAACTGAAGCCCGGCACCGCGGCTCCCGGCAAGCCTCTGAACACGGGGGGCATGGTAACCGTCATCGATCCCCGCGCCGAATGGCGGCAGATGTATCACGAAACCTGGCGCATTGAGCGCGATTTTCTCTACGACCCGCACACCCACGGCCTGAACATTCCCAAGATCGAGGCCAAGTACAAGCCCTATCTGGACGGGCTCGCTTCGCGCTCGGAGTTCAGCTACCTCTCCATCGAGATGCTGGGCGAGATTACCATCGGCCACATGTTCGTGCGCAGGCCGGGACAATCTGGCAATGGGCCGGATTCCGGGGCGAAGACCGGACTGCTGGGCGCCGATTACAAGACGGAGAACGGTCGTTACCGCATTGCAAACATTCTTGGTGGTCAGAACTGGACTCCTGGGCTGGCATCGCCGCTGACGCTGCCGGGCGTGTCGGTGAAAGAAGGCGAATACCTGCTGGCGGTGAACGGACGCGAACTGAAGGCAGGCGATAACCTCTACGAGTTCTTCGACGGCACGGCTGGCAAGCAGACTGTGCTGCGTGTGGGCGCGAATCCCGACGGCCCCGCTTCCGAGAACAAGACAGCGCGTGACGTGACTGTGGTGCCCATCAGCGACGAAGACGGGCTCCGCAATCTGGATTGGATTGAAGGCAACCGGCGCAAGGTCAGCGAACTCTCCGGCGGGAAGGTGGCGTACGTCTATATGCCCAACACCGGCGGCCAGGGCTACACCAACTTCAACCGGTACTTCTACTCTCAACTCGACAAGCAGGGGCTGGTGCTGGATGAGCGCTACAACGAAGGCGGCTTCATTGCCGACTACGTGGTGGACACGCTGAAGCGCGCCCCGCTCTCCGGGGCCATTGAGCGCGACGGCAAGCCGATGCACGACCCGGTGGGGGCGATCTTCGGACCCAAGGTGATGCTGGTCAACCAGAACTCGGGCTCGGGCGGCGACGCCATGCCCTGGTACTTCAAGAAGGCGGGCATCGGTAAACTGGTGGGTACGCGCACCTGGGGCGGGCTGGTGGGCATCGGAGGCTTTCCGACGCTTATCGACGGTGGTGGGGTGACCGCGCCGCGCTACGCCATCTACGGACTGAACGGAGATTGGGAGGTGGAAAACCACGGCATCGCGCCCGACGTGGCTGTCGAGGATCTTCCCAAGGATGTGGCTGCCGGACACGATCGCCAACTGGAAACCGGCGTACAGATGGTGCTGGACGAGCTGAAGGCTCATCCAGTGCCGGCGATTCCCGTGCCGCCTTATCCGAATTATCACAAGGGGGATGGACTGGGGAATCCGTAGGAAGACAGCGAGTTAGCGAGTTAGCCGCGCCGCGCGCAGGGTAGCAAATTAGCGGGGCGGCCATCCTTGGCGCGGTGATTTCATCGCGCCAAGGATGGGAAAGCACGCGGGTTCACCTTATCGGAAACCCCAGGTCGACAACCAGGGGCAGATTCGTTCCACATGATGACGGGCGTGTCCCTATTCTTAACACTTTTCTTATGCGAGCGATGATCGAATTGCATATAAGGTTACGTATTTGCCTAAAGATGCCGATTTGCGGCAAATCCCTTATGAGGCTCCATAATGAAAGCAAAGACGCCCCTTTCCACAGTTCCCATCGCGTTTGTATTTGTGCTGATCTCCGCAGCCGGGATGTCCGCGCAGCTGCCGGCATCAGAGCCCCATCAAGGCGTGGTTATATCCGGCACATCGACTGACTTCTTTGTGATGCCGGGGTCGGACTTCGACCGGCCAGGGCTACTTTCCAGGGCCAACCTAAATATAGGCATCGGGCACACCTTCGGCTTCCTCAAAAAGGATCCCATCGGCGACGAGTTGACCTTTGCCTATACCTACGAAAACGCAGGCTCGCACGGCTTCGTCCACACCAACTTCGGATCGCATACCGAAGCGCTCGGTGTCATGAAGAATTTTGCGCTGCCCAAGACAAAGACTTTTGGCGGTTACACGATGATACAAGCTGGAATGACCAGCATGACAGGAAATGCGCATATAGAAAACCGGTTCTACGACGGCGAGTCTCTGGGCGCCGTGATCCACTTCAATGATCACAACGCCATCTGGGTCCAGGAAACCTACAATAAGATTCCAACCGTTCCGTGGTACACCACTACCAGCATCGGGTATACGTGGAGTTGGTGAGACGAGTAAGTGAAACCCTGATTAAGTTCAACTTCACACCGAACTTCCCTCAAGGTAAAGCCCGATCATCGGACTGCTGTCGCTTAAAACGCAGTGATGGCGGTGGTAAATTGCAGAACTTTTCCTGTGCTCTCGGTGACAGCGCCCATGGAGTAATTGCCGGTTGAGGCGTCGTCGGGAGCTTCCGGCTCCCAATAGATCACTCCCAGCCCCATATTGCTGGGCACGGCATTCATCGCCGTGATGGCGCCCTGTATGTCGGTGTAGGTAGTTGTTGGATCGCTATACGAATAGCCGATCTCGCAGATCATCACCGGCTTGCTATAACGGTTAGCCAGCGTCTTTAAGTTGGTGGTAACTGTGGCGATGTTGGAAGGGCCGTCGTAATAGGATGCTCCAATCACATCGAACTTCGCATTGGCGGCCGTCAGCCCGTCAAAGAACCACTCAAAGTCGCTGAGATTGCTGATTCCGGCAATGTGGATGACCACCTGCGAGGTGCTGCTGACCGCCTTCACCGCGCTGTAGCCTTGGTTGATCAGGCCGGAGACATGGGTGAAGTCGTTGCCGTTTACGGTTGTGGAGCCAACGGAGCCGATGGGCCAAAGCATTCCGGTGTTGATCTCGTTGCCCACCTGCACATATTGCGGAGTGACACCTGCGGCTACCAGCGCCGTCATGAAGTTATAGGTGTAGTTGTAGACGTCGGTTTGCAGTTGGGCATAGCTATCATTTGTCCACGCGGCTGGAGTGGTTTGATGCCCAGGGTCGGCCCAGGTATCGCTGTAATGGAAGTCGATCACGATCTTGAAGCCCAGCGCACTGGCCTGTTTGGCCAGCGTGATGCTCCCAGCCTGGTCGAGGTCGCCCACGCCCAGAACGCCGGCGGTGATGGTGGGATTCACAAAAGTCCGGATGCGGATGGTGTTGACGCCATGATTCTTGAGAATCTGCAGCGCGCTTCCGGTTGCGCCGGTGGTATCGGTCCAGGTATACCCCATGCTTTCCAGTTGGGTCAGCCATCCGACATCGGCTCCAACGACGGTAGCCGTTGCCTGGGCTATCGTATAAACGGCGGATGCGACCGGGGAGTTTGTGTAGCCCGAGGCCACGGCTATAGCCTGGATGGTCTCGGTACCCGGAGTCGCCGGAACGGTGATCGCGCCGGAGTAGACAGTTGAGGCAGTAGTGGGCGTCGTTCCGTTGGTGGTGTAGTAAATCGTCGCACCGGGGGTGGTATCGGAGATGGTAACGGTTTGCGCCGTCGTGTAGGTTCCGGTGCCAGTCGAGTAGGTGGGCGTCGCTGCCGTTGTTGTCGTCGTCGTGCTGGACGCGGATGAACTCCCGCAACCTGTGAACTGGATTGCCAGAAAGGCCAGGATAAAAACGAGAGAAGTGCGGAGATTGCGTACGTGTGCCATGGTGGGATTCCTACTTGCGTGTTTAGCCTATGCGCGTCGATGCAGCGCACACATCCAACTAAAGTAGGATGTGTGCAAAATTATCGCCCGGAGCTGCCGAAGCCCTTTTCCGCGCGGGCGGAGGCTTCCAGTGTTTCAACCTCTTGGACCAGACCCGTCAGGACCGGGATGGGAATCATCTGGGCAATCTTTTCGCCGGCCTTGAGTTCCACGGCGGCAGCCGTGAGGTTGGTCATCAGGATGAGAATTTCGCCACGGTAGCCGGCATCGATCACCCCAGCAGTGGTGGCGACGCCGCGCGCGGCCATAGAGGAGCGGTCGCGAACCAGCAGGCCCAGTGGAGCGCCGGTGGCGGGGTGGCGGGCCTCAACACTGATGCCGGTGCGCACCTTGATCGTTATGTGCGGAGCGAGTGTGACGGCTTCCAGAGCAAAAAGGTCATAGCCGAGGTCTTCGCCGGGATGGGCGACGACGGGGGCGCGGGCGGCTGGGTCGATGAGTTTTACGCGTAGCATCTTTCTATCGTATAGCGAGCCAGCGAGTCGGCGAATCAGCACAAAAATGGTCAGCCCCGGCAGGAATTGCTCCCGACCGGGGCTGTCGTCGTGCAGAATTATCGGCAAAAGGACCTGTAAGCCGAATTCTGTCGTGTGCGGTCATTCCTCTAGGCGCCGCGTTGCCGCGGACGCTCATCAGCGACCTACCCGGAGGTTTCGGCACTAGCTTGAGCCGCCTGAGCGCGTCGGGCCGATGCGCAGCGCTGCATGACTCGATGCAAACGCTTCCCTCCCTATTTGGTCTTGCTCCGTGTGGGGTTTACCCTGCCCCCGGCGTTACCGCCAGAGCGGTGCGCTCTTACCGCACCATTTCACCCTTACCCCGGCGCTGGAGTTTTCGCAACGACGGGCGTACCCGGCAAGCCGGGCCAACTCGGGTATTGCGTTTCCAGGGAAGCCCTCGACCGTAAAGAAGAGGGGTAGCCGAGGCGGTTTGTTTTCTGTGGCACTGGCCGTCCATGAGCCTTGACGCTCATGTCCCGGACGTTATCCGGCACACTGCCCTGCGGAGTTCGGACTTTCCTCTCCCGGCGAGCCGCGCTTGCGCACGTCCTCCGGCAGCGACCGCCCGGTCCTCCTGCCAGTTGTTAGTGTAGCGCGAAAACGCAACCGGCATTCGACCATCAGAGTTGCCGAGTTTCCTCAAGATGCACGAGGAAGGCTTCAGTCACGATTCATTGAATCCACAGAGGATACAAAACCATCCATTCCCTGCGGAGAGTATGTTCCCCTCTGCAAAGCTGTGAGCCCGCTCCCCGGCTTGATTCATCTCAGGCATCAACCCAATTTGCATACCTCGAATCAAGGAGAACTCTATGAAGATTGTCGCGATGATCGCTCGCTATCTGCTGGGCCTGATGTTTCTGGTCTTCGGTTCCAATATGTTCTTGAATTTCATTCCCATGGGGCCGATGCCTACAGGGTTGGCCGGACAGTTCACGGCCGCCCTGTTTGCCGCGCACTACTTTTACGTGGTGGGCGCGGTCATGGCCGTCTCCGGAGTTCTGTTTCTGGTGAACCGATTTGTGGGACTCGGGCTGACGCTGCTAGGGAACCTCTGAAAATCGCCGAGTTATAAAGTTTTTTGACCGGTATTTCTCCGCATCCCCTCAAAATCCGCGATTTTACAGGTATCTCGCCGCTCATTTTGTCTGCCGG
>Ga0302319_10002642_pt1 | contig 38223 bp, 18 predicted proteins | sample Bog_T0_2_FD_203319 | JGI IMG/M metagenome (GOLD analysis project Ga0302319, IMG submission 203319) | Peat permafrost microbial communities from Stordalen Mire near Abisko, Sweden - Bog_T0_2 | ecosystem: Environmental > Terrestrial > Soil > Wetlands > Peat | place: Sweden: Abisko, Stordalen Mire... | reverse complement strand
CAGGGCGCGGGAACGGTGGTGGTGGAGTTGGGCGAAGGAATTCGTGCGACTTGTCCGGTAGAGGCGACGGCAGCCGTGGAGGAGAGCGCGGGGAGTGGAGGTGTGGACCTGTCGCAGCTGACCTCGATGCTCAGCGCGCAGTGGAAGGGTGCGGCCGGGGCGACGAAGAAGAAGGCCGAGCCCGTGGGTGTGGGGCAGGTGCGGAGCTTCAAGATTGTCGCGCTGGATGTTCAGGCGAAGACGATTGATTTGAAGCTTGCCTAGTCGCTCGGTATAGGCTCGGCATTGCCTCAATGGCTAAAAGCACTTTGAACCAGGTGCGCCTCCGGCGGGACCGGAGTCCCGCCCTTTCAAAGCGATAGCTGTCTCACGGATTGCGTCCGGGGGACTACGACGCAGAGACGGCTTGAGGGTTAGCAGGTTCTCCACATGTTCGGTGACCTGGATCACTAGATTCACGCGGCTTTAAAGCTGCATTCATATTCGCGCTGTATCTGTGGAGATGTTCTACAAACACACTCTGGATTGAGGCGCAGAATGATTCGTCAGGTATCAGCTGTTTCGTTAATTGCACTATTAGTGCTTACCGGATGCACAGGTTATACGCCTGCAGCAATTACGGTGACTCCACCGACAGTGCTTACTCCCGTTACGAGCTCGCAGGTGATTAAGCACGTAGTGGTGATCTTCAACGAGAATATCTCGTTCGATCATTACTTTGGAACGTATCCGAACGCAGCGAATCTTTCGACGGACACATCGAAGTTTACGGCAGCAACCGGAACTCCTACGAACATTGCGAATTACGTGTCGAGCCCGAGCCTGCTGACGGCGAATCCGAACTTGAATATCGCGAATGGCACGGGAGCTTCGAATCCATTCCGGCTGGATGCGAGCCAGGCCGGCACGAATGATCAAGATCATAACTACGGGCCGGAGCAGACGGCGTTCGATGGCGGCAAGATGGATCTGTTTCCGCTGTCGGTGGGCGTGTCGGATGGGCTGACGCTGGCGACGGCGACCGGTGCACCTTCGATTGCGAATACGACTGCCCTGACGATGGGCTACTACGACGGCAACACGGTGACGGCGCTTTGGAATTACGCGCAACATTATGCGCTGAATGATCACTCGTTTGGGAGCACATTTGGGCCGTCGACTCCGGGGGCGCTGAATCTTGTGGCGGGACAGACGAACGGCGTGGCGGCGTATACGACGGGCGCGACTTCTGCGGTGGTAGCCGACGGACAGGGCGGGTACACGGACACCGGGGATTCCGATCCGTCGAACGATGTGTGCTCGTCTGCGAGTTCGAATTTCAGCATGGACGGCAAGAACATCGGCGACCTGTTGAATGCGGCAGGTGTGACATGGGGCATGTTCTCGGGCGGCTTCAACCTTAGCACGACGAATACGAATGGAACGACAGGCTGCGCGCGCACGACCGGGGCGGTGTACATCCCGGGGAACCCGTTGAAGGCGGATTACATTCCGCACCATGAGCCGTTCCAGTACTACGCGAGCACGGCGAATCCTACGCACATCCGTCCAGCGTCCACGGCGGTGATTGGAACGTCGGCGGACACGGGCACGAGCAAGGCGAACCATCAGTATGACGTTACGGACTTCACGGCGGCGCTGGCTGCGGGAAATCTTCCGGCGGTGAGCTTTATTAAGGCTCCGGGCTATCAGGATGCGCATGCGGGATACTCGGATCCGCTGGATGAGCAGACGTTCCTGGTGAATACGATCAACGCGCTGGAACAGTCACAGTTCTGGTCGAGCACGGCGGTTATTATTGCCTATGACGATTCAGATGGCTGGTATGACCACTTGACGGACCTGGTGAACGGCTCGGCTACGGCACAGGACTCGCTGAATGGATCAGGGGTTTGCATTAGCGCGAGCGCTGCGACTTCGGCGTTGCCGGGACCGAACTCGAATGGGCTGCCGGTGCAGGGTCGTTGCGGACATGGGCCTCGCCTGCCGCTGATGGTGATCTCGCCTTGGGCGCAGAAGAATTATGTAGACAACACAGTGACCGACCAGGCGTCGATTATTCGGTTTATCGAGGACACGTTTTTGAGCAGCCAGCGGATTGGGACGGGGTCGTTTGACTCAAGTGCGGGCACGCTGAATAACATGTTCAACTTTACGAATAACGTGGCTCCGAATCCAAACGTTGTGTTGCTGAATCCGACGACCGGCGCAGTAACCAGCGGCAACTAGACGTTTACGGAGTATTCACATTGTTTGCTTAGCTTGGAAGCACGCGCTCACCACGGGTGCGTGCTTCCTTTTTGGGATATGGAGATCTGATCGCTTGAGTGGCAGCCGACGTCGTTTTCTTCAGCAGGTGTCGGCCGCGGGGTTGGCTTGGGGTGCGCGGCGGGGATTGGCAGCGCAGATGCAAATGGCGATGCCGGCTGTGGGGCCGGTGGTGGCGTCGGATGAGAAGCCTCGGGTAATGCTGCATTCGCTGGAGCTGACGCCGTTTGTGGATGCACTTCCGATTCCGGAGCGGCTGATGCCGATGGGAGAGCGTCCGCTGCGCGTGGCGATGCGGGAAATTCGGGAGAAAGTCCATCGGGATGTGCCGGCTACGCGGATGTGGAGCTATGGGGGCTCGGCGATGGGGCCGCTCATTGAGGGGCGGAGTGGGCGGGCGATGCGCGTAGAGTGGGTCAATTCCCTGCCTCACAAACATTTTCTGCCGGTGGATTATTCACTCCATGGATGTGGTCGCGAGTTGCCGGAGGTTCGGGCGGTGGCTCATTTGCATGGGGCGCGGGTTCCAACGAAGGACGATGGGTATCCGGAGGATTGGTACGCGCCGGGGCATAGTCGGGTGTGCCATTATCCGCTGGAGCAGGAGTCGGCTACGCTTTGGTATCACGATCATGCGATGGGGCTGAATCGGCTGAATATCTATGCTGGGCTGGTGGGCATGATGCTGCTGCGAGATGAGCGCGAGGATTCGTTGGGGCTGCCGAGCGGGAAGTATGAGATTCCGCTTGTGATGTATGACCGGAATTTCAGCGTGGATGGGCAGCTATATTATCCAACATCGGGGATTGCCGGCCATCCTTGGGTGCCGGAGTTTGATGGCGATGCAATTTTGATCAATGGGAAGATTCGGCCGTTTGTGGAGGTGGAGCCTCGGCTGTATCGGCTGCGGGTTTTGAATGGGGCGAACAGCCGGTTTTTTGCGCTGGCTATGGAGAAGGGGTTGGCGGTTTGGCAGATTGGGTCGGACCAGGGGTTGCTATCGGCGCCGGTGAAGGTGCGGTCGTTGAATCTGGCTCCGGCGGAGAGGGCGGATTTGCTGGTGGATTTTTCCGGGGCCGCGGGGCAGAACGTCCACCTGAAGAATGGTGGGCTAGAGGTGCTGCAGTTCCGAGTATCGTCTGGCGCGGGGACGAAGGCTTGTTCCCTGCTGCCGGGTAAATTCCACAAGATGTTCACGCCGGTGGTGCGGACGGAAGAGGCTGGGGCTACGGTTACGCGAAGGATTACGCTCGATGAGGCGTTGAATGGGCGCGGGGATTCGATGCTGATGGTGCTGAATCGGAAGCGGTGGATGGAGCCGGTGACCGAGAAGCCGAAGCTGAACGCTACGGAGATTTGGGAGTTCGTGAATCTGACGGAGGATACGCATCCGATCCATCTGCATCTGGTGAGGTTTCAGGTGCTGGATCGGCGGACGTTTGATGTGTTTGCGTATCGGAATGCGAAGGGGCTGCGGTACTTGGCGGAGGCTATGAAGCCGGAGCCGAACGAGATGGGGTGGAAGGATACGGTGCAGTGCCCTCCGGGAATGATTACACGGATTATTACGAAGTTTGAGGGATATACGGGGAAATATCTATATCACTGCCATATTTTGGAGCACGAGTCGAATGACATGATGCGGCCGTTTGAGGTAGTGGACGAGGGGTGAGGTGGCGGGGCTAGGCCCCTGATGGGGATTAGCTTAGGCGGCCAAGCTTGCCCAGCGGCTAAAGCCGTTTCGGTGAGGGTTGTTTTATGGCACGGCTGAAGCCGTGCCCCTTCGACGGTCGTGAGGAATGCTCTTTCAAGGTTGTGGTGGGGTATAGCCTTTCGAATGTTGTGATGGGATTGGCGATTGTCGAATCGGCTAGAATGCATCCAAGATATTTCGGAACTCGGAGGAGATTCGCATGGCCATGAAGGATGAAGACGAGGTAGAGGCTCCTGCGCGTGCGGGAAAGGTGACGCGGCGGTCGTTTCTTTCGCAGGTGGGTGCGGCGGGGGTTGTTGCCACGACGGCGCCGCTGGTGGCTCGAGGTTCGCAGACGGTTGAGCCTGTGGCGCGGCAGGCGGATGGCGCGGAAGCGGTGGATGGCGCGGTGGCAGTCACGCTGCAGGTGAATGGGACGCAGCACAAGATTGCGGTGGACGCGCGAACCACTTTGCTGGATGCGCTGCGGGAGACGATTTCTCTGACGGGGACGAAGAAGGGTTGCGATCACGGGCAGTGTGGGGCTTGTACTGTGCACGTAAATGGGCGGCGGATCAACTCTTGCTTGACGCTGGCGGTGATGCACGAGGGTGATGCGATCACGACCATCGAGGGGCTGGGTGGGCCGGAGAATCTGCATCCGATGCAGGCTGCATTTGTGGAGCATGACGGGTATCAGTGCGGGTATTGCACGTCGGGGCAGATTATGTCGGCGGTGGCGCTGCTGAAGGAACCGTGTGGGCCGAAGGATGCGGATGTGAAGGACTTGATGAGCGGGAATATTTGTCGGTGTGGGGCGTATCCAAATATTGTGTCGGCGATTCAGCAGGTTCGGCAGCGCGCTTAGGCGCAGACGGAGAGAGTTCTATGGACGCTTTCAACTATGTGCGGGCTACGGATGTTGGCAATGCCGTCGGGCTTGGTGATGGGAAGTTTATTGCGGGTGGAACGACGCTGCTGGATTTGATGAAGCTGGATGTGGAGGGGCCGGCGAAGCTGGTGGACATCAATCGGATTGGGCTGGACACGATTGAGCGGCTGCCGGATGGGCGGTTGAAGATTGGCGCGCTGGTGAGGAATTCGGATCTTGCGTATCATGAGGTGGTGAAGGCGGAGTACTCGGTGCTGTCGCAGGCGCTGTTGCAGGGGGCAAGCGCGCAGTTGCGGAATATGGCGACGACCGGCGGGAATTTATTGCAGCGGACGCGGTGTATGTACTTTCGGAATACGGCGATGGCTTGTAACAAGCGTGTGCCGGGGTCGGGGTGCTCGGCGATTGAGGGGGACAATCGGACGCTGGCGATTTTGGGAACGAGCAAGGATTGCATTGCTACGAACCCATCGGATATGAACGTGGCGCTGACGGCGTTGGAGGCGGTGGTGACGATCCAAGGGAAGGCGGGGCCGCGCGAGGTGAAGATTGCGGACTTCTTTTTGCTGCCGGGAAAGACTCCGCATTTGGAGACGGTGGTGGCTCCGGGCGAGCTGATTACGCATGTGACGCTGCCGGCGGCTCGGAAGGGATCGAAGCAGGTTTATTTGAAGCTGCGAGATCGGGCTTCGTATGAGTTTGCGCTGTCTTCGGCTGCGATTGTGGCCGAGGTTGAGGGTGGGAAGTTTTCGTATATTCGCGTGGCGCTGGGTGGGGTGGGGACGAAGCCGTGGCGGTCGCATGAAGCGGAGGCGGCGCTGCTGCATCATGCGGCGGAGGATGCGAGCTTTCATCGGGCGGCGGCTGTGGCGGTGCGGGATGCTCGGCCGCAGACAGAGAATGGAATTAAGGTGGAGTTGACGAAGAGGTGCATTGCGCATGCACTGACGCTCGCGACAAAGAGCGCATAGGGAAACGTGCAAGGAAACGCATAAGGAGACTTTAATGGCGACGCAATCTACTGTTCCACCGAAGACGAATGGACGGCTGCCGCGGGTGGATGGGCAGTTGAAGGTTACGGGCGCGGCGAAATATTCGTCGGACTATAACCTGGCGGGGATGCTGTATGCGGTGCCGGTGTGCGCGACGATTGCCAGCGGAAAGATTACGAAGCTGGACGTGAGTAAGGCACAGACGATGTCGGGCGTGAAGGCTGTGTATCACCGCGAGAATTTCGGGAAGCTCTTTCGGGCGGCGCCGCCTTCGGGGTTCAATGGGATTTTGGATGAGAAGCGGCCGCCGTTTGAGGACGTCGTCGTTCGGTACTACGGACAGTATGTAGCGGCGGTGGTGGCGTTGACGTTCGAGCAGGCTACGGCTGCAGCGCGTGCGGTGGTGGTGACGTATGACGCGGCGCCGATGAATGTGTCGACGAGGTTCGCTGAGAGCGAGGCGGTGGAGAAGCCTACCGAGGATTCGAAGCGGGGAGATCCGGATGCGGCGTTCAAGACGGCTGCGGTGACGGTGGATCACGTGTACGCGACTCCTGCGGAGACGCACAATCCGATCGAGCTGCATGCGTCGGTGGCGGACTTCGATGGGCAGAACTTTACGCTGTATGAGACGACGCAGGCGGTGGTGAATTCGCAGAACGTGTTGGCGCAGATGCTGGGGGTTCCGGTGGAGAACGTTCGGGTGATCTCGCGATTTCTGGGGTCTGGGTTTGGCGGGAAGCTTTGGCCGTGGCCTCATGCGATGATTGCGGCGCAGGCTTCGCGGAATCTCGGGAAGCCGGTGAAGCTGGTGGTGACGCGCGACATGATGTTCCAGAATGTGGGGCATCGGCCGCGGACGCAGCAGCGGGTTCGGTTGGGCGCGAGCGCTGATGGCAAGCTGGTGGCGTTGACGCATGATTCGCTGAATCATACGTCGATGCTGGATGACTACTCGGAGGGGTGCAGCGAGGCTACCGGGTATAGCTACAGCGTGCCGAATTTGCGGGCGACGTCGGCGATTGTGCGGAGGAATGTGGGGACGCCTACGTCGATGCGTGGGCCAGGTGCGGTGCCGGGATTGTTTGCGCTGGAGTCGGCTGTAGATGAGCTGGCGATTGCGCTGAAGATGGATCCGATCAAGCTGCGGCTGCTGAACGAGCCGGCGATCGATGAGGACAAGAAGCTTCCCTTCTCTTCGCGACATTTTGTGGAGTGCTTGAACACGGGGGCGGAGAAGTTTGGGTGGTCGCGGTATACGCCGACGGTGGGGTCGATGAAGGGCACGGGCGAGCAGAGCGGGTTGACACTGGGTTGGGGCGTGGCGGGGTGCTCTTGGATTGCGGAGAGTTGCGAGACGAGTGCGACGGTGGAGTTGCTGTCAAATGGAGGCGCGCGGGTGTCTTGCGCAACGCAGGATATTGGGACTGGAACGTATACCGTGCTGTCGAATATTGTGGCTGAGAAGACGGGGCTGCCGAACGATCGGATCGAGGTGGTGCTGGGCGATACGAACTTGCCGCCGGGGCCGATCTCGGGTGGGTCGTGGGCTACGGCCAGCGTGATTCCTGCGGTGATTGACGCGGTGGAGAAGGCGCAGCAGAAGTTGTTTGCGATTGCTACTGCTGGGCCAGATGCGGTGTTTGTGGATAAAGAGCCGAAGGATTTGGCGTTCGGCGAGGGGAAGGTGCGGCTGAAGGATTCGGATGCGAGCACGGCGATTCCTTTTGAGAAGATTCTGGCGAGGGCTAGTGTGCGGAGTGCTACGGGCAAGGGGAAGTCTCCGGGGAGTTTTGGTGCACCGGATCGGAAGTTTTCGCAGCACTCTTTTGGTGCGCAGTTTGCCGAGGTGACGTGGGAGTCGGAGACGGCGCGGCTACGCGTTTCGCGCGTGGTGACGGTGATTGATGGAGGGCGGATTCTGAATCCTAAGCCGGCGCGGAACCAGATTGAGGGCGCGGTAGTTATGGGAATTGGCATGGCCTTGTTCGAGGCTACTCGGTATGACGCGCAGTCGGGGGCGCCGATCAATAACAATTTGGCGGACTATATATTGACTACGAATGCGGATGCGCCGGAGATTGACGTTACCTTTTTGGATCATCCGGACTTGGTGATTAATGCGCTTGGGGCGAGGGGCGTTGGGGAGATTGGGCGGGCGGGCGTTGCGGCTGCAATTACGAACGCGGTGCATCATGCGACGGGCGTGCGAGTGCGGGAGTTGCCGGTGAGGATTGAGGATTTGTTGGAGGCAACAGCGGAGAGGGTAGCTTGATGGCGCTGTACGAGGGTCCAGTTCGCCTCAGGGGCTAAAGCCTTCTTGCTTTTGTAATCCTATGGCACGACTAAAGTCGTCCCCCTTCAACGCAAGATGCCGCACAGGTGGTTCGAGGCCGGACATGCAGGTCTCCTCACTGCGCAGGACGATAGAGCCGTCCTGCTTCGGTCGAGATGACAGGGCTTGGCTACGCGAGATTTCGTTAGTGGGTGAAGATGGTTAGGGGGATGGATTCGCCCATGGCTTTGTAGCCTGCGGGGGAGGGGTGGAGATGGTCGCCGCAGTCGTAGGAGGGTAGGAGATGGTCCGGGTGGGCAGGATCGCGGACTACGGCGTCGAAGTCGATGAGCGCGTCGAAGTGGTTGGGGGTGCGGATCCAGGTGTTGATGGTCTGGCGATCGGCTTCGCTTAGGGGGCCGGGGTGGTAGTAGTCGGAGCCGATGTAGGGGGTGATGGTGGCTCCGTAGACGCGCAGGTTGTGGGCGTGGGCGCGTGCGATGATTTGCTGATAGGCGGCCAGGATGCGCTGAACTAGCGCGGCGTGTTGGGCAGCAGGGACTTCTGCGTCGCGGGTTAGGCCGCCTAGATCGTTGACACCTTCGAGGACGATGACCCAGCGGACTCCGGCAGGGGCGAGGACGTCACGATCAAAGCGGGCTAGGGCGTTGGGGCCGAGGCCGTCGGTGAGGAGATGGTTACCTCCGATGCCTTGGTTCGAGACTCCGATGTTTTGAGTCGAAGGCGATTGCTGGAGGTGGGCGGCAAGGGCGTCGGGCCAGCGGGCGTTGCCGTTGGTGGTGGCGGCGTGGCCGTCGGTGATGCTGTCGCCGAGTGTGACGATGGTGGCCGCTCCGGGAGCGGTTTCGACGTCGACCTCGGAGAGGTTGAACCAGTGGTCGATCTTGCTGGGATTCGTGAAGGCAGCGGCAGAGACGGCGTCGCCGTGCACATACCAGGACGTGGCCCGGGATCCGGGGTGGCTGGTTTCGCGGGTGGGCGGGGCGTCGAGATGGAACGAGATGGCGATGTCGGAGAGCGCCGGGAAGACGATGGCGACGGGGTCAGAGATGGTTTCGGCTCCGGCGGGGATGATGACATCGGGGGAGCCTGCGAAGGTGAGGGCGCGGTCGGTCTTGGGGTCGATGCTGGGGCCATCGAGGGACAAGGGGCGGGCGATGTGCGCGGCGGTGATGTGGAGGGGCTCGGTTCCAAAGGCGTTGGAGAGGTGGACGCGGAGCGCGGAGCCTCCGGCGGAGAGATGCACGATCTGGCGGAGGGTGGTGTCGGTAAGGTCTGCGGCGGGAAGGGTGTTTTGCGGCTCGGGGATTTGCTGGGAAGATCCCCAGGTGGCGATCCAGGTGGGTTGCGTTTGCGCGATCGTGGGCGGTGAGACGCAGGCGATTACTAGCGCGAGGGCGATGAAGGTTTGGAAGCTGTGGGAGAGTTTTGTTAGGGACGAGTTCATGGCGATCAGCAACTATAGCGCTTTAACTGAACGCTCTGCCAGAAGGTACTGTCAGCTGCCACGAATGAGTGAGGATCAGTCCGACCATCGACAGATATTGATGGATGGCACGCGTTCCTGTGTCTCGCGTGAGGTTGTATGCTCCCACGCAGGCGGTTGGAGAAGGAGAGCGCGGGTCCTGATATGCACCATCGGCGGATTCATCGCCCAGCGTACAAATACAGGGACCTCTCCACTGCGCTGCCCTCCTGTCGAGATGACGAAGTCTTGGTCCCTCGGTCCAGCGGACTAGGGGTTGGTGGCCCCGGTCCAGAGGACGAAGTTTTGGTTGCTAAGAGGCACTGGTTCTCGTCTTAGAAGCTCACCTTCAGGGCCATTTGGAGGATGCGGGGATCGCCAGCGGAGGAGATGGCGCCGAAGTTGCTGTCGACGAGGCCAGCGTCCGGGGCGCCCAAGTTTACGTTGTTGAAGATGTTGTAGAACTCGGCGCGGAATTGATAGCCAACGCGCTTGGTGAACTTACCTTCTTTGAGGAGAGCCATGTCCGTTTGGAAGAGGCCGGGGCCTCGGAGAGAGTTCTTGCCGATGTTGCCGTAGGTACCGATGACGTTGGGCTGGAAGTCGGCGGTGTTGAACCACTCATTGATCTTGGCGGTGCGAGAGCGGTTTCCAGGGAGTTTCGTTTCGCTGATATTGGCGACCGTGATGTCGGCGCGGTCCGCTCCGATGGAGGAGAACGAATTGTCATCTTCAGAGAAGACGGTGAACGGGAATCCGGACTGCCAGTTGACGATGTAGCTGAGGCTCCAGCCGTTGATGAGGCTGCCGCTGATGCCCTTGATCGGGGCTTTTGGGAAGGCGTAGTCGCCGGAGAGGCGGAAGACTTTGGAGACGTCGCCGGCGTCGGGGCCGTGGTCGAGCGAACGGCCGCAGGCGCAGGTGTTGGTGGCGAGGCCTCCGGGTTCACCGGCGGGACCAAAGTCGTTGAGGGCGTGCGACCAGGTGAAGTTGGTTTGGAAAGAAAGGCCGTAGCTGACTCGCTTTTCGAGTTCGATCTGGCCGGCGTTGTAGTCGCTGTTGACGCCGGAGTTGATGGCGTCTACGAAGCCGAAGGCGGGATTGGGGCGGCGGGACTGTACGTTGTCATTGTCTTCGGTCGACGCGCCGGGGACATAGATGGCGGGATTGAGTTGGAGGAGGCCGGCTTCCTGATCGCCGGTGCCGCCGAGATGGCTGCCGTGATTGCCGGTGAACTCGGCGCGCAAGAACCAGTCTTTGCCGAAGCCGCGCTCAAGGGTGAGGTTGTAGGCGAGGATCATCGGCTCGCGGAAGTGGCGGTCGAAGATCTGGGTGAAGGAGATGTTCTGGGGGAAAGTGGCGGTGGCGCCGGGGGTGCCGGGGCCGAACTCGGCGGGAAAGGGGCTGGCAATGCCGGCGGCGCCGTAGGGGTCGGTGAAATTGGTGTTGGTGATGTTGACGATGGGAGCGAAGGGTGGGATGCCGACGACATCCTCAAACGCTACAGTGTTGGGCGACTGGTAGTAGTAGCCGACGCCGCCGCGAAGGCTGGTTTTGTTGTCATTTGTGAGGGCGTAGGCGAAGCCGAGGCGGGGACCTACGTTGCTGAGGTTGTCGTAGATGGAGGACTCGGGACAGCCCTTGTCGTGATCTTTGCCGCCGAAGATGAGGCCTTGTGGGGCGTTGGGATAACGAACGGACTGCGAGCCGGGAACGTAGCAGCCGACACGACCTTCGCTGTCGGTGTAGGGCTTGAATGGATCCCAGCGGAGGCCGGCGTTGATGGTGAGGCGCTTGGTGGCATGCCAGTTGTCCTGCACGAAGAAGCTGTAGTTGCTGCCGGTGAAGTCGAGGTAGAGACCTCCGCCCTGGGTGAAGCTGGAGACGTCACCAAGCAAGAAGTCGGAGATATTGTCGCCGGTACGGGCGTTGTCGAAGAAGTACTCGCCGTCGGCTTGGTAGGAGTTGCCCATGGGAACGAAGGTGCGACGCCATTCGCCTCCTACCTGGATCTCGTGGGAGCCGCGGAGGAAGGTGGCGATTTCGCGGTCGGAGATAATGCCGCGATTCCATTCGCCGCTGGCCGCCTGCAGGCCGACATTGAAGTCTCCGCCGATTTCGACGTTGAGGGTGGCGGGGAAGTTGGTGGGGATGGCGATCTTGGACCCGGCCTGGGCGATATTGAAGGGCGCGGCCGAGCCAGTGGTGCCGGTCTGGCTGGTATAGCCGAAGTAGCTGTTGAGGAGCGTCTTGGGGGTGATGTTGTAGATGTCTACGACGCTGATGTTTTTGAGGCCGAGGGCCTGGGGATCAGTGGTGTTGGCCGCAAGGATGTTGCTGGATGGCGGAAGGACGGTGGGGACAACGTACTTGAGTTGGAAGTAGTGGCCGCTGAGGTGATGCTTGCCGATGTTCCAGTCGATCTTAGCCAGGTACTCGTCGGTGTTCTGGACGGAGGGCGAAGCACTGTATTTGACAGCGTGTGTGCCGTCCGCGGGATCGTTGGGGAGAGGGATGTGGTTGAGGATGTAGAGGGCGGTGGGATCGAACGCCGCAGGGTTGATTTTGTTGATGTCTGCGGTGCTGCCATTGGCGTCGAACTGGTAGGGCGAGGTGGTGTCTGGGTTAGTGAGGATTTCGGGGCTGGAACCAAGGAGAAGATCGGAGAAGTCGCCGGTGCGCTCGGCCGCGGTGGGAACCTGCGAGATCTGGGTGATGGCCGTGTTCTGGCGAGTGCCCTGGTAGGAGCCGAAGAAGAAGAGCTTGCCCTTGAGGATGGGTCCGCCGATGGTTCCGCCGAACTGATTCTGCTTGAGCGGATCGGGGCTGTCGGCGAAGTAGTTCTTGGCGTCCATTGCGTAGTTGCGAAGGAACTCGAAGACGTCGCCGTGGAACTGGTCGGTGCCTGACTTGGTGACGACGTTGGCGACGCCGCCGGTGGCGTTGCCGTACGTGGCGCTCATGTTGTCGGTCTGGACGTTGAACTCTTCCAGGGCGTCGGGGCTTGGGAAAGGGAGGTTGGTGTTGATATAGGCGTCGTTGTAGTCGACGCCATCGAGAAGATAGTAAACGCCGTTGGCCCCACCGCCATTGACCTTGGCGTATTGCTCGCCGGGGAGGACGCCGCCTTCGCAGTTGTTGCCGCAGTTCTGGCTGCTGACGTCGACTGCTCCGGGAACGAGGAAGACGAGTTGCTGCGCTTCCCGGCCATTCATGGGAAGGCTTTCGATGCTCTTCTCATTAATAACCTGGACGACGGCTGCGTCGTCGGTGGTGACCTGGTTGACGCTTCCCTGCACTGTTACCTGCTGGTTGACGCCGCCGACGGCGAGTGCGACGGTCTGCGTGGCGGTCTGGCCGACCGTGAGAACGATGCCGTGCTGGACGTAGGTGCTGAAGCCGGGGAGGTCGACGGTGAGGGTGTAGGTGCCGATGGGCAGGCTGGGGAAGGTGTATTCACCGGTGGAGGTGGACTTGGCGGTCTGCTTGTAACCGGTGCCTTCCTGCTCGATGAGGACGGTGGCTCCGGGGACGGCAGCTCCGCTCTTATCCTGTACGAAACCGCCGAGGCGGGCCGTGGTGAACTGCGCTAGGGCTGGGAAGGTTCCGAGGAAGAGCGTGAGGAACGCAAGAAGCGCGAAGGCTCGACACAGGAGACGGCGATGAAGAACGCTCGGTCCGTGATGGTGGATTTCTTGGGTGGGTCTCATTGGCATTGTTCTCACTTCACCTGGAATTCCGATTAACATCCCGTAGCCTCCGAATTTTCTTTCTGTGTCACATTCTTTTATTTCGTTTGTAATCAAGTATCAACTTTTTACGACGAATAGGTTCTCATGTCAAGCCAATAATTTGGCGGAAGTGGAAGTGGAGCATCCGGGGTATTGAAGGCAAATCGCCGAAAACTGACGATGGGCAAAGGATTCAAGAAGAAACGCGCATGTTGGGGATACGTTTTGAGACAAGAGTGGAGCATTTCGATTGTTTACTTTTAGCCGACAGTACCAGCGGTCAAGTTATCTTCTAAACGAAAGCTGCGGGGCAGAAGCGGTGGGCGCGGCGGGTAGAGCACTACCATGTAGGTGTAGTTCATAGCCCAGGCAAACAAATACAGGGGTCTCTCTGCTACGCCAAATGATGAAGATGTTCGGCTCCGGTCAAGATCACGGTGCTTTGTGCCATGTCGGCGCCTCTGCTACACCTAGTAAAGAAATGCTCTAAATTGGTAGGTCGGCGGCAGGACGATTGGTTGTCTTCCGCATGACGAGGTAGAGAAAGAGGCCGATGACGATCCACGCAGCGCCGAGGAGCTTGGCGTTGAGATTGAGATTAAACCAAATGAAGGTGCAGACGATGATGCCGCAGAGAGGTGAGAGGAAGGCGAAAGCGACTTTCTCCTGCGAGCGGTACTTGTAGTGGAGCAGCGCGGCGAGGTTGACGCCGATGAAGGCAATGAAGGCTCCGAAGTTGAGCAGCTCGGCACCTTGTTCGAAACTCATGAGGAAGGCACCGAGCAGGGTGATGGCACCAAGCAGGAGAACGTTGTTGCGTGGGATGTGTGTGGTGGGACTGATGGCTCCGAAGAAGCGTTTGGGGAGAGCGTCGGCGCGGCCCATGCCGTAGAGGAGGCGGGCGGCTCCGAATTGTGCAGCGATGCCGGAGCCCATATTGGCGATGAGAAGGGTGGCGTTGAGGAGCTGGAAGAGGAACTTGCCTCCGACGCGGTGGGCGACTTCCACGAAAGCAGTGTCGACCATGGACTGGGGGAAAGGCGTGCGGCCTGGCCAGACTAACTGCGCGAGGTAGACTTCTACGGCGGAGAGAATGCCGATGACGAAGCAGGTGAGTACGGTGGCGAGAAGGATGTTGCGGCGGGGGTTCTCGACTTCTTCCGACATGGTGGAGATGCCGTCGAAACCGATGTAGGTGAGGACCGCGATGGATGTTCCGTGAAAGATTCTGCCGGGTGCGAAGGTGGCGGGATCGTAGAACGGAAGAAGCCACTGGCCGCCGATGGGTTTGGCGACGAGAGCGATGTAGCGGATGGCATAGGCGATGAAGATGACGACCACGACGCTCATGCCGAGCGCTAGCAGGGTGTTGACTCGGCTGGATGATTGGACGCCGCGGAGGTTGAGGCCGGTGAAGACCAGGACGAAGGCTATTGCCCATGCGGCGTAGGGAATCTGCGGCAGAATGTTTTGCGCGGCAGCGCTGCACCAGATGGCGCAGATGATTGGATTGAGCATGTAGTCCATCAACATGGACCAGCCGACGATGTAGCCGGCAAGCGGATGGATCTCATTGCCGACATAGGTGTAAGCGGAACCGGCGCTGGGATAGACACGTGCCATGCGGCCGTAGCTGACGGCGGTGAACAGCATGGCGACCATCGCGATGAGGATGGTGGTGACGACGTGTCCTCGGGCGGCGTTACTGACTACGCCGTAGATGCTCATGGGAGCAGTTGGCTGGATGATGATGATGCCGTAGAGGATCAGGTGGTGAAGCTTGAGCGTACGCCGTAGCCCGGGAGCGGGCGCTTCCATATGGGCCGTGGCATCCATGTTGGGAAAGACCTCTTTGATGGTGGGTGATTCCCTGCTGTGTGGTCAGGGACGGACGTCAAGAAGTGCGGAGATTGATTGAATTTTACTCTGGGCGCTTCTTTTCGGAGACGACAAAGCGCGTGGAGATGTTGCCAGAAACTCTTACGGTAAAGGCTTTGGAGCTGGCGGCCGATTCAAGACCGGTCGCTGTCACACGCACGGTATACTCGCCCGATTGTGTGTAGGCGTGATGTACGTTGAAGCCGTCGCCGGTGGTCCCATCGCCGAAGTCCCAGTGAACGGTGAGCGCGGGTGCGGCGTCGGGGACTCGGGAGACAGTGAAGCTGAGGGTGTCACCGGCTTTTGCTGATTTTTCGGAGTGGAGGTCGAAGGCTGGCGGCGTTGCGGGTACAGCTTCGTCGACGAGCTTGAATATGCGGACAGAGTGGGCGGGTTGATTGAAGGTGATGGTGCCAGATGCGGTGTTGCTGAAGTCTTTCGCTCCAAAGATCTCGATGATCTGCAGATGGTCGGGGTTTCTGAGGCCGAGGTCAGCGAGTTTGAGGGTGTGATCGTGAGCTGTTTCGGTCCAGTTGAAGACGGTAAGGATGGACTGGCGATTGTCCTCCTTGAGGAGGAAGATGCTGGGTTGCGCATCGGCTTTTGAGTAGGTGAGGAGGTCGAGCGGCGTGGACGAGCGACCGAGCCGGGCCATTGCAATGAGCTCGGGATTCTTTACGAGGGCGAGACGCTCGGGAGAGGCTCCGAGGGTTGGGAGATCATCGCCTAACTCGAACATCCCTCCAGAGACGGCGGCGAGGGCGATGGAGACCTTCGCTTCGTCGAGCGTGAGGGGGTGCTTGCCGCCATGCCAGGACTGGTCGTCGACGGTTTGTTTGGAGACGCTAAAGGCGTCGGGATCAGCGATGAAGAAGTTGCGATTCATGTAGTACCGGGCAGCGATTCCGGAGGCTGCATCGCGGGAGGCGCTGAAGGTGTGTCCGGTGTCCTGCGAGATGCGCCCGGCGTCGACGAGGCCTACAGGATTGAGCATAACGCTGCCGTCTTTGTCGAGGATGGTGTCTTCACCCATGGTCTTACGGATGATTTCGAGGCCGATGCGTTGGGCTTCGAGGGCCGTGGTGTTAGGACGGTAGTAGGCTCCCTCGACGGCGGTGTCGTCCATGAAGTCCATCTTGATGAAGCGGACTCCCCAGTCGTAGAAGGCCTGGTAGGTCTGCCTGAGGTACTCCTGCGCGCCGGGGTTCGTGGTGTCGAGCACAAAGATCGGATCGTTGTGCTCGGTGACGTGGCCAATGTGGATGAGCTGGCCGGCGGAATTATGCAGTAGCCAGTCTTTGTGATTTTGATAGACCCATGCTCGATCGGAGACCTCGAAGGGAGCGGTCCAGAAGCCGAAGGTGAGGCCGTCGCCCCGTACGGTATTTACGACGTACCCCAGGCCCTTGGGAAACAGGTTCGCGTCGGGGGTGGTGTATTCTCCGCGGGCGTATTGGTAACCCTCATCGATCTGGTAGTAGGTATAGCCGAGGCTCTTGAGGTTGTGGGCGAGGTAGTCAGCGTTGGTGATGGCTGTGCCCTGGTTGAGACCGAAGTAGTAGGCTGTCCAACTCCACCATCCAAGCGGGGTGGGTGCATCGACACGGGCTTTGTGCAGGAGTTTGATGACGTGACCGTACTGCTCGAGCTGTGCGTGATAGTCAGTGCCAACGGCAAACATCAAACGCTCGGAGGAGAGGCTTGCGCAGACGTCGACGGGAAGGCTGAGGCTAACTTGCTCCGCAGGAGGAGAGTCTCGGAGCGATTCCTCTTTCATGATCTCGGTGGTCCCGGTGGATGCAACTTCGTAGGAGAGGATCTTTGCGTCGGCTCCAGTTCCCTGCTCCCGGAGGTGGAAGACGGTGAGGAGGCGGTCCGTGGTGAGCGCTCCGAGGAAGAGGCTTACTCCGCTCTGTCGGTTATAGATGAGCTGAGATCCAACGGCGCGAAGCATTCCCTTGGGAGCATCGCCGAGGTCGTGGATGGCGAGCTGTGGGCGGTCTTCGCTGTAGCTGTCCGAGATGACGCGGTCGGCGGAGGCTGGTCCGCCGAGGTCGATGAGAGAGGGGGCGGCGGCCTGGATGGTGCGGATCGCCTGGATGGTGATGGGCTTGTCGGTGGTGTTGTGGACTTCGACGGTGATGTCGCCCCAAGGCTGGTCGGCATAGAGACGAAGGGTACAGATGAGGGTAGGTTTGCCGGGCAGGCCGGTGTGGGTCACGATGAGCTCGCGGCCCGCCCCGAACTGGTCGTGAAAGTCAGACTCGATGGTCTTATGTTGCGGGTAGGCTGAGGAGGAGAGGATTTCGTCGTTGACACTGGCCTCGACGGAAGCGCGAAGCACGGCGCTGGTCGAACTGACTTGGGTGAGGGTGTACGAGCCGTCGGGGTTGATCGTCGCGGTGAGAGACTTGCCGTGGATGGATGGCGGCGCTTGCGTGGGCGGAAATGCGTTGGCCTGGCCGACGACGGCGACGACGGCTACTATGGACGCGAGAGCATAGGAGCTGTGTCGTCCCCACTTGATTGATCGCTTCATGACGACTCCTATACCCTGCTTCGAATGTGGAATGCGCGCCGGATCATGGAGCCTCGGCGCGGTTCCCTTTGCGGATGAGGCGTGCCTGGCTTGGCCAAAGCTGCCAAATACTCTATCGCAATGTTTCGTTATATTACGACTCGAATCGTTCTTCGTCAACGGAGGAATGGAAAGGATGCTTTGGAAAGGCTCTCCGATGTGACGTGGCTGTGCGGAAGAATGCTCTGCTCAAGCTTGTTTCGATATATTTCATATCGCGGCGCTGAGTGTCGCAGCTACAGGGGTGACGAAGCGATCTACAGTGGCGACGATAAGTGTCCAGGGACGCTATCGATCGTGAACCTGGAGGTATTGCTCGTCGGATACATGCTCCATCCATTCGACGACTTTGCCGTCGAGCTTTTCCTGGATGGCGATGTGTGTGATCGCCGTGGTGGAGGTGGCACCATGCCAGTGCTTTTCGCCGGGGGCAAACCAGACGACATCGCCTGGATGGATGTCCTGGATAGGACCGCCTTCGAGTTGAACCCAACCCGCTCCAGCCGTAACGATGAGCGTTTGACCGAGTGGATGGGTGTGCCACGCCGTACGTGCACCGGGCTCAAAGGTTACGCTTGCTCCGGAAACAAGCGCAGGTTCAGGCGCCTGGAATAAGGGATCGATTCGTACGGTACCTGTGAACCAATCGGCCGGCCCTTTGCCGGACGCCTGCGCGCCAACACGTTTGATCTCCAAATTCTTGTCTCCTGAACATTGCTAGTCGAGATAGTTTGAGGCGTCGATCGCAGCCGGGGATGCTTGCTGTCTCGTACATCGATTGTAGGTACTAAGCGGGTGCTAGTGTGTCGTACGCTTCGATGATGTGAGTGTACGTCGAATAAATACCAATTCGGAGCTAAGCGGATCCTGCAACTGAACGGGAATGCCTTGCCGGCTTAACTGCCGCCCATCGACGAGCTGGTCGGGCGAGGTTCCATCCTCAAAGTGAATCCGATAGGTCGCGTTCTTAGGGACACCGGCGAGGCGGAAGGTATGTCGTGGGTCGTCAGAAGCGCTACCGCGGAAAGCAAAGAGGACTCCGGTGGCGCTCCTCGGATCCCAGTATTCCATTCCGTCCCAGTGAACTCCGTCGGGCCGCTCAGAGACGTGATAAAGATTTGCGTTGCGGATCAACGGCCGGAGTTGGGACTTATAGAGAGCGAAAGCCTGGCGAGCAGCAGTCTGCTGCTCGGCCGACCAAGCAGTTGTGTCGAGCATGATGCTCATCCATCCCATCATGCCGCTGCGAAGCATGTAAAGGAAATTTTGGATTTTTGGTGTAGGCACCTGCTCGATGTAACTTTCAAGCATTGCGGGAGGGAGGAGATGGCTGGCGTCGAAGAAGGCGCGCCGATTGGATAGTGGATCGTAGGTGTCGGTGATGGAGAAGTAGTCGCCATGGGCGGCGGAGCCGAAATCGACCATGCGGCCGCCGTCGTTACATATTTCGAAAAGCATGCCTGGGTGTTCCCGGCGGAGTTTCTCGTAGATGGAGTAGTAGGAGCGTACGGCGTGGTAGCTGACGTCGGTGGAGTTGTCGCCTAGCGCGAAATCGAAGCCAGCGTCGTGCGTGATGGGCAGCAGGCCAGCGGACGGGGCGTGAGGGTGGTCGGAGCGCGTGCAGCTTTCTGCGACGAGATAACCATCGTGTTCAAGCATGTCGAGGTGATAGTCCTCGACGATGCGCTTGACTTCTTTGGAGGCGTAGTCGTGCGCGGCCGGGACACCGAGGTCGATGGTCTGACCTTTGAACTCCTCGGGCTTCCAACCAGGGGCCAGGTCATTGACGAGCCAGTCGTTGACTTCGGGATTGTGCAAATTGAGGGCTCCTGGAGATTTGTCGAGGCCGGCCTGCGCCCAGTCGACCCACAGGCCGAATCGAAGGCCGCTGCGATGAGCTGCGTCCGCGATGGACGCGAGGCCGTGCGGGAATTTGTGGGGGTCTGGATACCAATCGCCAACACCGCGAAACCATCCGGCATCGAGCTGAAACATCTCGAGGCCGAGATCTTTTGAATTTGCAATCATACGCAGGGCGAGGGGCTCATCAACTTGCATGCCACTGCCCCAGCTGTCGTTGACCGTCAGAGGATATTGCGGATCCCGCCAGGTCTTTGGATTGGTGAGCGTGTCGCGGATCCAGCGTCGCAGCTGGTTTCCGGCATCGTCGACGCTGCCAGTGAAGGCTCCGAGAAAAGTCGTCGGGGAGTCGAAGGTTTCATTAGCTCGCAAGCGCGTCCGATAAGGACCTAACTCTGGATTCAATCCCAGAACGGTTTGGAGGGCATCGTCATCGCGCCGCAGGGCGATGCGAGTGCGGCCGCTGAATTCTATTCCGGCATACCATCCATTATTTTGAAATGGGTCAGTGAGTCGCCGGGTATTGGACCGGTAGACGATTTCCGCGGGGATGATCTCACGCTGCTGATCTTTGATGGGATGGGCATATGTTGTCGACCGACCGATCCAGCGATAGCCATCGGTGACGGCATCACGATGAGTGCCCTGTGGTGAAGGGGTGTCCGCTCCCTTTTCTACATAGACGTTCTCGATTGCGGCGGAGACTGGCACACGCAACTCGAGGCGCAGGCTGTCGATTAATGGCAACCAGATCTCTTGGTCGCTCAAGTTTATGACCTGGATGGAATGTTCGATGGGACCGAAGGCAGCGCGCACTCTCCACTCCCAGCGAAGCTGCAAATGCGGCGTTGCAGACTCATATACGAATTCGACATGATGCGAATCGGCATGAGAGAGGCCGGACATAAACGTCCAAGTTATGAGTACGGGTTTGTTGTCGAGATAAATCTGCTGCGGTGGGAGTTCGGGTTCTTCATTGTGCCAGATATTGCCAGGATTGCCCGACACAGTTAGTACAGAGGGGGCGTGAACACCGGCGGAGAGTTTGATTTGTATGTTGCTGGACACGAGTGTTGCCATCAGAGTATCGGGGCGATACGTGGCAGCGCTCGCCTGAGGGCTGAAGCTGGTTAGACAAACGATTGCTACTAGATGAACCAACAATCTGTGCACAAGTGTTCTCGTGATGGAGTGAGCGAATTGCATTTTGATTTCCGGAGAATAAGAGCCAATGGTGAGTTCCCGCAGGGAGATTCAGCGTTTTACGTGGAAGCTTTCTTTTATGCGTTGATAGTGATTTACGATGGCGCCATCACCGGTTGGCTGAAAAGTGATTCGGTCAAGATGGGGGGCAATCGAGATTACCTTCGCGTCAGTTGAGTTCGCGATGTGCCAGTCTGTGGCGATGTCGATGGTGGCCGTTCGGTCTGCCGGGATATCCGCAGTGATGTTGAGCGAGTCTCCTATGAGACGCACGTCGATGATGTGAACACCTTGGCTGGTATCTCCGAGAAGCGGCGTGAGATTCGCCGGGAGAATGGCGAGTCCGCCGTGCACGGACATGTGTAGCTCGTTGGCTCCATGCATAACTTCGAAGGTGAGGCTTGCGACGGTGTCTGGAAGGTCTTGCCTGACTATCGCTCTCGCCTTGTGGTGATTTAGTTCTACTTGATCAACGCTCGAGCCGAGAGGCAGCGTGGGGGAGAAGTCCAGCGAAAAGGGAGGGCCAGGGTTATGAATCTTCAGGGTCAGCTCTGCGTTGTCTTGATGAAGCGTGAAAGCGATCTTCGCTTCCGATAGAGCTATTTGAGCGACGGAGACATCGTGCCACGTTGAGGGAATATGAGGCGCAAAGGTGATCCTGTGATTCAAGCCATCCACCTGGAGACCGAGAAGACCTTGAACGCCAGAGGCGAGAAGACCTGCGGATGACCACGTCTGCTCGGGCACGGACTCTTCCTGAGGTTGATAGACATTTCCGGCAAGGACTTCGTGAAGATGGCCTAGCGAGTCGAGGGACGTCCATGGCAGCAAGGAGCTCCACAAGGCGAATGCCTGCGCGGAGCGGTGAGCGGACCAGAAGGTGTTGGCAAGCTCTGTTGTTCCGAGAGCGGAGACGCTGCCCTTGGCGTAGGAGAACGGGTCGAAGCCTTGCGAGCCAGCGGCTACTCCGCGGCTGCCCCAGTCTGTTTGAAATGAGGCGGCGGCAAACTGATTGAGGAGTTCGTCGTTCTGTTGCGGCGTAAACAGATTGAGGGAAATCGCTTCGCTCGGAGAGCTGCGGCGTTCGGGAAGTGCTCGCCCCGATTCGGCGTGACCGCTGGTCCAGAAGGAGTCTTGCGAATCCCAATAGCGGCGAGGAATCGCGGAGCGTGCGCGCTGATTGGCCGTCGCGGCTTCTGCCGCTTCGGTGGTGTGGCCAGTCCAGGTGGCGAGTTGCTGGAAGGCGGAGGTTGCTTCGACCCAACTTGCGGAGAGGCCAAGGTCGTCGGACATGTGATCCTGCTCGTCGCCCCCTTCTTTGTTTGAGGGAATGCGGGGCAAGGCTGTGGACAGGTCGATGAGGGACTGACAGTAGTAATACGCGGACGCGATGGCTGACCAATGGGCATGCACGAATTGGACGTCGCCGGTGGTATTGACATAGCTCGCCAGGGTGCTGAGCAGTTGAAAGGTGATGTCGACATGGACATACATATAGGGGTACTTCCCTACCCAGTCGATGAGACCTGCACTTTGCGATAGCTCATGCCAGATCATGCCTGACTTCTTGTCTTGATAGCGAAGGATGAATTCGAGTTCATCGCGAGCCTGTGCCGCGTTGCCTGCGATCACTGCCGCATTGGCGGCGATAAGTCCGTCGCCGGCGAAGAACCAGTCATATTGTGGACGCCGGGCGCCGCGCGAAGGCCCGTAGCCAGCGACATAGCCGCAGCCAAGATCGGGATTGCAGACCCATGCTTGGTCGAGAGCAAGCTCCGACCAGGCGATGGCCTGGTTGACCTGATCATCCGGAGTCGTCACGGAGATCATCGTGTGCTTTAGGTCTGAAACGTGCTGGTCGTATTCCTCACGGAGAGCTTGTCGATTGGTGACTAGCTTTTGAAAGAACGATTTTATGTTCGCGGTTGTGGGAGAATTGAGCGCGATGTAGACGCTGGCCAGGCCTGCACTGGATGGCTGGAGGGTGAAGCCGAGCGGCGCTCCGTTCGGTCCTTGGGTGGTGCGATTTCCCAACTCGTCGTGTGCAACGATATCAGGCGAGCCGACTATTGCGCTGTATCCGCTGGACGACTCGGAGAGAATAAATGCGGACAGGGACGGGTTCCACGAAGTCGATTGCCCTCCGACGGCGGCAGGCCACATGAGATTGAGGATGGGTGTGGCGTGGATGTCGATCGATAGCGGGCGTGCGGACTGGACAGAGTAGGTGAGAATGGCTCCGGGTTCATTGAGGGAAACAAAGAGAGTTTCGCGGACGATGAAGTTAGGGCCGAGGTAAACGCGCGTGATGGAGTCCGGGCTGTAGGTTACGCGACGCAGGATGGTTTGGCCATCGATCGGTGTGGTCGTTCCGGCGGGGCGGAACGAGACCTGGTAGTCGTTAAGGATTTCAAAGGGATAGGCCCAGATCTCAAGGCCGCCGGACGCATAACCACTTATCAGGGCTCGGCGGCCATGGGCTGCGATGAAGCGCAGAGGTGCAACTGAATCGGTGTTGAGGACGAGGCTATCCTTCGATGAGGCGTGGGCTATTGTTGTTTGCGCGGAAATGCTTCCATGGGAAAACAGGCTGACGCATAGCAACATCGAGAGAAGGGTTCGGGCTCTTTGCATGGTGTCTAACACTTATACGAATTGCAGCTACAGATTTTCAGGGTTCGTCCGCGATGCGGCACGCAGGGCAGTGACGTTACGCTACCAGGAAAAGCTGACGGCCTGGTTTTTGTAGGTAGCATCGCCGGGAAAGCTGACCGAGGCTACTCGCAATCCGTTATTGATCTCTCCGAGTTCTGCACCGGTGGCGTGCACATGCAGGCCGGGGGCGTTCTCGCGCAGAAGAAACTTGTAGGTTGAGCCGCCTCGACCTTCCAAGATGAGGTTGCAATGGTGTGGGTCGCTCTGCTCCTTGAGAACTTTCATCTGCTCGGTTTGTGCTCCAACTTCTGGCTGTTGATGGAGAATGGCAGCCTCCACGGCGGGCAGGGGGATATGGAGGGTGTTTCCTTCCACCTGCGCTCCTGGAATCGAGGAATAAAGGTGAAGATTTTCCGGTGCTTGGGATGCTTTGACCAGCAACTGTGTACCGTCTCGAGTGAACGAAAGATCGAAGTGCGCATTGCCGAATGGAACGTCCTTGACGATGGCATCCTGCCAGTCGGCTGGAAGGTTTGGCGTGACAGTTAGGGTATTTTCGGGGACATTCCATTCGAGGCCGAAGAGACCACGAACTACCGGAGAAATCACCATCGCGGATGACCAGAGTTGGTGCGCCGTGCTGCGGCCGAGCGGTTGATTGAACTGTCCCGACAGGAGTTCGGTCACGTTGCCGAGGTCCTGGGTCCATGTGAGATCTACGTTTTGCATGAGGTGGTCGTATCCGGAGAGTGGATGGCCGGTGCGATACTCCGCGACGGATACCCATCCAGTGAACAAAGGCCACACGGAGCCCTGGTGATAGCTGATGGGATCATAGAAGCTGGTGCGATCGCTTATTGGTCGCGTTCCCCAATCGGTGGAGAAATTGGAGGATGCCCAGCGAGAGATCATGGGATCGGCATTGGATAAATCGACGTCACCGTCCCACCAGGCTACAGACGGAAATATCGTGGACGTTGTGTCAAGGGCGCCGTCATTCCAGCTGAAGGCGTAATCCGTGGATTTCGGAAGATAGTATTCCTTGTCGATGGTCTTGGCGATTTTGTCGGCACGATGACGCGCTTCACTTTCGAGGTCGGCGTGGCCGGTGGCATGGGCTAGGTCGGCGAAGGCGATGCTTGCCTGCTCGTCTAATAGGGCGAGATAGATTTCCTGTTTAGGCATAGTGGGAACCCAGGATTCTACCCATGCGGAACCCTCGGAGTTGTCGTAGATTCCATCTCCATCGGCGTCATGCGATGTTTCAAACTGCCAGGCGCGATCAAGGCCGTCCCAGTTATTTTGTACGAACACTTTATCTCCGCTGATGCGGAGGTAGTCGTTCATGGCCATGGCGAGCAGGGGCGTGGCGTCGGCGGACGCCCACTCATACGGAAGACTCTTCCAATCAACGAGGTCTGCGGTCTGAGCCCATTCGTGAAGGATCTTTCCTTCAGGGCTTTGGCGCTTGAGGAGAAACTCAAGCTCCTGGCGCGTGGCCTCGAAGTTGCCGGAACTGTTCAACGCATAGGTGGTCCACAAGGCATCGCGGCCGAAGTACCAGCCAAAGCCGGGACGGACAGAGGCTCCTGAGTCGACAAAACCGGCGGTGAGTGCGTCTTCCTTGTGGCCGGGCGTGGTCTCGACGCGCAACTGATCAATGGAACTCTCCGCTCGAGAGAAGGCCAGGTTGAGACGTTTGTCGGGAGTTTCGAGATGCATCTCCGTGCTGAGGAGATGGCGATAGTAGGTCTGATTCTGTTCGAAGAGAGCTTCGCTGGAGTGGTCGAGATCGGAGAGCCGCTTGCCGAAGGATTGCTTGGTCGAAGTCTCCATCTTGGTACTGATGACAGCTAAGAGCGGGAAGACTTTATCGGTATCATGCACGGGATCAAAGTGGATGACGAACTGCAGAGGATAGGAGGCTGCTCGTTCCTGATACGGCTGCATGATTCCTGGCTCGGCGTTGGGCATGGCGAGTGCGGCGGCGATCTGCGGAAAATTGAGATGCACCATATAGAAACCGCTCGAGGGGGATGAAGTGATCCATTCGGGCGATGGCATGTCGTCGGACTGAGCAGGCCACATGGCTTGCATGTTGGGGGTGAAGCTGAAGGTGAAAGTAGTTGGGCGTATCGCCTCGATTTGAAAGAAGACGAGTGCGCCGGATCCGTCGGTTGCAGTCTTCGGCGCGAGGATCGTCTCTCGAACGGTGAAGTTTGCGTGCGAGAAGGTGATCACAGTCGAGTCAGGCGTGGAAGTGATTTGTGCGGCGTGTTCGTTGACGTCGATAGGAACGGGATATTGCTCCATGGAGGCGGAGATGCGGAGATTGCTGAGGACCTTGTACGGAAAGACCCATAGCTCGAAGGAGCCGTCCTGCTGGCCGAGGACGGCTCCTCGCGGGCCGATGACGGAGAAAGGTTTGGACGGGACGGCCTCCTGCTGAATCTTCAATGGATTCTTCAATGGATCTTGCGAAGCATCTGCGCGCAGCGGAGCGAGGATTGCTATGGGAGCGACATTCGATTGCGAGAACGCCGAGGTGTGTAGGACTGCGAGGTTCACAAGGACGAACAGCAGAGGGAGAATTCCTGAAGACCGTGATGCCACTCGGGAAAGATCGGTAGACGATGGCATGTGCAATATCCATTCCGGCGTTTGAGAGTGATAGAAAGTAGACCATGATCAGGCCCGAGGGGGGCGCTCAATTGTACGAAAAAGCGAGAGAGGACTGGCGACCGATGAAGCTCGTCAGTCCTCTCGATTATGCAGGGTTAGAAGGTGAACCGCGCGGAGAACTGCAGGAAGCGCATGGAAGTTCCGTACTGTTCTGAGAGCGTGCTTTGGATCGCTCCGTAGGTTGAGGTTGCGCCGCTTGCGCCGCAGTCGATACAGGTGGAGGGGCCCCCGTAGTTGACGTGGTTGAAGAGATTGAATGCCTGGACGACCGCCTGCATCTTGACGTTGTGATAGAGATCAAAGTTCTTCGCGAGCGAAGCATCGACATCTACGAGGCCAGGACCCCAAAGGGAGTCACGTCCCCATGTCCCGAAGGTCCCCACAGCAGGAAGTGCGTAGGCACCCTCGGTTTGATTCGGACTGGCACTCAAGAGTGATTTATATGTCGTCAGGTATGGGACAGATAATGACGTTGGGCTAAAAGCTCCTTTGTGAATGCTGGCACCCAGGCCGGGAACCTTATTGGGCCAGGACGGACCGCAGCCATCGTTGGAGGCTACGTCGTTGATCTGCCCCACTTCGCTGTAGCAAGGGCTGAACGGGAGGCCTGAATCCCAAGTCAACGTAGCGTTGAGCTGGAAGCCACCGATGATCTCGTTTTGCCAACCGTTGACCTTTGTGGCGAACTGCTTTCCCTTCCCGAAGGGCAGATCGTAATCCCCGGCAAAAACGAATGCGTGGCGACGATTGTAGTAGCCGTTACCTCTACCGATGGCGGGGTTGACCAGGAACTCATACGACTCATGATCGAGAGAATGAGACCAGGTGTAGTGCGAAAGGAAGGAGAGACCATGACTCAGCGTCTTGGTCACAACAATTTGCAGCGCCTGGTAGCTGGCAGTTGCCTGGTTGTTGTTGTACGGAATGCTCTGCGTCCAACCGAAGGCATGACCAGGCAGGCCGAAGAGGGTTTGAGCGTTACCTCCCGAGTCACCGCAGAAAGGTTGACGTTCGCAGAGCGTATACAGTACACCGGTATTAGGGTTGATCTGGTTGAATCCCGCGGACGTTGCCTCGTTTGCGTTGAACTGGTTGGAAGAGCTGAACATGTTGTGATAGGCTTGGCTGCCGATGTAGCCGACTTGCAGAGAGAAGGTCGGGCTCAGCTGCTGCTGAACGGTGAGGTTCCAACCGGCGACCGTCGGGAGGCGCACCTGGTTTGGGCGCGTGGCTTGAGAGACCCCATTCGGCAGGGCATACTGTCCAGTGGTCGGGATGGCGGGGAAGGTATAGCTGGGAGGACCGGCAGGAACACCGTCCTCTGTGTTGGTCAGGTTGAACGCAGCGCCGTAGCTGGTGGATAAGGGAACGGCGTCCTCTTCAATTTGGAGCGGAAAGGAGTTAGTGAGGACCTGGCCGAAGGTGTTGCCCGCCCATCCCTGACCATAGACGAGCCCGTAACCAGCGCGGATCACTGTCTTTGGCGTGAACTGATAGCTGAGGCCGAAGCGTGGGGCGAACTCCTTGTAGTTGTTCTGCACATTCATCTGGTTGTTGACGTTGCCATAACCGGCGATCTGAATGTTGCCAGTATCCAGATTCAGCAGGCCGCCCGTTCCCTTCGCGGTAACGGCCTCGGGCGTGTAGAGTTCCCAGCGAAGACCGTAATTCAGAGTGACAGTGGGAGTGGGATGCCATTGATCCTGCGCGTAGGCGAAGATGCGTTTTTGCGTGGTGCTGCCGAGACCGCCAGTAGCCGACACCGAGCGAACGAAGTTTGTTACGTCTCCGAGAAGGAAGGTCGCATATCCCAGGCCAAGCCCATCAGGACCGGAAGTCCGGGTTTGGTTGGCGGTATATGAACCGTTGAAGTTGACATTGCCTGTGCCGCTTTCGGAGAGTGTGGTGTTCTTTCCATAGCGCCAGTCGATGCCAAACTTAATGTTGTGATTTCCGACCGTATGCGACCAGTTATTCACCACCTGATATTGACTGGTCTGCTGCAGGTTAAGAGCTGCGGTTGTACCATAGGTCACGGTACCGCCGTTATTTGTTCCATTTGAGACGATCTGGATGTTGAATTGCGGCATGCCCCCGGTGAGCGAGAGGGGCGTGGGATTCGCGTTAGGAATACCGAGGTCATTGCCCAACGGTGCATTGGGGTCTGGGCCGGCCGTTTTATTGTAGATGCGGTAGTAACCGAAGCGGAAGTCGGTCACCCACTTCGGCGAGACAACTATGTCCCCACCGGATGCGACACTTGAATAATGGAACGCGTCGGTACCCGAGAATCCGCCGGGACCATAGCCTGCTCCACCCGCGGCTCCAAAGTATGGGGCGCCGGAGATATCTCCCTGGAAGAGCGTATAGCGTCCAAAGAGGTGGAGCGCCTGCGACCGCTGGTAATCGACACGAACGTCGGGCTGATTGGTCGAGAAGATGCCTGAACCCCTGGCGGAGAAGTTGTTGTAGATAGCTCCTGCTGCACCCGCATTGGGAGCGGGCAAGAGTTTGAAGAAGGCTACCGCTGCGGGGGAGAGGTCAGCGGCGGGGATCTGGTTGTTTACGAAAGGCGTGCGGTTGTCATTCGTGGTGTCCTGGAGAGAGTTTGGCAGATAGGCTTGTTGCTGGTTGCCTTCTGCCGCCGTGTAATCGCTGAGATCGCAGGAACCAGCGCCGGAGGTGCAGGTGGTCTCTGCCTTGAGGGTTGGGACGGTGGTGAGTTGGGAAGAGCCCGTTTTCTCGCGGAGGCCCTGATAGTCGACGAAGAAGAAGAGCTTGTCTTTCTTGATGGGGCCGCCGATCGATCCGCCAAACTGGTTATGGAGCGTGGGTGGAAGCGTGTTGTTGGGAGGCGCATTGGCGAAAGGATCGCGCGCCTGCTGAGCGTCGGAGCGGCGATACTCGAATGCGGAGCCGTGGAACTGGTTGCTGCCTGACTTGGTTTGAGCGGTTACCAGGCCCGCGACAGCTTTGCCGAACTCAGCGTCGTAATTCTGCGCGTTCACCTTCATTTCAGAGACGGAATCCAGGTTTGGATTGATCACAGCGACTCCGTTGATGGGCTCTTGGTTGTCGGTGCCATCGAGTTCATACCCAGTGGCGAAGGGAAGCTGGCCGTCGACTTCGATCGAGCCACTGCGCTGTGGGTTGCCGCTACCTTCGCCTGGCCCCCACCCGATGTAGGTGGTGCCGGGAGTGAGTAGCTCGAACTCGGTGAAGTTCCGATCCATGTTCGGCAGATTTTCGACGGCTCGGGCGTCGAGGATCGTGCTGACCTCGGCTCGGTCGGTTTGGAGCAGAGGGGACTGGTCAGTAACGGTGACGGTCTCGGAGGCTCCGCCGACCGCGAGCTGAACGTTCACCTCAGGAGAATTATCGGCGAAGACGACGATATTGTTCACAAGGGTCTTGTTGTAGCCTTTGGCCGTGGCCTGGACGGAGTAGGTGTCCGGAATCAAGTGCTGCACCCGGTAAAGACCACTCTCATTGCTTTGTACCGTCACCGAGGCTCCCTTGGAAACGTCGGTCACAGTGACGGTGGCGTTGGGAATGGCGTCGCCGGTCGTATCAGTCGCTGTTCCGTAGATCGATCCGTAGACCGCCTGTGCGGTTGCCGTCGGGTATCCAGAGAGGATTCCGACCAGGAGTAGCACAAAGGCGGCGAGGATCCGGCCAATACCTAAACTGCTATTTGAAACTCGTTTGCTTACTTGTTCTATGTTCATTGCAATTGCCCCCTCAAGTATTCATTGTTCGTAAAGGCTCTGAAGCGCGCTATATGTCCGAAACTTTGCGTATCTCGTCTGGTTGAGCGCCAGGAAAGCTGCCGCCACTTTCAGAACTATGGTCGATCTAAAGATCATCAAAATGATCGTCTGCAATGCCAACCATTCCGATGACCAGAAATACTCCTTTGTCGAAGCGTGGTCATCCTCTGCGCTTCGATCTGAGACTTGCAACGTTTTTTACGGTGATTTGACACGTCAAATTGCTCGGTATACTGTGACAGCGCGATGCGTGAGCTAATGGAAAGTCATAAAGTAAGCGAATTTTTACAGCAAGACCCTCGGTGGAAGCTGGTCGAGCGGATCGCTGCGAGTCCTCACATGAAGGCATCCCTTCGCTTGCAGGAGTTTCTGTTTTACATAGCAGAATGTGCAATTCGGGAGGTTCCCGGAGAGGCGACCGAGCAACAGATCGGGATACATGTCTTTCATCGGCATCCCGGTTATAACTCCAGCGAAGACAGCATTGTTCGAACCCATGCCCGTCTTTTGCGCCAGAAGCTAGCGGCGTACTTTGCGAAGGAAGGCTCGAACGAAGAGATCGTCGTCGATATACCCAAGGGACACTACCTTCCAGTTTTCACCGGCCGAACGCCCGAGAGTTTCCAGGCGCCCTTAGAGGAATTGCTGGTTGCACGCGGGGAAGAAGTGAGGGTAACGAAGCCTGCACCGGCGAAGGGTACCGGTCAGCTTTTAGCATGGCGGATTGGAAGCGCGGCATTTGTGCTTTTGACGGTAGGGATACTTCTGGCCTGGCATCCGTGGAAGAAAGTACGGAGCACACCGTCTGCCGTTGAGGCTTTCTGGCGGCCGTTTTTCGTGGATGATCCGCCTTTCGTGGTCTACAGTAATGCCCTGTTTACGGGTAACTCCCTTACAGGCCTGAGATACGCTCCAGCCGGAGCCTCCCAGGATGGAGGTGCTGTCGATACTTATGTAGACACCTACACAGGTATCGGGGAGTTGGCTTCGGTGTATGACTTGACGAAGCTTTTTGATGCGCACCAGGCGAGCTTCACATTAAAGAGGAGCCAGTTGGTCGCGTGGGATGAAGCGAAGTCGCGCAATCTGATCTTCATCGGTGCAAGCATTGAGAACCCATCGCTTCGCGTGCTGCCACCGACCATCAACTTTACACAAGAGGCGGGACCCGGCTTCGCCGGCATCGTGAATCATCATCCGAAGCCCGGCGAGCCGGCAGTTTACTCTCGTCCAGAACATCCTCTGACCACCGATTACGCGATCATTGCCATGCTGCCCGGCGTCCAGCCAGGAAAGCGGGTGCTGCTGTTCAGTGGGCTGACTACGTTCGGCACACAGGCGGCAGTGGAGTTCCTCTGCCGGCCGGACAGCGTTGCTGAGATCTTGAAACAAATAAGCGGACCGAAGGGAGAGATCCGACCGTTCGAAGCCGTGGTGCAGACCACGGTAGGCGGCGGGGTCGCGCTGGAGACGCACTTGGTTACACTCCGAATTGATTAGAGGTCGAACCTACTGGACCGGTTCGAGTTTCAACTGATTGTCCACATGGATCTGGTTGGTGATCGTCGTCTCCCGCCTGGCGTCGTCTTCCTGTCCGGCGGTTCGATAGGCCTGGGCAAGAAGGGCGTGGGTGATGTAGTTGCCCGGGTCCATCTTTTCGGCGTGCTTCAGATACATGATCGCGGTTTGCGTGTCTTTACCGCGAAGGAGCACTTTACCCATGAGGATGAAGGGACCGGTGCTGGTTGTGTCGAGTGAGATGGCCTTGGTGAGAGCCTTCTGGGCGTCGATGAGCTTGCCTGTTCGGAAGTAAGCGTCGCCGAGGCGGTCGTAGACCGGGGCGTAATCGGGGTTGATGCGGCGCTCCGCTTCGAATTCGGTCACGGCGTTGGGGATATCCGATTTATACAATGCCACTTCCCCCACCATGAAGTGGGCGAGAGGAAAGTTCGGGGATAACTCAAGGGCTTTCTGCGCCTGTTGCGAGGCGAGCTCAGGCAAATTGGCGTGCATCAACATGGTGCCGAGGAGAAGGTAGGCGCCAGCAGAGTTGGGGTCTTCGTCGTACTGGGTTGCGAAGGACGCTCGCGCATCGTCGTAGCGCCGGGCGTTGAGATAGCAGAGTCCCAGCACATAATTTGCATCCGCGTCAGCGTTTGGCATCCAGGTGCGAACTCGTTCAAGATACGGGATGGCTGCCGCAGGTTGGCCGAGGCGGTAGAGGGTGAATCCCTGCATCTGGATCGCTTCGAGGTCAGTAGGATCTTCCTTCACCGCGGCTTCGAAAGCTTGCTTGGCGCTGAGCAACTTTCCGTTGCGGTAGTATGCGATTCCAAGCTCGTGGTGCAAACCTTTGATCGGGGGTTGCACGCTGGCCAGCTTTTCGAGGATGGCCAAAGCGTCGGCAACCTTGTCACTCTGGAGATCCTGATGCGCCTCAGAAAGCTGATCCGCGGGTGACACTGCCGAAGTACCTTGCGCGGAGACAGGTACTATACATGCGACGAAGAGAAACAGCATGATGAGACTGCGCATAGCGCGCTCAGAATACTATGTGCCGCAAGGATGTGGAAATGCTAAACTGGGCGGTCTGATGCGGTTCCAGCGTTTTGTTCCTGCGTTGCTGATGGGTCTCGCCTTCGGGGTAAGCGCACAGACTCACAGCAAGACAACGCCTGGAGCGAAAAGCCATCCTTACCCTGCGAGCACAGCATATGCGGCTCCTGCGTGGTTTGTGAATGTGGCGCCGCAAGCCGGCCTAACGATACTGAACGTCAACGGGGACTCGGCGACAAAAAAGTACATCATCGAAACAACCGGCAGTGGTGTGGCGATTGTGGATTACGACCGTGATGGATGGCCCGATATTTTTCTGCTCAATGGCACTACGCTTGACGGCGAGCCGAAGCCCGCGACTCCACCGATAAGCCATCTGTATCGCAACAACCATGATGGAACATTCACCGATGTCACTGCGGGATCGGGCCTGGAAGCACCCGGATGGGCGCAAGGTGTTTGCGTTGGAGACTATGACAATGATGGCTACGATGATCTCTATGTGACGTATTACGGCAAGAACCGCCTATACCACAACGAGGGGAACGGGCACTTCAAGGAAGTCGGCGAGCAGGAGGGTGTTGCTGGCGATGGCACGAAATGGGGCACTGGCTGCTCGTTCGTGGATTACGACCGAGACGGCAAGGTCGACCTCATGGTGGCGAACTATGTCCAGTTTGATATTAAGACGATCCCGAAGCCAGGCGAAGGTTTGATGTGCGTGTGGAAGGGAGTTCCGGTGATGTGCGGACCTCGCGGACTTCCCTTCACTACCAACCTTCTGTATCGCAACCTGGGTAGTGGAAAGTTCGCGGATGTAACAGATGCCAGCGGCATCACGAAGACGAATGGACACTATTGCTTCAGCGTCTCCACTGTGGATTACAACCGGGATGGGTGGCCGGATGTGTATGTCGCTTGCGATAGCACACCGAGCATCTTGTATCGCAACAACAAGGATGGAACTTTTACTGATGTCGGTCCTGATGCCTCCGTTGCCTACAGCGATGATGGCGGTGAACAGGCGGGGATGGGGTCGACGGTCGGAGACTATGACAACGATGGCTGGCCGGACATCTTCAAAACGAACTTCTCGGACGACACATCGTCGCTATACCACAACAATAAAGATGGAACCTTCACATCTAGCATCTTCGATGCAGGGCTGGGACTGAACACGCATTACCTCGGTTGGGGAACGACGTTTCTGGACGTAGATAATGATGGCTGGCCCGACATTCTTGCTGCCAACGGACATGTGTATCCAGAGGTCGACAGCTCGCACCTTGGAGCGACTTATCGAGAACCGCGGGTCCTTTATTGGAATCAAGGCAACGGGAAATTCAAGGATATCAGTAAGATGTCTGGCCCTGGCATCACGGAGCCAATGTCCAGTCGGGGCTTGGCCGTCGGTGATTTATGGAACGACGGAAGAGAATCTGCGGTCATCAACAACATTGACGGCAAGCCTCTGCTGCTCGTCAACCTGGCAGCGAATCGCAACCATTGGCTCGGCATCATCTTACAGGGCACGAAATCAAATCGCGATGGAATTGGCGCGAGCGTGACCGTATCGGCGGGTGGACATGTGTGGGCCCAGGAAGAGCGCAGCGGATCGAGTTATATCTCGAATAGTGATTTGCGATTGCGTTTCGGTCTTGGGGCGGCGTCCACCGTTGAATCGATCGACGTTGCATGGCCGAGCGGATTGATCGAGCGCTTTGCAGGAGTAGCGTCCGATCAATTTGTGACCCTGGTTGAAGGAGATGGCAGCCCACATAAACTGCCTTGACGGAAGAGAGACTACGGTCGATATTTTGTAGGCTTGCTCCGAGAATTTACTTTCACTTTTTACAACATTTCCAGTATGTTTCTCTCACTCGGCCCCGCTGATGTCCGCCTCTTCGAGCAATCTGTCGTCGGGAGTGCACGATCGTGAGTTTGTGATTGGTCGAGTTGTATTTCCAATAGTCGGCAGCAGTACTCCTAAACGACTCTGCCATTCCAACCCGCGGCCTCAAGCGAAGCGACGTTTCTCATATCGCGCTCGATGGTTCCTTGATGTTTTACCGCCCAGAAGTCTGGTCGGGGCTCCAGGATGGTGGATCCCTCCCTGATGCAGATGAACAATTACTCCAGCCTGACCGCACACACTTTATCGACCCTCACAGCTGGACAACTAAAGAACGTTAGCATGCCTTCGGTCAGCACGAAAGAGCTGGACAATATGATCGAGAAATCGGAGCAAATTCAACGGATCATCATCGAAGAGGCGGAGGCGATGAGAATCCGGAAATAATTCTGGTTCACGGTTGCGGGCATCATTGTCTACTCACTCTATGCTGTTGGCATCATTCTTGGGCTCATCGGTGGCCTGCTGGGAACGGAGATCGGGATAGGTAGTTGCTGATGTTTACGATCCCTGCCCGGCGGTGAAGAGACTGACCGTCACGGCGCTGGTGACTAGCGAGACCGCTGCGGTTGCACCCTTGGCAAGATTAGCGGTTCACCGCAGCACTGCAGTGAACCGAAAGGCGGGCGGGGGCCCTAATGAACAGCACTATTGGCTCTTAACACTGAATTATGCTGTCCCAATGACTACATCGACTCACGTTTTTCTAGGCTTTCTGTAGCTTTTTTCTTGACCTTTGGCATGGAAGCTCGTAAATTTCGGAAAATCACTCAGGTGCACTTTGGGCGCGTCCATATTATTCGTACTTTCAGGCGATCCTCATACGAAAGTTCGGATGCTTCGGTCCATACGGCAATGGCTCCCACTGTCGTACCTCAGCGTTTGATGTATATGTCGAAATCCGAATGGATGGGCAGTATGTCAGGCTCCCGAACTCATTTTGTGAATAAAGCAAAATATCTTCTCGTCGCCTTCTTGTTTTTGACGCCTTACATCGATGGAGTCGCGCTACAGACCAGCCCGACGCCGTCGACTCAACAGTCCAATGCGACACCCGCGGCCCAGAAGTCCACCGCTCAAAAGCCGGCGCAAAAGGGAGCGGTACAGCCGGCCGCTCGGCAACCTGTCAAGGAGGGGGCTTCGGGAGCATCGAATCAAGAGAAGAACACGGCGAAGTATTTGCAGGCGGTGTGTTCGTTGCGAGAGCTTAAGTGTTACGCGCAGGCGGCAACTGTGGCCACCGGTCCGCCGGCAAGCCCTGCGGTCAAGTCGCCTGCCAGAAATTCTCCTGCAAAACATGCTGGCGAAGGCTCCGCTGCGGGGCCGCCCGCTAAGAGCGCCGCTGCAGGTTTGCCCGTCACAGCCACAAACATTGCTCCAGGTTTGACCACAGACTGCGCCTACAACAAGATTAACTCGTTTGAGCGTGTCGCCAGTGCCAGCGACGCAGCTGCTAAGCTGACGGATCTTCCTCCAGGATTTTCACTTAGCGGCTTTGGAACGGAGGTCTTCATCTATGCGACGAAATCTCAAGCCTCTACCAGTGATCTTGCGCTGGTAGAACGTGAGTTAGGGTGGTTCGCAACTACCCAGGGCTTTCGCATTGAGTTCACGGATCGTTCGGGATCAGCGTACACCTCAGGACTTGCATCGGCAGCTCCAGCTCCAACTGGAATGACTGTGACCGTGGAGGATGGGCACACCATTTTGGTCACAACGGATGGAACCGTAAGCTGCAATGCACTGAATAGCTTCCTCACGCGCGTGTCCGGGTACGCGTCCCACAGAAACGCCGATGCGCCGGTGGCGACGGTACTTTATCTCGATCCCGCCGCGACTGCTAACGCAGTAGCCGCATCGGCGATTCCATTCGCGGGCACGCTGGCGTCTGCTGCGGGAAGCGCAATTCCACAGGGACCGCCGGTTGCACCCACCGTGCCAGCAAGTCCTCCTCCAGCGACGTCACAAACTGCCGCCAGCAATGCCACGGCATCGAAGGGCGCGAGCACCGCGCCGGGCAGTACCAGCACGACTCCCACCGCAACGGTCGCGAACAACGCGGTGACGGCTAGCACCACAAATGCAGCTGCCCCAGCCGCCAACTCAGTCCCTGCGGCGACTACCGCGTCGACCCCAGCTAGCAGTTCGCAGAGTTCCGGCGGAAGTTCGAGCGGCGGGGGCAGCGGAGCCTCGCCGTCAACGCCCGCACTGGCGGCCCCATTTTCCATCAACGGCCGGCAACTGCTCTTCGGCTCTAACACCACCGGTGACGATGCCTGGATCACCGAGAAAAAGCGCGCGCTTGCGTTACTCGACTTACCGCAACCCCAAGTCCTCATCAACACCTGGAGCCTGCAGAATTCCACAAACAAGGCCGACGAGTACGGCCGTGTGGTGAATCGCCTGCACGACACAGTGAACGAATTCAACGACGTGATCCAGAGTTCCATCACGGCTGCCTGGCGCTCGGTTAATGCGGACCTTCGCAATCCCAGTAATGATGCAAACAGTGGATGGGAGCCCACGTTCCACAACTATGTTTCGCAGCGCGCGATTCTTGCGGTTAGCTCGAGTACGCCGACCACAGTAGCTGCGACGGCGACAGGTGCTGCGGCGCCAGTAGAAGTCGCGCTTCCAGCTAACACCATCAATCGATCGGGGTTGGGTGCCTGCAAGGAGGCAGAATACTGCTTGGGTTATACAAGTCTGCTCTCCAGCGTCAATCCGCGCATCACTGATCTTCTTATCGGGGTTATCGGGGCAAAGAATCCCCTGGCGATCGCGGAAAATGCAATTCAGCAGATTCAGAAGATCTGTGTTGGTTGCGACAAAGGTTTTGCGGATGCATTGGAAAAGGATCTGGAGAAGGAGCTGGGTGTCGACCCGCAGGGTACGAAGTTTTCCTCGGGAGCGTGCCAAGCCAAGAACCAGCAGCAACTGATAGCCAGTCACGGGAGGTACCTGCCCCTGGAGTGCTTTCGTGCCGCAGTACAGCGGGCTGGGGGCGGCGAACTGTGTGGATGCGAATCGACTGGGCAACCTCAGCCGGGAGCTAGTCAATTCGGGCTGATACGCGCGGCCCTGGCCGACTTTCTTTTCCAGTACAAGATGAGCTCCGAGTACCCGCACGATTTTTCACCCTACGATCTTTCGGCCAGCGCGCAGGCCCTCGATGGAGCTTTGGCCCCCTTCACGGAAGCATTCAATGAGGATCTTCAAACATTTCAATCGTATGTGCGCGCCAAATTTATTGTGGACAGCCACCGGCTGCAGGGGAGTTCCAACGCATTCCTCAATAGCGGCATCATCACCGTCCGCACCACTTCAGGCGATACAGCCACAATGAGCACGGGGACACAGAGCTTTCTGGATCAGAGCCGCGCTTCCAGCGTGAACGAACTAGTGACAAGCATCACAGGCGCGAATCCCGCGGGCTCTGGCTCCGGCTTGACCGGTGTGCTCAGCAACCTTTCGTTCAATCAGGCGCAGGTGCTAGAGGGAGCGCTGGCTGCGTATCAGTCGCGATCCCTCAATATCAGCCGGCAACTGAATCTTACGGTCAAGCCGCGCAGCCTGCTCGGCGCTTCAGCGGCAGAGATTGATGTCGTATTGAATGCCGACCAGGGCGCCAACGCACCCAATTACTGGTCACCGAGCGGATCGGGCGGATCGACAACACCGGATCTATCGTCGGTAACGCAGCATGACGTCACAACACACGTTCGGATCGATTCCGTTCGTCTGTTTGAAGTCTCGTCGTTCAGCGCGGTCCTTTCGAAAGGACGTGACAAG